>Ga0182030_10001160_pt1 | contig 53345 bp, 40 predicted proteins | sample 812S3MmetaG_FD_121299 | JGI IMG/M metagenome (GOLD analysis project Ga0182030, IMG submission 121299) | Permafrost microbial communities from Stordalen Mire, Sweden - 812S3M metaG (Illumina Assembly) | ecosystem: Environmental > Terrestrial > Soil > Wetlands > Permafrost | place: Sweden...
ATAACGGACCTACAAAAATCTGGAGGGGATTTGCAACTCGCTGATTCTATTGGCGTCCCCGACGGGATTTGAACCCGTGTTATCGCCGTGAAAGGGCGGTGTCCTAGGCCGGGCTAGACGACGGGGACGCTGATCGGGCTCATCATCGGTCAGAATCTGCCAGACTCGCCTTGTTGAAGGCTACCAACTCAGAGGGGTTGTGTCAAAAATTCGGGGAATTTCCGTGTATCCCATCCTGAGACTCGGCCAGCGACACCGGCGGCGGGGAGCGGCTAGGATGGCCTGAGCGCCTCAAGCTCACACGCGACTGGGCGGGAAAAGGTTGAAGGCGCAGAGTACCGCTTGAGGAAACCGGCCGGACTGCAATTTTTTTGCGTCGATCCGTCGCCTCCAGGCGTCAGAATACAGACAGCAATATTGATTTTTCACAGGGTAGCAGTGCGCCTTGCGGTCGGGCGCGCTGAGCGGAAGCCATGATTGTTGGCCGCCAGCAACAAGCCCGTCCCACCGCCACGCAAATCCGGCCTGCGGATACTGTGGAGACCGGGTGAACTCCGAGCTGAATTTTGGACCGAAGATTGCTATGAGCAGAGATGTGAGGAAGAACGCCTTGAAACGGATGCTTGGAATCAGTTGTATTTTTCTTGTTGGGTTGGTAGCGACAGGCTGCCAGAAGAAGCCGTCTGATGCGACCGCAGCTGGCAAGATGCAGGCGATGCCGGTCCAGACGGCGACAATCGCTCTCACCCCGGTGCCTCAGTCGAGCGAATACGTGGCCACCATTAAGTCGCGCCGCTCGGCGACCATGCAGCCGCAGGTGAGCGGACAACTGACGCAGATTTACGTCCGCTCCGGCGACCACGTGAAGTCTGGTCAGGCGCTGATGGAGATCGACCCACGGCAGCAGATGGCCAATGTGGCCTCGCAGCGCGCCACGGAGCTGCAAAAAAAGGCGCTCTACGACTACAACACGATCGAAGTCGAGCGGCAGCGCAAACTGTTTGACGCGGGTGTGACCAGCCGCGACGCCTATGACCAGGAGCGCCAGGCGTATGAGAACGCCAAGGCAGACTACCAGTCGGCCGCGGCGCTGACCAGGACGCAGCAGCAGCAGTTGGCCTACTACACCATCCGCGCGCCTTACAACGGAGTGGTGGGCGACATTCCGGTTCACGTGGGCGATTACGTTACGCCCGCCACCCTGCTGACCACGGTCGACGGAAATAAGGACCTGGAAGCCTACATCTACGTGCCCACAGAGCGCGCCGGCCAGGTGCGCCAGGGGCTGAATGTAGATCTAATGGACAACTCCGGCCATGTGGTCGACAAGACCAGGATCGATTTTGTCTCCCCACAGGTGGACAGTACATTACAGGGTATTCTGGCGAAGGCCCCGGTGCACGCCGCCCCGGAGTTGCTGCGCAACGAGCAGATGGTCAAGGCGCGCGTCATCTGGAGCACCACTCCGATGGCTGTGGTGCCGGTGCTGGCGGTCACCCGCCAGGGCGTGCAGAGCTTCGTTTTTGTGGCCCAACAGCAGGACGGACACCTCGTGGCTCGCCAGACCTCGATCACTCTGGGCGATACCGTGGGCAACAGTTACGCGGTCACTTCGGGACTGAAAGCGGGCGACCGGGTGATTGTCTCCAGCACCCAGTTTCTGGTAAACGGGATGCCGGTTCTGCCGCTGGGAGGCTGAGGCGCTGATGGATGGCGGCGAACCGAGAAGGCGTCCGGCACTGCCAAGCGCGGCTCAGAAGGACAGCGGGAACGCGGCATGAGCGTCGGCGATTCCATGCGAACAAGCCGAGTATGCCGTGGATGCCTTGAACCAAAGTGAGCGGATCAGCAGGCGGTTGCGGCGAACAGTGCTCGGGACACGCGGATTTTTCGAAAGGAAGGCAACTTTTGTTTGTCGATTTCTTTATTCATCGGCCGGTTTTTGCGACGGTTTGCGCACTGCTGATCATTCTGGCCGGTGCGATTTGCATTCCCAACCTTCCCGTGTCCATGTACCCGACTCTAGCCCCGCCGCAGGTGTCAGTAAGCAGCAGCTACATCGGCGCGAACGCCGAGACCGTCGAAAAGGCCGTCACCCTTCCGCTCGAAGAGTCCATCAACGGTGTCGAGGGAATGCGCTACATCAGCTCTTCGAGCACCAACAGCGGCGGCAGCGACATCACCGTCACCTTCCAGACCGGCTACAACCTGGATATCGCCGCCGTCGATGTCCAGAACCGCGTTTCCAGCGTTACGGGCAGGCTGCCGGCTGCGGTCAACTCGAGCGGCGTCACCATCTCCAAGTCCAGCTTCAACTTTGTCTTCGGCGCCGGATTTTATACACTGGACAACCGCTACTCGCCGGAGTATGTCTCCAATTACCTCGATGTCTACGTGAAGGACGCCCTCAAGCGCGTGCCTGGTGTGGGCGACGTGGTCATCTTCGGCGAGCGTAAATATGCGATGCGCGTGTGGCTGGACCCGGTGCGGCTGGCCGCTCGCGGGCTGACGGCCACCGACGTGGTGAGCGCGCTGACCGAGCAGAACGTGGAGATTCCCGCCGGCCAACTCGGGCAGCCGCCGGCAAACCCCCGGCAGGCTTTTGAAATCCCGGTTCAGGTCGTGGGCCGGCTCACCACCCCGCAAGAGTTTGACAATATCGTCGTCAAGAACTCCAGCGACGGGCTGGTGCTGCTCAAGGACGTGGGCCATGCGGAGGTGGGAGCCGAAGACTACAGCTCCACGCTGAAGTACTCCGGCCACGAGGCGCTGGGCATCGGCGTCGAGCAGCTCTCAAGCGCCAACGCCCTGAGCGTGGACCGACTGGCCAAGGCCGAGCTCGCCAAGCTGGCGGAAAACTTTCCGCCGGGCCTGCAATACGCCATCGCCTTCGATTCGACCACGGTGGTCGGCGACTCCATCCGCGAAGTGCTGTGGACCCTGGGCATGGCGATCTTGATCGTCATTACCGTCATTTTCCTGTTCCTGCTGGATTGGCGAGCCACCATCATCCCCGCGGTCACCATACCGGTCTCTCTCATTGGCACCTTCGCTTTCATCAAGCTCTTCGGCTTCTCCATCAACTCGCTCACCCTGTTCGGCATCACGCTGGCCACCGGGCTGGTGGTCGACGACGCCATTGTGGTCATCGAGAACGTGCAGCGCCACATCGCCATGGAGCACTCCGATCCACATCAGGCCACCTCGCGCGCCATGGGCGAGGTGACCAGCGCGGTCATCGCCACATCGCTGGTGCTGATCGCGGTCTTCGTGCCGGTTTCGTTCTTTCCCGGCACCACCGGCATCCTCTACCGGCAGTTTTCGCTGACCATCGCTTTCGCCATCGCCATCTCGGCCTTCAACGCGCTGACGCTGTCGCCGGCTCTGTCGGCCCTGTTCCTGCGCGGCGAGGAGGACCGTCCCAAGCAGCTCGATTTCCTGCACATTCCCCCTGTCTCGCGCGCCTTTGCCGGCTTCATCCACGGGGCCGACGCGTCGATCACCTGGCTGGCGAGCAGCTATGCAAAATCCATTCATGCAGCGCTCAAGCTGCGCTACCTGCTGCTGGTCATCTTCTTCGCCGGATTGGCGACAACGGTGTGGACCTATCGGCACGTTCCCACCGGTTTCATTCCCCAGGAGGACCAGGGCTACGTGATGGTCATCGTGCAGGCCCCGCCGGGCTCGTCGCTGGCTTATACCACCGCATTGTCTGATCGGGCGGATGCCATGATTGCCCAGAATCCCGATATTGCCGGCTCGTTTTCGGTCATGGGTTGGAGCATGGCCGGCAGCGCATCCAATGCGGGCATGATGTTTGTCTCCGCCAAGCCCTCCGATCAGCGGCGCGGCAAGGGCCACTCGATCGCCGACATCGTGGCCAAGCTCCAGCCCAAGCTGACGAGCCTCATGTTCGCGCCCAATGGCGGTCTGGTGATGTTGATTCAGCCGCCCGCCGTGCAGGGTGTGGGCAGCTTTGGCGGCTTCCAGTTCATGCTCCAGGACCAGGGCGGCAACACGCTCACCGATCTGGACCGCGTGGCCCACCAGATTGTTTCGGCCAGCAGCGGGCGCAAGGATCTGACCGGCCTGTTCACCACCTTCTCGGCCAACGACCCCCAGGTGCTGGTCACCATCGACCGCGAGAAGCTCAAGGCCATGGACGTTCCGCTCTCCCAGATCACCGATACTCTCGGCGTCTTTATGGGCTCGGAATACATCAACGACTTCGACTACAACAACCGCACCTACCGCGTCTACGTGCAGGCCGATCAGCCCTTTCGCATGTCGGCCGGCGATCTGCGCAGCTACTACGTCCGCTCCGGTTCGGGCCAGATGGTGCCGCTCGACAACCTGGTCAAGATCACCCCCAGTTCCGGCCCACCGGTCATCAACCATTACAACCTCTTCCGATCGGTCGAGATCGATGGCTCTCCCGCGCCCGGATTCAGCTCCAGCGAGGGGCTGGCGGCCATGGAGCAACTCGCCAAGAAGTCCATGATGCCCGGCATGAGTTATCAGTGGACCGGCCTGACGCTGGACGAAATCGAGTCCAGCGGCAAGGCGGTGCTCATCTTCGGCCTGGGCATCCTGGTCGTCTATCTCACCCTCTCGGCGCTTTACGAGAGCTTCGCGCTGCCCTTCATCATTCTTCTCGCCGTGCCCATGGCGGTGCTGGGCGCGCTGGGGCTGGTGGCTTTGCGCGGCTACTCGAACGACGTTTATTGCCAGATTGGGCTGGTCATGCTGATCGGCCTCTCGGCCAAAAACTCGATTTTGATTGTCGAGTTTGCAGAGCAGCTGCGCCGCAAGGGCCGCTCCATCGCCGAGGCGGCCATCGAGGCGGCGGAACTGCGCCTGCGGCCGATTCTGATGACCTCATTCGCCTTCATTCTTGGCGTTCTGCCGCTGGCTTTCGCCACCGGGGCGGGCGCGCTGGGCCGCCGCTCCGTGGGCACCACCGTCGTGGGCGGCATGTTGCTCTCCACCGTCCTCAACCTGTTCTTCATTCCCGTGCTCTACGTGATTCTGAGCCGACTGCTCCAACGCGGCGATGCTCCAGCGCCAGAAACGAACGAGGCATAGGGAATCGTGAACAATCCCCGCTTTGACGGATGCGTGACTGAAGCCGCGCACCCGTCAAAGCCCTCTGAAACTAGGATTTCAGGCCCGCGAAAATCTCCTGTTCTCCGCAAACACTCCCACGCACGGGCTGCTCCGCGCCTCAGCCCTTTCGCAAAGCGAAATGGAGCACCGGCGCAACTTTTCTCACTGCGGATCGCGGTGCGCGATCACATAATCCTTGACGCGGTCGTAAACCTGGCTGGTCACCACGCCGTGCTTCAACAGATCGCCCTTGGTCCGATATGGCCGGAAGCGGATGATGCGCCCGGCCCAGCTGGGCGTCATGCCGGGAACCTTCAGCAACTGCTCCACCCTCGAGTGATTGATGTCCACGCGCTCTTCGGGCGGTGGAGCCTTCGCCGAGGTCTTGGGCAGGCCAGAGGAGTCTCGATCCTGATATTGCGCCCTTCCGGCCAGACACATCCCCAGCAACGCAATCGCCAAGGCCGCCCATCGCATTCTCGCTCGCACGGATCCATTCTCCGCTCCGGCGCGCACCATTCGCAAGCGCGCTTGCCATCGGCCGCATTCCCGTACTATGCTCATTGCATGTCTCGATGTCGCTAACACCGCCCTGGTGCAAGCCGCGAGATAGACGTGCGCCCTGACGCGCACAGCCTTTCCCGCCCGGCTCGTTCGGACATTTTCCCAAAAAACACAACCGTCCGGGACAGTAACCCGGAAAAGGAGATTATTATGGCGCAGATCGCTGCGAATGTAACGGAACTTATTGGCCGGACCCCGCTGGTGCGGCTGAATCACGTAACCAAGGGGTTGGGAGCCACCGTTCTGGGCAAGCTGGAGAGCCAGAACCCGGTTTCGAGCGTGAAAGATCGTATTGGCCTGGCGCTGATCGAGGCCGCCGAAAAGGCTGGAAAGATCAAACCCGGAGAGACTGTGCTCATCGAGCCCACCAGCGGCAACACCGGCATCGCGCTGGCATTTGTGGCCGCCGTCAAGGGCTATCGGCTGATCCTCACCTTGCCGGAGACGATGAGCCTGGAACGCAGGGTACTGCTGCTGGCCTTTGGCGCGGAGATTGTGCTCACCCCCGGCCCCAACGGCATGAAGGGCGCCATCGCCAAGGCCGAGGAGATTCTGGCCAAGACCCCCGGCGGCTACATCCTGCAGCAGTTTGACAACCCCGCCAACCCGGCCATCCACTACGCCACCACCGGTCCCGAAATCTGGAACGACACCGACGGCAAGGTGGACATTCTCATCAGCGGCGTGGGCACCGGGGGCACCATCACCGGCGCGGCCAAGTACATCAAAGAGCGCAAGCCTGGGTTCAAGGCCATCGCCGTCGAGCCGACCGACAGTCCGGTACTCTCCGGCGGCAAGCCAGGGCCGCACAAGATTCAGGGCATTGGCGCGGGCTTCGTGCCGGGCGTGCTCGACACCAGCCTCGTCGACGAAGTCATTCAGGTGACCAACGACGAGTCGATTGCTCTGGCTCGCCGGCTGCCGCTCGAAGAGGGATTGTTTGTGGGCATCAGCTCGGGAGCGGCGGTTGCGGCCGCGCTCAAGGTAGCTGCCCGGCCCGAAAATGCCGGCAAGCTGATCGTGGCGGTGCTGCCCGACTTCGGCGAGCGCTACCTGTCCAGCGTGCTCTTTGAATCGCTGCGCCAGCAGGCGCTGGCCCTGCCGACCGAAGCGATTGCCTCGTAAGGGGAGGTTTTTCAAAGGGCGCGGCTGATAGGATGTGGTTTCAATCCCGAAACGAAGAGACTGTAGCTCTTCTGAATGAACGGGGCCGGTCGAGGATCGTGGTCTCCCAGCTCTCAAAATCGAGAGCTGGGGCGCCCAGCATCGATTAAGGTGGGATTCAACCCCCCATGACCGGCCGCCGGATTGAAGGCGCGATGCGTCGAAAGGCTGCCCGACTGCCATGCAGTTAATTGCCCACATCCGCGAAGACATCGACTCCGTGCTGGAGCGCGATCCGGCCGCGCGCTCGCGGCTCGAGGTTCTGCTCTGCTATCCGGGGTTGTGGGCGGTCTGGATTCACCGCATCTCCCACGCTCTGTGGGGCGCGCGGCTGCTCCTGCCGGCGCGGCTGCTCTCGCAGGTGGGCCGCTTCTTCACCGGCGTGGATATTCATCCTGGCGCGGAGCTGGGCCGGCGACTGTTCATCGATCACGCCACCGGGGTGGTCATCGGCGAAACCGCCATTGTGGGCAACAACGTGACCCTCTACCAGGGAGTGACCCTGGGCGGCACCGGCAAGGGACACGGCAAACGCCATCCAACCCTCTGCGACAGCGTCTTTGTGGGCAACAACGCCAACCTGCTGGGCGACATTACCATCGGCGAAAACTCGCGCGTGGGCGCCGGCTCGGTGGTGCTCTCCGACGTGCCGCCCAACTCGACCGTGGTCGGCGTTCCGGCGCACATCGTCTATCGCAACGGTGAGCGGGTGCTGATTACCGATCCGCACGACGTGAAAGACCCGCTCTCCGACGCGCTGATTGCTTTGTCCGGCCGTGTGGATGAGCTGGAAATGCAACTGGGCGGTCTGGCGCGGCCCACCGAGCCGTTCACCGCCGAAGCCGCCGAGCGGGAAGCCTATCGCGTAGAACTGGAGCGTCTGCGGCATTACGTCTCGATGGGCGAGGGAATCTGAAGAGCGGAAAATCCGCGCAAAAGAAAATTTGCTTCGCGAAGGCAAGTTTGCTTTTGTCGTAGAGCGGCATTCAACGGGTAGGCGCTTCAGCCGCGCCTTCTCTAACGACCGCAGGCTTGCTCCTTTGCGGCCTCCGCTCCCCCGGCGTTTACACTGAATCTCATGGTGCGTTCCGCTTTCTGGTTGCTTTTCTCATCTTCCGTCTTCACCTGCTGCGCGCTGGCGCAGACCGAGCCTCAGGCGCAGCCCGAGCCCACGCCGATGCCGCCCTCCATCGTGGCGCCTGCCGACAAGCCCTACGCCGGTCCCATCGAGCTCAACGTCGATCTGCGCAACAACATCGACCGCGTTGAAAAGGTCCATGAAAAAATCCCTGTCGTGCCCGGCAGCCAGGAGATGGTGCTGTTTTATCCGGAGTGGATTCCCGGCGACCATGAGCCCTCGGGCCCCATCAAGAGTCTGGCCGGGATTGTGACCACGGTCGACGGCAAGCGCGTGCAGTGGGTGCGCGACCCAGTGAACATGTACGCATTCCATGTACCGCTGGGCGAAGGTGCGAGGACGGTGGAGCTGGATTTCGATTACCTGTCGCCGATCAAGCCGGACGCTGGCCGCATCGAGATTTCAGACGCCATCGCCGACCTCGAATGGAACGAAGTGGTCATGTACCCGGCCGGCTATTTTTCGCGCGACCTGGCGTTCGACGTCACGCTGAAGCTTCCGCGCGGCTGGCAGTACGCCACGGCTCTCGAAACCGCTTCCGATCATGGCGACACCATCCACTTCCAGTCCACGCCGCTCAATACTCTGCTCGATTCTCCGCTCTACGCGGGACTCTACTTTGAGCGGATCGACCTGTCGCCGTCTCCGACCGACACAGTGCATCTGGATCTGTTTGCCGATGCGTCCGCCGATCTGAAGATGACCCCGGAAGAGCTGGAAGAGCATAAGAAGCTGGTCCTCGAAGCCGACAAGCTCTACGGCTCGCACCACTACAAGCACTACGACTTCCTGCTGCTGCTCAGCAGTAAGGTGGGAGAGGTGGGGCTGGAGCACCACCAGTCGAGCGAGGACGGCCAGCCAACGAATTACCTAGCCGATTGGCCGACCGGGATTCTCGAACGGGACTTGCTGGGCCATGAGTACACGCACTCGTGGAATGGGAAGTTTCGCCGCCCGGCCGACCTCTGGACCGCCAACTTCAACGTGCCCATGCGGGACGATCTGCTGTGGGTCTATGAGGGCATGACGCAGTACTGGGGCAATGTGCTGACCGCGCGGGCAGGCATGCGCACCGCGGCGCAGACGCGCACCATCTTTGCCGCCGTGGCCGCCGATTTTGCCCTCAGCGAGGGGCGCGACTGGCGCCCGCTGATTGACACCACCAACCAGCCCATCGTCTCGCAGCGCACCCCGGTCAGCTGGGTCAGCTACCAGCGTCCGGAGGACTACTACATGGAAGGCGAGTTGATCTGGCTGGACGCCGACACCAAGATTCGCGAGCTGACCAGCGGCAAGAGGTCGCTGGACGACTTTTGCAAGAAGTTTTTCGGGGTTTACAACGGCAGCTTCATCACCGACACCTACACATTGGCCGACGTGGTGAACGATTTGAACGCAGTGGCGCCCTACGACTGGATGAATTTCCTCCAAAAACGGGTCTACGACCTCAACCCCCAGGTGCCCATGAACGGATTCACCCAGGGCGGCTACAAGCTGGTCTACACCGATCAGCCGGAGGAGTGGCTCACGAAAGAGGAAGCGGCGATGGGGTATGCGGATTTCTCCACCTCCCTGGGCTTCTCTGTGGGCTCGTGGCGAGATCATGGCTCCGCCGACGTCATCAGCGACGTATGGTGGGGCAGCCCGGCATTCAAGGCGGGCGTCACGCCGGAGATGAAGCTCGTCTCGGTCAATGGCGCCGCCTATACCGCCAAGGTGCTCACCGCGGCGATCCTGACCGCGGAAAAGGACAGGAAGCCGATTCAGTTGCAGTTGCGCCAGGGCGACGCCTACAAAACGATCGCTCTCGCCTACTACGACGGCATGCGCTACCCCTCGCTCCAGCGCATGGAGGGCACTCCGGACCGGCTGGATGATATTCTCGCGCCCAGCACCAGCCCGTTGCCCGCCTTGTAGCAGGCTGCGCTCCGGGCTCTGCGGCCATGCGCAGCTTTCAACGCCTTCGTCAGCCGGAGTCTTTCTTCGCCCTCGATCTTCAGGGCCATGGAACTCCGCCTTGCAGCTTTTTGTCCCTGTTTTTCCCGCCGTCGAGGCACTTCCGCATTGGAAAACTCCGGCTGCGCGGGAAAAAATCCTCAATATGCCCTAAGCTATAGCCATGAGCAACCTTACGCCGGAAACTCCGGATGAAATCTTCGACCTGCTAGTGGTGGGCGCGGGCCCGACGGGTCTGGCCTGCGCGATCGAGGCGCAGAGGGCCGGCCTGCGAGCCGTGCTGGTGGACAAAGGCTGCATCTGCAACTCGCTGTTCCACTACCCCGCGCACATGACATTTTTCACCACGCCGGAGCTGCTGGAGATCGGCGACATTCCCTTTCCCAGCCCCAACCCCAAGCCCCACCGCAACGAGGCGCTCCAGTATTACCGGCACGTGGCGGCCTACTACCGGCTGGACGTGCGCCAGTACCTCCGCGTGGAGCGGGTGACGGGCGCGGACGGCGGCTTCACCGTGCATACCGTGGACCGCTTCGGCCGGGGCGGCTCGATTCAGGCCCGCAAACTGGTCATCTCCACCGGCTACTACGACCGGCCCAACTATCTGCACGTTCCGGGCGAGAATCTGAGCAAGGTGCATCACTATTACTTCGATCCCCACCCCTTTTTCGAGATGGATGTGCTGGTCATCGGCGGCAAGAATTCGGCCGCCATCGCGGCGCTTGAGCTATGGCGCAGCGGCGCGCGGGTCACGCTGGTGCATCGCGACGCCGGAATGCACAGCCATGTGAAGTACTGGATCAAGCCGGACATCGAAAACCGCATCAAGAATCACGACATCAAGGCGTACTTCGGTTCCCATGTGGCCGAAATCACTCCGGACACGGTGGTCGTCGAGACCCCCCATGGCCGCGAGACCGTCAAGAACGATTTCGTCTTCGCCCTGATCGGCTACCATCCCGATTTCGAGTTTCTGGAGGCGCTGGGCGTGCGCTTGGAGGGCCCCGACCGGCTGCCGATGTGCAACCCCGAGACGCTGGAGAGCAATGTGGCTGGAATCTATCTCGCCGGGGTAATCGTGGCCGGCTCACGCACCAATGAGATTTTCATCGAGAATGGCCGCCTCCACGGACGGCAGATTGCCGCGGCGCTCACCGCCCATGGATGACGCACGCCGGGCTCGGCCTCCTACGAGCAGTGTCCCAGGTCTCTGACCGCGTGATTTTGAAGCGGTCGACCTCGATTCCGGGATTCCAAAATCGGAGCCTGGGGCGCATCTCTGGTTCAAGACCCGGCGGTCGGAGACCTATTTTGAGCCGCCCTGGGGTCCATGAGAAGCTTCCAGTTCCCGCAACTTGGCCAGCGCCCGCTCCGGGCAGATGTGCCGGGCCTCCCGCTCATCCAGTTCCGTATCGGTTTCCACACAAGAGGCGATCGTCATGAAGCAATGGAGGCAGCGGGTGTTGCAGGTGCCGTTCTCGTTCTTCGTGCGGCTATACATTCTTCCTCGATCTCTCCGGAAAGACTGAAAGATAGTAAGCGGCCTATTATCTTTTCCGACGTAAACTGAACCACTGGACCGTGCTGATTCGGCGTCCGGCCGAGCCATTTGGTTTCAGAAATCACCTTCGGAAAAGTGGAGACTTCCGCAGAAACGGCGAAGGCCGGAGCAGTTGCTCCGGCCTTCGCCGTTGGTTGCCGGTTTGGATCGCTATCCCTGAATGTCGAACTGCTCGGGATGCAGCGTTGCGTCGCTCTTGACGAGGATGTTCTTGCCGACCAGTTCCTCGAACTCGGTGAGCCAGCTTCCGTTGTTGGATTTGAGCACTTTGACGGTCTCCGGGTTGACGCGCAGCAGCACGTCCGAGCCCTCGAAGTGCTTCTTCATCTTGCGCAGCTCGGTGTAAATCTCGTTGCAGACTGTCGCCGGGCTCTTGACCATGCCGGTGGCCTGGCAGGTGGGGCAGGGCACGCTGAGGGTCCGCTCCAGGGATTGCTTGACGCGCTTGCGGGTGATGGCGACCAAACCGAAGTCGTTGAACTGCAAAACCTTGGTGGGAGCGCGGTCGCTTTTGAGAGCTTCTTCCAGGGCGGCCATGACCCGGAAGCGATTTTTGCGGTCGTCCATGTCGATGAAGTCGATGACGATGATGCCGCCCAGGTCGCGCAATCGAATCTGGCGGACGATCTCCGGCACGGCATCCAGGTTGGTCTTGACGATGGTGTCTTCGAGGCGGGCCGATTTGCCGACGTACTTGCCGGTATTGATGTCGATGGCCACCAGCGCCTCGGTCTGGTTGATGACGATCGAGCCGCCCGACTTGAGCCATACCTTGGAGCGCAGGGCCTTCGAGATTTCGTCCTGAATGCCGAAGTGCTCGAAGAGCGGAGTCTCCTTGGTGTAAAGCTTCACGCGGCGCACCAGGGTGGGCGAAAAGCGGTTCAGGAAGCGCACGATGCGCTCGTAGTCGGCCTCTGAATCGACCCAGATCGAGGAGAAATTGCTGCTGACCTGGTCGCGCAGAATGCGTTCGATCAGCGACAGATCGTGGTAGATCAGCGCAGGCGACTTGGAAGTGTCCGAGCGCTCCTTGATCTCTGCCCAAAGGTGCAGCAGAAAGCGCAGGTCGGCGCGCAAATCTTCTTCCGACGCGCCCTCGGCGGCGGTGCGAACGATGAACCCGCCCGAGGCCTCGCCGCGCTCATGCACCAGAATCCGCTTGAGGCGCTGGCGTTCCTCGTCGGAGGCGATCTTGCGGCTCACCCCCACGTGGGTCACGGTGGGCATGAAGACCAGGAAGCGTCCCGGCAGCGCGATATGCGAGGTAATGCGCGCGCCCTTCTTGGCAATCGGCTCCTTGGCAATCTGGACCAGGATCTCCTGGCCCGGCTTGAGCAGGTCGCTGATGATCGGCAGGTCGGACAGTTGCGCGGAGCGGCGCGAGGGGCCGCGGCCTCGGCCGGTTTGTGCGGCGGGCGCTGCCGCTCCTCCCCGTCCGCGCCGCCCGCGGGCGCTGCGATCGCGGTGCTGCTGGCTTGGGGCTCCGGTTTCGGCTACGGGCTGCTCGTCCTCGTCTTCTTCGTCCTCGAAGCCTTCCTCGTCGCCATTTTTCGCATCGAACTCCAACTGGATGCGGCGGTCGAGGTCAGCTTCCTGGAGCATCTCGCCCAGGTCGCCGCCAGGAATCTGGTTGGGCAGCGTCTCTTCTTCCAGGTTGTCCATGTCCTGGTCTCCGCCTCTGCCGTGGTGAAGAGAATGGCGGGGAGCATCAAACTCCTCTCCCTCGATGACCTCTTCTTCGATCAGGCCGCTGCCAGGAGCAAAGGCCGAAACCGAGGGCACGAAAGCCTGTTCAGCCGCCGGCTCCGGGGCTTCCTCCGCAGCTTTCTTCTTGCCACCCAGGCCAAAGAGCCGGAATCCCGTCGGAGCGATTGGGGCCACATTGTGGGAGGCGCTTGCGTCGGGTTCAGTCTCGGGAGCTTCGGTTGTCTTTTCGGTCGCGGAAGCGCTATCCGAGGCAGCCGAACCCTGCGCCTCATGCGCATCTTCGGCGAGTACCTCATCCTGCCTGATCAGCGGGGATGCCACCGGCTCCTCGGCCGAGGGCGCTTCGATGAGCGTCTTCGTGGCGTAATCATCCGCGCTGGCAGGAACCGCAACCTGCGGCTCTGCCTCGGCCGGGAGCGGCTCAGGCGCGGCTTCGGCACTGCCCTCATTCGTTTCCGCGGTCGTTTCCTCTTCAACCCGTTCTTCCTCGGCCTCGGGGTTCTGCTCGACCTCAGCGGCAAGCGCTTCCGGCCGGGCCGTTATCGTCTCCTCAAAAAAATCCTGCTCCTCGATGGCGTCGGGCGCACGGTCCCCAGCTTCCTGCGCATCGGAAAAACCTGCCTCCGGTTTGGAACCCGCCTTTAGAACCGGCTCACTCTGGCGATTGCCGCGCTTGGCAAGCGACTCGCCAGGCAACAGCCCGCTGCCGTCCCACTCGATGGGCGAGTCGATCAGAGTGGCCGGCTTGAAGGTGTTGGCCGGCCGAAGCGGCGCTGCTTTCGCGCTTTTAGGCCCGCTCTCCGCCGACTCGCCGCCTGCCGCAGCGCCGCCGTATTTCGAGAGCGATTCACCGGGCAGAACAAACGGCGTCGGGGCTGGCGCTGCTTCGAAACGGGACTTGGACCCCGCAGACCGCTCTGGCTGAGAAAACCTCTCGCCGGAAACGGCTGCCGCCGCATGAATCTCCGGCGCAACCTCCGGTTCGGTGCCTGAAATCTCTTCGGAGAAGGCGCCGGAAACGCCCCCGCTTTCCTTCTGTTCCTCGGCAGAGCCCACGGCGGTACGGCTTCCGCGGCGGCGGCGGCGTCCGCGCCAGCGCTTGGCGCCGGGCAGGCTGGAATCTTCCTGGCCCGTTGCATCCGGTCCGGCGTCGCCGTGCACAGCATCCCTCTGGCCATTGCTGTCCTGATCGGTGTCGAAGGCTGATTCGGACCTGGTCACTTCGCCAGCTTCGGGTGAGGCTTCCACCACGATACGGCGACCCGGCGCAGGCTTTTCAGCGGCTGGGCGCTCCTGTACCGTGCGCGGCTCCTGATTCTGTTCGGTCCTCTGGCCTGCGCGACCGTTGCGGCCTTCGCCGCGGCCGGCATTGCTGTCTGCGGCGGCGTGACGGACTTCGCGGGGCGGTTGGTTGCCGCCGCTGGCCGCTGCCTTTTCCAACTCGTCGGTCTCTTCCTGGTCTTCCAGTTCCAGAAAGTCGGTCACATAAAGGAACGCGTCGCGCTCCAGGCCCACGTCCACAAACGCGGACTGCATGCCCGGCAAAACGCGCGTCACGCGGCCGTTGTAAATCGATCCGGCAAGGGTGTACTCATTTTCGCGTTCGTAGTAGATTTCCGCGAGTTGGTCGTCTTCAAGAATTGCAAGCCGCGTCTCATGCGGCGTGCTGGAAATACAAATCTCTTTTGCCATCGTACCCTTCCGTCCAGCGGCGTCTGCCTGCTGGAACCCGCGGCAAGGTTGGATGGAAACGCGCGTCAATGCAAGGGGAGGGAATGTGCGGAGGGGATGACCCGTGAGTCGCTGGTGCACCGGTTGCTCGGCCAAAGCCGACCCTGAAAGGCGGCGAGCCAAGGCGAAAGTCCTGCCGGACAATCTGAACAAGCTTTACGATACGGTAATCCGATTGCAGAGAGTTTGTGGCCAGCCGTGCCTTGATCTCCAGCGACAATGTTTTGTCGATGGGGGGGCAAGCCGAAGATCTCGGCGGAACCGTTCCCCCGCTGGCCTGCGTAGAGCCGAGCCGCGCACTGAGGCCAGGGGTTGAATCCCCTTGCTTTCTCGCGCGTCCCGTGCAACTTGTACGCTGCCAACGGTTCCGGGGCCCCCGGCGACAGATCTTCGTCGCTGGGATGGAACGGTCTTCCCGTCTCTGCGTGCTCATGAACCCAATCCTGCCGAATGCGCGATCCATCTGGACCTGCCGGCGAAATACTTGAAAATAGTGCTCTTGTTCCCCAACAGTTGCGAGGAATACAAGAGGGAATGCTGTGAGTCCGTCAGTTCACAAACCTGCGCATACGCACATTCATCGCCGTGCCCAGCGCCAGGAACGTAAACAACACCGAAGATCCTCCGTAACTCATAAGCGGTAAAGGAATTCCGGTGACGGGCATAAATCCGATAACCATGCCCACATTGACCGCGATCTCAAAGGTCAACACAGCCACAACTCCCATGATAATCAGGGAGCCGGACAGGTCGGCGGCTGTTTGAGCGTTCTGAATCAAACGCATCAATACGAAAAAGTATAGCAGCAGCACAGAAATCGCGCCGACAAATCCGTGCTCCTCGCTGAAAGCGGCAAAGATGAAGTCCGCATGGGGGATGGGGAGAAAGTCGCCCTGAGTCTGGGTTCCCTTGGCCGCACCCTGGCCCCACACCCCGCCGGAGCCGACCGCGATCAGCGACTGGCGGATCTGGTAACCGGTGCCCTTGGGGTCGTTGTCAGGATTGATGAAGCTGGTCAGCCGGGCCTTCTGGTAAGGTTTGAGTGCCTTTCCGCTGGTCCAGACGCCAACGATCAGCACGGTCAGGCAGGTCAATAGAATCAGCGCCTGGCGAAGATTGATGCCACCCAAAAAGAGGCCGGCCACCAGAATCGGCGTGTAGGTGAGCGCAGTTCCCAGGTCGGGTTGCTTGAGCACCAGAAGCAGGGGAATGCCCACCAGCACGAACGCCTTGAAGATATCCTTCCATGTGAGCGAACGCCCGCCCAGATTGGCAAAGTAGCGGGCGACTACCAGAATCAGCACCAGTTTGACCCACTCCGAGGGCTGGAAGTGCATGGGGCCAATCTTGATCCAGCGCTTGGCCCCGAGCACCCGGTGGCCCACCGCCATCACCGCCAAAAGCGCCAAAATACAAACGCCGTAGGCCCAGGGGACCAGATCGAGCAGCTTGTGATAGTCGATCCTGGCGAAGAGGAACATCCCCGCAAGGCCGGCCGTGATCCAGAAGACCTGCTTGATGTAGAAGCCGACGTACTTGGTGTGCATCGTGGCCGAGTAGATTTCCAGCACCGAGAGCGTGCACAGCAGCAGCACCATCGCCAGCAGGGGCCAGTCGAAGTCGCTGAAGGAGAGAAAACGGCGCATCAGATGCGGTTCTCCAGTAAAGAGGTCGTTTCAAGCGTCATGCAAGGCGGCTTTTTCTTAAGGAAAAAGCCGCTCAACGGCGCAGGTTTCGTTTGAGTGTGACTGGAGAACCGCATCAGGGCCGGCCTTCCTTGAAGCTCAGCCACCAAGCGGTGTGCAGGACGGGCAATCGGGCTGGCGCGTGAAGCTGGCTGCTGGCCACGGCCATCGGCGTGGGAAAGATGAGAAAGTGGCTGCCGTGCAGTTGGCTGAGTTGCGGGTTGTCCCTTCCGCCGCGCCGATTCCGGTTGGCCGGTTGAGACTCCGACCAGACCGCCCCCATCTCGACCGGTTTGGCCTCTGCCGCCTGATTGAGCACATTGTGCTCCTCGCGCCGCTGCTTGTTCACGTAGACGGTGGCCACCTGAGCGGCGAGCCGGGCGGCGTTCGAGCCCCAGTCGCCGTGCTCCCACAGTACCGCAACCACAAACTCCGGGTTGCGGCGCGGAATCACTCCCACGAACCAGCCGTTGGGCCGCGTATCCACGCCAGTGCCCATGCGCTTGATGGCCTCGTGGCTGGCCACCTGCGCGCTTCCCGTCTTGCCGGCGAAATCGACTCCATCCAGGTGCGAGGCGAAGGCCGTATTGAAGGCCCCCGGAGAGGTGGCCTGGGCCATGCCGTTGGTGATGATCATCCAGTTGGCCGGGTCGAGGGGAATGGTGGCCACGCCGGAGCCGGGAAAGCTGTCCAGAAGCGCCTGCCGGAACTGGGAGGAAAGCTGGTCGGAATTCACCACGTGGGGCCGGACGAAGTGCCCGTCCGAGGCGATGCCGGCAATCATGCGCGCCAACTGGATGGGCGTGGCGGTCACCGCTCCCTGGCCGATGCCCACGGAGATGGTTTCGCCGGCAAACCACTTTTCGTGGTAGTTGCGCAGCTTCCACTCGGTCGAAGGCACCGTGCCAGCAGCCTCGCCGGGCAGGTCGATCCCGGTGCGATCGCCCAATCCCACGCTCTTGGCGTAGCGGGCGATGGTGTCGATGCCCAGCCGGCTGGCCAGGGTGTAAAAGAAGGTGTCGCAGGACCAGGGGATGGCGTGCTCGATATCCACATTGCCGTGATGCTTGTCGCAGGCGTAGAAGTGGCCGTAGAAAGTGGCGCCGCCGTTGCAGAAGACGTGCATCGTCTGTGCAATGCCTTGCTGCAATCCGGCAACCGACATGAGGATTTTGAAGGTCGACCCGGGAGCCAGTTGCGCCTGGATGGCGCGGTTCAGCAGGGGGTGATCGGGGTTGTCGACCAGCTTGCTCCAATCGGCGCGGCTGATGCCCGCGGCAAAGTCATTGGGATCGTAGCTGGGATGCGAGACCATGGCCAGGATCTCCCCGTTGCGCGGGTCCATGGCCACCACCGCGCCGCTGCGGTCTCCCAGGGCAAGTTCCGCCGCGCGCTGAATGTCGATGTCGATGGTCAGCTTCAGATCCTGCCCTGGAATGGCGTGCTGGGTGCGCAGGTAGCCCACCTCGCGGCCGTGGCTGTCCACGATCACATCGCGGGAACCGTCCTGCCCGCGCAGCAGATCGTCGTAGGTCTCCTCCACGCCCGCCTTGCCCACCACGTCGCCCGGCTCGTCGGCGGCATAGCGCGGATTGTTCAGATCCTCCTCGCTCACCTCGCCCACATAGCCGATCAGGTGCGCCGCAAAGCCGTCCCGCGGGTAAAGCCGCCGCTCCACGTCAATGGTTTCCAGCTCGGGCAGCTCGTTGCGGTGCGCCTCGATGAAGGCCTGCTCGTCGGCGCTGATGTTCTCCTTGATGGGAATCGGCTGGTAATGGGGTGTGGCCCGGTAGCGTTTCAGCGTGGCGCGCAACTGGTCCAGATCGAGGTTCAGCCCGCGGGCAATCAGCGGCAGGTCGGCGTCCACATTGCGGTTCTGCTCGCGGACCAGAAAACAGGAGACAGAGGGGTAGTTGTCCACCAGCAGGTGCCCATCGCGGTCGAAGAGCTTGCCGCGGGCGGCCAGCACCGGAACCTTGCGAATGCGGTTCTGCTCGGCGAGCTGACGATACGTCTCCGCGCCCAGCACCTGCAGCCGCCACAGTCCGGCCGCCAGCACCAGCAGGATGAGCAGAATGCCGTACTGCACCGCTGTCAGCTTGACGGTGGATAGCTTTGCGCCGCGAATACCGCTATTGGGATACATCTTCTCCGCCTTGGTGGTGTTCCTGTTCTTTACCGGCACGGCTCAAGCCGCACCCTTCGCGCAAAATCCGTGCCTCCGCGCCCTGCTTTCCAGGAACTCCATTTCAAACCATTTGCATCTTCCCGGCAGTTCAAAGCGCAACTTATTCGGCTTCGGCGCTCCTGCTGCGCGGCTCAAAATCGTACTCTTTCAGGAACAAAGGGATTCTTTCACCTTTCAAAGCCAGTACCCTTCAACCCGAAACAGTTCTTCCGGCCCTGTTCACTATCTTCCATTCTCTATTCCCTGATTTGCAGACGGTCCAGCAAAGGGAACAGCACCATGGCGATGGCCGAGTTCGCAACCGCCTTCACCATCTCCGTCAGCCAGCTCGACTTCAGGTCCATCCCCAGCAGGATGTGGTAAATGAGGACGTAAACCGCGCTCGACAGCAGCGAAAGCAGAAAGGTCAGCAGCAGGCGAATGGTGCGGTTCTCCACATCGATGCGCCCCCCCACCGACCCGGCCAGAAACCCGGCCACCGTCTTGACGATGCCGTTGACGCCGATGGCCAGATGGGTGAGCGCATCCTGAAAAATGCCCATCGACGCGCCCATCACGGCGCCCTGGACGGGGCTGCGCCGGACCAGCGCAAAGTAGATCGTCACCACCAGCGGAAGGTCGAACCAGGCCTGCCCCCACAGTACGCGCGGCAACCAGGCCTGCAGCACCAAGGCGGTCAGCGGCACCAGCCCATAGACCAGCAGCGGGTAACGCCGAATTCCCATATCGCGGCTGTAACTGGCGCCCAGGATGGCCATGGCTATGGATTCCTCCCAGAAGAGGCCGGCTGTGCAGCGCCTGGCAGACGGGGCTTCGACTGCGGTTTCGATGCCGGTTTCGCCCGCTGAACGGCCGAGCCGGAGGTCTGCGCATCGGACGGCTGCGGGTTGTCCGCCGCCGGCGTAAACCTGTCAGAATGCATGGTTGGCAGCAACTTTGGAACCGGTGGCACCAATGCCGTCGCGGGCGCGGCCTGACCCTGTCCGGCCTGATTCTGTCCGGGAAGAGCCGTCTGCCCCGGCTTCGCATTTGCCGCCGGCGCATTGGGATCGGTCAGCCCCGGCAGACGCTCGGCCATGATCTGCGAAGCCTTTTCCTGCTCCTCGATCGCCTCTGCCGCTGCGCCCTTCAGCGCCTCGCTGGTATTCATATCCTGCTGTTGCTGAGCCGGGAAGCGCGGCTCGGTCGAGGTAATCACCAGCACCTCGTCCAGCTGGTCCAGGTGAGCCGCCGGCTTCACGATCACATCGATGAACGAGTCCCGGTCGGGGTCCGGCGCCACCCCCTGCACCACGCCCGCCGGCAGCCCGCGCGGGAAGATCAGGTCGCCCCCGGCTGTCAGCACTTTTTCTCCCGGACGGATGCGCTCGTCGGCCAGAATTCCCACCACTTGCAGCCGGCCCTGGGCGTTGCCGCGCAGAATACCGCGAATCCGCGTGGTTTCCAGAATCACCCCCGCGCCGCTAGTCGGGTCGTTGATGGCCAGCACCTGCGCGGTGTGGGGGAATACATCGCGCACCTTGCCCACGATGCCGTCGGGAGTCATCACCGCCATGTCCCTCGTCAGCCCATCGGCCGATCCCTTGTCAATATAGAAAACCCGCGAAGAATCGCTGCCGCTCGAGCCGATCACCTGTGCGGCCAGCGTCTTGTAAACGTAGCGTTGCTGGAAGCCCATCAGCGCCTCCAGCCGGGTGCCCTCGCGGGCGTCTTCCAGCAGTTCTGCCTGCTCCAGCCGCATCCTGTCGATGTCCTTCTGCAAATCCTGGTTCTGCTGGCTGACATGGCGCAGGTCGAGGTAGTTCTGCCACAGGTTCGCCGCGTTCTGCCTCGATCCGTGGAAGAGCAACTCCGGAGGCGTGACCAGCGCATCGGCCCACAGCCGGATCAGCCGCACCCCTGCCGCATCCCGTGGGTCGAGCGTGCTGCGGCCCGCCTCGGTGCGCCGCACCTGCACGGCCAGCCCGATGATCTGCGCCAACAGAAGGGCCAGCAGAACCAGAAAATTTCGATAGCGGGTAAAAAAAGATTCCATGGCCAAAGAGCTTGAACGGGAAAAGGCAACGCAGAAAGCAACGAATAAGTTAAGTATACTGACGTCGATCGAAAGTTGTGGCTCCCACCCGTTTTTCCGCAAGCTTCGCGCGCAAGGGCCATTCTCATCCGGGCTGGACGCCTGACCTGGAACAAACCATGGAGGAAGATATGTTGAAAGGCTTTCGAGACTTTATTCTGCGCGGCAATGTCGTGGATCTGGCTGTCGCTGTCATTCTGGGCGCTGCCTTCAACGCCATCGTCGCATCCATGGTCAGCGATGTGCTGAACCCTCTGATCGCCGCCACCATCGGCAAGCCCGATTTCAGCAGCGTAGTCCTCAAGATCGGCAGCGGCCAGATCAAGATCGGTAACTTCCTGAATGCCGCCGTATCGTTCCTTATCGTGGCCTCAATGGTCTATTTTGCGATTGTGCTGCCGCTCAACCGTCTCATGGCCCGGCTGAAGAGGCCCCAACTGGATCTTCCGCCGTCCACGAAGACCTGCCCCGAATGCTTGAGTGAGATTCCGCTTGCGGCCAGGCGCTGCGCACAATGCGCCCAGCTTGTCGCATAGACGCTTGCTGGTGGTCCACATCCCTGCAACTGAGATTAAGACCGACACTGGGTACCCCGGATCCGGATTTCCGGACATAAGAAGGAAAGAACCTTCTGCGAGCGAACAGCGAGCCGCTGGCCCCACCGCAGGTGGCTAGTCGATCTTGATCTTCCTCAGCAGGCGGAAGTCGGAGAGCATCTTGCCGGTGCCCAGCACCACCGAAGCCAGCGGATCGTCGGCCACGGAGACCGGCAGTCCGGTTTCTTCGCGGATGCGCTTGTCGAGGTTTTTGATGAGCGCGCCGCCGCCGGTGAGCACAATCCCGCGGTCGCTGATGTCGGCCGACAACTCTGGAGGCGTGCGCTCCAGGGCCACGCGGATGGCATTCATGATGACCGCGATACACTCGCCCAGCGCCTCGCGAATCTCGCTGTCGTCGATGCTGATGGTCTTGGGCACGCCTTCGATCAGGTTGCGTCCCTTGATCTCCATGGTCAGCGGCTTATCCAGCGGATAGGCGGATCCGAGTTCGATCTTGATGGCCTCGGCGGTCCGCTCGCCGATCAGCAGGTTGTACTTCCGCTTCAGGTAGTTGGAGATCGCCTCGTCCATCTGGTTGCCGGCCATGCGCACGGAGCGCGAGTAGACGATGCCCGACAGCGAGATGACCGCAATATCCGTAGTCCCGCCGCCGATGTCCACCACCATGTTGCCGCCCGGCTCGGTGATCGGCAGACCGGCGCCGATGGCCGCCACCATGGCCTGCTCCACGAGATAAACCTCGCTGGCTTTGGCGCGGTAGGCCGAGTCCTCGACCGCCCGCTTTTCTACCTGCGTAATCTCGGAAGGCACGCCGATGACGATCCGCGGATGCACCAGCATCTTGCGGTTGTGCGCCTTCTGGATAAAATAATTCAGCATCTTTTCGGTGACCTTGAAGTCGGCAATCACGCCGTCCTTCATGGGCTTGATGGCCACGATGTTGCCGGGCGTGCGGCCCAGCATCTCCTTGGCCTCCTTGCCCACGGCCTCCACCTCGCCGGTATTCTTGTTGATGGCTACGATGGAGGGCTCGTTGACGACGATGCCCTTGCCAGCCGCGTAGACCAGGGTGTTGGCGGTGCCTAGATCGATGGCCAGGTCGCTCGAAAACATGCTGAAGAGCGAACGTAAACCGTGCGACCGCGTGGAGCGCGATGGGTAACCGTTGAATGACATTGGGAAACTGGTTCTACCTCAGTGGTTATTGTACGGCCAGCGGGCCGAAGCCGTATCGCAACTTATACCCGCAACATGCAAAACAGGTGCCATCCCGGTAACCGGCGCGCGCAGTCTGGTGGCTTGGCGCTGCGCTAACCGGCTGCGGCTCGCTTCCGCGCGTTCTTCCGCCAAGGCAACCGCATGAACGCTCGCGGCTCAAAGTCCGGCCCCTTTTCACGCCTCCGCTGCCGGCTGTGCGCGATGGCCGGGCAAATCCTGGCGGCCGCCTTGGACTGTTCCATCTCATCCGCGCAGGCTAAACAATCCTGCCCGATACAAACGGAAACGCTGCATCCAGGACGTGTACAGAGGAAAATTCGTGTAGGCAGGCGGGCGGGCGGAAAGTAGCCGTCGACCTTGGCAAAAAAAAACGGCACGAACATTTTCTGCTCGTGCCGGGAGGCCAGTGACGCAAACTACTTCCAGCTCGGAGTTGGCAGGATCTGCCGTCTCCCCAACTGGAATATATACACCGTAGCATAGATTGAGCAGAATGCAAATACAAAAATCGAAATTATTTATCTTTTTCGCTGCGAGCAGCTCTGCGACACAGTCCAGCGTCCTGTCCGGAGAAAAATTCTCGGCCTTCGAGCGGCAGAGCGTTAGAGTTCTGGATTCCAGAATAGCGGTAAGACATTCTGGAATCAATCACTTCATCTGGACGAAAACCATTTCGTCTGCAATCGTGAGTCCGGCTCGGAGTTGTGTCGAGAAGGTCCGCTGCGGCGCGAGAAGCGAGGTTGGCGGCGGTCTTACGGAGTCGGAAGGCCGCCAAAGATTCCAAAAAGTCGATAAAACGGCCTGAAATTCAAATTTGCGGATTTCCGCAAGCGAGTCGCTGGAGAGTCCAAGTGCGATTCCTGTAGAACGGCTTGGGGGTCAGGCAAGCGCTTCCGCGGCGGCCGCCAGATCAAAATCCGCGGCCGTCAGTCCCCCGGCGCCGTGCGTGACCAGGCCGAGGCGCACGCGGTTGTAGCGGATGTCGATATCCGGATGGTGCGCGGCCTCCTCGGCCCTCTTGCCCACCCGGTTGACGAAGGCCAGCGCGGTTGGGAAATCGTCAAAGCTGAAGGTTCGCGTCAACTCCCCACCCTGGACCTGCCAGCCGGGCATGGCGCTGAGGTGGAATGCAACTTCCTCTGAGGAAAATGCGGCCATGGGTCTGCTCCGAAGGGGAATTGTGTCGATCCGAAAAGAATTGTATCGATCGACCCCGATTGATCTAAGACAGGAAACAGACGAAAAAGTTGGCAGCAAAAAAAGTTGATGGCCAGAATAAAATTGGCAGCCAGGAAAAATTCGATCCGCGCCGGACCGGCAGAGCGCAGTGAATTCGCTGAGAATTCGGCAATTGCCGGGATTCTTGCTCCGGCCGGGACTTTTTCTCCAGAAAGATAGCCCGGTAAAGATATCCCCGGTGGATTCTCCCGAGGGCTGCGGCGTTTCCGGCAACACCACGGAACCCCCTGGCCGCAGGCATCGTTTCCGGAGAACGGGATTCCGCAATCTCCGTGGCCGCTCTTTCCTACTCCTGAAAAACCTCGATGCCGGGCGAAGAATCGGTCTGTGGCGTGCAGGCAAACCTGGTCGCATTGATGACCGCGCAGCTTGCTCCTCCCTGTAAGCTGTCGGCGACCAGGAATGTGCCCGTTCCGGGGGCTGTCGTGTCCCAACTGTAGGTCATCGCGATCGATTGATCCCAGGAGAAAACTCCCTGGCCGGCGGTACTGAGTCCGCCGGCGATCGCGCCGCTCGAAGCCACGTCGAACTCGCCCGTGCTGTTCAGCGAATCGTTGCTCAGCAGCGGCAATTGACCCATTGCATAATCGCCGGCCAAAGCCGCGCCGGTGAAGTTGGCCTGCGTCTGCGGCTCCAGCCAGCCCGAATCGAAGGAGCCGTTGTTTCCCACGCTCATTTCCAGCGCGCTGTTGGTGCTGAAGAAGTAGAAATAGCTGGTGCCGCCGGCCGATTGGAAGCTGGCGCGGCCAGGATGAGCCGAGTCGAAGGCCAGCCCGGTTGGGCCTGCGTTTGCGTTGGCGGCCGAGTAGGAGCCGCTGTCGTTCGTATAGCTTTGGTTGATGGTCAGATTGCCGGCTCCGTCGCCTGAGCCCTCGGAAACCGTCGCGTAGTAGCCCGACGGCGTGCTGCCGCCGCCGCTGAACTCCGCCCCGCGCAGATAGAGAACGAACGGACCCGAAAGGCTTGCGCCGGAGGTCGCAACCTGCTGCTGGACGCGCGCATTGCCGGCCTGCTCGCCGTCATTCTGGCTGTTGTCGAGCACAAACATGCGGTTGGCGTCGATGATGTAGACGGTGAAGCCGGTGGAGGTGCCGGCTCCGTCGAGGGCGATCGTGAAGCGGCCCGCAGCGGGGTCCGGCGTGGAATAGGTTCCGGTGAAAGCGCTGGTCTGAACCGTTGCGCTGCCGCCCAGAGCCACGTCGATGTTGCCGCTGGCAACCGTTCCGCCTGCAGCGCTGAAGAGGCCCGCGGACGCCTTCAGATTGCCGTTGTTGTCCTCGCCGTCGAGGCCGAAGACAATGCTTTGACCGTTGATGGTGCTGGCGGCAAAGGCGCTGGGCGTGGCCCGGTAACAATTCGCCGTATTGCGGTCGCCGGATGGCCATGTGCCCAGGTCGTCGGCCTCGATCATGCGGAACTGCTGCGCCGGCTGAGCCGCGCCGCTGAGGGCGACGGCCCAGTGCACGGTCTGGTTTCCGGCGGGGCCATCGGTCAGAATCGTGTGGATGGAGGCCATGCCACTGTTGTCCGAACCAATGCTGTAGCTGCCAGAGAGGATGCCCGATCCCGAGCCAATGTCGTAGCTGTTGGTGTCGAAGACGCCATTGGTGATGTTGCCCTGGCCGTCGGTCTGAAAGCTGGCCACCGAAGCCCAACTGGTGCCGTCCCCGTCCATGAACCCCTGGAGCAGGCAGACGTAGGTGCCGTTGAGGTTTCCGTTGTTGGCGCCGTTCGGTCCGCCGCCGACGGTGACGGTGTAGGTGATGGGGCCGGCGACCGCGCCGACCGTGTCTTCAACCGAAACCTGAAAGGTGAACGAACCGGTGGAGGGAGGCGTTCCGGTGATGGTCAATACATGATCGAACGTCGTGTCAAAAGTCAGAAAACCGGGTAGCCCCGTCACCGTCCAGTTGTATCCGGGATTGCCGCCGGTTACCGTGATCGGCGCCGAGTAGGGGTTGCCGGCGATTGTGGAGGGCAGCGTGGCCGTGGTGATCTGGATGGCCGGGCCGATCGTGAGCGGAATCGGGCCCGATGCGCCTGTCGTCGTGGTGACGGTGATGTAGACCATGCCGGTGGTGGCGGTCAGATTGGCGGGAATTGCGGCCGTCAACTCCGTCGCGCTGACATAGGTCGTCGCCAGGGAGGTGGATCCCCACTTTGCAACCGAGGCCGGGGTCAAGTTAGATCCGTAGATCGCCAGCGTGAACGCCCCCTGGCCTGCCGTGGCCAGATTGGTGCTCAACCCCCATATTTGCGGCGCCGGAGGATTGATGGTGTAGGAGACCGGAACCGATGTTCCCTGTGCGTTGCCAGCCGTGATCGTGGCCGTGCCCTGGGTTGCGAACAAGTTGGGTGGAACATCTACGAGCAACTCGGTTGGGCTCACATAGACTGGATCCAAAGGGGTTGATCCCCATGAGAGGGTTGTGCTGGGGGTAAAGTCCGCGCCCATGACGGTCAGACTGAGGCCGGAGCTGGAAGCGCAGACCGATGCGGGATTCAGGCTGGTGATGGAGGGCGGCGCGGGGCTGATGGTGAAGGTGGACGCAGGGGACCATCCTCCTCCGTAAGGGCTGTAAACCGTGACCCCGGATACGCCGGGACTCGTGAGCAGGCTGGCCGGGACCACGGCCGTCAACTGCGTCGGGCTGACATATGTGGTCACCAGGCGCGGCGTTCCCAGCGAGGAGAACGAACTCGGGATAAACCCGTTTCCGTTGATGGTCAGAGTGAATTTAGCGCTGCCCGCCGGGGCAGAAGCGGGGCTAAGGCTGGTGATCAGGGGCTGCGACGGCGTGACGGTGAAGGTGAGCGGAGCCGAGGTTCCACCGGCCGTGGTGACCGTCACGCTGACCGGGCCGGCGGTTGCCATCAGGCTGGCGGGAACCAGCGCCGAGAGGATAGATCCCTGCAGATAAGTCGTAACCAGCGGCGTAGCTCCCCAGTTCACGGTCGCCGACAGGCTGAAATAGGAGCCATAAACGACGAGCGCGATGGTGCCGGAGTTCACTCGGAGACTAGACGGGCTGGTGCTGGTGATGACCGGCTGCGCCGGGTTGACGGTGAAGGCAACGCTCGATGAGGCTCCGCCGGCGGTGACGACCGAGATGTTGACCGTGCCGGGGGCGGTGAACAGGCTGGCTGGAACCGCCGCCGTGACCTGGGTCGAGCTGACATAGGTGGTGGTCAGCGCCGTGTTGCTCCACCTTACGACGGTGGCCAGGGCTCCAGAAATAAAATTGGCGCCATTGACGGTCAGCGTGAAGGCCTGCGTCCCGGCCGCCACAGAACTGGGACTCAGGCTGGCGACCGTGGGCAGCGATGAACTGGCGGCAAGCGTCGAGCCGGATGAAACGGCGTTGACGACGTTGGTGGCCGAATGCGAAGAGGGCACTGTGGATGCGGGGTTCGATCCGCTGGCGATCAGCACGGAGGAAGTGTCAATCGTGGCAGATGAATCCGGCGTGGCAGTCGAATCCGGACTTGGACCGATGACCGCGGGAAGTTGCTGATTGACGGCGATCTTCTCGCTGTCTGCAACCGCCGAAGCCGAAGCGGAAGTGGAAGCCGAAGTGAAAGTGGAAGTGGAAACCGGAGCCGAAATCGAAGCCTCGCGAGCAATCGCAGAAGGCAGCGGTGCTCTGGCGAGGGTCATACCGCCCGCAACAGCTGAAGCCGGGCCGGCGACCGCGGAAGGTGAGGAATCAACGGTAAACAAAGCACTGGAGGAGGTGCCCAAGCCAGGGTGTACCGAGATGGTGGCCGTGATGGCGGTGGCGATCAGGCTGGCGGGAACCGTGGTCGTGAGCTGCGTGGCGCTCTTGTAGTCCGTCTTGAGCGCGGCTGCGCCCCACTTCAATGTCGATGTCGAGGTAAAATCCCTCCCGTTGATGGTCAGCGTAAATGCGGTTCCGCCAGCGACCACCGAACTGGGACTCAGGCTGGTGATGGTGGCCGCCGCCGAGGCTGCAAGGGAGATGGTCAACGACAGGGTGATGGGTACAACCGCCGTCCACCATCGCAACAACGAATTTGAAGCGAACATGGAAACTCCCCTCCAGGGCGCGAGGCTCTCTTGCCTCTGTCAAAACGAGCCAGGCCGCCCAGAGCCGGTGGAAATCTGCTGAGGAGCAGGCTGCTTGCGCAGCGTTTCTGATCCGGCTTGCCTACTTAAGAAATCGTCAACAGTCGAACGATTCAAAAGATTACTTTTGTCTTAATTTGTGAGCTTTTCAATGTGAAGTGTCCGAATGCGGGAGGCCGATGCCCAAGATCGCCGTCCGGATGAGCATTTTCTCACGCCGGATCGGGGGCGGAGGAATCGCTGAAGGCTGGAAGGGCCAGGGCGTAGGACGTCCGCAGAGCAGGATGCGCCGCTGCCAGGTTTTCGGAGCTGGGCAGCGCTACTTGCCGTTTCCGTCTGTCCGGAATGCGGCGTGCGCAGGCCGCAACGCCTATAATCAGCGTGTCGTGCATCTACTTTATTCATCTCGCTTACGCCGTGCCGGGCACCGGGCTGTTGTGCTGGTTTTGAGCCTTGCCGCGACCCTCTCGATTGCGGTTCACGCTCCTGCCCAAGCGACTGCGGAGACGGACGCTTCTGCCGGGGACCGTGGCAGCATCCTGCTGGTTCTGCCCTTTGACAACGACACCGGAAAGCCCAGCCTGGAGTGGATTCGGGAGGCCGCGGCGGAGATTCTAAGCAGCCGCCTGGCCTCGGCGGGTTTTTCTCCCATGAGCCGCGCGGACCGCGTGTACGCGCTGGACCATCTGGGGCTGCCGCAGGGATTTCATCCTTCGCGAGCTACCTCGCTCAAGCTGGCCGAGACGCTGGACGCCGATTCGATTCTCGTCGGCAGCTTCAAGATCGACGGCGATGAGTTTGTGGCCATCGGGCAGGTGGTGGACGTGCCCCATCTGCGCATGAGCCAGCCAGTGATCGCGCATGGCCCGATGCGCGATCTGATCTCGATCTTCGATTCGCTGGCCTGGAAGCTGACGCGGCAGCTTGATCCCGGTTCCAGCGGCTCGGAGCAGGCCTTTGTCGATGCAGGTTCCAGTCTGCGGCTGGACGCCTTCGAGCAATACATTCGCGGCATCACCGAGTCGGACCAGGCGGAGCGTCTGCGCCATCTGCAATCGTCCGTCAAGCTCAGCCCGGGGTTTTCGCCTGCCTGGATGGCGCTGGGCCGCGAGGACTATGCCGACCAGCAGTATGAGCAGGCCGCCCAGGCCTTTGCCAAGGTGGACCCCAGCAGTGCCGATGCCCTCGAGGCTGGCTTCTATGGCGGCCTTTCGCTGCTGTTTTCCGGCGATTATCCCGGCGCCGAGACCGCCTTTGGCGCTGTGGCCCGCGTATTGCCGCTGGCCGAGGTTCTGAGCAATCAGGGAGTTGCGCTCGCCCGCCAGGGCAAGGAAGGCATACCGTTCTTCCGCCGGGCAGTGGCGGCCGACCCCGATGGGGCGGACTACCATTTCAACTTGGCCGTCAGCCTCAAGCGTCGCGGCGACAGCGCCGAAGCCTTGACGGAGCTGACCCAGTGCCTCCGGCTGCGCCCCAACGACACCGAGGCCCAGGCGGTGCAGCGGGCTTGGGAAGGGCCGGCCGCGACTCATTCTACTGCGCCGTCCGGCGTTGCAAGCAGCGCCACAAATGATTCGGCAAATGATTCAGCCGACGAGTCGGGGGACGAAACCGGGGCCAGGATTGACCCGCTCGAGCGCATCGAGCGCAGCTTCGACGCCGTCGCGTTTCGCCAGGCCGCCTCCGTGCTCAATCAGATGGAAGCCGCCCGATTGGCCGCGCTTTCGCCGCTCGAACGCGCGCAAAAACTTTCTTCCCAGGCAGCAGGCTACCTGGACCGTGGCCTTCTGCTTGAAGCTGAAAGGCTATATCTGGCCGCTGTGGCCGCCGACCCTCAGGGCGCCGTGGCTCACGCTGGCCTGGCCGAGGTTCGTGAGCGCACCGGCGACACCGCGGCTGCCCGCAAGCAAGCGACACTTTCCCTGAAACTGGAGCCCTCCGTCGAGGCGTACCTGGTGCTGGGGCGGCTGAACTTCGCGGCCGGAAACCTGAGCGAGGCCAAACAGAACGCCGCCGGCGCACTGAAGATCGATCCGTCCAACAGGCAGGCGCTGGAGATGATGCGGCAGCTTGAAGGCGGAAAGTAAGGCATTGCTCATTTTGTTCGCCAAGGACCGGAGAACAGATGAGCAGCCGGTGAGGGTGGGGCGCGGAGCGGTCGGGGCCGAAAGACGATGGCTCTCTAGGAGCAAGCTTATGGTTCTGCAGCCACGCGGATTCGCAGTCAGGTTTGGTCTGGTTTGGGCGGTAGGGCTTGTGGCCTGCGGATTGGCCGCCGCCGCGCCCACCCCGCAACCGCTGGTGGACAAGTTTGTCCTCGCCGACACCATCCAGCCCGTCACGACCGACGAGCTGGCGCGGGCCATCGCCCGCGCCACGGCGGACGGCGCCAGCGCCCTGCTGGTCGAGCTGAACACCCCCGGCGGGATGCTGGATTCAACCCGCTCCATGGTGGGCGCCATCCTCTTCTCAAAGGTTCCCATCATCGTTTATGTGGCACCGGCGGGCGCGCGCGCAGGGTCGGCCGGATTTTTCCTGCTGGAGTCGGCCGACGTCGCCGCCATGGCCCCCGGCACCAACGCCGGCGCGGCTCATCCGGTGGTCGAATTCGGCCCCAAGCCGGATGAGATCATGAACCAGAAGATCGAGAACGACGCCGAAGCCTTCTTGCGTTCCTACGTCACCAGCCGGGGGCGCAACGCCGCCGCCGCGCAGGAGGCTGTTCACTCGTCGCACTCCTACACTGCCCAGGAGGCGCTGGACCAGCATTTGATCGACATGATCGCCCCGAGCGACCAGCAACTGCTGGCCTCGCTCGACGGCCGCACGATCACCCGCATGGACGGCAGCAAACTGGTGCTCCATCTGGCCGGCGCGCGGATCGATCCGCTGCGCCTGACGATGCGCGAGCAACTGCTGGGCTGGCTGATCGATCCCAACATCGCTCTCTTGTTTCTCGTGGGCGGGGCGCTGCTGATCTATCTGGAATTCAACGCTCCCGGCACCATCGTTCCCGGCGCGCTGGGCACACTGATGGTGCTGCTGGCGATTTTTGGCTTGAATCTGCTGCCCATCCGCTTTACGGCCGTGCTGCTGCTGGGGGCGGCGCTGGTGTTGCTGCTGCTCGAGGCCAAATTCGGCGGTCACGGAGTGCTGGCCATCGCCGGGATCGCCTGCCTCACCCTCGGGACTCTTACGCTGGTGGCCGCGCCGGTGCCGGAGATGGCCATCAACCCCTGGGTGGCCTTTGCGGTCAGCGCCGCTTTCGGGTGCATCACCGTTTTCCTCGTCCGCCTGGCGGTGCGCGCCCGCGGCATGAAGGCGCGCATCGGCCCCGCGGCCCTGGTGGGCAGCTTCGCCTCGGCCATGGAGCCGCTCAGCCCCGACGGACAGACTCCTGAAGGCCATGTGCTGGTCGAAGGCGAAATCTGGAGCGCATGGGCATCGCGGCCCGTGCCGGCAGGCGCCGAGGTGCGTGTCGTGGGATGCGATCCGTACCGGCTGCGCGTCGAACCGGCCGAAGCGCCAAAACCGCCCCAGCATCCCGCATAAAACGTGCTGGAGTACAATCCGTTCTGAGTGAAGGAGTTCCAATGTTTGATTCGCTGCCGTTTCCCGTGCTGATCTTCGTGGTGATTATCCTGCTTTACTTGATCAACTCCATCAAGATCCTGCGCGAGTACGAGCGCGGGGTGATCTTCCGGCTGGGCCGCGCCCTGCCCGTAGCCAAGGGGCCGGGCATCATCCTGGTCTTCCGGCCCTTCGATCAGATCGTGCGCATCTCGCTGCGCCAGGAGGTGCTCGAGGTTCCGCCCCAGGACGTGATCACCCGCGACAACGTCACCATCAAGGTGAACGCCGTGGTCACCCTCTACGTGGTGGACCCCAACGCGGCGGCCATCAAAGTGGTCAACTACGTCTACCAGACCTCGCAGTTCGCGCAGACCACGCTGCGCACGGTGCTGGGCGAAGTCGAGCTGGACGAGCTGCTCAGCCACCGCGACAAGCTCAACCTGCGCATTCAATCCATCATCGACCAGCGGACCGAGCCCTTCGGCGTGAAGGTCATCTCGGTCGAAGTGAAGCAGGTGGATCTGCCCGAGCAGATGCAGCGCGCCATGGCCAAGCAGGCCGAGGCGGAGCGCGAAAAACGCTCGAAAATCATCCACGCCGAAGGCGAGTTCAACGCCGCGCAGAAGCTGGTGGACGCCGCCGAGCTGATGGCCACCCAGCCCATGACCCTGCAACTGCGCTATCTGCAGACGCTGGCCGACATCGGCGTCGAGAAGAACACCACGATTGTCTTCCCGCTGCCCCTGGAGATGATGACGCTGTTGAACAAGCTGAACATGACGGGTCCGGCCAGGCCAGAACTGGAAAAACCGGCCAGGACGGAGCCGGAGCAGTAGTAAGTTCGGAGCCTGGGATTCGGCCCCGCCACGGGCCGGAAGGAGAGAGCTCATCGCCGGGCGCGGCTCCATCCACGCCCTGACAAAGCCCGGAAACTCTTTCCTGGAGCAATTTGTTTTTAGCCTAGAGCGGTTTTTGAAAGGGCGCGGATTTAACCGAGCAGTCAACGCCCAACAATCCGCGAGCTTCAGTTCCTGAGTGAACGCTTCCTCCTCTATGACTTTGGTATGTCTGCCCTGAAGGGAAGTTTTTCAGTCCGGGAAAGAAGATTTCGTTCTTTTCCGGTCGGCTTTGCCTTTGTGGCGACTTTAGAGGAAGGAAAATGCGCGGAGTTTTCGACGAGTTCGACGAGAATGAGATTCAGCCGGTCAAGCGCCGGCGCGATACCGAACTGACGCTTGGCCCGTGTCTTCTGCTGACCATCTTTTTTGCTCTTGTGTTGCTGTGCGGCCTCTGCTTCGGCCTGGGCTACTCGATGGGCAGCCGCGGCTCAAAGACTTCCTTGCCCGCTAATCCGCCCGTTACTTCCTCGCCCGGCGCTCCTTCGTCCGGCGCTCCTTCGTCCGGCGCTCCCGTTTCGCCGCAGTCAAATGACTTCCGTCCCAAGCCCGCGGCCGCGCCGCCGGCTGCCTCTTTGCCGCAAAACCCGGCCAGCGGCCTGGCTCCGTCCGCGGCCTCTGGCGCTGTTCCGGCCGGAGGAGCGCCGAATCCCGGCTCGCTTTCGATTCCCGGGGCCGGCAGCCCGGTCCAGGGCGTCGTCAAGCCCGCGCTGCCCACTGCGATTTTGGCGCAAGCGCCCGTTTACGGCCAGCCCGCCGGGGGCGTTTCAGCCGCCTCCGCCCCCGCTCCGGCGCTGATGGTCCAGATTGCCGCCGTTGCCCACGAGCAAGACGCCGAGGTGCTGGTCGGCGCGCTGCGCAGGCGCAACTACGCGGTCACCGCCCGCCGCGATCCCTCTGACAACCTCATCCACGTGCGCATCGGGCCCTTTCGCAGCCTCAACCAGGCCGAGGCCATGCGCCGGAAGCTGCCCAGCGAAGGCTACAACGCCATCGTTGAGCCGTCGAACTAGTGGTGTTCGCCGCACAGATGAGAGGGTCGTTGAATCGATTGGAAGGGTACGGGCGGGCTTCAGGAAGGGTACGGGCTTCAGCTCGTACAAAAAGCCAGCGAAACCGGCGGGCTTTAGCCCCTGAGGGAAGGCTTCCTCCTCGATACCATCAGGAAACTCGATACCATCAGGAAATTTGCTCGAGCATTTCTCAGCCCCGCATCCACTCCGGCAGCCCGGAGGCGATGGCCGCCCGCACGGCCTCCGACAGTTCTTCGCGCGTGGCAAAGCCGGCCGGATCGATGGGCGCGTGAAAGACGACGTGCGCCGTCCCCGGCTTGATGCGCGGGCTGCCCTTGGCCATCATCGTCTCGGTGCCCCAGATGGAAACCGGGATGCACGGCGCGCCGCTGTCCATGGCCAGAAAGAACGGGCCTTTTTTGAAGAGCAGCAGGCGGCCGTCCGGGGAGCGCGTGCCCTCGACGAATGTGGTGATGTGGATGCCCTTGGCCAGCAGCAGCTTGGCCGCCGCGACGCTCTTCTGCGCGTTCGATGCGCTGCCCCTTCGTTCCACGGGGATAAATTCCGCCAGCTTCATGGCGTAGCCCAGGGCGGGAAGCTTCATCAGCGAGCGCTTGAGAAACGAAGAGGTGCGGCCGGGGATGCGCGGAATCAGCGCCGGAGGATCGAGATTGGAGACGTGATTGGCCATGAAGATGCAGGCCGTCGACGCAGGCACAAGCTCCCGGCCCGCAACCTCCACGCGAATTCCCGCCATCCGCAGAGCGATTCGCGCAATGGCATTCGAGACGCGGTAGAGCGGCATGATGTCGCCCGTAAGAGCAGCCAGGGGGATGAAAATCACCGCCGTGGGGATGCCGAGAACGAGAATGGTCATCAGCGCCAAAAGAGAAGAGATCATCTGGTTCTTTCACCGGGCTGAAGGCTGCGTTCCCTGAGTCGCGCGGGCAGTTTCTCATAAATGCCGTCAAAGCCGCCATTGGAAAGAATCGCCACCACGTCGCCGGATTCGAGTTGCGGCGCGATTTCATTGACGATGGCCTCCGCGTCGGGGCACAGCGAGGACGGAGTTCCGGCCGCATTCAGCGCCCGCACCACCTCTTCCGGGTTCAGGCGCTCTGCTTCCGGAATGCGCTGCTGCTGATAAACGCCGGCCAGCACCACGCGGTCGGCCAGGCGCAGGCTCTCGATCAAATCGTCCTCGAGCACCTTGCGCCGGAGCGTGTTCGAGCGCGGCTCCAGAACCGCCCACAAGCGCGCCAGCGGATAAACCGAACGCAGCGCCCGCAGCGTCTCGCGAATGGCCGTGGGGTGGTGCGCGAAGTCGTCGATCACCGTGACGCCGCCAATCCGGGCGCGCACCTCGAGCCGCCGTTTCACGCTCTTGAAGCCGGCCAGCGCCGAGCAGATCGCCTCCCGGCTCACGCCCTGCCCGAAGGCCAGCGCCGCCGCCGCGGTCGCGTTGAGCGCGTTGTGCTCGCCAGCCAACTGCATCGACAACTCGGCCCATAACGTACCGCCGCGCCAAAGCTCCCAGCGCGTCAGCCCATCTTCGTGGCGCAGATTCCGCAGGCGCCAGTCGGCGGCCTCGGAGAATCCGTAGCGCTCGACACGGCACAAAGCATGGGCAACGCACTCGCTCACATTTTCGTTGCCGTCGAAGGCCACAATCAGGCCGCGCCGCGGAACCAGGTTCACCAGCCGCTTGAAGGCCGTCTTCACCGCGCCGAGGTCCGCGTAGATGTCGGCGTGGTCGAACTCCACGTGGGTCAGAATCAGCCCATCGGGAAAATAATGCAGAAATTTGGGCCCTTTGTCGAAGAAGGCTGTGTCGTATTCGTCGCCCTCCACGATGAAGGTGCGCGTGGGCCGAAGCTGAAAGCTGGAGCCGAAGTTCTCCGCCACGCCGCCGATCAGAAACGACGGCTCGAGCGCCGGATTCTCTCGTGCGGTCACCTGATAGATCCACGCCAACATGCTGGTGGTCGTGGTTTTTCCGTGCGTGCCGGCCACCACCAGCGACTCGCGCCCCAAAAGAAACTCCTCATGCAGCAGGGCGGCCATCGAGGTGAAGGGAATGCGCTCGTCCAGTACGCGCTCGATCTCCGGATTGCCGCGCGAGAGCGCGTTGCCGACGACGACGAGATCCGGGGCCGGATCAAGGTTCGCCTCCGCGTACGGCTCCATGACCGGAATGCCCAACCCCGCGAGCAGATCGCTCATGGGCGGATAAGCCGCCTTGTCGGAGCCGGTGATGCGGTGGCCCTGCAACTGCAAAAGGCCGGCCAGCGAGGCCATCGCCGTGCCGCAGATGCCGCTCAGGTGAATGTGCCGGGGCAATGATTTTCTGAACTCGCCCGAGTGCGGGTCCGATCCCTGTTCCCTGATCCCTGTTCCCTGCTCTTTCATCGCGTCACCGCCGAATCGATCAAGCGCAGTTGCGGCTCTTCCCGGAGCGTCAGTTCGGCTTTCACGCCGAAGGTCAGCGTGACGTTCTGGCGCGAGACGTGGCCGCTGCGCAACCCGATGGCGATCGGCCCGGCAATGTCTTCGAAAGCGCGCAGGATCACCTCGTCCAGCAGTTCGGCAGACGAGTCCGGCGAGACGCAATCGAGCATCTCGCCGAAGATGACGCCGGTGACGCCCTCCAGCTTGCCCGCTTCGCGCAGTTGCCATAACATGCGGTCGATCTGGTAGGGCTTGGCGTTCACATCTTCCAGGAACAACAGTTTGCCTTCGGTTTGCGGCTCGAAGGTTGTGCCCAGCAATGCCACCAGAATGCTCAGGCAGCCGCCGTAAAGCGTGCCACGCGCCTGGCCGCGGCGCAGGGTACGCAATCCCTCGGCCGCGCCCACCGAGTAAGGCGCGCCGCTCAGAGCCGCCCGCAGGCTGGGCAAGTGGACCCCGTCCAGTTGCTCGGCCTGCGGGCGCGCAAAATCCGGAGCGAGCATCGGGCCGTGAAAGACCGGCAGCTGCGCCTGGTCGAGCAGCCACAACTGCAGTGCGGTCAAATCGCTGTACCCGATGAGGGGCTTGCCGTTTTCAGCGATCAGGTCCAGGTCCAGCCCGTCGAGCAGGTAATTGGACCCGTAGCCTCCGCGCGTCGAGAAGATGGCACTCACCTGATCGTCGGCAAAGGCGTCGTGCAGGTCACTGAGCCGCATCTCGGGGGTGCCCGCAAAATAAAGCGGCCCGTGGGCGAGGATGTGGGCGGCAGGCTGCGGCGAGTAGCCGAGAGCGCGCAACCCCGCCAGCCCCAGCTCGATGCGTTCGGGCGGAGCAAATGAAGCGGGCGCGATCACGCTGACCCCCGCCCCGGAATGGACTGCTGGCAATTTCAATAAACCGGACATAAGCAAACCCTATTCTGCAACGATGCGTTCAGGAAAACGGGCCCAAAGGGGGTTTTACCCCGGCGGAATCCCGTCCGCCAAGTGAAAAATTCCGGTCTCCGGTGTGCGCAAGACCGAATGCAAGTCCGAATGGCGGAGCCGGCCTTCAAAAAGCCTCGCCGCGGGCAATCAGCGTCGCCGGCCCGGTCAGCCGCAGCTCCGAGCCCGGCCCGGCCCACTCCACGGTCTGCGCACCGCCGGGAGCTGCGACCAGCAGCGGAGAACGGCAGCCATGCAGGGCGATCGCGGCGGTGGCGCAGGCCGAGCTGCCCGTGCCCGATGAGCTCGTCTTCCCCACGCCGCGCTCGAAGATGCGAATCTCAATCGCGCGTTCGCTCACGATGCGCACGAATTCCACGTTGGTCTGCCGCGGAAAGTCGGGATGCACAGAGAGCAGCGCGCCCATTTCCTGCCAGGTTTTTCCGTCCACGGCAAACTCCGCGTTGTCCACCACGATGTCGAAGTGCGGATTGCCGGTCGAGACTTCGACGCCGGCGATTCGAGAGCCGTCGGCCAGCGTGACGACGCGCGGAGCAAACGAAGGAACGCCCATCCCGGCGGTCACTTCCACGCTGAATCCGCCCTCCGCGTTCGTCCCGTTCAGGCGGCAGACGCGCAGCCCCGCGTCGGTCGCAATCTCCAGTTCGTCGCCCGGCAGGAAGCCACGCTCGAGCGCCATCCACGCGGCCACGCAGCGCGTGCCGTTGCCGCTGATCTCGGCCATCGAGCCGTCGGCGTTGTACAGGCGAATGCGCCCGGATCGGGGGCCGGTCCAGGTGAAGAACTCGATGCCGTCGGCGCCCACGCCGGTATTCCGCGCGCATAGCTGCTGCGCCATCCCGGCGCGGTCGCAGCCGGCGGCCGCCTCTTCGGTCACAATCAAGAAATCATTGCCGCAGGCGTGAGCCTTTGCAAAGGGAATCAATCTTCCTCCAAATCGCGGAAGTTGAAAAGCGCGTTCTTCTCGAACGCGCAGAGCAGCTTTCCGCGCGGCCGCTCAAAAGTTGAAAGGTAGCGCGAACCGTGCCGGTTATCTGCTCATTTCGCTTCCTTGCCCGATGCTATCACCGCCTCGCCCGTCTGTGAGCTTCGCCGGGAGCCGTGAATCGGCTTCAGAGCCGGAGACATAAATGGCTGCCGCGGGCTGCCCCGCGGCGTAAAAGCAACGAACCAGGGTCAGGCCCTGGGGATGCGCCTTCACCGCGCGGTCGATCTCGTCGCCGTCAAAGGCCAGTACGACTGCAACGTGCGCAGCCGGTGAGGCCAGCGCCTCGCGATAGAATTCCAGATCGCTCTCGTTGATGGTCTGGCGGAGTGGAATTCCGGTGAGCGCAACAATCTCCGGATCGGTCGAGGTGTCCATCAGCACCAGGCCGCCCGGCCGCGAGACCAGGAGCGCCCGCAGCACGGGGGGAATTTCCTTCTCATAAGTCCGCCGCGCCGCGATGTTCGTGGTTCCCTCGGCGTAGACCAGCGGATGCTCGCGCACCATCTCGCCAGCGTTCAGCACGACCAGCAAAAACAGCGCTCCGGCCGCATACCGCGCCAGGACTGGCTTGAACTCCTTCACCGCATCCAGACAAAACTGCGCCGCAAAGCCCAATCCCAGGGCAAAGGCCGGCAGCATCTCCATCCCATAGCGCGTGTTGTACCAGGAGTGCGGCCACCAGTCAGGCAGAAAAATGGGCACCGAACCGTAAGAGACCGCATACGCATAAAAGGGAACCGGAAGCCACAGCAGCAGCGCCCAGGTGAATGCTCTCCTCCGCGCCGTCAGCCAGCCCCACGCCGTCCCCAGCAGGCTTAGCACCAGCATCAGGTTGCCCTGCGCCGCCGCGGCAGCATCCCGCTCCGCAACCTTCATAAAAAACAGCAGCGCCACCCAGGGATCATGCCAGCCCGGATGGAGCGGTCCGGCTCCGGGCGTGGCGCTACGCAGCTCAATGGCCTTGGCCGAATACGGTCCGCGCGCAAAGTAGAGCCAGTCTCCGAAGCACACGGAGTTATAAACGAACCAGGCCGCCGGCGCGGCGACCAGCAGCAGGCTGGCCAGCCAGAATGAGCGGGAGCGCAGCCTGCGGCGTCTAGCCAGGGTCAGGCCCATGCACACCCAGGCCAGAAACGCCATGATCCAGCCGTCGTAGCGCGTGAAGACGGCGGCGATGAGCGCCACGGCAATGTAGATTTGCAGGCGGCTGGTTTTTTTTTGCAGGTCTTCGATCGGGCTGGTCTCCAAACTGGCCCGCCACTCCACCAGCCAAACCGCAACCCACACCATCTCGCACAGAAACAGCGGCTCGGTCATGGCCGTCGATTGCAGGTAGAGCAGGTTGGGATTCAGCGCGAAAAACTCGAGCGCCAGCGCCGCATTCGCCGGGCGCAGCCAACGCCGCGCCAGCCTGTAGAGGCCCGCGCAGGCGGCCAGATAGGCCAGCGCCGAGGGAATCGCGCCCGCCAGCCCGCTGGCCCACCAGGCGTATATCTGCACAAAAGGAAGCAGCAGCAGGTGCGGCAGCGGAAGCCACACCGAGCCCAGTTGCTCCAGCCCCGGACGGTGCGAGTCCAGAACCCGCCGCGCAATATGCAGATGGGCCACCGCATCGCCGTAGTTGAGCAGCGCTCCCTGCCGCCAGCCCCACACCACGGCGGCGATCGAAGCCGCCGCGCAACCCGCCACGACCGCCAGCCACTCCATGCGGCGATGGAAATGTTCAGTCAATGTGCGTCAACGCGCGGAGCTGCTTGAAGCGGCCGTCGATCTCCTGGCGGGTAAGTTTCTGCATGCGCTCGGTGCCGAAGCGCTCGCACGCAAACGAGCCCATCACGCTGCCGTAGAACATGGCGCGGCGGAAGGCCTCCGGGGTCAGTTCGCCCTCTGCGGCCAGGCTGCCGAAGAAGCCGCCGGCAAAGCTGTCGCCCGCGCCCGTCGGGTCCACCACCTCTTCCAGCAGCAGCGCCGGCACTCTGAGTTCCGCCGTCCGGCCCGCCGACGCAGATTTGTGGAACAGGGTCGCCCCATACTCGCCGTGCTTCACCACCAGCGTCCGGGGCCCCATCGCTAGCACCGCGCGCGCCGCCTGCGCCAGGTTGCCGCTGCCGGCCAGCATCTTCACCTCGCCGTCGTTGATGAGCAGAATATCCAGGCCCTTCAGCATCTCCGCGAGCGCCGGGCGATGATCCTTGATCCAGTAATTCATCGTGTCTCCGGCAACCATCTTCGCGCCGGGCATCTCGTCGCGCACCCGCCGCTGCAGCACCGGATCGATGTTCGCCAGGAAGAGAAACTCCGAGTCCCGGTAAGCAGCGGGAATCTTCGGCTCGAAGGCCGCAAAGACGTTCAGCTCCGTGTTATGCGTCTTGGCCTCGTTCAGGTTGTCCAGGTACGAGCCCTCCCAGAAGAAGCTCTTGCCCGCCGCGTGCTCAATGCCCCGTGTGTCGATGTTGTGCGCCTGAAAGACGGCTTCCTCCGCCGCGCCAAAGTCCTCGCCCACCACGGCGATCACCCGCACATCGCAAAAAAAGCTGGCGGCCAGCGAAAAATGGGTCGCCGCGCCGCCCAGGCAGCGCTCCTTGCGCCCCGCCGGAGTCTCAATCGAATCGAAGGCCACGCTGCCCACTACGGTAATCGCCATGGATCTTCCTCTCTCACTGCCAAAACCCGTTTTTTGAATCTTCTGCTTTGAAAGGGCGCGGCCTGAACCGTGCCGTCCGATAGCTCCAGCGAAGAACCGGGCCTGAGCCCTGCGGAAATGTGTTTCCATCGCGCGCGCCCTCCCGGCGGCTGAAGCCCTGGTTGATCTTTCGACCTTTCCGGCGCGACCAGAGCAAATTTGCTCTTGGTGTAGGGCGGTTTTGAAAGGGCACGGCTTTAGCCGTGCCGTAGACGCCCAAAAAACCGCGGGCTTCAGCCCCTGAAGAAACGCTTCCTACTCGATACCATGAGGAAATTTGCTCTGAAGTTCCCAACCTGACACTGAAGCTGACACGATCCGGGAGTTCTGCAACAAATTCCCAAAGCCGTGCCCTTTTCAAACCTTCGCCCCGTCCAAAGCTCTGCTGATCTTCCCAAGCTCCCCGCAGTCAACAAGCCAATTCCGCGCCTTTTTCCTGGCGCGCAGGAGCCGAAGGCAGTTAGCCCCACCGCAGGTGGCTAGAGTCCCAGGTACTTGCCGAACAGTAGCCTGACCTTTGCCTTGGTCGCGGGCGGAATCGCATCCGGCTGGGTCAGTACGGCGTACTTTGCCGCAGAGGCGCACGGGCACGTGCGGTCCAGACCGGATGGCATCGCGGCCACGGTCGCCCTCACCACCTTAGCCGCGTTTTCGGCGTTCTGGTGGAGCACGGCCACCACCTGCTCGACCGTCACCGCATCGTGCCCCTCGCGCCAACAGTCGTAGTCGGTCACCATGGCCACCGTGGCGTAGCAAATCTCCGCCTCGCGCGCCAGTTTGGCCTCCTGCAGGTTGGTCATGCCGATGACGTCAGCGCCCCAGCTGCGATAGAGGTTCGACTCCGCGCGCGTGGAAAACTGCGGACCTTCCATGCATACATAGGTTCCGCCCAGCTTGCCCACCACGCCCAGCTCCGCGCAGGCCTGGGCAGCGGTCCGGGCCACCGTCGCGCAGACCGGATCGCCAAAGCCCACGTGGCCCACGATCCCCTCGCCAAAAAACGTCGCCACGCGATGATGCGTGCGGTCGATGAACTGGTCGGGAATCACGAAGTCGGTGGGCTTGTGCTCTTCCTTCAGCGAGCCGACCGCCGAAGCCGACACGATGCGCTCGACGCCCAGCTTCTTGAAGGCGTAAATGTTGGCCCTGAAGTTCAACTCCGAGGGCAGAATGCGGTGCTTGCGCCCGTGCCGCGCCAGAAAGGCCACCTTGCGCCCCTCCAGCTCGCCCAGTTGAAATGCGTCCGAGGGGTCGCCATAAGGCGTCTCCACACGCACCTCGCGCACGTTCGTGAATCCGGGCATCGAATAAAGTCCGCTGCCGCCGATAATGCCAATCTCCGCCTGAACCAAAGCCTGCTTCCTTTCGACGCGCGGTTTCCCGCAGCGTCCCCCATGCAGTCTGCAAACACCTTAGTATAAAGCCAGCTGAGCCGCTCGATCTCAAACCTCGCACCCCGCAACCGCCCTCCACGCGGCAGCCGCAGGCCGCGGATTCGAGTCAAATTCGCCGCCCGGCTCATCATATCCAGAAGGAAAGGACTCTGTCGCCCTCATGGCGCTTAAAAACGTCTAAAATCGACAAGGGAAACCTCATGACCGAGATTCGCTCCACCGTTATTCTGGGCTCCGGCTGCGCTGGGCTCACGGCGGCCATCTACACCGGCCGCGCCGGACTCAACCCGCTGGTGCTCGAAGGCCATGAGCCCGGCGGCCAGCTCTCCATCACCACGCTGGTAGAAAATTTTCCCGGCTGGCCGGAAGGCATCCAAGGTCCGGAACTGATTGAAAACATGAAGAAACAGGCCGCCCGCTTCGGCGCGACGTTTCAGCTTGCCAGCCTGGATTCGGTGGATTTGAGTAAAAATCCTCTCCGCCTGCGCACCTCGGCCGGGGAGATCCTCGCCAGCACGCTGATCGTCGCCTCCGGGGCCAGCGCCCGCTGGCTGGGACTGCCCAGCGAACAGGCGCTCGTCGGTCATGGCGTCTCCAGTTGCGCCACCTGCGACGGCTTTTTCTTCCGGGACAAGGAGATCGCCGTCGTGGGCGGCGGCGACTCGGCCATGGAAGAGGCGCTGTTTCTCACCCGCTTTGCCTCCAAGGTCACGCTGCTCCATCGCCGCTCCGGTTTCCGCGCCTCGAAGATCATGCTGGACCGCGCCCACGCGCATCCGAAGATCGCCCTGCGCGCCAACACCGTTGTCGAAGAGGTGCTGGGCGTCGAAGAAAATGAAGTCAGGGGCGTGCGCCTGCGCGATGTGGCCTCCGGCGAGCAGTCGACGCTGGCCATTGACGGCCTGTTCCTCGGCATCGGCCACGAACCCAATACGAAGATGTTCGCCGGGCAGATCGACCTGGACGACGACGGCTACATCCGCACCACCGGCAACGTGCTGGTGACGCGCAACGGCGCGGTCGTCCCTGGCGTCTTTGCCTGCGGCGACGTGCAGGACCGCCGCTACCGCCAGGCCATCACCGCCGCCGGCTCCGGCTGCATGGCCGCGATGGAAGCCGAAAAATTCCTCGAGGAGCATGGGGGCTAAGGCGAGGCTGCCAGGACGGTGCTAATGGCGGCAAACCGGTTAAACTGGATCAATGCCGGACAGGGAAGAGCATTGCGCGACGGTTTCCCGCTATTGGGACGCCGTTGCCGGGCATTATCTGGAACTTTTCCGCGACGAGTTACAAGGCAAGCCGTTTGACAGGCAGATTCTTGCTTCTTTTGCGAAGAAGTTGGCGTCTGGCGCAGTGGTTTGCGATGCCGGTTGCGGTCCATGCGGCCATGTGACTCGTCTTCTGGCCGATGCGGGACTCGATGTGGTTGGGGTGGACATCTCCCCAAAGTGCATCGAACTGGCGCGCGCTGAACAGTCCGCTTTGCGTTTTGAAGTCATGGACATGGCCGCCATGAATTTTTCGAACGGAGCCATGCGGGGATTGGTCGCCTACTACTCCTTGCACTACCAGCCGAAAGCAGGCCTGGGCGAAACGATGCGGGAGTTTGCCCGCGTCCTCTGCGCCGGTGGCTCCTTGCTGATTGTGGCCAAGGAAGGAAGCAGCGAAGGCTGGATCGAAGATCCCTTGGGAAGCGGCCAAAAAGTCTTCTGGAGCGACTTTAAACCGGAGCAGCTGCAAGAACTGGCGATCGCTCATGGATTCGATGTAACAAGCTGCGAGATTCGCGACCCCCTGCCCGAGGAGATTGCCGTGCGGCGCATCTACCTTTCAGCCCGGCGCGCAGAGGAGAAGGTCAGAGCACAATGACGGCACTCAAGGAAAACCTCGAACAACTGGAAGCGGCCATCTTCCAGGCCTGCCACCGCGCCGGACGCCCACGCGACGAGGTTGAGCTGATGGCCGTCTCGAAGACTTACCCGGCCGCCGCTCTGGCCGAGGCCGCCGCGCTCGGCCTCACCCTATTCGGCGAAAATCGCGTGCAGGAGTTCGCCGCCAAGGCGCTGGAGTTGGACGCATCGCTCTCAGGCGTGAACCCAGAAGCGAATCCTGTAGCAAGCCCAAAAGCGAACCCGGCGGCAAGCAGCGCGGAGGCAAACCCTCCGGAAGCCGCGCCTTTGCGCCTCCTCCGCGCACCCATCCGCGTCCATCTCATCGGCCACCTGCAATCGAACAAAGCGATGCGGGCCGTCGAGCTGTTTGACGCGGTCGATTCCGTGGACTCGCTACGGCTTGCCGAGCGGCTGAACGAGGCTGCGGGCAAGCTGGCCCGGAGGCTGCCGGTCCTGGTCGAAGTCAAGCTCAGCTCCGAGGAATCGAAGGCCGGGCTGGATCCCGGCTCGGCCGCGGCAGTCGAACTGCTGGAGCGCCTGCCCGATCTGCCCAATTTGCAGTTGCGCGGCCTGATGACGATTGCCCCCTTCGATGTCTCCGACCACGAGACCCGCGCCTGTTTCCGCAGCCTGCGGCTCTGGCGCGACTGTTGGGCCGCCGCCTACCCGCGGCTCTCGCTCGACGTGCTTTCGATGGGCATGAGCGGCGACTTTACGCTGGCCATCGAAGAAGGCGCAACCTGCGTCCGCGTGGGCACGGCGCTGTTCGGCGCGCGTCCAGCCGCCACGCGCCCGGATCTGGCCTGATGCTGCGCGCCCACGCATCCGGCGGCGTCACCCTGGCCGTCCGCGCCCAGCCGGGAGCGAAAAAGACCGCCATCACCGGCCTCTACGGCCAGGGAGCGGCGGCGCAACTGAAGATCGCCGTCCACGCGCCCCCCGTCGAAGGCCGCGCCAATCAGGCGCTCATCTCTTTTCTCGCGGAAACGTTCCACTTACCCAGGAATGCCGTCGAGTTAGCCTCGGGAGAGTTATCACGCAGCAAGGTTTTCCTGCTGCGGGGAGTTTCATTGGAACAGGCGGAAGCCGTGTTGGCCAAAGCCGGCGAATAACTTCGCCAGCTCTCTGACGGTGGTTGTTGTACCCATTCTGGGTGCCCCAGTATCCGATTCTGGAACCTGGGATTATACGAACGCGAAGCACGAAATCATGCGGTCATAGACCTGGCCTGAAAGCTATCTCGGGAATTGGCCCTGGAAAGGGCACGACTTTCATGCCAGAGTCGAAGATAGTGACCATCCGAGCTTGCTCTGAGCTATGGTTCTTCGTCGATCTACTTCAGCGGCCGGTCGGTCCACAGCGTTTTGTCGGCGATCGACTGGACGGAGTAGAGCCGGCCCGCCAGCAGTTGCTCGGCCTTGGACTGGTTTGTGTCCTGGGCGAAGAGCCATTTCCGCTCGCCAGTGCCCCAGATTTCCGCAAGCTGGTTCTGGCTCAGGAAGATCTTCGGCGCATCGGGATAGCAGGAGCCCCACAGCAGCGAGGAACCTGCCCCGTTGGGCGAGCAGCGCTGCTCCACCAGCAGGGCAGGCCGATGCAGAAAGTTGTGCGTGTAAAAAATGACCGAGGAGGCGTCGGACTGGTCTCCGAAGACGATGAACGTGTCCGTAGGCGCGCCGTCTTTGAGGATTGTATCGGCCAACTGCCTGGAACTGAGCATAGGTTCGAAGCGGGCGAAGGCGATGTGAGCGGCAACGAGGAAAACCACCGCGGTCAGCGCCACCGAGACTGTAGCGGCCAGATGCTTCCGCTTGAGCCGCAGCACGAGGCCAGCGGCCGGGCCCACCAGCAGAGCCACGGCGGCCAGCACAGCCGGCAGCCGCAGCGCGGCAAACGAGGGTCCGGTCAGATCGAAGATGTGGGACATGGAAAGCGTGTAATCGCCTACCCCGCGGTGCGCCAGCAGGGTGCCAATGTCGGAGACAAACGGCAAGTTGCGCGCTTCCCACAGCCCCCAGCCCAAGGCCGCCGCGGAAAGCACGCCGATGCCGGCAAAAAATGCCTGCGCGCCAGTCAGCCAAGCGGTCGAAAGTAGCGGCGGAGCGCCGTCCGGCTCGCGATTCTCCTCAATCCCGGCCACCACCCCGGCGATCAGCATGAGCAGCGGCGGCCAGGCTGGAAAGGTGTAGTACTCCTGGTTGGTGGAGAGGGAAAAGAAGATCAGGATGAAGCCCGCGTACAGGCTCAGCAGCCAGGTGGTGCGCACCCGGAACTTGAGCTGGAGGACGTAGCCGGCCGCATCCTCGCGCGCGGCATTGTCCAGGTAGAAATCGACCGTCTGACCGGCGTCGCGGCGCAGGTGCTGCATCCATCTATGCCGGGTCTTCCAGGCCACGGCCACCAGGGCGGGCAAGAACAGGCTCCAGGGGAAAAGCCAGACCAGGTGTCCCAGCCAGTAGGCGGCAGCGGGCAGCCGGTTGTAGTCGTGCGGGTAGCGGGTGCCCAGAAAGCGCAGGAAGTGCTCGTTGATGAAGTAGAAGTACCAGAATCCGTGGACGTTGCCGATGGTGGGGTGGTTGCCGATGGGGTGGCCCTGATCGGGATTGGCCAAGCCGGCCAAGATGTGCCAGGGGGCGGCGATGACCAGGAACAAGAGCAATCCGGAGAACGGCTTCAACGCCCGCCAGCGGCGCCACTGGCCGCTCACGAAGAGAAAAGGAACGACCGCGGCGGCAAAGAAGACGGGGGCGACCAGGCCCTTGGTCAGCACGGCCAGCGCCAGCGCGGCCCACATTCCATAAAAGCGCAACGGACGGCTGGACTCGAAACCGCTGAGCAGGCAATAGAGAGCCAGCAGCAGTAGAAATGTGAGCAGCGCGTCGGGGATGGCGAAGCGGGTAAAGAGAAACGGCCCGATGGAGGTGAGTATGCCGAGGGCGGCGTAGAGTCCGGCTCGAGGCCCCCAGGCGCGGCTTCCCCAGAGCCACATCAGCCAGGCGCAGCCCAGCAGAGCCAGCGCATTGGGCAAATGGGTGGCGAAGACGTTCTGGCCGAAGACGCGATAGAGAGCGGCGTCGAGCCAATAGGGTAGCGGGGCCTTCTCCAAATAGCGGATGCCGTTGATCTTTGGCGTCACCCAGTCGCCGCTCTCGGCCATATGCTGCGCGATCTGGGCGTGGCTGGCGTCCACGTCGTCCAGCAGCGGCGGCGTAAACAGCGAGGCAAATTGCACGGCGGCAAAGATCGCCACCAAAAGCGCCCAGGAAGCAAGCGCGGAAGGTGTTCGTTGCGGGCTGTGGAGAGTACTCGGGTCGTTTGTCATCGCTGATTGAGCTGTCAGGTCAAGGATAGCAGCCACATTTGCCGCGCATCTCACGGCGCCGGCCGGGGCCTGAACCGGCGCGCCGGCCAATGGGCTGGCTCAAGAGCCAAGGGCGCTCAACGCCATTGGTCTTTCAGAACTTCCGGCTCGATTGAAGCCGTTCCTTTTTTAGAAACCGGCGCGCTCCACATGCTGCGGAGAGCGATGCCGCTCAGCCGGCTGCGCGGCATCGCCATGGTCGTGTATCTTGACCGGAGAGCAAATTTCCGTTTTCCGGGGAGAGCTGCCGTATGCCCATCTTTGCCGCCATCGATATTGGTTCCAACTCGTGCAGACTGAAGATTGCCAAAGTTGTGGCGCACCAGTTGCGGACCTTGCACGAGGACCGCGAGGTGACGCGGCTGGGCGCGAGCGTCTTCGAGTCCGGGCTGATTTCGCCCGAGGCGATGGCCGGGACCATTCAGGCGCTCAAGCGGTTTCAGCGGGCGGTCCAGTCCCATGGAGTGGAGCAGATTCGCGTGGTGGCCACCTCGGCCATGCGCGACGCACGTAATGGGCCGGCCTTTCAAGCCTGGGTGAAGGCTGAAACCGGCTGGAATCTGGAGATCATCTCCGGCCTGGAGGAGGGCCGGCTCATCCATCTGGGCGTGATGGGCGCAGGCGCGGCCGGACCCGAACGCGGCGCCGGAGCCGGGTTGGCCGGACGGGTTCTGCTGGTGGATCTGGGCGGAGGCAGCTGCGAGATCACGCTCTCCGAGCGCAAGCGCATCAAGGAAACCGTCAGTCTGCCGCTGGGTGCGGTGCGGCTCACGGGCGAGTTCCTGACGGCCGACCCGGCGCCAGCCGAGGGTCTGGCGCGGATGCGTCAGTTCATCGCCCACCAACTGCGCAAAGTGCACGACAGGATTCAGCCGGAGAACGTCTCACTGGTCATCGCCACATCCGGCACGGCCGCGGCGCTGAGCGAGGCGGTCGCGGCGATGATGCGAGGCGGAAGCGGCGGTCGAGACAAGCCGCGGGGAAAATCGGGCAAGAAGGCTGTCTCCAAGGTGGGCGGCAAGGCGGCGGGCAAGGCCGTGCAGGCCTTTGCGCTCAGCCAGGCTCCATCCCTGGCCGGAACTGCGGCGCGGTCCGGCGCGAGCGCGCCGCCGGCCGGAACGACATCCACGCGCGAGGTGCACAAGCTGGCCCTGAAGCTGGCCCGGATGGCGCTCGTCGAGCGCGCGGCGGTCGAAGGCATTGGGCCGCGGCGGGCAGAGATCATCGTGGCCGGCGCGATGGTTTTTTCCGAGATGCTGGAGATCTTTGGGCTGGAGGGTTTCCGCTACTCCCCGCTGGGACTGCGCGACGGCATTCTGGCCCAGATGCTGGCCGAGCAGGATGCCCGCGCCACCGCTCACCAGGAGTTCGAGCACGACCGCTGGGAGAGCGTGCTGGCTACGGCGCGGCGCTACGGAGTCGATCTGCGCCACGCCGAGCCGGTGCGCGCCCATGTTGTGCAGCTCTACCGCGAACTGAAAGCGCTGCATCAGCTGCCGCCCGAGTACGAGAACTGGCTGGCCGCCGCGGCCCTGCTGCGCGATACCGGCAAGTTCATCAATCATCAGGGGCATAACCGGCACACGCAGTACATTGTTTCCAGTTCGGAGATCTACGGCTACACGCCGCTGCAGCGCACGCTGGTTTCGGCCATCGCACGCTACCTGGGCAAGAGCCGTCCGCAGCCGGGCGACCGCGCCCTGCGCAACATCCCCGCCGCCGAGCACCCTCACGTGCAGCGGGCGGTGGTGCTGCTGCGCCTGGCCGTCGCGCTCAACCAGGATCGGGCTTCCGACGTGCTGCGCTTTGCGGCCAGAGCCTATCCCAAGCGGGTTCATCTGGAGGTGCAGCCGGGGCGGACGGGCGCGGAGCTGGAGATTTGGTCTCTGCGCAAGGAGGCGGACTACTTCCGCGAGGTCTTCGGCCGCGAGCTCTTTTGCACGCTGGCGTAGATCGCCCGTGCCGAGCGCGGATCGATCAGCCAATGCAGCAGAGGCGGATGGCGATCCAGATCGACGCGCGCCACCGAGCCCTTCCTCATGCGGATGGCCGCGCCGCCGTTGCCGGTAATCAACCGGCCCAGGAACTGAAAGAGAACGGGGTTGTGCCCCACGGCCAGGATCCCATCATATCCGGAATAGTGAGCCAGCATTTGCTGAAAGCTGGCGTAGTCGGCGTCGGGCCCAAGCGCTGAGCTGATCTCCACCCTGCCTTCGTAGCCCAACTCCGTGCCCACAAACTGCGCGGTTTGCAGAGCGCGCTTCAAGGGACTGGAGACGATCACGTCCACTTGCACTTTGAGCGCGGCCAAAACGCGCGCCATCAGCATGCATTGCTCCTTGCCCTCCTTGATGAGGGCTCTCCTTCCATCGAGCGAGGGGTTCTCGCGCTTCAATCCGGCATTGGCGTGTCGCATGAGATAGAGGTTCATGGGGGCGATCTGGTCAGGCAACGAAGGCGGCTGCCCGCTCCTTGAGCCTGGATTTTAGCATGAATGAACGATTTCAAGCAGAAAAGGGGCCGTCCTGAAGGCGCCGCCGGACACAGTTTCTGCCCCGCCACGCGCACGCGAACAGCTTGCCTGCTCAGGCGTGATGAAGGCGCTTGCATTCCCCGGGGAGCGTATGTTAACTCTTATGCCAATAATCTTTTGATTGCTGCCAAAGAGCGAAACTCCGGCAGCCAGTGAACAGGAATCTCATCATGGTCAAGATCGGCACCACCATTCGCTCTTTCCGGCTGCAAAAGGGGCTTTCCCAGGGCGACATCGAAAAGAAGACTGGCCTTTTGCGCTGTTATCTCTCGCGCGTGGAGAACGGCCATACGGTGCCTTCGCTGGACACGTTGTCGAAGATTGCCATGGCGCTCGATCTGCCCATTACCCGGTTTTTCGCCGAAGACGCACTCAACCGTCAGTTGGATGCGCAGGAACTCTCCGACGATGAGTTGCGCTTTCTGACCCAGATCCGCCGCTACTCGACGAATCTGAACGAGAGCGACCGCAAACTGCTGCTGGCGATGGTGAAGAAGTTCGCCGCCACGGCCGCTCCGTAGCGGTTGGCCGTCCGCTTTTCAGCCCGGCAATTGAGCCAGAAAGAAGGCGAACAGAGCGAGCAATCCAACAGCCATCCCCACGGCGATGCGCAGGCGGCTGGCGAACAGCGGCCGGGGCGAGCCAAAACGGGGCACCATCGGCGCGGCAAAGAGCAACCCGCAACTGAATCCGCCCAGATGGGCCATGTTGTCGATGCTCACCCCGGTGTGCTTTACCACCACGCCCAGGCTGATGGTAAAGCCGATCACCAGGTTGATGGCGGCGAAGTAGATCACCGATTTGCGCAGCTTGTGCAGCTCCAGCGGAGGCACCGGCAGCCGCTGCGATTTGAGCAGGACAATCAGCGCTCCGGCGATGCCGAAGACGGCGCCCGAGGCTCCCGCGCCAGCCGGAAACGCTGCCAGGTTGTGGGTGGCGATCCATTCCGGGTAATACTTCGACCAGTTGACGAAGGTGGACAGCAGGTTGCCCGCCGCGCCGGTGAGGATGTAGACCGCCAGCAGGCCCAGCGAACCCATCAGCGGCTCGGCCAGCAGACCCAGATTCCACAGGCACCACATATTGGTGGCCAGGTGCAGAATGCCCACATGGACGAACATGGCGGTGACAATGCGCCACCACTGCCCGTAAACCAGCACGTTGCCCGCATTGTCGGCGCCCCAGAACATCAACTGGTCGAGGTTGGGGCCGATCGCGCTGACGTGATGCGCAACCATGGCCAGAAAAACCAGGCAATTGATGCCCACCAGAAGATAAGTGGCCGGCGAGTCAGCCCACGAAGGGCGCTGCCGGCGGGCCGGACGCGGCGGTGGCGGATTGAATCCGGCCTGCGGAGGCAAAAACTCCGGTTCGGAATCGGAGTCCATGCGAACGGATTGCTTTTCGCGGGACGGAGGAACAGGGGCGTAGCTACCCATAGCACAACTTTAATGCATTTTGGCGTGGGGCTCGAGGCGGAGCGGGTGAATCGCTGGCCGGGCAGGCGGCAAGCGATCAACTGCAACCGGACCGGTAGTTGCCGAAACCGCCCTCATACCATCGATGTATTTGCTTCGGAATGCCCTATTCCGGGCCTGAAGGCCCCGCTTTTCGGCAGTTTTTCAGGGGGCAGAAGCCTCCTGCTCCCTCCGCGAAGGCCATTTGCAACTGTAGCACTTAAGTCCAGCAGGATCAGTGTAGGAACCGGCTTACACCCGTAAAACCTTGGTACCGGAAGAGGATTTGACCACGGCTTGAGATTGCCCTCCGCGATTCGATGTAGTCTGAAGATTGGACTTTGCATTTTCGGTGCGGATGAGGGATTGCGCCAGGCGCGAAGGCCCTTGACCGGCGCGAAGGCCCTTGAAAGGAGCGGAATCGTGGGCGAAGAGGGGATTTCGGAAAAACGGATTCGGCGGGCGCTGCTGAGCGTGACCGACAAAAGCGGGCTGGTGGAGTTTGCCCAGGTGCTGGCCGGTTTGGGCGTGGAACTGGTCTCGACGGGCGGAACGGCGAGGGCGCTGCGCGAAGCCGGATTGAGCGTGAAGGACATCAGCGAGTTGACCGGCTTTCCGGAGATGCTGGACGGCCGCGTGAAGACCCTGCACCCCAAGGTTCACGGCGGACTGCTCTATATTCGCGGCAATGCGGAGCACGAAGCCGCCATGGCCGCGCACGGCATTGAGCCTATCGACATGGTGGTGGTGAACCTGTACGCCTTCGAGAAAACTGCTGCTCAGCCCGGCGTCGCCTTCGGCCACCTGATCGAAAACATCGACATCGGCGGTCCGTCGATGGTACGGTCGGCGGCCAAGAACTTCGAGGACGTGGCCATTGTGACCCGCGTGGCGGACTATCCAGCGCTGATCGAGGAACTGAAGGCCAGCGGCGGAAGTTTGAGCCGCGCGACGCGCTGGAGGCTGGCAAAACAGGCCTTTTCTTTGACCGCGGCCTACGACGCGGCCATTGCCAACACGCTGGACCGGATGGCCGAGGCTCCATCCCCGGAAATGCCCGCCTTACCGCAGTCGCCCGAAACGCCGGCCGCACGGCAGGCGCTGCCGGCGACTGTGCGCATCAATTTTCCGCTAGCCCAATCGCTGCGCTACGGCGAAAACCCCCATCAGCGGGCCGCGCTCTACTCCGACGGCAGCGGCCTGGGCGTGGCCGGCGCGAAGCAATTGCAGGGCAAGGAGCTGAGCTTCAACAACCTGGTCGATCTGGACGCCTGCTGGGAACTGGCGCAGGAATTCGACTCGCCCGCGGCCATCATCATGAAGCACACCAACCCCTGCGGCGCGGCCACGGGCGCGACGATTGTCGAAGCCTACCGCAAGGCGCTGGCCTGCGATCCGGTCTCGGCCTTCGGCTCGGTGATCGGCATCAACCGCGAAGTGGACGCCGAGGCCGCCGAAGAGATCGCCAAGCTCTTTGTCGAGGCCATCGCCGCTCCGGCCTTTTCTCCCGCGGCCCGCGAGCGGCTGGCCGCGAAAAAGAATCTGCGTCTGGTCGAAGTTCACTCCGCCCCGCCCCGCCCGGTGGTCAAGCACGTGTCGGGAGGATTATTGATGCAGGACGCCGACACCGGGCGCATCGACGCAACGGCGCTCGACCCGGGGCTAAAGGTGGTCACCTGGCGCCCGCCGACGGCCGAGGAGCTGCGCGGACTGCTGTTTGCCTGGAGCGTGTGCAAACACGTCAAGTCGAACGCCATCGTCTACGCCCGCGAGGGACAGACCCTGGGCATCGGCGCGGGGCAGATGAGCCGCGTGGACGCCGCCCGCTTTGGCGCGATGAAAGCCGTGCTGCCGCTGAAAGGGTGCGTGGCCGCCTCGGATGCATTCTTTCCCTTCCCGGACGGCCTGGAAACCGTTGCCCAGGCGGGAGCGACGGCCGTCATCCAGCCCGGAGGCTCGGTGAAGGATCAGGAAGTGATCGACGCCGCCGACCGGCTGGGCATGGCCATGGTCTTTACCGGGATGCGGCATTTCCGGCATTAGAGCATTTCTCCTATGCTGCAGAGTCGGTTTCTCGTATCCCACCCTAGAGCAGAACCAGAGTCCCTGTGTCCTGTTCAATTCATGCGAGGTCGCCGCTCCCTGATGGTCGCGTCAACTTAAGTGAACTGCTTTCGGGATACAC
>Ga0182030_10001161_pt1 | contig 53342 bp, 61 predicted proteins | sample 812S3MmetaG_FD_121299 | JGI IMG/M metagenome (GOLD analysis project Ga0182030, IMG submission 121299) | Permafrost microbial communities from Stordalen Mire, Sweden - 812S3M metaG (Illumina Assembly) | ecosystem: Environmental > Terrestrial > Soil > Wetlands > Permafrost | place: Sweden...
TCAGTAGTTCAATCTCACCTGAGGAGAAGGGAAGGACTTGTGGCATTTAGGATTTCAGAAGCAGGAGGGAGGAAACTCCTCCATCTCCAGGTGGAGCTGTCCCACACATACTGAAGTGTGGGGGCTTGTGCGTGGAAACTTGCTGCGAATGCACTAGCATATAGTAGGATGGAAGACTGACTGACTGATGAGGCTTGATTAATACGACCAGTCCGGACTACATCATTGAGAAAGAACACTCATTCTTCCTCGATTTGAAAGAAGAACAATTTCATTAGAATGGAGTTGATATTCACCGGGTATATGCATGTGGTAATCCGAGCTAGCGAAGCTCTCGCTCAGCCGTTTCTTCGTCATCCATCTCGACCTCATGTAACTATTTGTGACTCTTCACCAAAACATACACCATACACCCCATCATCTTTTACAACACATTACACGATGATTATACTATCTCTTCTGTCATTCCCTCTAACGTACGCCTTAACAGTAATACCAACAGCAACTATACTCTATGACTTCTGAGCTTCCCGCCCCTCTGTGGGACTTCAAGCCCATTTACGATTTACTTGATGCATTCAAACAATCATACGTTGATCACAGCTGCGAAAGGCCCGCTCAGTCTTTCGACTCCAAAGGACATGTGCCAACAAGTTTGGGAGACTTCGACCGCATCTTCGAATTCTTAGGCAGGCTAATCACCCCGCCGAGCGATCCCCTCGAGACTTCTGGATCCTCTGATAGCTCTTCCCACTTCTCCAAACGATCTCAACAATCTACTCCGCCATCTTCGCTTCTGGGGGATGCAATTCATTACGATGATTTCGTGGACAGAAAGGTTCGGTGGCGGGATGAGGTGCATGGGTCGGATCTGGCACAAGTCAGAAGAAGGAGTCGAACGTCCGAAAACTCGACTCTGCGACCGCACGACGAAGACTCCGAAACACAATCAGACCGTCGAAGCCCTCGGCGAAAGCGCAGATCCCGCAAATCTAAGGAGGGTTCTGGACCATCTATTCAGACCTCAAACGATATCAAGAATACGGCCGATTTCGAATCCGAAGCTGAACCGGAGGTCTTTGTAGGTGCCTCTCGACCAACGCTGGTTCCATCCTGGGTCACTGGGGCACAGCCAAAGCTATGGACGCCGGATGGTATACCAAGGCTTAATGTTGATCCAATGATCATCCAACCTCTTGATACTCTCACCTTCGAAGAGAAAAGGGCCAAGCTCGTTAAGAAAATAGAGAGAAAATTTGGTGAGATGGGGCCACTCCCGTTGTCTCATACAGTCGGATACAACGATGGTAGGATTTATCTCTCATTTCTGTTCTGTTCAAATTTCGCCACTCAGTTGCGTATGGCCCAATGAGACAGTCAACTTCTAATCATTGATTTAGGTATACACATCTTTGTTGACTGCTCCAATGTCATAATCGGCTTCTACAACGCATTGAAGGTCAAAAGGGGACATCACGTGAAAGCATATACCAGAAAACCTCCAGTATCTTGGCAAGCTTTGGCAACCATACTAGAGAGAGGTAGAGCAGTCGCCCGCCGAGTCCTAGTTGGCTCTAATGGCTCTCCCCTTCACGCACAAAATACGAAAGTCCCTGGATATATGCCGGAGGCTCAAAAATGTGGCTATGAGCTTAACATTTTGGACCGGGTCCTGAAATCTAAAATTGCAACGCCCGAGAAGAAGAAAAGAGGAGGTAGTGGTTATGCAACTACTTCTGGACAGTCGAGTGGTAGGTGTTTAAGACTTGTATTATTAAAGAGAAACTGACCATATCCTAGGTTCCGATGGAACATTTATGACTCCGAAAGTGGTAGCAGAGCAGGGAGTTGATGAGATATTGCAGATGAAATTTCTTGAAAGTTTAGTAGATACCCATATACCGTACGTATCCCAATTTCCATCCTAGCTGAAGCATCAAATAATCCAACTTTTCCATACTGCATCACACCTTTTGGGCTTTCATACTGACTGACGTATCTAGATCAACAATTGTCCTCGCCAGTGGGGATGCCGCTGAAGCCGAATACTCTGGTGGATTTCTAATGTGTGTAGAGAGAGCCCTTATCAAAGGTTGGAAAGTCGAGCTCGTAGCCTGGAGTGCTGGTCTCAGCCAGGAATATCGAGCCCAAGGATTTTTGAAGAAGTGGAAGGACAAATTTACGATTATTGAACTTGATGATTTTAGCGAGGAGTTATTGGCTCTGTACTCTTATCGAATTCCACCACCCTGGTGATGATTTGGAGGATGAAGTGGAACACTGGAATTACAGCGACGGCGTTCAGGGAGTACATTATGATTTTGTGATTTGCTTAGCGTGGCGTTGGGGGTATCTTCTTTGTCGGCATTTTCGACGAGTTGGACAACGTAACTACAGCGGTCTCAAATGAAACAGCATTGATCTTAGGAACATTTGCAGTATCTTTTGTTCTTTCTTTTTGCGCATTACTCTTGCTCAATATATCTAGAGCTTATGTGCTATTGATTTTCGTGGACTTCCGTAACTGTAATTTCTTCGTTGTTTGTCAACGTTGAAAAAGGGAATATCCTAACGGGTTCCTGCAGATTTCGAATTTACACTACATATGTCCAAAGCTGGATTGCGATCCTGTATTCCGCATTCCCATCTTCATCTAAGTCTTTCGTAAGGAGGATTCAATCGATGTTTATCTGATACTTTACAAGTGACGCTTTCGTCATGCCTCAATACCAAAGACGCATCTCTACATGGATGATAATCTGCGGTGGGCTTCTATTCCTTCTATTCCTCAAATTCACCACACCCACATCTTTCCCCCACTACTCCACGGAAATACTCACCTCCTACACCCCGTCCTCATCCTCAGCTCGAAACCAACGCGTCCAAAACAACACCCTCGGCTTCGAGAAAATATTCGTGGTGGGCCTACCCGAGCGATCAGACAAAAGAGACGCCTTGGCTTTGACGAGCAGCTTAACAGGTTTCAAAATAACCTGGATAGATGGCATTCGAGGCGAAAGTGTTGTTGATAAAGCGTTGCCATATGGTGTTGACAGGGTGAAATTATGGGAGAACAATGTCGGGAGTTGGAGAGGACACATGAATGCTGTTCGAACGTACGCACCATCCTCAACATTACACCTCAATCCTAATCTTTCGCAGCATTGTAGAGGAAGGTCTCTCCTCAGCCCTAATAATGGAAGACGACGTAGACTGGGACATTCGCCTGAAAATACAACTCCTAACCATCTCCCACGGAACTCGTTCCCTACAACCCTCCTCCCCCTCAAAATCGCGTTCTCCATATGGCGATGATTGGGATTTAATCTGGCTTGGACACTGTGGTGAAATCTTCCCTGAAACCCTCGAAGAAAACCTCTCTATACCCCCAACCTCCCCCCTCTTCCAAAAGTACACCATAACGCCCGACCCCACGGTCCCACCTCCCCAGCACGTGCGGGGCTTCCAAAACTACTCCACAAATCCATTCACACGCTGGGTTCATGTTTCTGGGGGACCAATTTGTACATTTGCGTATGCGCTCAGTTTGAGGGGCGCGAGGAAGGTGTTGTTTGATATGAGTGTTGATGGGTTGGCGGGGCCGTTTGATAATGCGTTGGCGGGGCTTTGTAGGTGGGGGAGGGAGGCGGGGAGGCTAGGGATGAGGTGTTTTAGTGTTACGCCGCCGGTGGTGGTACACCATAAGGCGAGGGGGCCTGTGTCTGGAGATTCAGATATTCAGAGTTATGGGGCAGGAGGTGAGGTTAGGGAGAAGGGGAGTACGGAGAATATTATGTGGAGTACGAGGGGGAATATCAAGAATCTGATGATGGGAGGTGAGATTGAGAGTCAGTTCGAGAGTGGTTGATTGAGAGTATGAGCTTGTGAGGTATTTTTGATTTAGTTTGGAGTATATTCACTATATTACTTTCTTTAGTTTGAAAGATGCTAAGAGAAAGAGAATTCCATTAGCAAGATCGTCTAGATTAATATGAATAACAACTATAGGATGTCCGTGGCACAGACCTGATTGATTATGGAGACGAACAAGGAAAACTCGACGAGTCAGAATATGGGAAGTTCTGGTTTACCTTTGGGGATCCTATGTTTACTCAAAAATCGAGCCTAGATAAAAAGCGGTCACTAAGATGAATAGCATGAAATAGGCTCTTGCAAGGTATAGTCCTCTTTTACAGCGAAGAAGTGAGTTCCTTGAGCCCCTACATCTATACTATTCCTAATTACTCGGACATTTTCTTTCGCCCGCCCCTTGTCCACCGCAATCGCTTCAAAAACTCGTCCTAACTCCCCTCCAACCTCCCTTTCTCCCGTTGGCTCTCCCATATTTACCGCAACCTTGGTCCATGCAGAGCCTTGAGCCTCACGAAAGTGCCCTCAGCTCTCGGACAATCTTCATCCTCTTTATACTCAAACGCCACCCTCCAGGCCCCTCTCGAACCCTCCTCATCTACCCGCTCAAGCGCTTGAAGTGCTTGCGCAGGGATGCATTCATGACACTGATGGCAAAGCTCGATCTAAGTTTCCTAATCTCAGATATCGCGAAATCCAACATATCCCCCAAACTCCAACTAACCTTTCGCTCAATTCAAAAGTACTTATCTCAAAAATATCCATCTCCAGCGCTTCACCATGCGGATCCCGGTTCTTTGAACAGCGAAGGGGTGGTGATGAGAGCTGGTGACTTGCTATCTCATGGAAAAGAGAGCGTTGGAAACCCTGTAGAAGGCGTTCCGGTGGGAGGGTGCTGAATGCGTTGTGTGGTAGCAATTTGTGGGATGGCATTGTGAAATGAGAGAGTTGTGATTCTGTTTTAGTGATTGTGTATATTGTAAGTATTAAGGGTGAGTTAGGATCATTGTAGCTCGACCTCGAGCAATTACAGCTTCAATCGTGGGAGTTTTGCTGTTTGGGTACCAACTTCAGTTCAAGGGGTTGGACTTAGGTGCTGTCGGACCAGACCCCAGAGGTGTGGGGGGTGACATCGACGACCGTTTGCTCATGGTCCTCGAAAGTCTTGGGGGGTTCACTTCCTGAAACAGGACTACTACTTTTAAGAACAATTGATAATTGACTCGTTCATGATATTACAGTTAAATCTTCTCGCTAATCTCCTACTGCAAGTAGCGCAAATATATCATATCCATGCAACAAAAGGCTTAAGGCCGCAATATTCCCAATCCTCCCCCCCCAAAGCCCAGCCCAGCCCAGCCCGTCACATCCCATCCGTGATTCTCCTCCTATTTCATATCCTGCATTCAATCCTGCATACAGCTATCCGTATTCCCTCATCTCGGACCAGCCAGACAAACAATCGCCTCGTTCCATACTCGAAGCAAGAGGTCGCAAATCCCCTCAAATTAAGACAATCATATTCGAAAAAAAGTACAAAAGAAATGAGGTATAAAGCCCAATCCTGCAGACATTCGGGTCCATAAACGCCATCATTTGAACCGGCCGGTTGCTGCAGATGTGAACTCCGTCCCATCATCCTTTCGTTTGTTGGTTGGTTCTTGCGAACCTAAATTTATCATCGTACAGCTTACCACCCAACTGGTGAAACTTTCACCAAAGCTCTTTGTCGAACTAAAACAAATCCAAAAATAAACTACCACCCCTTCTTTCTTGCAAATCGTTTATTCAATAGAGCAAGGACCTTTGGAACGTTGAATTGAACATATTCGAGGTCAAGATCCTCCTGATTATCTTTCTGCATCTCGAGGAGATCGTCGAGCTTCAGGTCAAGTTCAAGCAAGCCTCGATTTCGTCCTGTGAATAATTAGCATAATGTCATTTCAGGATAATGAACTCAACGTACCTTTGTAATGTAAAGAAATGACAAACGTGCCTGGCAGAGGACTTGTGAAGTTGAAGTAAATGTTTGCCCTTCGGTTATCAGGCACATTGCTCTTCTGGATAACGCCTTGCTTCTCCAAGTCTTGATGGGTGAATTTGTACGGACCCAACACTTGGTGCTTTTGGGCTTTCCGCCTTGTGCCTTCACTTTGACTTCGAACATTGTGTAAGTAGCTCTTGTAAGTCTCCAGTTGCCCGACAAGATATGTGTTGTGATCTCTAATCGTCTTGAACACTTCTTCTAGCTTCTGGGTCTCGACAATCACACCATCCTTGAGTGAGCCAAGGTGCTGGAGTTCCTGCTCAACCTCATCACGGAGTAAGCTAAATTGATCAGATTTGTCGATTACTTGGAGTTCTTGCAGTTGACTAAGAAGCTCCATTGCTCGAATTCCTTTTCGCACCATGACTGCATCGGTTCGAGATGTAGCGGCTGCATCAGCAACTCGCTCAAGACGTAATGGCCGTCTAGCAACGGCACTGTTGGAGGGCATGGATCGCATGATCTGTACGAACGTGGATTTCGCCTCCATGAAGTAGACTTCTTCCTGGGTAATATCCAAAGCGGCCGTCAAATCATCTATTGCGGTTTCCCACTTGCTGAAAAGAGGTAGGTTGATGGCTCTGTTCTCCTTTCGTGGTAGTTGTGCTGGAGCCGCACCAAGGTCGCTTAAAATCACAGCCAAGTGGGAATTCTCATCCCTGTTAAGCTCATTGCTATGCTTCTCCAATAGCGCATGGGTAGCATACACTTCATTGAGAGTGATTGAGAGCTCCAAATCCTTCTTGGAAAGCGCAACATAATTGTCCATCTCCAAGCTCTCGTAAAAATCCTGAACCTCGCAGAGATCGAGCATGAATTTGTTCACGCGTTCTTTATTGTGCTGGATGAACGGTTGAAGTTTGGCCATATATGGCTCTTTCGCATACGAAGGTTTATTGGCGAGATTCTGAAGCATCTTAGCAATCAGAGTCAATGTCCTCCTTGGGCGCTCAGCAGGGGTTCCTTCAATCAACATATAAGATTTTGGGGTGACAATGGCTGGGTTGATGAATCGAAGAAAGAAAAATCCTCCGATCAGAGTACAGATGACTTGGTCATTCGCATCTGGATATTTTCGTTTCGTAAGGCTTCGAATTTGCTTGCAGATCCACCTGATTCCATATGGAGTTTCTTCAAGACCATCAATTATAGTAGTCAAGAAGCCGTTGGCAATCTCCATCAGCATTGTCAACCTTGGCTCGATGATAGCCTGAACTTGTGCATTCTCTGCAGCTTGCTCGGCAGTCACTCCTCGGGGTAGGGAAGCAGGTAGGCTGCCATTATCTTCTTCAATTTGCTCAATCATTCGTTCATAGACCTTCAAAGGATTGATTTCAAGATCCAAATCTTTCAGTTCGATGAGACCATTGATTCGATCGGCCAATACGGTCTTGAGGTAGCTTTGTCCCGGTCCTCGTCGAGTATATGTGGTCATCATACGAGAAACAGGGGTATTCGCGCGAAGGAGGGAAGAGTATTCGGGTGTATTATCGAATTGATAAGTCAAGACAGACTAGGTGACAGAAGTTAGTATGGAGAACCATAGAAGGCTTAGACAAATTACCTGAAACATAGTCAACAGTAGATGCTCTTCACGACTTTCATATTGATTTCCGTAGATTGTGAACATAACGGTCTGAAGTAAGGAGTCTATCTCAGCCATTGTGACAAGGCGACAGAGATGGGCAATGTGTCGAGGTTCGGACTGGAGAAGGAAGAGGAGATTTCCATATTTCTGAGTCTTTTCATCGTTGGGAAAGAACCCTTCTTGGAGATCGGAAGCATCTTCAAGATGGCTTGCGACCTCATTTTGCTAGAGACAAAAGTCAGTATCAGGATTTGCACCTCAATATGGATGCTTCGCACCTCCTCCAATGCCATGCGATTCTGAATCAATAAGGCTATTCGAGAGTCCAGATATCTGACATCCTTCTCCAACACGAAATTCTTCTTTGATTGTGACGAGATCTTTGATTTGAGGTCGCGCAGTATCTTTTGGGCTGAATGAGATAATTAGCATAATTTTGGGCCAAATCCATCGCTCTAATCGTACCTTTTGCAAGATCATCTTCAATCTCCAAATCTTTCTCATTCGCGGACATAGACAAATACAGTGTGGTCATGGAATACCGCTTCGACTGTCGAACTGACCTTCCTCCATCGTGGGAAGACATTGTGTTCTGGCGCGAGACGGGTTGAAAGGAGGAGGAAGAAGCTGTTGACGCCCGCGATGGGGTCTGGAGCATGACACTCATTATCAAGATTCACCGTGTGCGATCGAAATTGGAAGTTATAACGGTTCCGTACCCTATCTTCGTCACTCGTCGAGTTTCACCGTACTCGACAGCAGATATTCGATAACAAAGGATTCCTGCAGGAAGTTGACAGCGCTATTATTCGGAAATATGCAATTGAGACGTTCAAGATTATTAGGAGCCGTGCAGTTGTCTGGAAATTCGTGACAGTTTGAGATTATCGCGCGAGGTTTTTGTCGTACCGGAATTCGATTTTGATTGATTATGTATAAGGTATTCTCAACGTCGACCAGCGAGCAACGCAACTTGCGATTAGGGAATCGGTAAGGTGCGCTGTATCCTTCCACGAATCCTCGGTGAGCTCAGCTCGATATTGGTGGGATTGCTGAATTATGGCTGTAAGCCGATGGTTGCGAGTGTCTTGCCTGCGACTGCGAGAGATCGCGACACAACCCGGATTCAGATATTGAGCTTCTCCGCCCAATGCGGCGTTGGCGTTGAGGATGGCCAAATCGTCTGTCGTTCTGGGAGTTTGGATATCAGAAGGAACGACGATGGCGTTGGGTGATGGTGGGAGAAGGCGGTGCGCAACAAATTCGAAAGAGGGGGAGGAGAATAAATGAATGTGGAAAGGTCGATCACAAGTAGTACTAGTAGTACTAGTAGTAGTTGGGTTGGGTCTACTGGGTACAGTACTACCTTAGTAGTAGGGTCGCGGATAAGGGAAAAACTCTTGGCAGGGCAGTTGCATTCGAAACACAAAAGAGACAGGGGCACTTCACAGAGGATACCGAAGGGGTGTGGGAGAGTGGAGAGTGAGGAAGGGGGAGGAGACTAATTGAAGGGGATGGGAGGGATCGGATTTCTAGATTGGCCAGCTAATAACACCGAGACGACCCTCTGCATTGGGGATGAATGAATTAATTAGGGATTTATCGGGGTTGGAGTGTGGCATTTCGGCATGCCACTATTGTGCTATTCATAGTAGTATTCATAGTAGGATTCTTGTTTCTATCCTCAAAAGACGTCGCTACTGTCGCGACTACTACGCTGTGGTCCAAAGTGGCCCAAAGAGGGCTACGTCGACAGTGCAGTCTACCACTCTTGGAAAGGGGGAGGATTGAAGGGTCAAGGTTGCATCACTGACACCAAGGGCCCATCCTCAGATGATTTGTGAGACCGCCTGCTCCGTACGCCCCCTAGTCCTAGTAGGCAATCTTCAACCGCCAGCTTGAAGATACGAACCAAATTGTACTGTACGCACGGTCAGTCCCCCATGAGTAAGGTACTATAATAAGGTAGTATTGAGTATTCCCACCGCGCACGTGGACGCGATCGAATTCTATTTCTCGATCATTTTGGCTTTGAAACAATCTTGATGGCGCAGCTAGACAAGGGAGTGCTAAGGTACTGGTACAAGTACAGCAAAGGCCGACTCCATCTAATGAGTAAGTTTTCTTTTTCGTCTTGCGTGGTCTTCCCTCCTCAAAAGTCTGGTTACTACCTTAGTATTTTTGATAGAACTACTACTTGTACCGTAGTAGCAGAATCATAGCTGCTAGCTACCTGTTGATCGTCCACCCCCAGCAGCACCTTCGGTTCCTTATTACTAGTAATATCATTCTTCGCTTCCGGGTCGCTAGATTTCTTGCTCCTGAGACTCGTGATGGTACCTGAGAGCATCCCGTTCCTCTTAGAGAATGGACATGTCATATACTGGCTGCTTTGGGTAATGCCAATCTCTGCGGTGGCTTAATGTGGCTTGTGATGACTCGTGCAGAGTCCCCAAAGTGAGACATATGTCTTAAAGCCACAGTTCATGCCAAAACGAGCATGTCCGTGAGCAGGAGACGATGCGAACGGTCGTGACCAAGGGTTCCTCGGCAACTTTGAACAATTCCTAGTATCAGTGCCCAACCACCGTTAATCGCTATAGGCGCTTTTACTAGTATATTTACTAGTATATCTACTAGTACTAGTATATTTAGACGCTGACGGGCGAGACCACTAGTACTGTACCTACCTTGTGTATCCACAACTTTCAACTGAAAAGGGGGCTTTCTCAACTATCACCACCAAGTTGGGCCTGGTGACAGCTCTGTAAAAGATGGGGAAGGGCAAATCGAAACTGCACGGGCAGAACGGAGGTGCCACCTGGTGGCGTTCTAAAGCCACTGTACTAGTACTAGTACCGAATCCCCCCACCACACCCCTTTCCACTATCGATAATCAATAAAGCGATTCTCGATGCTACAGCCTGAATGCAGAACATGCACCGGTTGCCCCCAAGTAAAGCGTGTTCCTGCATCTGATGATCTTCCCGCAAAAGCATCCTCACGGCTCACCTCGCTGATCCGTGTAACGCCTTCTCCCTGCATTGTCCGTTTATAGTTACACCATCTATCCGAAATAGCGAAATAGCCGCCTGCGAAAAGAAACGCGCGACAAAAACCTTGCGAGATCAGCAATCAGAATCCTGCAAATTTCGCCTGGCCGGGGCTGAGCTGCTGATCATAAACGCGAAGCCTATCACAGCCCTGTATCTCACGACCAAAATCGGTTCATTGTCCACTTGTGTTTATAAAACTTAAATAAGGCATAGATAGAGGAGAGCCAAGACCCTGAGAGGTTCTTATGTCATTGAGCAGGGGCCTGCAATGAGCCACGGATGAAGAAAGCTGTGGAATTTGGTAGGAGATGAAAGTAACCGTGAGCCTCCTCATAATCCGGCCTGATACGTCATTTGCTCTGCAGAAGACATGGAGTCAGTAAGATTTACTCGAGTCCTATCAGGTTCTTGTTGAGGGAAAGCATCCTCTCGCCATCCACAAATCGGCGAGCGTAAGGGTTGATATCCATATTGATATAATCAGCTGGTGCTGACACTGCTATCCCTTGAGTCGAGAACCAACAACGCTCTGTACCCACCTCCGCTGCTGGTAAGGCGACAGTCGGCATCTTGCATGTGGTGGCAAGCCTACTGGTTTGTCTGTAAGCTTTTCTACGTGTCTGTTATATGTGTACGAATTTCGAAAGGTATTTTTCTTCTACGAGTGGCAAGCGGGCAGAAACCGTATGAATATACTATATACGCAACAATTACGTACAACGTCTCTTGATCGAAGGGCTTTCTCTCAAAGTGTACTAACAGTCTTCAAGCCGGTCTTACCCTCGTCCAATCAGTCTTTTTCTTCTTCTTCTTCTTCTTTTCCATCTTCTTCTCTATCTTCTTCTTCTCCATCTTCAAATGCCACCCAGTCTCCTACTTCTGGGTCCAATTCTCCGCCTTCCCCGGGAAATGCCTCCACGCTGTCCCCGTGCAAGATGTCGCGATTTGCCATCGTCGATATGACGTCCGGAATCCTTCCCATATGCTTGATCTGGAATTTGAAAATGATCCTAAGACGAAAATCACTGCTATGCGTCTGTTCTCTTTGGGACTCGTGTACGTTCTCACTTCATATTCTCAGATGGCTGGTGGAGAGCTAATAGCTTACAGTGCTGGTCATTATTCGCATTTACTACATCCGCCAGGTCTCAGTCGGAGAAGATTTCCTTTTCGCAACCACCAAAGCTTCTCTCTGGGGACCATTGAGCCGCCCGTAGGCATGATGTGTGCCGCAGCCGCTACCTACCGCCCCCTCTTCAAATCACTTCAAGAACACACTACTCCTACTTAAGGCACATCTAGTCCTGACAGTGGAGGGCACTTTGCATTCTAACACTCAAAGTCTATGCGCTCGGCTGGCAGAGCAGGTTATTTGAGGAATTAAGATAAGAGTTTTGGACATCAGGATAGTGAGGAGATACCGTTGGAGGGTATGCAGGGTATGGTGAGTGGGGTGATGAGTCCTGGCGGGGTTGGATGGAGAAGACAGGGAGGAGAGGAGGGAGAGGGGAAAAGTGATTTATATGAGTAAGACGGTGGAGGTTAATAGCACTCGAAGTTGTTAATCGACAACAACCAGAAACATATTACTATCGATACTACACAAACATTTCGACATAAATTTCAGCAACGAGGTACTGCAGTCTTCCATGTACATAATTATGTCCCATGGTTTGAGGGAAGGCAAGGAAAAGAGGAAATTCTCGTAAAAGACGGTCCAACCGTCTGAAGACAAGATCACTTGTTTAGAGATTTTATGGCAGACACAGTTCAACTGTCAAAGGCAAGATCAGTTGTCTGGTGACTTTGTGACAAAGACGGTTCAACCTTCCGTGGATTTCTTATGAAATCAAATCATTGCTTCGGGCCACTAGTGCCTTCATATACCAAGCAGATAAGAGGAATGTGGAAGGTGTGTTAAGGTATTTAGTTAATCCGAAGGGGGGGGAAGGGGCAGATGGCATGGGTCGATGTGAAAATTGTGAGTGCAAATTGATACTGGGAAATTTTTTCTTTTCTGCAGTTCTAATAGCCTAAGCAGTCACGAATGCAATACTTGCTCTCCTCTACCTTAAATGAGAATCCAGGCTCGTCCAAAATTAGTACCTCTTTCCTCACCTGATTTCCAAAGTCTGCCTTCCAGGACCCACATTCAAGACCCGGCATGGGTAGAAATGAAGCTGGTCTACTCATTATCCAGCGGCGGAAACTTATACTTGAGGTGGTGTTGGAACTGATCTACCGATTGAGCCAACCTACCGTATTGTCGTGGTAGAAGTTTTCTTATTTGAATACATACGCCAAAGGCTCTTGCGTCAGTATTAGCGTTAGGAGAAGTGAAGATATTTGGAGATTGGTAGGAAAAGACTAAGTATAATTCACGCGTTTAGTAAAGGTTATTAGTATGTTTTCTTATATAGATGTTAGTCTCACAGTGGAGTCACGTAATTCATATCTTGGAACTTTTCTATTTATTTCTTCATTATGTACGACTCCAGATCGTCAACCTCCATCAACTTCTGCATCTTCCCGTCCAACCCCTTGAACCACATTCTTACCCTCTCAACCGGCTTCTTGGCTTCCTTCTTCGCGTTTACCTCGCGGTACCGCTGGAGAATTCGCTCGGTTTCGTCGTCGTTAAGGTCGATGGACTCCCAGGTGTCTGAGGGTTCTGACGGGTTTGGGGCCTCGGGAGGCCAGGATGAGGCGTAGGGAGGTGGGCAGTGTGGGCATACTATCGCCTTGATATGCACGCTTCCGCAGGTTGCGCAGATGGTAGTTTTTGTGGTGGGGGTTTGGGAAGACATGGCTGTTGGTTAATGGTCGAATATGGAGAATTGGCAAGATTGATTGTCGGGTTTAGGGGAAAGGAGGATGAGTTTAATGGGTGATAATGGGATTGTTCAGGTGAGTGAATGGCTGTTCTCTTCAATCGCCTTTGTATTCAATATTCCGATGATAAAGGACGATGTAGTTCTTTCAACATCCCCAGATATCGGAAATTTGTTCTTTCAAGAGAAAATGTCCTTTGAGCATCTCAAGAGGGGAAAAGAAACAACCAGGAGTCAGAAAGAAATCTGTCCAGTGATTTTCAGATCACCTTAGCTTATGAATATCCACTAGATATTTTGAGTAATAACGCAGGATCAGAAAATCAATTGGTAATACTGGACGAAAGAGTAGTGTGATGTTTACTGTTTTGATTCGCAACTTTAGGCTGTTCTGAACTCACTGGACTCCACCTCATCGATTGATGCTTTACCCAGTCTTTCCCCACCCTGAAATTATGCCTGCAGTCTCTGCACTTGCAACTCGCTGGCATGAGCTTGAGCCCTACTCCCGACCTATTCCTCAGACCTGCAGGATTTTCTGTCACCCGCTGTGGCTCACCAAATAAGGAGTAACACAGCACACACCAGGCCTACGAAATCGATATTCACAGATCTCTTTGACCGAACTACGATCAATTCACAAATTCCACGAAACTTCGCCGGCAAAACATCAACATAGCCAGGCAATCCCTCCCTAGTCCCTTCCGCCATAGCGGAAACCTATATCTGCGCACGCGGTAGTGACATGTCAAATAGCCTGCGAGCTTCTATTTTCTATTGTTCAGGATGCAGAGCGCGAGAAAATCCATGATCAACAATCTGCCGGGTAGCATTTAGCAATTGACCATGTTTTGTAGAGATAATGTTTCCAAAATCAGCGCATCTTAGTGCGTAGATTGCATACGTCTCAGCTGCACCTTAGAGGGATGGATTTGAGACAGAGGCTAGGGAGTCAGGATCCCAGATATTGGAGGTCTGTTGCAAGGCTGTAGAATGGACGGAGTCGTGCTCGGTACAGCCGAGGACCGAGGCGGGAATCTGCGTATTTTTATAGCCCATTGTGCTATTTCCACAAATGTTGGGAGTGAGAACAGGAAAGATAGGATCTGTAGAGGGGATAGGATAGTTGATATTGAAAGTATGGAAGAAGGCGAGGAACGGGTATGCATCCTAGTTTGACCGTGCCGGAAGGATTTGGTCCTCTTCAAAATGTCGGCCTAGGAAAGAGTTCTCGCGCAAGATCGGGGCGCAGAATTTCCACTGCTCGTGGCAGAATTCATCCAAGAAATCGAAGGCGCCATGTCTCTGGGAAACAACGTTTGCGCAGAAAATGGCAGTTGGTGATCAGATAAATGGTCATGTTTGACAGATTCTTTGATGTATGAGCCTCTTCCAATACACAACAAGATGCTGAATCTTGTGAGATAGGTAGTTTGGCAGGATTTCAGCTGCTGACAAAGGATCATCGGGTTGAAATAAGGACGAGAGGACTTATTCCAGTCTAACGTGCTTGTCCTCTCCCCAGTAGTTCCTCAATCTATTCATAGGCACGAATGAGCGAAGTGTAGCTTGGCTATTGACATCTGGGACTGCAAATATTGTGTCGGTCGCGAGATTGAACTGGTCTGCCACTTTCCACAATTCCTTTTATCCTCCACACTGTGGGAGAACCCGGATAATAGGTTTCCACAGAAACATCACCCCGCTGCTCGCAAGATACACCCAACCCAGAGGCAGCTGTTGATGTCGGAGGTCCCCCCGCATTCGGACTCCTATCCGTCCTGGGGAACTAATACTGCATCTAAGGCAGATATTCTTCCTGAGAAGCCACGCCATTTACTTAACAGAATTCTAGAGTATGCTGCCTTGAGTGTTTGTATCACCGTTCTAGCATTCATATATGCTAAGACTTCTGAAAATAGTTGTTGAGGGTATTCTTCTGTGGTGACTTCTCAGCCTTCTTCTTCGGAGATTCCCCGTCGACCCTGTCTGGCTTCTCGCCAACCTTCATCAGCAAGCACATCTCCTCAAATTCTGCCGTATTTACAATGCCACCAGAGGCCTCCTTGTGACCTCTTGCAAAGTTCTCTCCCAATCGCTCTACCAAGTCTGCATTATCGAGACTGGCTACTGCCTTGAGCGATTCGATGATGTTCACTGGCGAGTCTCGACCTCTTGCGCATTTCGCGATTCGGCATGAGAAGTTTACTTTTCCAGGTAGGTATCCATAGTTGGCAACCATGATGATCTCGAGTGCTTTTGATTTCAAATGGCTTGCCTGGAGTCAAATTTAAGTACGCGTAGCTTCGTTGTGGAAATTGGGAACATACCCAACGTGTGGCAATTACTGGATGCACTTGTGCTTTGCTGTTGATCTTCAAAACTGCGATCTTTCCATCCTTGCTAAACTTTGGCGGGGTGTGGGTCTGTTTTTCAACCTCTAAATTGATTTCTGCCCTAGCCTCTGCAAGTCTCCGGTTTTCCAAGATTTGCTTAGGATCTTTGGCTTCAAGCAATGCGGTCCATGCGGTCACAATGTCATAAGTTCCCGTTCGTCGAGCTATAACTTCTTAGTCACAGTGATGGTTAAGAAGGAACAAGAGCTTTGAAACATACGGGCATTGATGTACGATACACAATCATTAATTAGCTTCTTGGTATGAATCTTGAAAGTTTCTGCCATGTCGGGGAAAGGCGGTAGCCATTTCAGAGTATTCCCAAGGTCGCCATGTGTCCCAATTGCACAGAGATAACCGCATTCGAGGGGAATGTCTCGATCTAGCTCTTTACAGATCTCATATACAGTTAGAGCTGTAGTCGCTACGGGTGGATATCGGCACGCAGAGACAATCTGAGGATGTGAGAATTATGCCAAGCATTTTGATATTGGCTTACGGTTGCATCTTTTGGAAACTCGTCACTAAGATGATGGTCTATCACCATAGACTTGACGTTGGGGTCTTCGACAACTGGTGGGCCAGGTCTACTTCCCTGATCCAGAACAATGACGAACTTTGGCTCTTTCTTCAACATGAGTTCTCTCTCATTTTCCTCATGAATGTTTGAGCCCTTCTGAACAAGATGAACGTCCAACCACTTCGGATCCAAGCCCAATTTGACTAAGGTCCTGTGAACAATGACACCAGCACTCAGCCCATCTGCATCCTTATCAGGTACGATGAGCGTTTTCTTTTGAGCAGTAGCACTACGAAGGTCAGACGTTATCTAATGACTTGTGGCGAACTCACCATTCTTTGAGAAATTCCCGTGCAGCATCTATCTGAATTTCGGGAGCGGGCCATATGGGATTCCCATTCGAATCTCGGCTTAGCTGGACATTGCAATAATCATCAACCTTGACCGATTTCCTAGCAAGGTCTGAACTTGAATCTGCCTTCCGCTTGCGGTTCATGCCTCGAGATTGATGGCGTCGCAGAACTTGGGTGATGGGCACAGAGCGGGTGGTGTATCGGTATGAAGACGCGGGCCTGTGAGACGACAGAAAAGATTCATGTATTTCGCTCGACTCTTTGAAATCTGAGAAAGGGGTCCATACAAGCTCTGGTCCTAACGAAGAGCAAATGATGACGTAACAAGCGACATTTGTTCTGGTCCCATCCTTCACCACGTCCCTCCTCATCTTTCTTCACCACCTCCATTATTTACCTTAATTATCAAGCATTGGGGCTTCCTTCTCCATTAACAATGTAAGAGGTAGACTCTCTCTCGATGCCTCATTCAAGTGATTTGAGGACATCTTTTCCCAGATCACATGATGTCTAGGCTATTTTCCCAACCGGCACACAAAAGCTTTGAGGATAAAGATCCCGCCCATAGCTGCCATCATTTGAAGATTCTCGGTACCCTGTCTTGGAACGCTTAATAGCAGATGTCCGAGAACTTTTCTTCAAAAAAAAAAGGGTTGCTGGCAAATACTAGTGGTCCCCATTTCAACTACAGGGGCAAGACGTGGGTACCAATGGTTTCAATGAGAACCACTCAGCTTGTCAATGAGATCTCCAAGAACAGTAAGATTATCACAGAATATTTGCAAGCACACAGCCCGCCAGAGCCCTCCATTGATGAAGTTGGGCTCAGTGAGCCACCGATCTCCCCAGCAGATGAGGACGCGTTTACCGCACGGTTGAAACCGATTTGCGCAACGAAAGAGTTCTATAGCCTAACAGCTGGCTTAGAAGAAACTTTATGCCATATGAGATGGGGTGTATAATTCGATCTCGGAAATTCTCTTATGCTGGTTGACCCCGTTCATGCAGTCTGTAAATTGTCTTCACGCTACGTACCATTTCAAAATTGCAGAAGCTATTCCATTGCATGAGGAAATCAGCTAGCTCGACCTTTTCAAGAAATTGAAGCTCGACCCTGTCAACGTGCGTCGGCTCGTCCGCGATGCTATGCCCGACCATATATTCCGCAAGCCTCATCCTGGTTATTTCGCCCATACCTCCTCGCCATGGCTCTCGGCTAAAGACCCGCAATTAAAAGCGTGAGTTGGATTCTTCTCGGAGGATCTTTGGCAGCTACTAGTCGGGCCGTGGATGCCATGGACAAGCGGCTTGACGCTCAAGGGCTAAAGGAGGCGAAGTCTTAAATCGCAAATGACACAAACGAAAGGTTTTTCGAACTGTTTGCGAGAAATCCTGATAGATTGAAAAGTTATGGGACGGCAATGGCCGCGAATGCTACTAGTGGAGGATATCATGTGAAGCACGTGGGTGATAAGTACCCTTGGGAAAGCTTTGGAAAGACAACCGTTGTGGATGTAAATCCTTCCAAGCTCTCTTCGAGGGTGTTTCTCAAGCTGACAAGACTAGCTCGGCGGCTCTTTGGGGCATGTTTTAATCGCAATGGCATCCAAGTTTCCATCCCTCAAGTTTGTTGTTCAGGAGCTGCCAAGCATGCCTCCCCCTTCTGTTAATGCTGTGACCCCCCCGGATGTAGAATCACGCGTCTTCATTATTACCCACCACTTCCATACTCGTCAGTCAGTATCTGCGGATCTGTACTTCTTCAGATGGATCTTCCATAATGTATGAGAGCTAGAGGATAGATCCCCTTACGACGGGTTAATTTGGGCAGATGCTGACTCCCCAATAACCAATGGTCGGATGCGGATGCCGTCAAGATCCTGCAAGCTCTCGTTCCAACGATGAAGTCAGGTGCGCGGGCGGGTACTGATCAACGATAGCATACTACCAGATCCTAGTTCTGTAGGTGGAATGGAAGAGAAAAGTATTAAGTCAGTAAACCTTAACGCAGAAATCAGGAAGGGATGGCTGACAATATCAAACAGAACGATGGACCTCTTACAATTTGTGACTGTATATGGAAGAGAACGCGAACTTGAGGATTGGAAAGAGTTGCTCAAGCGGGCAGATGAAAGATTCGAATTTTGCAGAGCCTGGAAGACGGAGAAGAGCTATATGTGGTTCATTGAAGCTGTTTTCAAGTAATTTGATTTGATCGGTGCCTTGCTTACATGGTCCTGAACTCAAGTTTGGCCTCCTCTGCCATCTCCCTTTTTCGCGGTTTTGTCGTTCCCAAGCATAGAGCGGATGCTTCCTGTGAAGTAGGAGATGCTGCCTCGTGTTTGATTATGCAAGCCCCAAAGCATCTCAGTCACCTCAAAGTAAATCCCCAGACTGTCTCCCAAGTCTGGCTGCAAACGCGTCAAACCACGGGCGCGTATTCGCTAGTCGTTAACCTTGTTATATACAATTTTAAGAGCTTTTCGTCAACAAACCAAGCAAACAAGGGGCTATAGCTTAATAGTAAAGCGCGACCCGAGCTTAAATCTGCCGATCCTAATGATGGGCGAAAGGCTACATCTTCGGTGTTACGGGACGCTTCATCAGATCGTACGCGGAAACCTATTTCGAAAGGCTGCGCTTCCGGCGCTACGGGACGAATTGGTGGATGCCAGAGGAGAGACCAGAGCGAGATGCGAGTGCAAGTCCCGCTAGCTCCAAATTTTTTATTTTATTTTATTTTATTTTATTTTATTTTATTTTATTTTATAGATTCTTTTCTGGTCTTTGTTTGGGTTTGGGTTTTGGAGTTTTGGAGTTTTGGATAATGCGCTGTCGAACTTTTTTTTTCTGAAGTGAAGGTGAGTAGTGGGAGTGAATGTTTCTTATCCGAATTTGGAGAATTCTCTCTTGAAAATTTTCCACTTCCCTGAATTGAGGTATGAATATTAACGTATGGCTTTGATCTTTCGTCGTTCTAAGCTCACTGTCCTATTCATCGAGAGTCTCGACAAGAGGGAAATAATACTCAAGCGTTGAAAAGGGGCCCGCGCCAACACTATGTCACTTTGTCTTGCTGCTTCAAAATGGCATATGGGTAAAAATGAAGAAGAAATGATAGAATACCTAAACTTAACGGAACAGCTACGTTTTGTTAGGTATGTCGTTAAACGATGCTTGTGCTACTTCAATGCCCCACATGATAGACGTTCTATCCTCCAGGAGATGGTCCCACGACTCCACGGGTCATCAGTACTCGAGACACTGCCTTTAAATATCTACCTTTCTGATCGGGTTCCGAGAGTTCTTGAAAGTCTCCTCGAGCGCTTTGCTTGAGTCGCACTACTCAGGTTTGCTGTGCTTAGAATCTTACCGTGTTGGAGCCATGACCTAAACAAATCAATTGTGGGTTGTTTTGAAGATTGGAAAGCGCAAGAGCATACATGCACCAAATTCCTGAGATTCATAGAGAAAAATCGACCACGACGTGCACAACACGGTTGTATAGTGTGCGGATTTGGGGAATACATGCTCGCTACTTTCAGGGGCTCGCTTGTCAAAAAGACGGGACAACCGAACATCTAGACCGTTCGGGAGCGGGTCAATTTCTTCTTTGGGACCGTCTACGCCCAAAGGAGAATCAATGTTGAAAATTTCCTAAGCTATTGAGACAGACGCGCGAATTTGCAAATCCCCACGAATGAGACGACGACCTTGCAAGCTCCGTTCCTGTTAGGGAGAGTCCGTTCCAAACCATCGGAGAGTAGCCCACGTGGGATGAGTAGCTGAGAGGCGCGCCAGTAAGGATGTTTGGCATCTCATCGCCAGAAATGGACAAAACGATGCTTTTCTGGACCTTGCTAGTGATATGAGGCTGAACGCCACTGCTGATGCGACAGCTGAGAGTTATTGGAGCCCCATCATGGCTTGCCTAGATGGCTTGGCGGGAGCGTTAATCATATGTTCTCAAGAATAAATAAGTATCGACGGCTCGACGCGGGGGAAGCTTCATCCACTGTGTCCCTTCGCCCGAAATGAGAATCTCAACTTTTGGCTCCCTGGCTGTTCTTGCAGTGAGGGGTTCAGCAGCTGTCCTGGAGGAGAGGGCGACCCCTTCCAACGCGTGTGGTATGCAGCTACATTTCCTAGTTCATGGATGGATTTAGGACCTGAACTTTCTATTGAATCCTGAGACAATCTGAGACATTTCGTTGACTTGTTACAGAAAGTGCGATAGTAGCCACCACTAAGGGACTCATCTACTCGAATACAGTCAAGAAGGATTGTAGCACGAATGCCGTCTCATACGCCACCGTCTATGTGACCCCTACAGCATTGTGGGCACACCTTTGAATCAGTCCCGGCTCTCAACTAATTGCCTTCATATAGGACTACCACAAGCACAGTCACCATTGAGGCAAGTGCCTTCTCCACAACGACGGAGGTGACCACCGGAAGTACAACCTCGACCTCTACCACTACTTCAACGGTGACAGACAACGATATCTCGACGGCATATTCAACATCTACTGAAATTGATGTTGTGACCTATGCAACTACCACTACACCAGTAGTCACTATAACATCGGTGGTTACGTTTACATCAAGTAGCACCTCAACTGTTACTTCCTACTACGCGACTCTTTCACCTATTGCAAAGCGGGATATCGAAAGACGAACAACCTCACTGGCCTCATCACACACGGTTCCTGCCTATGTCTCAACCGCCTGCACGGACTTCGTGGAGTATACAAATGCCTGCTCCTTTGCTCACTATACTGGAACTTCTACTATTACCTCTACCCTTCCAGCAGAAACGATCACTGCTGTAGTGTCATCAACCACCACATACAGCAGCGTCATAACCTCAATGACAGAAACAGATCTATCTTTGACCTCATTTGAGACAACTGTGACGTCGACCACGCAGAGCTCAACAATCACGATATCAGTGGTTGCTACCAGCAGTGAAACGGTATTTCCCACTTACACTGCGTCTACCAGTACCGCATATGATTACGTGACTGTCACTGTCCCAGGCCCCACCTCCACCCAATCCGTCACTGCACCAATACCAAATTTCAAGTTGGCAATGGTCCCAGTTGCTGGTGGCACCACGCTTTACATGACAGTGGCTGTGGGCGACGCTCTAGCCTACAAATCTACAACGGACGTCTCTTTAGCCACGGTCTTCAACGTCGATACTGCGGGCCGCCTCATCACCACAGCCGCTAATCCTGAAATCGCATGTGCCTACAGCTCCATCTCGAATTACTACATGGAAGGTCTCAGACACACGTATCTCGATGCGCATACTCAATATTTTACGCCTTTGACTTGTACAGTAAGCTCGGCTTTGACGCTAGGTTGCACATATAAGACGGCCAATGCGTTTACATATTACGCTTCGCAAAGCTCTTTTTTTTATAGTACGGCGAACTATAATAATTACCCGACATATATCGCTCATCTCATTCCGCAATAATTAGTCGAATCTGGCGGGTTTGGGTGGAATGTATTGTTTACTTCTGATTCTTTGGAGAGGCGTATTTGAATTAGAAGTAGATATTTGGGGCTGTAATCTGGGACCCTACATCAAATCCAGTTGTATATAATCAGACGTCTGCACATTAAAATAAAAGTAGATGCCAGGATCTTTCTTATTGCGATCCAATTATCAGTGGATTTATTGATTGCTTAGAAACGTCAAGGGACGGGTGTTCAAGTACCGTCCCCCAGACATAGGCATTCACTCAACGAGAACCCTTTTTATCTTTTCGAACCATAGTTTGCTTTGGCCCAATTCCCTGCCAGATAAATACCAAATTTAGGATATGATAAACGGCGGTAAGAGAGCCTATCACAGCTTAGCCGCTAGAACAGCTCTGAACAGGGCACTCTTTCCAATCCTAGGTAACCCAGACCTTGTAGAATGATCAAATGAGCAGCTCTGAGCCCATAAAGTCAGCAAATTGATTGTTGAACAGTCACATAAACAAATTGTTTATACCCAATTCAGAAGAGGCCAAGGATAGAAGCACAAAAGTCCCCAAACAGGACATTATATTCTACAACCACATAGCAAAGAAAACCCGGAAATTGAATAAAATTCGCTAGAATATGGGTAGGGATTTTATTCAAGGGCGTTTGGGGACAACTAATTGCAATAATAAAATGGATTTCTAACCTTAAACATAAATTTTCATGAGATATCATGTGGCATACCGCGAAAATGGTGAAGTGAGAGGAGAATTATAAGTGTTAAACTTATGTATAAATGCCCTTGCTTCCTTCCTGGCTCCGCGTTTCCCCGACATTCCTTTTTCTCATCAAGCGGCAATCCCACCCTCTAAGGTTTCCAGCCTAGAATATCTCGTGCCAGCCTGAAACGCCTGAATCTAAATCCTCGAATCCCTATCCATCATAGTCGCAACATTATCCTCACTCCCCGCGCTTCCCCAGCCCTGAGGTAGAAGAATCTAGACGGGTGTAGTTCGGCATGTCCGGAATTCCTTAAATGATTATAGTTGGCGTACCGCGCCTGGTCCATGCCTAGAATGTAATGATGATGCAGTGTATCATACTTACAAATTGGAAAGATCTGGGTGCTTTTCTCTACTCAGGGAGGGATAGGAGGAGGTCATTTCTGGTGATACTCACATTGAGGAGGAGAGTTCGTGAGGCGGTAGGATGTGTAGAACAATGTGAAGTAGGGAAAATTAAAGTTGTTTGGTTTCGAAGGCTGCCTTAGTTTTCATGGCTGAGAATGATTTGGCGGGTGATCAAATCTTTGGGCGTATCTGAACGAGTACAGTGGGAAATATGGAGTCCCCTGCATATTTGGAGGACTGCGATATGCAATAGGAGATTGTCTTTTCAGATTCACTTCTCTATTCCATACCTTTTGTGGGCACATCACACGCTTTCGATGTACCACAAACATTTTCTTTATCCTTGTATGTTACATATCGGACCCTCTACGATATGCAACAGAAGGATCTCTCCACCGCATCGAAGAGGGTGCAATATGCAACAAAGTGGTGCAAAGTGAGAGAGAAGCGTTGATGCCTGAAGTGTCATATGTAATAAAGCAAGAGACTCTGTTGCATATATAGACTGCGACTTACCTCAAAATTTGGGGAGGAGGGGGTTGGTGTACATAGAGGGCGTAAGAGAGAGTGCACCAAAATTGAAGGGAAACAGCTTTTGTTGCAAAGCTAGGGGTTGTAATGTGCGACAAGTCAGAGGAAGCCATTCTTTATCCTGGAGGAAATGAGCTCGAAAATGGAGTCCGTTGAATAAGGATAGCAAGGAAATATGTTGCGGATCGCGATTTGTTTCAAGGGAACGCCGGAGGATTGTCGATTATATCTGGAAATTGAAGGAATATATCTTGGATCCTGGGGATATACGAGAATGTAACTTTACATAGGTATATAAGCACTCTAAATTACAAGTACGACTCATCTACTCTATCTTGTCCCCGTTCTTCTCCATAACTCCAGTCAAGAACTCCCACTCTGTAGCACTGACCTTACTTACGCTCAAGCGCGAAAGCTTCAACATCTGCATGTTCTCCAACGGATTGCCTTTTTCAGCTTGGAATGCCTTCAGATCCTTAAGGGTCACAGGCGTCTTCAACTTTTGGCGAAACGATACGTGTACGACAGACCATTTGGGATTTTCGAGAGGTGATGAGGCGTCATAGTATGGCTTAGAGGGGTCATGAGCAGTGACTGTGAAGCTTGTTAGTCGGAGACCAAACGTGGGAAGGTGGTGCAACATACGATCTGGGGAGTGCTCTTCGACTATATCCATGGTTCCGACAATGGCGGGGACCTTGCAGCTTGAGTGGTAAAAGAACGCTAGATCACCTTTCTTCATGGCTCGAAGGTTGTTGCGTGCTGTCTTATGTTAGATTATGCACAGAGTCTTGGGAGAACAGGATGTACCAGGATATGCTCGAATACCTAGGCATTGTTAGAAAATGCTCCGTGGAGGTTGATGGACATAGACATACCATCCCACGGCTCAGGCTCGGTCTTTGCAGCAAGATCATCTATGGAAAACTTTATGTCGTGTCCCTTTTCAAGTCTTGACTCGGGTTCTGCTTTCATGAGCCAGTACTGGCGACCTGACGGAGGTGCAGCGGGCTTCGAGCCAGCGGGCTTCGGGAGGGATTCCTTAGGTTTTTTGATAGGTTTCTAAGACTTAATATCAGCGATTTCAACTTTAGCGATTATGCATAAGAGGATCCCAAAGAGCAACAACACCTCGTGTTTCGAAATGATGAAGTGTATTGCGCGCACGTGACCAAAGGTAAAATAAAAAACCATCCAATGCTCCCTCAACGAGCCAGCCAATTAATTATTGTGGCCAGCCAGAGTGATCCGATGAAGGACCTGCACCTACTGCTTCAGTGAGCACTTCTTTGACGACGCCATTCGCCTCGTCATCGTTGTTTGTTTTCTGCGCCTTCTTGCCTGTTTCAGTTGCCTCCTCATTCTGCGTCGAAACTCGGCGACTGGAGCGTCGTGGTTCATCAGCGTGTCCATCGGCCAGATCCTTTGCTTTTCGTTTGGCCATATTGTTTGTATGTGGTGAGAACCAAATCTAATACGACCACGACGTTGCCAATCGAAGATCGAAGGTCAGCAGGGGTCGAAAACCGTTCCACCAGTTCCGTCGGGTTGATTTTAAGTCCAGTACTTGTTGACCACACGTGATTCTCTACTAGTAGATATCTACCTTACCTTCCATTACCTTAGCTACCTACCTACCTACCTACATACCTTAAGGTAGTCGATCATCCCGACATAATCTTATATACTGAGTCATTATTCTAAATCTGAGCCTCTAGACTGCGGGACGATAGCGCAATTCCCTCCTCTTCTCGAGTCACTGCAAACCTTCCTCTCTAGACTTCCCAGCTCTAAGTTCAATGCCTGCTAATCGTGTATCTTTTGGGCGACTTCGGAATCGATCAGATAGGCGTGAGACCGCTGGATCGCAAAACTGTGTCTGTTCACATCTCCAGGGTCCACATCGCCGACCGAATTCCTTCGCGATTCCCCTACTCTAACATCCCGCAGGCCGCTGCTTGATTTTCTCTCACCTTGATCATCACACACAAACGCAAACTCGGCAGACTTCTCGAGATCGACCATCCAAATTGCAAAAATCAAGCGCGATAGGTATGTTCATACCGACGACGTTGGCCGGTCTCTGCTCTAGCACAATGACTCCAGACGGCCCACTACGAGAATACCCGAAACCAAGCAATTGCAATTCATACACAAGGGGTGCGAGGTGAAGAATGGGACGAGGCCTGAGAAGCCGTGGAAGGTGGGGCCGAGGTGTGAAGGTGATACTGCAAGAGATGCCTCTCTTCCCTTGATTCTATTCCCGTCTTTTCACTTGCTGGCTTCTGAGGATGAGATTTGTGGGAAAGGGGAATGTGTTTCCTGGAGGATGGTTTATAGGACTAAACTACAAAATGCCTGGCCACCACAACACCCACAAGCTATTCTGCCGTCAGCTTTTTCTTTCTAATTTTACCCCACCATCCACCAGATCTAATTTCAAAGCTTCTTCGGCCTACCAATCCATAGTTTCTGCAAATTTGCAGCCAAGAACCTTTCCCGACTCTCGATCTTGACAAGATATCACCACATTCAGATCTTGAACGACCTGGCAACATATCTGATAATTCCGTTTCGATTGAAGACCTGGGATGGTTGAATTGGGTAGGGTGACCTGGATCTGCCAGCTTCGGAAACCAGAGGATTGCGATGCTGCGATGGTCAGCAGAGAGCAAGAAGCGTTTCAAGGTTCTTTACCCATCTCAAAGGTATTTGGAGGAGCTTCAGATGTTTTTGATATTGCAACAAGACGATGAGTCTCAGACCTTGAATGCGTGCTAAGATCGAAGCTGACAGTCCATCCGATTAGGTCTTCTGAGCCTGATGGTGTCTATCGGGTTAGAGATTTCGAGGGAAACGGCGCTCAGGGCTTACCGCATTTTGTTCTGCAAGCTTCCAGTAGATACAAGCATCTTTTTCGATCCCAAAAATGGTATTCTGGGCGAGTTTACTTAGTTCTTCTTGATCCCAGATGATACAATTTCCAAGCACGGTCGCGAGGTCGCTGCAACTGTCAGGATTAAGTAGAGGACTGGGCACATTTGACCTACGCCCTGAATGTTAGGTCCTGAGGGCCAACAACCAAAATATTCGAGTTGCCCGCAGTGGAAATACGCTCGCTAATAGCTTGGATAGAATAGCTAGCAAGAGAACCGCCACCACAGAATCCAACGGCATCCTAACCTAGTGAGTTTGATTTTCATGTTCAATTAGACTCGACCTACCATTGTGACTTCATGGAGCTCCAATTTCTCCTGTGCACTGCTTATTGCATTCTCAACCTCCTCGACAAAGGGAGTGAAGAAGCCTACAACGGTCTGCCTTTGATTGCAGGGTTAGATAGTGTACATAAGCGCGGAAGAAAACCAACCTTGCGATCAGAAGTTTATTTCCCATGATAATTGTGGTCTCGTCAGACGCCGACCAATTTGCCATCTCAGGAGAGGCTTTAAACTCGAGTATGTCTTGCTTTTCCATCAAAAAATTGTTAAGTTCCTTGCTAGACCCCTTTCTGAATATACCCCGCGCGACTTCCTCGGCATTTTGGACTCCAGCACGCTTGAATATTTTCCACACATGAAGCCGAAGCTCCTCCTGTACTGAAACAAGTCCCGATGGGCTTTCCAGAGCTTGATAAATAACTGAAAAGGAGCCTGGTCCGGTTATTTGGCATGCTGCTATATCTGTGGTCGACCCACCGATGTCGCACGAAAGCTTGACGTTCTCTGAGTTAGCATAGCTTCTTTAGAAATAATTCATGAGTGGCAACTCAGATATGGCCTGAAAGGGAAATTTTGGGGTGAGAGAATGTCCATACGAAAATCTTGCCAACACTGTAGCGTGGATTGTTGATTCCGATGCCATCAAAAACCATAGCCATTACAGAAGCTTCAGCTTCTGTAACTCTGGTATGAATACGAAGGCTATTGGAATTCGGAAAGAATGGATGCAACACTTCTTCAATCAGCCTGTGGAAGCCTCTGACTGTCGAAACTCTCCAACTTCCTGGCACAGTGAAGCTCCAATCTATCTCATTCTCTCTCCAATTTACTTTTTCCAATAGTTTGGTATCGAGAAAAGCGATCGTGTCTTGGCAGAAACATCGCAAGTAGTCTTGGGTCCATTTGTAAAGCTCTGTTTTCGACGAAGGTGCACCTTGTCTGATCTCAGTTGGCCATTCCAGATCTGGCCGTCCGAAGAGGACCTTGAAGCCCTCTACTTTATCCAAAGATTCGTGCCCGCAACCCGCTCCCCAAGAAATGGGGGCTCTTGTACTTTCGCCTGCTAGACTGGAGTACATCAGCTGTGTGGGGGTTTTATCTGCTGAGTTGATGTAGCCCCACTGGGGCAAAAATTTGCTATGTTTCCACCGCGCGACTGACAATTGGACTTTGTTAGCTTTTTCCTGCTCAATAATGTATGTAATCAAAAAACTTACCTGATCCGGTCATGCCTATATCCACACATATCACAGTACGCCCACCAAGTTGTTGAGCCATTGTAGAAGACAAAGGATGCTCGCCGCGTTGAGCCCTTTTGTTGGCCGAAAGTTCGAGAGCAGTCTCTTCTGTTTGTCGTTTTTCTTCTTTGTCTGCTCCAGCGGTTTCACTCCAATGGCGTGTTTCGGGTAAGAATGGGTAGGTCGAGAGATCAGGATCCATTTTAAGACAAAGAACCCCAAGCCGTTCATCTCCTTTCCCTATTCCCCCTTTTTCCACACCCAACTTTCGACTGAACCCAAAAATATTCTTCAGGAGCAGCATTTGGCTCTAATTTCCTTAATTGTTGATTCTACGAACACCAACATCTATTCATCCGCCGCCCCTCCACAATCTCCCAAACACTCCCTGGGCTCGAAGCTATCATGGCATCGGACCATACTACTATTCTTGCCGTGGGTCTCGCCCTGGGGTTGTTTTTGCTGCTTGTTCTGGCACTCTTGCTATTCATTTTCCTGGGCTTTCGCAATCTTCAATCGGAGCTCTCCTCATCGAAATTCAGCGAACACGTATTGGAGCAAAACCTTGCTAAGTACACAGCCGCTGGCAAAAGAGAGCTTCCTCAACATGGTGATGTCAGCACTGATGATCTTTCTGACGCTGCAGTCAAATATTGGGGTTCCTGGAACACATTTAGGTTGACCCGATCGAGTCCACATGAATGTCCAGATACTATGGACCGAATCGAGAATCTCATTTCCCCGAAATCGCGGCTCTTGCCTCACACCCGCGGCGAAGACTTCACCATTTTTCCTAACCCACATCACTATACGGCTGCAGAGATATTCAAGCTTCTCCAGAATCCCACAACTCGCGATGATATTATGACTCATATTATTTGTTCTGTGGTGGAGAAATATACTAGTTTGACTCCGGTTTGGGATGTTGCTGCATACTCGCTGCTACCTTTTGATAAGCTTGATATCATAGACCTGTGCCATTTAAGATCTCGTCTTCTTGGAACATATTGTAAGTTCGACAGCAACAATATTTTTTAGATCTTGTCTAATTTCGCGCTGACCTAGGGTTTGGGAACTTGAACGGTTACATTGATCGCTTTACTCTTGGTCATCGAATCCATCGCGCCCCTGGAAATCCCGAGAGAGAATTTATTCGGAGCTTCTTTGAAGAATTGTTCGGTCCGTATTATGGGGAATGCTCTCCCGAACAAATTGCCGAGCGGAACCGCAACATTGAGAAATTTCTGGATCATGCAGTGACATTTGGATACTTGGCAGCTTCTGTTGCGGGAGAAACAGTACATGTATGGGGTGAAAGGCAAGAAGGCCATATCCGAGTCCTTCCGACTTTGCAGTACAAGTAAGTACAATCAATCTCTTCCTTAAAACCCTCGCTTGCCCTTTCACGTTAGCCTGAAGTTGTTAATTGTCTCTCTCTTTTGTCCATCGCAAGATGCTCCAGAAGCATCCTTACAGAGTTATTAATCACACTCTTATTATCTAGGATGTATACTAAGGATGGGCACCAGTTTGGACCTATCATGGGTGAAGGACTGGTCGTGCAGCGGGAACTTTAGAAGTATCGGAAAGCTCTATCAATATGGAGGTTGGTTCACCACTTGGTGGGGGGCGGGGGGCGATTTTGATGAATGGGGATGGATGCGCTGATAACATTGTTTTCCTGTGCGGTTGTTTGACATTACTAGTAGGCTTGATCCGTGTCTCCTCATTACTTATGGCGAATTGTCTCTGGAGAAATCCTTAGTAAAGAGGGGATCATTGAATTGCATTTCATGAAAATTAGCTCCGACGCCTAATACCGCATGTTCCCTACTCACTGTGGTTGAATCCCTTTCACAACTACACCTGTCACTCTTGACATACGTTTATAACCTCCTGTTAAGTTCTGAATCGGATAAGATCGCAATTTCTTTTCGAAAATTAGTTTGATGATTGTGGAAAGCTGGGTTATTTCCCTCAATGAGCGGCTGAGGTTGTTTGGGTTCCCTACTTTTGTTTAAGAGTCGCATTTTGAAACTTCGAATCTCTTTATGGTATTCCGCTATCCCGAGTTGGTATGAGACTTTTTATCAAAGACACCCGTGGCCAGGCCAAGGATTGTGTCTCTGCCCATTGTTTGATCGTTTGAACGTTGTGTTTAAAATATTGAGATGAGGTGAGCTCAAGAATGTTTCGTTTCATTCTTTCTTCAATGCTGATCAAATCCAGCAATGTCTTAGCCAAGATGCCACTCTCACAAGGTCACACTACATCCAAAAATGACATTAGACCTCCAGAGGTCCTTTGAATCGATAAGTCTCCAACTATTTTTTACACTGCATCTCAATTACTTTTCAGCTCAGTTCAAAAAGCCAATCAAAGACGCATTTCACCTATCGAATCGCTTTGATTTCTTGCAAATTCGTACGTCCACATTCCCAGAGGTTTTTAATAGCCCTGAAACCGCATCTCCGATAGAATCCTACTTGTCGAATTCTCAGACTCAGCAAACTAAGGACCTAGTGAGCTTCTCTACCATGGAATCCGCAATTGAAGCAGCACTTTTCGCCATCAAAGGCATCATCAGGTTAACTTCAGAGATGCACGGCAGCGAAGAAGAAGTGAGGCGTATCGGAACGAAAACCGAGCAACTGAGTTCCATTCTCCAGATCCTCAAATCTACGGCAACGAAATATGTGCTTCCCGAGTATGAGCTGCTTTCGTGGCTTCGGAACTTGCGAATCTGTAATGAAAGTCTTTCGAAGCTGCAGAACATGGTGTGGCACTACACACGTGGAGGAAATATGGCCAAAAAGTTCGCAAGATCCTTTATGTATGCTACGCTCGATAAGAAGGAGCTTGAGAAGCTGTTCACCGAGTTTGCTAAAAGTCTCGAGTACTTCGATAGATTCAACAGCCTGTAAGTTCAGACCAGAATTTCGGTGACTTGACGCTAATCTTTATTCAAGAATTATTCCTAGTGCTGTCTCACGTCGTTGGCTTTTGGCAACGACTAGAGGATACTCATTTAACAACGTCGATGGGAGGCCCTTGGATGTCAAGGGAAATTGAAAGGGAATTGGAGGGTGAAATGATAGTATTGTCGTAACGGCTGGTGAATCAGCGATGATACTTGCAAATTTTGTACGGCTTAGGGATGTTAATATGCAATGATTAAATGATGGAGTTTACTTCCCAATGAAGGTATAACCAGTCGAAAACTCGACTTGATGCCTTAAATGCCTTATTCTTGGCTCAGATAAAGTCGAATATAATATCTACTTCTCTATCTAGACAAATTCTGCTTAAAGTCTATTAAGATTAGGATTCTATAAATATATTTTAGTTAATAAAACTACAAACCAATTTTCTAAAATACAACTCTTAATTCTTCTTTAATAAAAAAGAACTATTCAATATAATTTTTATAATTTTATTTACTAGTAATATTTAATTATTTAATATTTTACAGAAAATTTTGTTTAAAGTTCTTTACTTAATAGTAATACTAGTATTACTTTTCTTCATATAAATTATATGTTTTTATATTTAGCCAGAAAGCTATCTATTTTTATTAAAATCTCTGCAATTTAATTATTTAAATTTCCTTAGTTTCAAGAACTAGATTCCTCCTTACACACCGAAGGCGATTCGAAGCGCAAAATAAGCTCTGGGCATAACGGCAAATAATTATCTGCATGTCAAGCCTGTACGAGCTCTGGGGATCAGGAGACCCAAACAGTATCTCAGCGATCCATATCTCATGGCCTATAATGGCCATCGGTAGTTGCCTCTCCCCTTGCGTTTTTCTACTACACTCACATCATCTAGATATCTGAAGTGGGACTCCTCAGTCACGGTCTCGTAGTCTAGATACCTGATAAACAAATACAACGATAATCGCAGCAGCGATAACGAAACGCCCACTATCGTTGGCGAATTCAATCTCAGCCTGCCAGATGATGTCCAGTGGACATTTACCTGGGACCTAAGCACGCAGCAGGCGTTATACAGCTAGCGGTGTGTTGCGCAGGTTACGAAGTATGAGCAGGATACTAACGGCGGGATCTTCTAGGGTTGGAACAGTCAGCTGGGTGATTACAGGAAGTGTTATCAAGACGCCATTGCGGCGGGTGCAATTCCGGGGATTGTGGCGAACGTTAATCAGGCGGCCTGTAATGGGTACTGAGTGAGTAGGCGGTCAAGGGGGGGGAGCGTGTATAAGGTTACATGTTGTCTGTTCTTCTTGTTACTATTTAGTCAAGAGCGAGAATTGTTTATATAGTATTCGAGCAAAGCTTCTTGACAGGAACGGATCGGTGTACGTAACCGGTAAATATGTCCGAAATTGGGGACCTCTCAAGGACTAAAAGACAAGATCTCCCACCTTACAATTTAATCAACCATCTGGCCACAAAGTTTCCACGAAACCTCAAGCCTCCCCTCTCTCTTGTACTCTTCGATGGACGTGGGGGATAGCTGAGACACTGGATTTACGCCTTATATTAGTAAACTGGCCCCAAAACCATTACATGCAACATTTCCGCCAGGTCAAAATGCCGACTATCAGGGCGAGGACGCCGACTATAGTACCGACTATAGTAGCGATTTCTGATGGTTTAGTGAGCGAATAACCGTTGCCTGGTGTATTTGAAGAGCCAGTGGCGGTTGGCGAAGAACCTAATAAGCTTTCGCTTGTTGCTATTCCTTCTATGAGTGACGGATCATAGACGGATCGATAGGCAAGGTACTTGTAATGGACTGAACGCCTTGCAAATATGTAGTGAGGGTTCCTTGCCTAACGTTACCCGCGGAAGCTGTAGTTGTGGCAGGCACAAAGCCTTTTGCCCAGCAATATGTGTCGTAAAGACCAAGAGCGCTCGACATATGGATCGACGAGTCTCCTACCGTGCATTTCTGCAAAACACACGATGAAAGGTATCTTGAAGCGACTGGTTGGAAGTCTAATCGGCAGTAACAATCATTAGCGGCTTCGTAACTTGCAGTTTCGAAACTTGGGGGGCAGTTTGTTCCGTACTGGCACCCGATAGCGGACGCGACACCGTCAACGGGACAGGCTAAGTAGTTCGGAAAGAAGCATTGCTGGGCGCAAGGTTTTTGTGACGCGAAAAGAGGTTGAGCGGTGATTGACTCAGGATTAGTGTCTGCAGTGGCTGTCGATTGCGCAAGGCTGAAAGGTGCGAGGACAAGAAGGACGAGCTGGAAATTCATGATAGTCTTACAAAAATTTCAAGATTCCAATCAAAAATTTAGCAAAGAATGCACACGTCACTCTCTTTTGCGTGCTAACAACCTTTCATAATTTGGAAGTTTCTCCGGTCGCGTAGACTCTTATACCGGTGTTTAAAAGGGGTTCCTTTTTCCCCAATATCGCTTGGCTGACGAGCTGAAAGCCTCACAACAAGCCACAAGAATATAGACCAATCTAGATCAGTAGTATATTCACGCATCGTCGTGGTGGCATTGCTAAGCCTTTCCAAGCTTTATCGATAGTCAATTTCAGCCTTTTAGCAAGACATCCCCGCTGTATTTGGACAGTTGGATGATACGTATGAGGCTCAGCATACCTGGCCGAGAAGACAAATCTCTAGAGGGTCCTAAATCCAGGCCTTATCGAGGTCTAATCAGTCTTGCCAGGGCTTTGCCTATCTTGGCTCGTGGTCGCTCGAGGGACGCTCAGGCTTGATCAGTCTAGCTCAGCAACAGCTCAGGCGGCTGACTCAACGCTCACATTACGCCCCCGCCTAACTCACGGCAGAAAGCAGACATGAACTTATGTGAGGCCACTTTGTCCTCATATATCTGTCGCTATGTACGTAGGACTGCAAAATGGGCATAGTTCTCGATCAAAGCTTCTTGTCGTTCTACCCATGAAGAACACAAGAAACATATTAAGAGGTCCCAAGCAAGGACATAAGAGCAAGAATAAGAACAGGCCTAAAGTCACTGCTAATAGGCTCCTTGATAACTTCGACTGAGACGTTTATTGTTACGATAGAGCTTAGGAAGGAGCGCCGTAGGTAGGTCTCTTCGGTTGAGCACCCCCGATTAGGCTTATACAGTCACATGTTCAACATCACGTGCATACCGCGTACGTTAAGCCTAGAAGGGATATAGGGATACAAAAGGCCCTCAACTTCCATCGACTCAGAATTCAGACTTATTACACACTATACATTTGAGTCCTATGTGACTGTTGGGAAACGTATCGCGCATAGGATTAAGCGGTGATTTAATTGGACTTTTTTGAGAGCACAGACCACATAACCCCTCCAAATAACCTTCTCTTCTCATAAATATATCAGTAACACTCCAATTATAGAAGAAAAAGCTTATAGAGATTCTATCAATTAAAGCTTTCATATGCTAACTAATCCCTTGTTTATGAAGCGATTTGTTGATTTATTACTAATATTTTAAGTGAGAGTACCTAGTGTCTTTGATAAAGTATACTCAGGCCTGTGCGCACCCAAACAGGCCTATCCACCACTTCAGGAAATAACTCGCAAAGCGGGCGGCAGAGCCGTGGGCGCGCCTTACCCGATACAGTAGGCTGCGATTTTGTATACAAACTTACTACCTATGTAATTCTTTACTTTGAAAAATAATTTTATATTATAATACAAATAAGTTAAAGATACTGATTATAATAATAAATTTTTTAAAGGTAATTATTAATATCAAACAAAAACAAGAATAACAATTATTTTTAGTAGAATTAGAAGAGATTACGGTATTAATTAGAGATTATTATTGGTTGACTAGTGAACTCTTGTAACAAATTTTTGGAACAGAAGTTTGAAATTATCTCGCCATTATCACGAGCATCTAGAGCGGATCAAATTAGGGCTTTTATTAACTAGAATACTACCTAGGTAAACTACAGATCTAAGGAGCTACCTAGAGAGAGTTCTTAGATAAGAGGGCTCTAACAAAGTCACATGATTTAAACCATGTGACTTCTTATAATTCATGTCGCACTAAGATCGCGGGGCAGGTACCTAACTGTGCCAGTTATGTGCAGATAGATTGCACATGATGGCGGGACATCTCTTTATTTGCAGGGTCGAATTTCTTGTTTTTCTTTTTTTCTGAAACATACTTTAGATCTATAATTATACACGACTTTTATGAAAGGATCGACTTGCTTTTATCCACCCAAATCAATTTCATGTGTGAGCAGCCTTGCTAATGCCGTGCCAGGCTTGGATAAATCAAAGTATTGGGTCTGTCTCATGCAAGGAAGCTGAACTTCGTAAATCCTTGTCGCTCAACGCCTCCCGTCAAACCTACTCATCCAGTGCATCCACATATGACCTGCTTTGGCCTAATAAGAATGGTCTCCACCATCCACTAAGATGACTGACAGCTTAGGATCTCGGGATAGAAATAGCGGTCTCACAGGACCTACGTTGGCGGACATGGGCAGACGGTCGCGATGTCTGGTCCTTTTGCTCAAGATAAGCAGATGGGGAGGTACACGTATGGCCCATCCAATAATCGTGGAGGCACTTTGAAATTGAGGATCTCCCGAATATTGAGTCCCATAATGCCTGCTGGGGAGAATCCCGTGTTCCGGACGTTCCAAAGCTCTCTTCGTCGTCGTAGATGCATAGAACAAAGAGTTCTCGATGTGGCACGAGTGATGGTATGACCGTTAGATAGGTTATGCAATGACCCAGAGCCCAAGGTCTGTGCCCTTGGGAAGAAGTGTGAGGGGAACTAAGAGAAGAAAAGCACCAGTACCAGCACCAGCACCAGCCAGCACCAGCACCAGCACCAACAGCCAGATCCGATTATGGATCGTGGATTCCATGACGCCAAACCGCTTATATCTGTGCTTTCAGGACATCGATAGAACGTGATTAAAATGCCCTGCTTCGGGATTTTCCCTGCCTTAAATATCTTTTCATCTCTCCCCCCATCTCCCCCCATCTTTTCTCTCCTCCTTCATTCTTTCTCTCGTCGTTCATCTCCCTTCCATTCCGATCTCGAGCCCGACAAATTGCCACGCATGCCTTTCTTCATGCCGCCGTATCAGCCCAAACCTTTACCGAGCTTTCAAACGCAAAAGAGTAGATTAGGTGATGGGATCCACGAGGCAGATTCTCACGCCTGTTCCTTTTCCTTTTCTCTTTTCCTTTTCTTCTACACGCATTTCTTCTCCGGACCATTCTACTGGACTCATTCACAGATACTGCACGACCTCCGCTGCCATGGTGTCACACTTCCCTTGCTGACCACGACCGCCTACACACTAAGCGGTTCTTGGTAGGGCAGCCGTGGATTTTTAGGGGCCAAGTTTTGCTATGCCGAACTGATGAAGCCAGCCTCAAATATTAACATTACAGAGTGATGAAGAGGAGGACCACTATACGAGACAGGATCTTGGTTTCTGCTTCTCCCCTCCTCACGGTGGGCTGGATGGATGGGGATGAACTCTCTCCACGCTGGCGATCAGCAGCTGGTGCACGGCCGTCATTGGATCGCTTGTGGGGGGGATCTACTAATAGGTATTTTTACAAGGCCCGAAGAACGTTTTATCTGCTGAGCTCGCTGCGCATTTCTAACGAGCAAAAGTCCTTTTTTTGGTAGGGCCTACACGTTACGTTTCCCATACATCCCATCCCATCCCATCCCATCCCCATCCCCATCCCCATCCCCATCCACAGCCCACAGTGCCCCCCGATATCCGTCACTCCGGTCTTATTCGCTTCTTGGGCACAGATAGACCGCTCGTTTCTTTTTAACAGGCTCCTTACTCGAATCAAATGGAATACGCCGCATAGTGTTACACCTCACCACCGCAGCATTTCACTCGGCATTTGCATTTGCAACCCCATCTCCCATCCCAGCGCTCCACTTCTCATCTCAGGATAAGATCCGGCCCTTCTTTTGCATCATATCTTGAACCTTAAGGTACGTCCCGAGGCGCAAAGCCCGCTGTCCTACCCCGATTCTCCCTATGCGTCTGCCTGGGACGCTGCCCCCGACGACTCTCTTTCGCCACGCATCCTCTCTCACCAAAGCGACCGACCGACCGACCACCTCAGCCCCGTGACCCTCCCGCATCCCTCATCCCCCATCCCCCCCATTCATCGACATCCAGATCTAATCTCATCAATCATCTATCCCCAGATTTTTCATATGGACGATCCAATGGGATGGGATAAAAATCGCTAACAAATATGCTTCTAGAGACATTCTTTAATTACGATATCGCGTCGCTGTTTTTGCGATTCCTTGGGTAATCTATCTTCGGGCGACCGTATTGAGCCTAGTTCAATTTCAACCTTTGCTTGCCGATGCGGCCATCGAGTTTTGCTCAATCAACATCAGCGCGTTAACCTAGGTAAGACCTGCTTCCATTCCTCTCCCTCCTATCAAGTCTATATCGATGTCTCGTGACATCTTCTGAATACTTGTCGCGCGCATTGATCAAGCCCGTTGAGGCTATCGGGCCCCTTGATGACTACGGCCTCCTGATCTCATCGATTCATCAACCGCGTCGCGACTTCATCGCGCCTTGCCTTGTCTCACCCTTGGTCATCTATTTGGGATCTGCGAGACCTTCTATGGATGTTGGACTTTGGTATAGAGGCGCTAACATTGTGCCACCACTGCAGATGGGTTGCCTCAACTACTTCCCACAGACATGAGCTCCTGGATCACCGACGCCGCCGTCCAAAATCACAATGGCGCTGGCTTCAACCACCTCGATCCGAACTCTGGCGGTAGCATGCTCGACCCTTCCTCCTTCGTGCCCAATAATGCCTCCTTCGATCCTTCCCAATTCCAAAACCGGCAACTACAACAACGCATGCAGAATGGCGCCATGCGCAATGGATCTCCAGCCTTCAACAACCCAGTATATCAGACCAACCCTGTGATTCCCTCGAAGCGACCAAGACCGAGAGAGGATGGTATGGGATCGCCGCGTCAAAACCCAGGCATGTTGCCCAATTCTCGCTCTCAAACTCCTCAACAACAGCCCCCCTACTCCGGCTTCCAACCGAACAATATGGCCCCACAACACCCCCCTCAGCAAAATCCATATTCGCATTTACAAAATGGCTCAGCCAATGCTAGCCCGTCTCCCATAATGGGCAATCAATTGCGTCCTGGCGTCGTACCGCAAAGAGTCTCGACTGCTTCCCCACATCCGTTCTCTCCCGCGGGCCAGCAGTTCTCCCAAGCTTCTCCTTCCCAATCAGAACATGGCAGTCGGGTTGATACACCCACCAATCCGTATGCCCAGAACACTGGTTTCCCGCAAGGCTTTAACCAAAATTTTACGCCGCCGTCAGGTCGGACTTCGGCTCCCCCACAAGCTATGTCCAATCCACAAATGCAACAATCTCACATGCAGCAGCCGCAGATGTTCAATCAATCACAACCTCCAAAATCTCAGCAGCAGGCAAATAATCAGCAGATGATGTATCAAATGCGACTGCAGCAACAACTTCAACAACAGCAGGGTATGATGGCTGCTCAAAGGCAGAACTTACCCCCCAACATGAATCCTCTGGCCAAACCACCAATGCAAGGACCAAATGGGCAGATGGCAGGAATGCGAGCCCAACCACCAGGTCAACGTCCCCCTCCCAACCAGCAGGAAACGTTCATGAAAAGCTTAGTGCAGTTTATGCAGACGAAAAACTTACCCTTAGATCTCAATCCTGTGGTTGGGGATCGCTCGATCGCACTTATTCCGCTGTACATGGCCGTACTAAAGTTTGGTGGTTTCAAGAAGGTCACGCAAGCAAATGGCTGGTCCCAGGTTGCACAAGCTCTCCACTTTCAGCCAATGCAAACCCCAAACGCTGCTCAACAATTGAGGAGCCACTATGAACGGAATTTGCTCCTCTTTGAAGAAGCTTGGCAACAAAATCAGCAACGGCAAATGCAAAGAATGATGCAGCAACAAAATGCCGCAGCCAACATGGGAGGCTTAAACCAACAGATGTCTCCAACGAAGCAAATGACTCCTACCAGTGCAATCCAGCCATCACCACATTATATGCAGCAACAGCAACTCATGGCACAACAACACCAGCTTCAGCAGCAACATACGCAAACCACCCCGGTGAAGCAGATGAATCCAATGCACCTCCCCCAACAACCGGCCATCAACGGATTTTCAACTGCACAAAATCAACAAGTGCAACCTCAACATCCAATGGGTTCCCAAGGCCATGCACGCAATAGTCTTTCTAGAAGTGTTGATGGTACTCCACAAAACGGATCAGCATTTACAATGCCCTCTCCAGTCTCTGCTTCAAAATCGGCTAGTTTATCTCTACCCTCGCCGCAGGTGGATCTTCACAGCAGAACTGAGGCTCCTCCACCACATCAACCATTCAACCTACCGGAGAAACTGGAGCCTAAGTCTCGCACTCTTGATACCTTTGGCGGAGTGGAGGTGGAATCATTGGCCAAACTGGGTGAGGGTCTTTCCAAGATCCAACCCGACGGGCCAACTGTGGGGGAGATGGGTACTATTGATATTCATGCGTTGACCATGAGCCTGCAAAGCGGAATTACTGCCGAAGTCCGATTGGCATTGGATTCCATACTATTGCTGACGCTAGATCAGCGTTTAGCTTTTGAGCTCAAAGCCTGCGAGGATTTGGTTGAAACTCTCGTTGACTGTGCTGAGGTCCAGGTTGATTTTCTGGCCGAAAATGCAGCTGAGGTCTCGGATGTGATGCTCGTCAACTCGTATGAGGATGTCGTACGTGGCTGTAGATGTGAACAAGAGGCGTTGCAAGATGTCATGCCTTTTGGGACCATCGAATATGAGCTGGATCGAGCCGTGGACAGGTTAATCTGCATTACCACTATTATGCGGAATCTGTCCTTCTACGAGCCGAATAATGATTTATTGGCGGACGAGCTCGTCATCAAATTCCTCTGTGTGGTGATAAGGCACTTAGGAACTCGTAACATGCTCCTACGGACGAACCAAAACACGCTAGACTTTATGAAGGATATCATAATATTTCTCTCGAATCTTGCTCAGAAGATCGAATTACCTGGACGGGAGCAAGCTTTATGTCTCTTACATTTTCTCTTAGCCTTCGCACCGAACCCTCAGCCAAACATAATAAGCTCTGAGCGTGTTTCGTTCTCGCCATACGATCCTGCGATCCATCGGTACCTTCCCCCTGCTGTGGACAGCCTTGCCAAACTTCTTGCTCGAGATGAGCCTAACCGGACACACTACAAGCTGATATTTGCGTCCGATGTCGCGTCATCTCCACCCTACGACCTTCTTACAAGAACTTTTGCCCTCGCGATTTCAGCAATACCGGATGACAAGCAAGATGCTAAGCGTGGAAACTTGGTGCCAGTTGTGGAAGCTCGGAAACCATTCTTGATGCAGGGCATATTGGCTGCCGAAATACTGTCTAGCTTGGTACCTGGTTTCGAGACAGGCTTGGCAAAATCTTGGTTGACTTCCGAGGATGGATTCTCTCAGAACCTCACTCACCTAATACTTTCATTATGCCTTGAAAGCTCGCCGCAGAGAGCTCAACCAATCCAGAAAGGCGTAGAGGACGAAGCTCTTCTTCACATGACGCTTGGTGCTATCGCAGTTTTACGGCGTCTCGCTGAGAAATGCAGAGATCCCGATGACCCGAAGTCCGCTATTCCCCTCTCAGGAATGCTTACGAAAGAGAACTTGCTGGGAGTGCTCGAAATCAGGCAACCGAAGTTGCAAAGTGTTTTGAAGCAATTGTGTTCATATGCAGGGTTGGACACATAAGCTATTCCTTTATCCTTTGTATCACATTCCATAGACGCATCAATGACTGTTCACAGCGTGTGGAGTAGGCGTTCATGTTTGATCTTACTTATGAAGCATGGCTTTTGCCTGGCACGTTTCTTTAGGGTGGTATCTGTTGGTTGGTGTAAATTTGATGGGTTTGGCTCTCCTGGATGAGGAAGAGAAAATGTGATACTGTACATAGCAGACCTGCTGAGACCTAATTGCAGTATAGTGCTTTCAGAAGCAACAAACCCAAAACTCCTGCACAATGCCATGCCTTCCAACTCGCATATGCTCTCAAAATTCATGATCTTCCAAGAACTTCAGAACCTCATATTTCTTGTGTCCCTATCCAATCGTCATTAACAAGTCTCTCATATCCAGAAATATAACCAACCTTGATAATAATCTGCTGCGTCAACTGATTGATCACCACCTCCTTCTCGTCCACGCCCAAAGCTTGCTGCAAATCCGTCCTTAAAACATTGATATTCCCTTCTATCCTGCGAATCTTGGTTTGCTTCAAGTTGCCGCCCCGCTTTGCAAGGAGGTACACAGGTAGGTTATTCGTAGTTGTTCGCGTTATTCGGTATGGCTTTGCTGGGTTTGTCGTTGATGGAGGTGAGGCGGTTGTGGATGCTCTCGCAACGCCGAGGAATTGTCTGATCGTCGAAGATCGAGGTAAGGCCATAGGCCGGAGGAATAGGAGAGACATTGGTATCTGAGATTGGTTTCCTCTGGATGCGATTTTTCTTGAAGTCGCGAACCTCTGAAAATGGCAAGGCCAAAACGCCGCTAAAAGTTCTTAGCGTGAAGTGAGTCCAGCGCGCACAATCGACAAATCTTCAGAACCCCACCACGAATTATTGAAGCACAATATCGTCGCAATCATGGCGGATAATACGCCCACTTCAGCCAGCGATATGCTCAACGGCGCGCAAACTCAAGCAGCGAAGACTCCTGAGGAAGTTGCAAAGGAACACGACCTTCTCCCAAAACTCGTCACACATCTCGATCGCCATTTAATTTTCCCTCTTCTTCAGTTTGTGGCTGATCAGGAAGATGAACCATCACAAGCGATCACGAACGCAAAGTACGAGTTACTGAAAAAGACCAATATGACCGATTATGTGGCAACTCTGTACTGTGACATGAACGGGGTGGACGAAGCACCGAAAGAGTTCGCGGCAAAGAGGCAGGAGGTTCTAGATCGTTTGGAGTTATTCAACCAGGAGAGTGAGAAGATCACGGATTTGTTAGGAAGAGAGGACGTTGTCACAAGCTTGAGGAGTGACAAGGTTGCCAACTTGGAATTCTTGAAGAAGGAGCATGATGTATGCAGTCCAACTTGGGAATTATGATGCAGCTGCTAATGAACGAATAGGTTACTATTGAGATGGTCAACGTTCTTTACGACTTTGGCAACTTCCAATACAGCTGTGGAAATTATGGAGCTGCCGCCGACCTCCTCTACCAGTTCCGAGTTCTTTCCACCGACAACGATAAAGTCTCAGCCGCTACATGGGGAAAGTTAGCCTCCGAGATTTTAAGCACGAACTGGGAATCCGCAATGGAAGAGGTTACAAAGGTCAAGGAATCGATTGATACCAAGCTCTTCAATAACCCCCTCGCACAACTTACACACCGAACATGGCTCATCCACTGGGCACTTTTCCCCTTTTTCAACTACGAACCCGCACGAGACAACATTTGCGAACTTTTCTTCTCCGCACCATTCATCAACACTATCCAAACCGCTTGCCCCTGGATTCTTCGATACCTCACCGCAGCGGTCATCACCAACCGAAGCCGCACGCGGAATACCGGTCAATACCAAAAGCAGCTCAAGGACATCGTCAGGATCGTTAAACAAGAAAACTACGAGTACAATGATCCTGTCACAGACTTCATCAAGGCTCTATACATCGACTTCGACTTTGAAGAAGCGCAGAAAAAGCTCTCCGAAGCCGAAGAAGTCCTGCGATCCGATTTCTTCCTCGTTGCCGCCTCAGACTCATTCGTAGAAGCAGCACGACATTTAATCTCAGAAAGCTACTGCAAGATCCATCAAAGAATCGATATCAAGGATTTGAGTGCCCGATTAGGATTGAACCAGGATGAAGGCGAGAAGTGGATTGTGAACCTGATTAGAGATACCCGGGTTGATGCTAAGATTGATTATAAGGAAGGGACGGTGGTTATGAATCACCCACCAAGCAGTGTGTATCAGCAGGTTATTGAGAGGACAAAGGGTGGGTTCTTTAGGACACAGGTCTTGAGTGCTGCGGTTGCGAAGTGAGTGGGATGATATAGGATGCATGGCTGGCGTTTGGGTTGGCAAGAAAAATTCATAGCTAGCTGTTTTCATATGGCAGCCAGTCTATGACTAGTAAAAGACTTTAGATTGTCTTGATTCATAAATCGATGAACATGCGGCTCATTCTTCCCGTGCGAGTATTTACTTTTGTATACTTTTTTTTCGTCCTCTCCTCTCACGCGAACGATCACAAGCTCTGCCCCAATCAGCTCAAATTTATACGATTCGTTCACATTTTGAGGCAGAAGTTCAGTTACTCAGGCATGCTCCGCAAAGACTTTTTTTATTTTCGCCATTATACAACATTTCTTACGGACAGCCACCGCGGAGGAACTAAGCGGGCCTTTTCCTCATTTGTTCTATTTGTAAGTTTGCCCGGCCCTCTGTACAATTAATTGATAGCCGCGTGGGGAAAAGCAAAGCGAGTGCTTGCAATATATCCCGTCTTTCTAGCTCTCGGACCAATGCTGTTATCTGAGAAGGTTGAAGAGCGGGTCAGCGCCTAATGCAAGCCTCATCACCATCTTCACAGCCTGTTGCTTCAGCGACTTTGAGTATATTCAATTAACAGGATTAATATCATAATATCAACTTAGTATGGTCTTGGATCCATTAATGGTCTTCTTAGTGGTTGGAACGGTCGTACAATTTGTCGATTTTAGCCTTAACATATTCGCCAGAAGCAAGGAAGTCTTCCGAAACGACGACACAGAAATTAATGTGCAATTACAAGATCTGGCGCAAGATCTTCTCGAATTGGGGACAAAGTTACGACGACCACTACAACTACAGAGCGCTTCTGCTAATACGGATAGCGCAGAAGAGCAGAGACTACAAGACATATGTAATTCTTGCTCGAAAATGTCACAGGACATGATCGATCGTCTCAAATCATTGAGGCCTCCTGAAAAGAAAAAGGCCTGGAAGTCAGTTCTTCAAGCACTACTGATCGCATGGTCTGAAGAAGAGGTGATATACCCGACCAGTCCAGAAGCTATCTCGGTGCTCCTCAAGCATGGTGCCAAGCCGAATAAACCCTTCAAAGCGTTATCTTCAGTCGAGTACACGCCCTGGGGCCGGGCATTGTCGGATGCCCTCAAATGCTTGAAACATGCAGCCGGATGCTTTCGTTGCTAAAAAATGTTTCTTCAGTACGTCCCAGATCCCAATCTTATACTCCGGTTTTCATCGAGATCAGATGTTCCTACTGCTCGCTGCGACGTAGAAAACATCGTGAAAGTTAGATTTGCCCCAATACTGCCAAAGGAAGCTGCAGAATTCGAGGACTTTCTGAAGAATGGGAAATGCGGCAGCGTGTCTTCAAGTAGGAAGTTCAACTTATGGCGACGAGGTATTTAGCAGTAATCTTGCAGTATGATTCTTCGTTCATACTACGATTACCCCTGAGATCTCTATCCATAAAAATATTCAAAGCTTCTGCCATCCCAAATATCATCATTCATCCTAAATCTGTGATTCAAACACATATTAAAGAGATCAAAAGTCTCTTAATCACAGTAGAATCTCTCAATATGCGTTTCACACATACACTGCTGCCAAAGATTCTCAGTCTGCAGATAGTCGTATATATTCAAATAAGCGACTTTCGACACCAGACACTAAAACGAGCAAAGAGACAGTTTACTTTAGGTCAAATGGTGTTTGTAGCTAGATGTTATGAATCAACTAGTCACCAAAAAATAAAAATATAATTTCTAACACTTGACAGCAATACCACATATCAACTTAAACACCCACCATCCCACGTGGCCTAAAAGGAGAGAGGTCGACATGAGGTAGCGATAAAGCGGGACATATACGGCCTGTCTTAAAATGGAGTGCTTCACAGCAAGCATCGCCTCTAAAAACTTATACAACTGGGTTTCTTGGAAGATCCCTGAAGGGGTTTTCAAAGTTCAGCTTTTTATTTTTTATTTTTGGATAATTTTTGGTAGGGCTAGCCTGGTAGTTTGGGGGAGCAGTGAATTTTATAGAAGATTGATAAGCTGGTCATAAATTTTCAATTTCAATTACACGTTATATGGATCCTTTTTTTTTATGTGCAACCCTATCTCCCATACCGCCCCCTAGACCCAACACCCAACCTCTCCAACTCCCCATCACTAACCACACTCACCCCAATACTACTTACAGAATCAACCGTCCTCTGACTCACGTTCCTACCAACATTACCACCATTCTGATAAGAAAGCGGTTGCCCCTGCCCCTGCCCCTGACCCACCACCCGCACCGGATTCCGCTCCCCCAAAACAGCGCTCTCTCGTACCGTCAAAGCAGGACTACCTAATCGACTTGGATCTTGATCTGGACTCATCATGCCTTCTCTCACTACCCTTTCTAAAGACGCTTGATGAACCAGTGGATGGCGGGGTATAGGCGCCATGATGGGCGTCGCTTCGTTGTTAAGAGTCTCGGGGGGGATTACTGTTGGGAAACCCATTGAATCGTGTGTAAGTTCGCGGTTATGATGTGCTAAGAACGGTGGTAGAACTGGAGTTTGTGGTGATGTGACGGAAATATTGGTATATCCCGTTGTTTGTGGTGAGATCATCTGCGCTGCAGCGCCCGTGGTTTGTGGGGATATGAAAGTGGTGTTGTCGTGGTGGTGTGTGCTCATTGGTGAGATGGTTGCTTCGGAGGGTGTGTGGTGGGAGGTATTTAAGCGGCCGAGTTCGTTGGATCCGCTAATGCTCAAGCCAGATTGGCTTTGTGCGTATGAGGGCAGGAAGTAGTCTCCGCTGTCTCGGCCGCCTGGCGGGGTAGGAGGGGCTTCTCCTCCTCTGATGCCAACGCCGGGATTTGATGAGGTGTTGGTGCTGCTGGTGAAAAGGGCTGGTGGGAGGAGATTATCACCATTGTTTTGGTTATGGCTGGGATTGCTGTTGTTGGAGTAGTCAACGAATGGAACTCCTGCTAGAGACTCGTTCAGGCCGGCGTAAGTGATTGGTTGGGCTCCATTCTTCTCTTGGATTCTCGTATTTTTTCTTCTTTGAAGGAGCCATATTGCAAGCAGTGACAATAGTAATAGCCCTCCGATCCCACCAAGCACTCCGCCGATTAATGCTTTACTTACGCCTGATGACGATGAGGCTGCTGAGGTAGATGAAGATGATGGAGATGAGGATGTTGAGCTTGTAGAGCGAGAAGTGGTAGTTGATGTAGCAAATTTAGTCGTTGTAGTAAGTCCGTTCTGTTGTGATGTTGTTGTGACTTGAGATGGTGTATTTTGCCCTCCCCCAGCCCCTACACCTCCCGCTCCAATTTCACCTTGACCTCCTTGACCACCAGCGTTCATTATATCCTATTCCAAGAGGTAACAATTGATGTTTTCGAAATGAAGTGCAAGCTTTCAACGCGCAAAATAACTCGACGAAGCGAATGTGTGAAACAAGAACAAACAAAATACAAGGCGAGAAACGAAGGTAAAGAACAAAATGGAAGAATCTTTTGGACGCGAATACAATGAGATTGAGTTACTGCTTCTAGTGGCGTGAAGTTCTCAGCCACGAGATGATCGTGAGGAAACGCATTGAATTCTAAGGTTTGATCTGCCGAAAAGGAGATAAACCCGTCGGAGACGCGTGTACGTGGTAAAAAATTCATACCTAGAGAGCGGGGCATCACGTGTTGGGCTGACTCGAGATACATGCAGCAGATGCTTTGCAGCTGAAGATATAAATAGGACTGGCAAATCACTGACTGCGGCTCCTAGGTGTGATGTGGTTGATATCATGTCTCGGGCGAAGAGCATGGAGGAGCAAAAAGACAGATGTTCACAACTTGCTTGAAAGAGATACTTGTAGGTAAAAGAAGAGATCATGCATAGCCCAAACATTCTTTCTGAAATACCAAAGTCTGATAGACTCTAATTGAAGGAATAGAAAAGATGGTGAGAGATGGGGAAGTGAAGTTCTGCGCATCGAGTAGCATGAGGTTGAAATAGCTGAAAAGGGTTAAGCGCATCCGCATCCTTTCCAACAGACCCCACGTCTTTGTCGACCAATCATATTTCAGACGTTCGTTGAATCTAGAGGCAGCGGCTGAGAATCGCTGACCTGATCCTACGGCGGAGAAAAAAGCTGCAGGATTAATCCTCCCCCGATATTCTATATACGAGCATCCAGTCACTCACTCCTCCCTCATACTCGACGTAAAACTGCTCTCGAAATCCATTGACAATCCCAGCGTTACAGCCGCACCCAAGGACTTCCCCACCATCGCAACCTCTTATCGCTTCTGCTAAGACCCGTCCCCCTCCTGAACCGCCGAGCTTCATCCCCGCATACCCTGCGCACAGAAATCGCAAACAACGGGTGATCAGCATGAGCTATCAGAATAATCAGGACGGCCAGCAGGGCAAGCCTCAAGTGCAGGCATGTCGATACAAGACCGGGAAGACATTGGGCGCGGGATCATATTCAGTGGTGAAGGAATGTGTACATATTGATACAGGAAGATATTACGCCGCAAAGGTGATCAACAAGAGATTGATGGCTGGGAGAGAACATATGGTATGTCTGCACTCTCAAAATTCCATTTTGTATCCAAAAATTGACCCTCTCAGGTCCGCAACGAAATCGCAGTCCTAAAGCGCGTATCCATGGGCCACCAAAACATTCTTACCCTAGTCGACTACTTCGAAACCCTCAACAACCTCTACCTCGTTACTGACCTCGCCCTTGGCGGCGAACTCTTCGACCGCATCTGCCGCAAAGGCTCTTACTACGAATCCGACGCCGCAGACCTAATCCGCGCCACCCTCTCCGCCGTCGCCTACCTCCATGACCACGGCATCGTACACCGAGACCTCAAACCCGAAAACCTCCTCTTTCGCACCCCAGAAGACAACGCCGACCTCCTAATCGCAGACTTCGGTCTCTCTCGCATCATGGACGAAGAACAATTCCACGTCCTAACCACCACGTGCGGAACCCCAGGCTACATGGCACCCGAGATTTTCAAGAAGACGGGGCACGGAAAACCAGTTGATATATGGGCTATTGGTGTAATAACCTATTTCCTACTCTGCGGCTACACGCCCTTCGACCGAGACTCCAATTTAGAGGAAATGCAAGCGATTCTCATAGCCGATTATTCCTTCACGCCGATTGAATACTGGCGGGGCGTGAGTCTGGGTGCAAGGGATTTCATCAAACGCTGTTTGACGATCGATCCTACACAACGGATGACCGCGCACGAAGCGCTCTCTCATCCCTTCGTAGCAGGTGAACAAGCTGCTAAGGACGGCAAAGGAAGCGATTTGTTACCAGTGGTGAAGAAGAATTTCAATGCTCGCCGCACTCTCCACGCAGCTATCGATACCGTGCGCGCAATCAATAAGCTTCGAGAGGGCCAAGGCGGGTTGATGGATGGCGTTCAATCTACAGACCCCAAGCGCGGAGCGCTACCTTTCAAACCCGCGAGGAGTAACAACGACAGCGGTGTAGGCGGCATGGGACTCGGCGCCGACGGCGAGATGGATACAGATTCCGGATATGGCACGGGTCCTGGGACGGGCGGGCCGATTAGTCACCCGCCCGCGTTCGAGCATATGAGGGGTATAGAACGGAATTCTGGGCAAGGGCAGACGGAAGCACAGATCGAGGCGCAGAAGAGGAAAATCGCGGAGACCACGAAAGGGTTGTGGAGTGCAGGGACAGCAAAGATTTCGGGTCGATAGTTGAGAGGAGAGATACCCACGTACCTTGCTTATGACCCTAAAAGTCTCTTTCCATTTTCTTCTTCGGTTCCTTTTCTCTTTTGTTAGTCACGGCTGGGGTTTGAGCGTTGCGGATTCCACATATAATATGTGTGGATGAGGGTTTGCTTTCAATGTTTTTATTTTATTTTTTTATTTGCACGAGGGGTAGGGAATTGTTGATATATGAGAGGGGAAGTGGAATGAATACCAGGGTTATGATGCACCATGAAGGAAAGGTTACATAGAATTTGGATGGATGGATAGGCTTTTAGGCCAATAACTCAAGGAATGGAGGTTATATTTCAAACATTGTTCTAGGATTCATTGAGCCTCGTGATATGTGCCTTGCTTCAGGGGTTACTTCTGTTCGGCTCTCACCATCACACTAGCCTTACGAATGTTCTATAAATTCCGAGATAATGGGTTTGATTATTTGGTCACTGAAATTGAAAGTGGGAGTTTAAATTGGGTTTTTCAATATTTCATTATCTCCAACTACTCAACCGCTACCTTCCCAGTAGCAATCATCTCACCTCCCCACACCCCAAAACCGCCTCTTCCAACTCTTCACCTCAAAGTCTATAGCGACAGTATATCCCTCCTGTCACGTCGAATCTAAATGATTTTCCTTCTCATCCCGAGAAGGCCAGACGATGCATGACAGAAAACACCTGATACCCAAGAATCCGATTCTCCACCCAAAAAGTCTATATTCAGCGAAAGTCTGTTCTGTAGCATCACAGCAAATATAAAAGGTAATTTGCTGACAAGAAGCATACACATAGCGAGCCCAGCACGAAAAACATTTCTCTTCTAAAACCCCAGAGAGAAAGTCGGCGGTTACTCTAGCGATTGTGGTATTTATTCACACAAGGTTGGAACAAATATATGTTCGCCTCCCGTACCGAAGAGGGTAGGGAGGTAAGAAACGAAGGTAAAAGTGAAAGCCGTGATCAGTTGTTCCGAGGGCGAGGAAGGAGGTGGTTGATCGTGGCGGTATTATCATTAATATATATCGGAAGGGCTCCTCGAAACATGGCTTACCCGCTTCGAATGTGGGGGGAAAGAGGTATATGTACAGGTCGGGTTGTTCGAAGGCTGAGGAAGTGTGACTTTCGAGGAGGGCATTAAAGTCGCTCATATGCTAAACTCCGTAACATGATGTAGCCGTAAAATCATGATGAAATCTCAACGGAGGACGGCGTCGAGTGGTTGATAATTTCGAGGTTTCTGAAGTGTTGAATTAGGGATTACTTGACTATGACTTCGCTGAGCTCGCTGTCCGAGGTTTGGGATGCCAATGTTTCTCCTTCCCATGCGGATTGGCTTTCATCGACGGGGCTTCTGGATCCCGATGAAATTGAGGAAGAAGATCCAATCGTCCACTCGTCACTGCTATCGTGGCGGAAGTCTTCGCCGCCCAGGACTGTGAGACCATATTCATAGCCTTGACTTGGCGCATCGCCGATTTCAACGTAGTCGTATTCCCAGCGGAAGTACTTGCCAGCTTGAGCTCTTGGCAGGAAATTGGTCTTTGCGATGAAAAATGCAATTGCTGCAAGAAATGCACCTGCAACCAAATCTACAGCATAGTGGTGAGACAAGTACATCGTTGCCCACCACATCCACATAGCGTATCCAATCACAAATGGTCTAAGCTTTGGGAAGCAATGGCTCATGAAAAGAGCCTCCAAAACGGCATTTCCAGAATGCAGAGATGGGAAGGCTCCAAACACTAATGGCGATGCAGTGAAGTTTGTCGTGTACAAATCCATGCCAAATAGCTGATCAATGCGTCTAAGTCCAGCTGGTGAACCTTCCATTGCGTAATTCGCAGGCGCGAGCCCATACATGTTCTCGTACCATGGTGGTGAACATGGGAAGAGCAGTTGAATGCAAACACCGACGATGTTTAGGTATCCAAATGTCCGCGCATACACTGGGACAGTTCCTGGGGCCGCAAAGAGGAACATGAAAATCGCCCATACGACGGGGCCTCCGAAATGAAGGATTCCATAAGGAAGCCACGCTAACACATCTAGTACGACATGTTGGTGTGCCGAGAGGATATTACTCAGATTTGCGCCGTAGAATATGTTTTCGAGGGCAGGTAAAACCTTGACCCAGATATGCGGTCTGTATTCTGCGGGAATGAAGCTATTCACAGTCAGTTACTAGATCTGCATTCAATACGCGAGCGTCGATCATTTCTTAGAACATGCCTCGCCCCCGAGGAATTGAATTATGAATTTTGAAAAAGAACACATACCGAGCATTGAAGAAGAACACTAGCCACGTCGCTATGGGGAGAAAAGGTAAGAAGAACTGCCTCGTTGCGGGTACGAGTAAGGCTAGCATAAGCAATGAAGCAGCAGCGGTCTTCATGACCGGGCCCGGCGCTTGACTAATCGAGAGAGAGAAGATGCCAATTATGATCAAGATTAAATATTGGCCATCATAGACAGACCATCTGTGTGTTCGTAGAGCTCGTAGAGTGTCGTACGGGTTGAAGGAGGTTTCGATGGAGGCGATAGATGATGCGGGCGATTGAGCGGCACGCAACTTCGACCGTAACCGTCTTCGGTATCTGCGAGGTATGGGATTTGGTATCGAGGGCCATGAGAAGGGCATCTTTGCTTTCGTGAAGGTGGATGGAGATTTCGACGCGTAGTAATTGGGTTCCGGCATGGTCGTCAAGAGAGCAAAGTCGGTTCCTCGAACGACTCGCAAATCGCACGGTGTTTCAACTTGAAGCCGGTTGCGCGAGGAAGAGACAGCTCGGGAATTATATTTGGATGCTGATACGGTATGAGGGGGGCATGAAGTCGATATTGGCGATAGTGAGAATGAGGATGTGGAAGAGGTGGAAGAGTAGAAGTTTTGCGGGATGTGGATGGGTAAGTAAAGTAGATTGCAGATTGCGGATGCTTCGGCGACGATGTTGGTCCCTTTCTTCCTTCTGGGAATAGGTAGCTTAGCTTCTTGGCGAATGATATTAATTTTACCGCCAGCCACACTTATTACATGGAAGCAACCAAGTGATACGGTTACGGGTTACGGGTTACGGGTGACCCAGCTGATAAAAGAACAAATAGAACGGCTTTGAAGATATAAATGGGTGATGGGTGAAGAAGGGAGACACAAGGAGGGAATGGCGAAGATTTCTGGTTGCAGAGGTTGTTGTTTCCAAAATCCAAAATATCTTCAGATTGTTCCCACACAGTTAATCGTATGAGAATCGCCCACGCATATTCAAAGCTGCAATAATCATGTGCTTGCATCTGCAGCTCAACCATGAGGGTTTTTTTATTTTTTTTATGATCTGGTAATCAATTGGACGCCCCATGTAAAAAGATGATGGCCCATCCAAAATCACGATGGATCAGACTTTCCTAGTAACTAAGGTAGTACTGGTACTAGAATGCCAGTACTAGAATTCCTACGCCGTTTTCTTACCGATCTTATGAAGTTTTCGATATACGACCTCGACCAAAACATCATTTGATATCTCTAGCTATACCTATATCTATATCTATATCTATATTAAGACAATTTCCTCATCCAGTCATCCAAGGAATACAAACCCGGCATACAAAAAAAAAGAAGAAGAGAAGGATTCTTTCTACGCGTGGAGGATTCGAAACCTGTCCTAGTAACCATTCGCGTGTTGGAATCGCTTCAAGTCGTCATACAGAGAAAAAAAAAACCGTTTTCCGAAAAGCCACGTTCTGCAAGGCCGCGTCTCTGTCTTGTCTGATCTTCTTGGCGGGGGCTTCGTTTCTCAGCCACACATATTGCTTGATTCTTTATTATGGCTTCTCATGTAACGCAGCTACCAGCTACCCCGTGGAAGGGCTGTGTGACTGTTGTGACGTTGTCGAATCCTTCTCCAAGGCTGTGTAAATTCTTCTATGGGGGATCAGAATCGTTGCGCAACAGGCTACTACTACAGTAGTAGATTTGCTTTGGCTGGGCTAGGCTGAGGAAGGAGGCGTTACTCGTAGACGTACTGGACTGGGTAGACGTTGTCTGAGTGGATAAATTCAATGCCATTTTTGAAACAAACGCAACATGGCGATCCTCCTTCTCTCGCGTCGCTTTCCCCTTCCACACATAACTCCATAAACAATTTACAATTTACAATTTACAATTTACAATTTACAATTTACAATTTACAATTTACAATTTACAATTTACAATTTACAATTTACAATTTACAATTTACAATTTACAATTTACAATTTACAA
>Ga0182030_10001162_pt1 | contig 53341 bp, 56 predicted proteins | sample 812S3MmetaG_FD_121299 | JGI IMG/M metagenome (GOLD analysis project Ga0182030, IMG submission 121299) | Permafrost microbial communities from Stordalen Mire, Sweden - 812S3M metaG (Illumina Assembly) | ecosystem: Environmental > Terrestrial > Soil > Wetlands > Permafrost | place: Sweden...
GCCTAAGAAGGGGAGGGAGGCGAGGGCTGATACGACGGGTACTAGTAGGGTTGTAGAGAGGGGTACCTGATCAACGTGGGATGTTTTCTCGTCCCAATATGTTGGAGTGCAGAAGAGGGGAATCAATAATTCTAAGATGAAGCTTTTTGTAGATCGAGATCGAGTCATGAAAGTTGGTGTTTGTCGCGTATATGTGCCTTGTATGTTTCAGTAAGACCGGTGCGATGGGAAAAAGAAAGGTTGGCAGGATCGCGATTAGATCTTGATGCTTGAAGCCTTAAAAGCTAGTGCGGGTTGAGTGTTCCAGGGCCAATTGGTAAGGTAAGTGATACGAGGCGGGACGCCACGTGGTGAGCCGTGCGACTTTGTGCCAGACCGACGGGCTCACCTAGGCCTTCCCAGGCCTTCCCCCCTAACGGTCCGACATGTGATATTCGGCGAAGCTATCCATGCCGGTTGGGGACCAAGCAATATCCCTGGCGTGCCGTGTTTCGGCTGTCGATTTCTTTCAGTCCCTCAATCCTCAATCCTCAATCCCAACCCCCTTCATGCATCGGGCGTTACCCTCTTCCAATCCAATCTCCTTCAGCAATTTCCACATGTTGACGACCATGGGTTACACGACAGTCTTCACAACCCAACCATGTCTCGTACCATATGGGCGGACTGCAATCCCATCAGCTGAGCCGGGCGATGAAGGTCGAGCGGTCTCGGGCTCAACGAGGCTTATTTGGGCAGATAATGTAGCACAAGTCAACACAAGTCAAACACAAGTTAACACAGGTTAACACAGATTAACACAAGTCTTTGCTGATCTATGCAGTGTGCCCCAAAAGGCGGCTGGTCTTCGCGGGGCAATACTCTTGGAGTTGAGCCCCACATCATGCGCTTTTTTTCTAAGACATGCAGATGTCTCCTCGGGACCGGGGAGCCGCAGACGACTTCTGGATGGTTTTGCCCTTCTAGGACCATCTTGCAGGAGCATTCTCTAACGCACGTCTTACTTAGAAATATTACCATACACCTTAACCATATAGGATTAACATGCAGCTCAGGGCTTCACGGAAGGATTCATCCATAAGAGGAAACGGAACGGCCCAGGGTCGAGCGCCATCACTGATCCCCTCAGCTCACCCAACTGCTGACGGCGGGGCACATTATTTTTGGAAACGCTTTATATAATGAGAAAAATATGGAGGAATATTAGCCCGTAAGAAAACTATCCACTTTTAGAACAGGCTAGAGGTAAAGGTAGGTAGCTTAAACTTCCAGAGCAGCAATCCCCCTTTTCGGAGCAACGTGCTTCTGACACTTCATCATTGCAGCCTGATCTCATCTCGAAAACGTCATCCCATTCTAGCTAATTTCGTCTAGATGGGAAAGTTTATTCGGTTCCATCAAGTAACTCTAGGGCCGAGAGAACGTAGACAAACAGATAGACATGCTCTATATGCGGAGGATATGCTCGACGATTAAGTTAAGGAAATATACAAAGGCACAAAACGGTCAAAACAAACTCCCATCAACCGTACCCACCAATTTCTGAGTGAACAGATTCTTCCTCGAAAATAGAGCAAGCCAAGTCGGCATCCTATAGCTCCCAAAATGGCCCGTTGCCTTCTTCTTCCCAATCTGAATGCCCATTAAACCTGCCCCCGAAAAATTCGTCAGCTTCAACTTCATCCACTTCCGCGACGATAAGAATATAAGGAGGGATCTTACGCATTCCATCACTTTTATACGGGAGCGGAGCTTTATTATTGAGGATTAGGATAAGGTTCTTAACCAGGTGTTTCGATTGCGCTTCCATGTGTAGCCACTGTGGTGGTTGGATCGCAGAGGCGTCACCAATGGCCCACATACTTGATGCGCCTTTGACTTTGAGAAACTCGTCAACGACGACATATCCATCGTCGTTGAGGAACTTTGTAGGAATGTACGAGGTATTGGGAATTAAACCCAAGGTCGGAATATACATGTCTGTGATCAATTTCTCTCCGGACGAGAGCATGAGTTCTTGTTGACCGGTTGGCGTTTGGGTTGAGGATGTGACTTTGGTTTGGAACTTGAGGGTTACGTGGAGGTTGAGGAGCTCTCTTATGGTGTATGTGGATACGAAATCCGGCGCGCCTTGAACGACAGTTTTTCCGCTTGCGATCTGTGGGGGATTTATTAGCATTTGGGATATCCTGGAAGCGAAATAGTCGTAGCGATATTTGGAGAGCTTTCAACGACGACCTGAGCTTACCAGAATAATTTCCTTTCGTGCTCCGTATTCGAATGCTAGCTCGCCAGCAACCTCACATCCTGTAACGCCGCCACCGGCTACGACAATCGTCTTGGCGTTCTTTACCCGTGCTTGGAAATCATGTAACGCTTTCTTTGTTGCTTCGGTTGAGCCCAGCCCCTTCAATGGCGTATCTTCTTTCATATGAGACCCAGTCGCAACTATGAGGAAATCGTAATCGAGTTCTTGGTTCCCAGTAGAGCTAGAAATGCCGACCTTTTTGGTTTGAACGTCAAGACTTTTGGCAGAGGCAAGAATGAAATCAAACCGATCTGCTGGGTATTGCTCGAAGCCAGGAGCGATGGGTTGGAAAATCTTCTCGTCGGGGAATTGACCGGGTACTATGGCTCGAGAAGAGGCCATAGTCCAGTAGAAATGGGTATCTGGTGACACGAGAGTGATTTTGATGGGCCCGGTTTTCGCAGCTTGCTTCAGAAGACGATGGGCTGTGCTTACTCCGGCATAAGAGCCTCCGAGAATGACGATGTGCTTCATCGTTTGAGATGGAAGCTTTGAGTTGTGTATTTGTTGGAAGTGATTCGCAGTGAGGAAATGGAAGGCAACGGCTATGGATTGCTGAAGAGTGCTTGTGGCGAGACGAAGAATATAAAGCATTTTGAACACGGACTTGGAACCAACGAGTACAGCATGGAAATTACAAATGCAAGGGAGATGATTGTGAAATACGTAGGATTAAACAATTGAAGAAACGGAACGTACGAGACTAGGAGTTCGTTGTTGTTGAATACTCTATTAAATCACTTGCCATACTGGCTTGCATCTGCGGCCCGCACAGGAGAAATGTGGACTCACCCCTGCCATACCCAGGCAACGTCGAAGCTTTGATATCACAGAGGTCTGGAAAAGCCGTAACAAAGTGGAAACTTTCCTGGCGCCGCGACCAACAGTCAATCAATCCTACCCGTCGTCCTTTACCCCTCGCTGCGGAATTCTCTCTGATTGGCTCAAGAGCGCGGTGCTTGAAAGGTGGGTCAGGACCAACCCATGGAAAATGAACGTACAGCAAATTGCCTGACATTGTAAGTACTCCGTGGAGATTTGCAATCGTTCCCTTTGATTTCTAAGCTATGCGCTCCCTTTTCTGGTTGGTGGATTGGTAACGGAAGAGAAGGGAGAAAGTGTTCGCGTTATAGTACAGAGCTCAACTCAATCACACTCTGAATGATGATTGCTTAATCACTCCAAGATCTTTCTCTGAAATCATATATAATCCAAGTTGATTCAAGGTAACTGGTCACCTAAGAGATTTGGGCTCTTGCTTGCGACGGCGAAGATTGGACCACCTCGGCGGCCGAATCAACAAGTGCCAATCCACTGTCTAAAGGAGTAGGATATCCGAGGTAAGTCTAAGACAATCTTCCCACATAAAGGCTGGTGTGGTCTTTCTTCCGCTCCATATCTCTTCAAGAATTGGCAAAATTCCTCTTCGATGTTTGAGTGCTGGATCTAGCATTGGCGGGGAGGAGAAAATGTCTCGGAAGAACTGCTCATCTTCTTGCTTTGCGACAGACCCAATGATAAACAGCGGACAGACCAACGCTGGTAGAAAATGTTTTGGAACCTTACTTCGAAGCACTTTCGTAGCTTCAGAAATGATTGCGTCCACCCTTTCTAGGTTTTGGAAGCCTTGGACGACTAGGTGTAGGTAAATAGTTGCCATGGAAGCAAAGATATGGGTGATGAGGGTAGACTCATTCAAAGAATTCAAGATCGTCGCAGCACCGCCTTCAGAAATATTAAAATTTTCCAGGCCTCCCTGCGTGAGACCAAACTGGATCTCCCTATCGATAGTTGTGACGGTTTGCTCAAATTCTCTGTAGTTGAACTGTCCTTGCTGCGAAGCTCGAATTTTCCGCTCGCATAAATTAGCAATGCGGCCGATCTGAAGCATTGCCCAGTTCCTACATCCCATGATACCCTCAAGCTTGGTTTGAGAATTAGCAGCAATGATTTGAGAATGATGAGGTAGCAACCGCGGGGCTGTTCCTGATGTGATGGAAGAGATTATATCGAGCCATATCGTTGTACCGTGAAGAAATCTGAAGCCGACAACCTCCTCTGTAATACCAGATTCATTTTGCGAGAGAGGAAGGTCACCTAAAAGTAATGTCCTTGATTCGTCGGCCAGACCAAAGTGCTCTAATTTCTGTTCCCAACTTCGCTGGTATATGTTTATTGCTGCAACGAGGTGTGCCCGCCATGCAATATTATGGTCGCTGAAAATCTTTGTAAAGATCGTCAGTACAGGTATGACTAGATTTTCTCCACGAAAAATACCTCAAAAAATATTAGTTGAACAACTGCAGCGGCAAGACCCAGTGGAATATAGGGGCAAGCCTTCGAAGCGAATTGATTGACTATTTTAATAGCACTCTCAAGATGCTTTTCTTGTTGGACCAAAGAAGCGACTTGATACGGATGGCTGATATTTGCAACTATTATCGTTCGGCGGTGGTATGCGCTGAGAGCAAGAGCTGCATGATAGAAACCTTCCGTCCGAAATAAAAGGGCTAGTAGCCAGCCTCGACCACCATCTAGGAATCCTGGTTTGTACAGGGGATACTGTAACGGGAACACATTATCTAGAAAATGCGCCAGGAGGATGGGCTCATCCGTCGAAATTGAGAACATGGGCTCAGCTGATGAATGATCGCTATCCTCAGGCGACGCGGAATCCTAATTGACATCAGAATTTCAGTCAAGCTTGCCATAACTTGAGAATGCTCACACCCGACGCAGTCTGTGGCACATTACTTCCATGTTGTTGCGATGACCCATGATCTGATAAAGGAGCAAGCCCATGTTGACGATTCGACACAGGACCAGACGACAAAACTTCCACGGTACCATTCAAAGGCCTGGGTGCTATCCTGGCGATTGAATCGTGTTGCCTTGAATTTTGGGGCTTGTTTTTCCGCCTTGAGGTGTGCTTCACAATCTCTTTGAGGCTATTTGAAATGGCCTTTTCCCTCTCACCATTGTCCATCCACTCGGGTTTCGGGCCAAATCCATAACATGTAATCGATAGGCTTTCACAAAATCTGCAATGAGGACGGCGTTCGTCACATTTCTTCTTGCGTAAGCGGCAAGTCCAGCAACCCTGTTTGCTCCGAAGTGGACCGCTCATTCTGAAGAAGCTGGGGGTTAAAGAATAATAGTTTGGTTAGAAGTGGGTTATGAGAGCAAGCAATATGATCACGGCCTATTTCGTCCATTGGCGTGGCCCCTTAGTGCTAATGAAGGGGTTTACTATAGGTGAGAAAGGCGATCGTCTTCATGTCTTGTTCAGGCTTAGCGTCTTTTCATCTTCCTGACTTCTAGTAGACAGTTGACATCTCTAGTGTATCCTTAGTTACTCTCATACCATATCTGACAACATCGAACCCGGGAACCCCATAGCAACAGAAGGATGCTTACCTTATACTACAAATCAACGAAATTTCTTGCTTATTGCAGGATTAAGGCTGCTTACGGCGGCTGCAAATGCTAATCAAGTCGTAAATTCGGCCGCCCCTCTTTACTTGATCAGGGGCGGCTCCGCTTTGCTACTCCGCCGATTCATGATTAATTCCATTGGCTGTTATTTCGTTAACTAGATCTCTCATCTTGGATCCCAAGCTAAGCCTTGCAACGGCGTATAGTCAGGCACAGGATCTCGTCGCCCGTCCCTGTCAGCCAGGCGAGTCATATATTTGAGCTACTCCTGCGGGAACCAGGACAAATGGCAGAACTCTAGCTTGATGATAACCTCAATCACCGTCCCTCGTTTGCTTAGAAATTTGGGTTGGAAATGGCCTTCCTCATCCGTTTTCTTATGTCTCACGTCAGAATGATATGCAACGTTCTCGATGAGAGCATGCCGGCGGCGCTGTTGGAACGGTGTGCAGTCCCGCTATTAATTCGTGTCATTTTGTAAGCAATGAGCCAATGGCAAGGGCAAGGACCGCTGTCAAGGCACTCAGCCCCTGCTAGATCTACGGGGTACAAGCCATCCTTACAATCTGATGCACCAGATGCATTCATTTTGGACGGAAAGGTATAAAGATGTGGACATCCAGATTCTCACAAATTTCAACTTCTGTCTCGATTGCAAATCAAAGAGTCTGCTTCCTCACTTTTAGCCATATCCTCAGCTTGATTCCCAATTGCATATCCTGAACCTAAGACAATGGCATCTCTAAAACCTCTCGTCTTGATATCGGTAACGCCAGTCTATGGCCATCTCATGCCAATTCGTGCAATTGGCAAAGAGCTTATCGCGCGCGGATATGAAGTCACATTCGTGACCGGTTCACCTTATAAAAAGCTGCTCGAAGATATAGGAGCCTCTCATGTTCCTCTCGAAGGCGATGCGGAGTAAGGAACATCGGGGAGCAAAAGCCTTCCTATTCCAGACTATTCACGAGTAAATATGCTTTGCTCTCGAGACATAGAGCGTGATTACTCTTAGAACATGTCTCAACTCCCAAATATACCGTAAAGAACTAATTGCTAACTCTCGAACCTTTTAGCTTCACTGAAGCAGATGCAGACACGGAAAGGTTTGCAGAAAGAAAGACCATACCATCTGGCATACCTCAATTTCTCTGGGACATGGAAAATGTTTTCATAAAATCCATACCGGCTCAACACCAGGCCCAACAAAAGGGCTTGAAAATGCTCCAAGATCGTCATCCCGGAAGACCTATTGTCCTGGTGTCGGAGGGGTTCTTCTTCGGAAGCATTGCCACGTATTTGGACGCCCCAGGAATCAAGCCTACTGCAACACTTGGGCTCGGAATCATCCCAATGACTCTGGGTAGCATTGATACCGCACCATTTGGTCCAGGCTTACCCCCTGACAGCTCTCCCGAAGGCCGGGAGAGGAACAAAGCCATGTATGCGGGTCTAGGCAAAATGTTCGAGAAGCCCACAAAACGCTTTCAAGAGGTCTTAAAAGAAGTCGGCGCCAAAGAGACCGACATCTTCTTTTTAGACGCACAATATCTCGGACCCGACCGCTTCCTGCAGATGTGCACCCCATCGGTCGAGTACCCGCGCAGCGATGCGCCCGCTAGTATCAAATTCGCAGGAGGTCTACCCAAGGGTCATCGCGATCCTTTCACGAACCCACCAAGCTGGTGGGGTGAGATCATCAACAACAAAACCAAGAAAATCATCCTGGTATCGCAAGGTTCCGTCGCAATGAACTTTAGTAATCTTGTAATTCCCACCATGGAAGGTCTCAAAGACCGGGAAGACATCATCACGGTAGTAGCGCTTGGTCGAAAGGGCGCAGAATTGCCTTCTGGTACGCCTGTTCCCTCCAACGCTCGTGTTGCAGACTTTGTTCCTTTCGACGAGGTTCTACCCCACTGCGCTGTCTTCATCACTAATGGTGGATATGGCGCTTTCCAACACGCCATCAGCAATGGGACACCCCTCATTGTTGCTGGGAATACGGAAGACAAACCTGAAGTAGCTCAGCGAGCGGAATGGAGCGGTTTTGGTCTTAATTTGAGAACCGAGACCCCTTCACCGGAGCTGGTACTCAAGAGCGTGGATGAAATTGTGTTAAATGATAAGTTCAAGAAGCGAGCTCTGGAGTTGGAGGCGGAAATGGAATCGTTTGATCCAATTGGTGTTGTGGCGCAGACTATTGATGATTTGGCTGCCGGCAAGCACAAGGTTTAATAGGTATAGCAGGCTTATGAAGCAGACCTTGTGAGGTTGATATAGTGTTATAGATCGATGCCTATAGAGAAAAATTGAAGCTCGTATGATCAAGTTAACCTCACTTATCGGCCAGTGATGCCAAGTTGATATCTTGATATGTAGTAGTTGTCCCCTGCGAGAACCCGCAATAGTTTCAATATTTCCTAAGTAAGACCCCATAGCTGAAAACCCCTTCAAGATAAAGTATCCCGAGAGCCTATCCTACTTTTCGCCCTCCCTCTCTTAACGCCGCCCCTCAAAATCCCCAACCCGCTTAACATTAGCGCACTTCTACTAATCGCCATATATCAAAATTTAAGCAAGTTTGATAAAAACAAACAAGTCAAACAACACAAACAAGTTTGGGTGGCCTAGTCGTAAATATCTCGACTTCCCTCGGTCGCTAAACACTTGGGCATCGTGGTAGCCTCCACAGGTCTTGAGTGTAATCCAGAAGATACACTCCGACTTCCTCGGTCGTTAAAGACAGAGACATCGTCGTAGCGTGACAGGTCTTGTTACTTGGACCATACCAAAACCCGCCCCCCTTGCGGAGAAGGGGGAAAGACTAGGCCTTCGGGAGCTGAACTTTTTGCTTTTTTGGTAATTCAAGTTTTCGACTGTGAGGGATTGTGGATGGAGATACAGTGCTTCATTCTCGCTTGAGGACGGCATGGGATTTGTTTTTGGGGACAAGAGGGGGGTGGATGTGTGACGCAGTAGGAATAGAGTGCGAGTCGAATAAGCGCTCGCACCAAATATCGTGGTCTGTCTGGGGAGTCAATTAAACTTGCAGAAGCAGGAAATGAACTGGGCAATACGAAGTTTATGCGTAGATTCTTCCTCTAATCACATAGTCCAAGGAGCCTCCCCGCAATACCGTCCCATTCCTCATCCCATCTCCTACTTCCTTCCTCTACTGCCCCTTTCCTTAACTCCGCCAACTCTTTCCCTTCCGGATCTGAGAACAATTCTTCCAAGATTCGGGTTAAATCTCGACTCTTCACGAAACCTCTTCCATTCACGCCTTCTTTCACTAATTCTTCCCAACTCTCGTAATCACCATATCCCACCACTGGAAGACCGGCACCGAACATGTCGACTACTTTCATAGGTAGGTCAACCCCGCTACTGCTTTTATGTAAACAGACTCCTAGATCTGCACATGCTAATAGGGTTGCATAATCTTCGGCGGTAAGCCAGGCCGTGGAAATATTGATATTGGACATTTTATTGGACTCGGTAAGAGAAGCTATAAGATCAAGATACATTTGCTTCTGTGGTCCCTTTCCAGTGATCACAGCAAGTATTGGAGGGAGATTTTTGTTGCTGGGGTAGGCGCATAATGCCGAGAGGAGAAGATTGAAATCTTCGTCGGGAGTCCATGACGTGCTACTCACTAGCAATCTGATCTTTCCCTGCAGAATATCATCGGCGAATCTACTCGTCTCGGGTAGACGCTCAAGGAAAGCACGTCTTGCATCGTTGTTTAAGATAGGTTGAAAGATGGCCGCCGGTCGATCATGAAGGGTAAAAATTGGAGATCGAACATTGTAGGGTCTGTTCCGTAGTTGCTTTGCCATGGCATTGGTCACTGTGAAGGAAGCAGTGGGTGCCCAACGGCCGAGAATCGCCTCATAATGTTTCGATATTTTCACGAATGGATGGGAAGGGCCACGGGTACCAGCGAGGATGGTCCAACCATAGTTGTGCCAGTCAATTATTAGATGTGTGTTGCGGAGGAAGCAGACAATAAGGGAAATGAGGAGGGTAGGTATTGAAGGAGGATTCTAAGCCCTGTTAGTATGGTCTGAGAAAGGAAGGTTTGGTGTAAGTACTTGGACCAAGAGCCATCTCGCAGGTTTTACAGCATAGCTTAAAGTATGAAAGAGGCTCCAAATTTGCCATAAAACCTTTAAAGGACCTGCGAATATGAACGGGAGAGTATTCGAACGCAGTATTTTGGGTGGTGGGGGTAATGGCACAATCGTAATAAGAGGGTTGTCGACAAGTCCGGGATGCAAGGCAGATTCTATACATATATTAGCTGGAGGCCCTGAAAGTTGACATTGGTAAGTACCCATATATCCAATAACATCTACCCTGCCACCGTGTTTTGCTATGCTCATAGCATGGTATTGCATTCGTGGACTGCGCCCAATATCTCCGAGAACCAGCACTTGGACGGATATCTTGGGCTCGGTCAAGGAGCCTATTTTTGTGGTCTTTGGAGGCGAGTATTTGATATATCGAGTAGGTAACATGAGGAGGATGATTGTGAAAGCCGTGGAAGCTATCACTACCAGTGTTAAGAGTAGATCCAACATCATGACGTGGCTTCAGAGGTGGTTTTAGGATAAAAAGCAGTTCAAAATACAATCCATATCTATACAGTTCGAATTTACTTCAATAGGACGAAGGTATGAAATTTGTACTCGTTCTATAGCGGGGTGTAAATGAGCGCATATTGTTTGGTGTTGATCATGAATGTTCGAATTTCAAGAAGGCCGCCAATCGCATTGTAGCGAATCCGGTTTAGCGTTCTCAGCCCCGGATCCTGCAGAAATGCCTCTAAAAATGACCGGCGGCTGGCCTATCATAAGCTAATTCAGGGCAGGATTAGGAACTAAATCCAGGGGCAAGGATCAACACCAGCCCAGATGAACAACATCCCCAGATATTGACACCTTGCTGGACACATTGTTTTGACGGCGGCGGCGGCGACATCAACACATGAACATTCTATTCACTTTGTCCTGGCAGCTTTACGCGTTCTCTCGCAATCGCTTCTTTGATAAGTGAACCGTTATCGAAGCTATCCGATCGGCGCAAGAAGAAATTACGGACACATGCGGGGAGTGGACAACACGACGTGGGCTTCACAGCTCTATCAATAAAGGTGAGAGCCATATCATGGCTTCATCGTATGCTCTGCCAGCTTCAGCAATGACGCACAGTCATCATGGCCACGTCCATTCACACTCTCACTCTCCCAGTCGACAATCTCCATATTCTGCGAACACGCCGAGGTCACTGAAACAGGAACGATCAAACGGAAGCTTGCATACGCATTCACAGTCCGAATCGCGTCTTGGCCATATTCAGGAACATACGCATAGTCATTCTCATGAACGAGAGGCATCACCATATCCACCTTCGCCGATCAGTAAGCCCGCGCCAATTCCTTCTCCCGATCAATTCTTGGAACAACCGCTAGGGTTATACGAACCTCCGCTCAATAACTTTAACGTTAACGTTTTGCCTTACGATCATCACGAACATGATCACGACCATCATAAACAACATACACATACAAAAGTTGCTTCAGTGGAACCCAGATCCAAGTTTACGAAATTCCTGCTCCCGCTAGTGCTACACTGGCCAGTTCTTCATATCATATTAGCAGACAAGGACTCCCGGCGGATCTTCTATTTTATGAGGTATGGATAAATAGGCACATTCCGTTTGGGAGCAATGCTAATAGGAACAGTCTGAATTTTGCCTTTATGCTCGTTCAGGCTTCTTATGGATTCTTGACGGACTCTCTCGGACTCCTCAGCGATAGTATACATATGTTCTTCGATTGTCTTGCCCTCGCTATTGGGCTTTTTGCTTCAATATCAAGCAAATGGCCGCCGAGCGAGCGGTTTCCATATGGATTTGGGAAGATTGAGAGTTTGTCGGGATTTGGAAACTCGGTGTTCTTAATGTAGGATTTCTTACCATTTCAATTATGATTATCCATTGACGATGTAAAGGTTGATCAGTATTGAAATCACCTCGGAAGCGGCCGAACGAATTTTCGATGGCCGTGAAACAAAGCATCTAACGGAGCTTTTTGTGGTCAGTAGTCTCGGACTAGCGGTTAATTTGGTAGGAATGGCATGTTTTGGACATCATGGCCATGCTGGACACGATCATGGTAGTCACAGCCACAGTCATTCCCCTCAGCATGCCCACTCACACTCGCATGAGGAAGGCCATCACCATCATGACCATGATCATAGTCATTCAGACCATAGCCAATTCTTGAATGAAAAGCCTACGGCTGCAGCCCATTCTGATGGTGGGCACTCTCATTCCCACAACAACGATAACATGCATGGAATTTGGCTCCATGTTCTCGCAGACACCATGGGAAGCGCCGCAGTCATTGTTTCCACCATCCTCATCTGGCTTACCGGATGGAATGGCTGGGACCCTGTGGCATCCATCATCATTGCAGCTCTAATTTTCCTTTCTGCCATCCCGTTGGTTCAAAGTAGCGCGAAGAATCTGCTTCTCGCGGTCCCGGATGGGGTCGAATACGGGCTTCGGGATGCACTTGGAGGTGTCGGTGAGCTACGAGGCGTGGCAAGTTACTCGGTACCCCGATTTTGGATGGGAAACAAGAATACCGACATCAAGGGCGAGCACGTTCTTGGTGTGATACATATTATCGCCACTCGAGGATCAGATCTTGAAGAAGTAAAGGAGAGAACGAGAGCACATTTATCAAGCCATGGCATGGATGTCGTGGTGCAAGTGGAAAAGGACGGAGACACAAGTTGCTGGTGTGGCGGGAGTTTTATGCGAACTCCTTCGAGGTTCAGTTGATCAATTGATTGGATGAATCTGATTTTTGGAATATACATACGCATCGGGTGTAGATAGGATACGATAGGCGCACTGCATCTTAGAAAGTTATGAATGATACCATGTCAACCAAGCCCAAGGCTTTCAAAAAAAAAATCTCATTTCGTTAGGACGCCTCCCTGCCAAGTTTGGCTGCATAAAAGTGGAGTGTCGTCTTAATGTTGAAAAATTGGATTGTCTCACACACAAGGAACAATAGCCCGGACCCCTCGTTCGATGAAGATGAGGCGAACTGAAAGAACTCAAAGGTCTTTTATAATTGACGAGCTCGATAGAGAAGTTCATAGAACAGTCTCTCTCGCCGGCAGCACCTATCAATTGAAGATACTTTCGTGTTCTCAATCGCTAGAATCTGCAGCATACTCGACCACCAACGGTCCATCTCGCGCAATTAAGGATATTTTTAAAGTTAATCAATAGGCGTTGCGTGACTGGCTCTCGCAAGTGCGAAGTCCATGTCTTTAGCTTACTGGCTTGAGTTGTTTCCCTTCCATGTTTGATTTTGTATTAAAAAGCGCGTTGCGACGAAGTTCGTGCAACTTACCTATTGGAATTATTGGTGGCTTATCGTGCCAATGCAGCTTTTCCTCCGCTGTATGATCACACGCTACTGCTGACCTAGCTATGAAAACGGGCGGCAAGCAAGCCGAACTCAAGACTCAATGCATCATATGTAATGGAAGAGAGCACCTTACTGTCTCCAGGTGAATTCTCTGCGAAAAGCCAGATTCTTGTCTCAAAATGCTTTGACATAAAACCTTTTTGGTAGGCATTTAGACTGCGCCCATGATACAACTTGTGTTTGGTCAAACGGAATTCACAGTCAATTGCGCTCTTCTCAAAACCCGGCGGTCAGATCCTATCGTCAGTTCGGGAGTAGCCTCCAGTCATGTGCAGACTGTTGTTGGCGGAACAGGTTTTCAGAGAGCCGTGTCACAATCTACCGCAGTAAACGGGAAAAGCACTACGTGTAACAAGAAGCTCCATAGAAGCAGCTACCGGGTACCTCAATTGCACCATCTACTGACCGATGGCCAATTTGATTTGATACCCTGCCTCGGAAGCGTCAGGTCTAGCGCTTAACTATCAGCGATCGTATGAAGAGCTGATGGATGTGGCAAAGACTCTGTACTACATCTACAACAGAGTTTGTAATTATTCTGCTAGTGCTACTTCCTGCGCCGGAGCTAATGCTCTCGCACTCGCTGTGGGGTTAAGAATGGTGGCCGGAACTCCTACTCTTCGGTAACAAGAATTTTATATCTTTCGACATGGGCCACTAATGTTGAAAAGCTGATCTTGAGTGAGCACTTTTAATGCATCAGACGTTGCGCAGCAGGCTATAAACCATTTTTGCATTAGTACTACTACCGCAAAACTCCAATAGTCTCCCTGCTTTTGCGTGTAATGTGGTACGATCACAGATATACTTGCTGGGACGGGGTCATTCTTGGTAGTAATGATCACAAAAGTCACGTCAGTTATGGTCTTTTTCTAAAACTTTCCTTTTTTGCTAACAATGGAAACTACAGATGGCCTATCTAAATAATGGCACCTCCCTTGGTGGATTATATCCTCAAACCCACCCTACTGCAATTTATTCACTGTTTTATCAATTTAATTTCAACACAACCGCTTGCACTGACTGCTCTAATTGGGTGTACACCATGGGAGACCCAAATGGCTACGGCCTACATGGCGACTTCATAAACGAATGGACAAATGAGACCGCACTTCAACAAGCACCAGAAACTTGTACTTATTGTAGCCGAAGTTTTGGCGCGACGTCATGCGTGGATGGGGTGCGAAGGAACAATGCTGATTCTGCGGCAATTTTTAGGTTGGAGAGGGCGAGGAGGAAGCTTTGTGGCCTGGCATCGCTGCTCCGTGGAGAATGTTGGTTTGACTGGTCCTATTCCAGCCTTACCAGGAAACAATCTCATTACTGGGACTCCCATTAAGACGCGCACAAAGTTTCGATGCCGAAAAGAGGAAGTATATACAGAGTTGTGCTGAGATATATCATTTTCAACTAATTCACTGAGAGCAAAATCTGTCAATTCACTTGATCCCCTTTTCCTAGAGTAGGCAGTGTATTTGTTCATTGCATGAAATCTACAACTCTCCAGCTTTTGATTCGCGATATTCTCACACACAAGTGACAGCAGGGGCCTTGGAAAATGATATTGAGAAAGAGTTCTAATGTATATGAGCATTTATACTCTCAAGGACAAAGAACTGTTTAAGAATACAACGTTTACAACCTTGACCGAGTTCAGTGCGCTTGCGTCTTTGTTTACATGTTAGAATCTCGGTCACTTCGCTTCTAGGGTTAACAAAGGAAATCTTCATTCAATAAACCTCAGGTACTCAGCGCAAGGACTCGCCACACAAAGCACGAGTCCCTAGTACAAGACACCAAAGTCTCGCCCAGATTCCACACAATCAAACTAAACTCGAACCACCAACATGCTCCTATCGCCTTTCTCCATCCTCCTTTCGCTCCTCGCTCTCCTCACACCCGTCCTATCCTGGTCTCACGCACCCGGCTCAGCACTTTGTACGCCTCAAGGCCAAGGATCATGTAATCTGGGAATGGAATACTTTGGCGCCAATAAGCACACAATATACATTTATGATCACAAGTGCGAACTGCTTCTCGTGGGCACAAACTGGAACACTGGACCTCTTCCAATGCAAGGCAGACTTCCTCTTGATCCCGAGATCACGGGCTACCAGATCCCGCCGTGGTACGAGATATGGGCGGCTTCGCTGTCGGAATATCCTCAATTTTCGTATGGAGAGGGTAGGTTTGGGGGTCAGCAGGGTTGCTCTTGTGGGAATACGGGATTGAATCAGAATGTGCGTTGGGGATGTCAGTGTGGGTTTGCTTGTTGAGTGGATGAAGAGGGCTGTGGAAATCCTTCCATCGTCTACATCGCGCCATGTCTTCACCAAAAAACTATTTTGAATACGAGTATAGAGTTAATGAAATTAGAGGCCCGATGTGTTGGGGCAATGTACCTTAGACAAGGGAAGGGATAAGGCTCGATGGCAGATAGGGGGGGTTGTATGCTGCACTAGTTTTCAAACGACATAATGGCTCAGATTTGAAATTTTAAGCAATTAACTAATGTACTTGAGGGTTCCAATGCAGGGTTCCAGTCCCCCAAACTGCGAAGAGATCGGTAGACCGGTCCAGCGCTCAGAATCATCAGATAAAGCACAGTTTGAAGCGCTGATTGACAATAAGAGGAGTACTCCGAGAAAATCTTCACGGATTATAAGTCGATAATATATTTCAAACAATTGGTATGATTTTATATTAAACATTTATTAATGTTATTGCTTCTAACCCCACTCATTCCGAGTCAGGTTTCCACCAGCTCATCCTATTCCTTGACAGAGTAGCAGCTGAGATATGTCGTTGATGTCCACTCTTCTCTATATTGGAGCCATTTCCAGACGGCTCTCTAATTGTGCTGGTCGCCGATCTTTGCTGCCGCAAAGCTTCCAAGAGCGCGGCTTCGTGTTCACTCACCACGATATAACGATGACCACCTCCTGTAGCGCTTATTGTTGCGAGGCTTCCGCGGTTCGCACCTCTAGTTGCGAAACTTGCTGTTTTTCCAATCGAGCTATCATCATTACGTGCCCGCTCAAACCAAGCATCCACTTCAGTCGCTGTTGAAAATCGATTTAGGTCCGGACTTGTACTGATGGCTTGGTTAATAGCGTTACTGTCCACGGGTGTATCGTGGCGTCTCTTTGGGCCATCAGGGGTCCATGGTGATAAGTGGAAAGCTGCATCCAATTGTTGGGATAGTTGGTGGAGAAGAGATTCAGGAGCATCTTCTGGTTCCGGCTCGTCCATTCGGTTCGTCACCGCTTCTCCCCTACTTCTAATTATTCTCTTCTTCTTTTCCTTCGCCCTAATTTCCTGCCAAGAAAACCCCCTCTTCGGTTCCTCTTCAATTACTCTATCTTCCTCCTCCGTTGAACTTGGTCCTATGAAAGAAGCTGAAAGCCGTGCCCACCACCTCGGCCCATTTTTCTTTTTTGCCTCCGGCCTTAAACTAGACCTTTTCTCTCTCCTCATCTCATCCTTTCTCTCTTTGTTTTCCAGACTTTTGCTGTCTTGTATTCCCATTTCAGCTCATAATACGCTAAATATCGACATTCATCTGCGCACTGGAAGATCGGCGAGTTAGCAATTGCTTCTTTAGGACAGAGTTCGGAGTAAAGACATGTCTCATGAGTTAATGAGCTCCATGTCTCGGGAGCGAGCATATTTGCTCACGAGATAGTCTGGGATAGGAAGTTCTCTACTCCCCCATGTTCACCAACTTGCGGATCATGGTGCTGGAAGACGTCGAATCTGTCATACTTCCAGGCCTCATCTGGGTTCTTGGCTTTGAAAATCGCTAAGGCTTTTTTTATAAGTGTTAGGATGAAGATACGACAATCGTGACGCAGTGAAACTCTACCTTTATCTTGGACTTCTGGTGTATTGAAAGAGTATTTTTCGCCTTTGATATTTAGGCCCTTTTGGGACCCTAGTACCATTATCTATATTTGAAGTAAGAATTCATGAAATTCAATACATATGTTTTAAGATGGAGCTCCTGGTCTTAATTTTGAGTCTTGAAAGCATCGTGGCGGTGCCGGTTGAATGGACGTCATGACCGGCGTCACTAGTACTAGCTCATCTATCATTAGCTACCTATGTACGAACACACACGAATATGCTCGAAGTACATGACTCTCATTTCTTGCGAAGAAAGTCGAGGAAGGAAGAAATTGCCTAGCAGGCTCCATGAATGGTGTATGATAGTCGATGAAGGACAAAAAGCTATGGAGCCAAGCGAGGCGACGTGGGGATTGGCGGTGTGGGGTAACTTTTATGTGACTGGGTAGACCGGTGTGAGCGTTTTGAAAATCAATTATTTTATTTGGCGTTAGGTTTGATGTTCTCTTGTGATACATAACCCCGCATCACTAAGAACTGTATAGTGTTATCAAAGTTAGGCTTCATATCCCGGAATCAGTCTGGGGCTATTGATAGGAAACGGTGGTTCACCTCTTCCGCCGAAAAGAGCGTCATCCTGAATGCATGCATGCCAACGCAGCTAGGCAGATGAAAACTGAGACCTCGTTCTGTGACTTGAGGTTCATCTGTAATCGGGTAGCCCACAAGCGACTGCGCTACGTGACTTGGAAGAAGACCATTCTTGGGACTTCCGAGGCATGATCTGGTGTTACAACTTTCGTGCCATCCCCGAACGGGGGTTCGGCCTATTCGTCTTCCTGAAAACTTCTAGAAGAACAGGCCTGCGCCGTTGGAGTGTACTTGGTTAATATCAAGCACTGGCTAGGAAGCATGAGAAGAGGCCATTGGAGCTGGAATAGACCAATCTGAACACCTCGTTGCAAGATAGGCTGAAGAAACAGCCACAGATTAGCGTTGAGTTAAGAACACTAGCGTCAATTACGGTGGATGGCGGAAGCAATAAACTGGTAGAGTGCTTGCTTCGACCTAGTATACTGTGGCAGGAACAAATGGGAACCTTAAGCTTAGCTGTCAGTGAGCCCTAGACAGCACTGGCGAGAATAAGGCTTTAAAAGAACCAAATCTCGGCCAAAGTTCACTTTTATCAAGGCCCTTCATATATGTGTAGTGCTAATCACGCCCTAACTAGAAGTCAATTGAACATTTGATCTGTTTGTCCGTTTGCTGACAGCACGCCTTCAGATTCATTGCACCTGCAGTCAAGTTAGTATGTTAGCGCGTTGATAGACTGGAGACTCACCACTCTGTTCTATCATGCTTACTGAGCTTGCTATCAGTGAAAGCTACTAAGGATGCTACAGCGAAGTTCTGTAGATCAAAACGGGCGTTAAAATTTGCCATTGCAGGATATTTAAATATAAAAAATGTCCACGGCGCTGACAACCTTCTGCTAAAGCAAACGCAGTACTAGCGTGTTGAGCTACAGTACATACCTCCCTAAATTATCCGCTCACAACCACTTCGAGAAAGATGACCTAGATCTTACTATCAAATCCAGATCCCAAGCTTCCCAACCCCGCCAACACCACACGGATACAAGCTTGATATCGTGACACGCGTTACTACGATCGACCCTTCTTGACCAGTTGGCGCCCAGAGTCTGTCCAGGCCTTTGTGCGTGGGTGGGGCCCCTGTTGCACCACTGCACCACCGAAGTGGAATGAATTAAGCAAGGCATTCTGAGTGCTCTCCTTCGGCAATGGGATCATCCCTCGTGGGAGCCGTCTTGTCAGAGGGTGGATGAGGGGCGGTCAGAGTGATTTGGCCTTGTAGAGCTGGTGTGTGTTGTGAATTTGGTATGTTGGAGGAGGAAGAAAAGAAGAGAATGAGATTAAAGGTGAGAGAAATTATTCTGGTTTGGGCGGGGAAAGCTGAGGGAGGGAAGGAGCAACTTCCAGCGAGGCAGCCCGTGCCGATACGCGACCAGAGAATAAGGAAGCCACGATTCATGATGACCGTAAGATAATCAAGGAGAGTTTCGGTGTTCTGTGATTCAGATTGAGATTTTCTCTGTAATGAAGAGATGCCGGTAATGTCTGCACAAAAGGAAAAATGGGGGAAGAGAGAAGAGAGAAACGAGTTGGAAAATAGGCAGATCCGGGATGATTATTTTGGAGGTTGCGGCTAAAATAAAGCGGGATTGGCTTACACATGATAAACAATTCTTTTTATGTATACTTTCATACCATCTTTAAGAAGAAAGGACATGTATCTTGAAATGGATGAGAAGAGTCCTGCTCATGTGACATACCTGCCCGCGACAAAAACCGAGCTACCTCGTCAAAGATTTCATTGAAGTTTCTCGAATTATACAAGCCACAAGAGCTGATGATCCTAAATGTGGGAGATAGTTGAGGACGGCTCTTTTACCACCATGCAAGCCGTGGTATCATAATCCATTAACATAATCCCGCTTGTCCCTCAGCCAGCTGACTATCTACAATGCTCGTCTCTCAATCATACATCGACTGCGTTGGTACTTGGGCCTCAGGATTCACATCCGTATATTCTACGGTGACATCTAACTGCTTCCCTTCACAATAGATCGACCAATCAACCGATGATACCGAAACATGCATTCTGAGAGTACAGTTTACTTCGCGGAATTCGTTGCCGAGTGGATTCTTATATACGGGAAATTCTGTAAACTGAGATGGGAGTAGATTGAGTTTGATGACGCATAGTTTGTGAATATCTAGTGAAAGGTTATTAGATGGAAGCGGATTTGGGTATCAAGGGGCCTACTGGAAGTAAGCCGTTGCCCCGGAGACTCGTGGTCGGAGTAGTAGATTGAGTAGCAGGCATTTTTGAGCTCTCTAGGCGTCGCGTATAGTTGAGAGAATGCGTGAGATACCGATTGGACTTGTTTTACATCATCGTGCTGTCATTGTCAGTGGGGACTTTGGTCAACTCGAACAAAAAAAGTACACACCTTCTTGAGATACCAATCCATTTGCCCCACAGCGATCCAGTTCTGCCGTCTCTTGTAAAATTTCTTATCGTCTGGATGAAACTTCCCTTCCACCCAGTCATCGTGATATGTGGTTCCATACCACTGGAAGATTGGGAGGTTAGCAATTACTTCTTCGACATTGAGTTAGGAGTAAAGACATATCTAACGAGTAAATGTCTCGGGAGCGAGCGTATTTACTTATGAAACAGTCTAGAATAGGAAGTTTTCTACTTCCCGATGTTAGCGTACATATTTGGATATATGATTCGCGACGATCTGATCTCCGCCGTAGACTCCGCGATGAACGGCGCCTCTACAGACAGCTGACCAGGCTCTTGTAGGTTGTTGAATTATAATACTTGGACTGAATTGCTTTTCAACTTGCTGAAGTAGATATCGATTCTCGCCAAAACCACCAACTAGAATTATGACCTGCTCATATCAGCCTCTGATCATCCCTAATAGAACAGCGAGAACATTAAGTTTCCCCCCTTACCTTCGGGGGAGAGCCGGTTCGTTGTCTTATTCCTTCTACCTGATCTTTAAGCAGATCAACTATTTTTGGCACCACTTCTGCAAAGGTTTGCTTGAGATGGTCGCTGGCGACCGTTAGCTCATGAACCTTTAAGGAGAAGATAATCGACGAACCCCTCTATTTGCAGAATATTTGATTTCTCGTCCCGGACAATGGATTTCAGAGCCGACAATTTGCCCCTTTGCTGCTTCTGTGGAAGCTCAACCATCCAGGGTCCATCAGTTCCATCAAAATTCCGTTTGACGTTTGTTTCCCATTCCTTTTCCATGAACCTTTTCTCCGCCTCTGCACTGAGAGAGTTCATATATTTTCGAAATGTCTTAACATGAGCTTTGAACGCTCTATCTACATATATGGCTCCACAAAGGTCACCTTCCAGGACCACGTTAGTGACGCTCGGAATGCGGGATATATGAATCACCTGTGGCTCCAACACATTCGGTAAGGCGGAATGGCTCAAAACTTTCCACCGTATAGCTGATTAAATCCTGAAAATACAGTTAGGAATTGTACCTAGGACATGAGAAAGCCACTCACGACTGTACCGCCTCCAGCATCGCACACTACAAAAGAATCGCCAACCTAAAATTCCAAATTGGTAAGCCATAATTCCGTTGAGTTATAAATGTAAGTTGTACCTTCATGATAGGATTCGCTTTGATTCCTGCGTCGACATAAGTTGCAAGAGCTGCTGCAGCAGGTTCAGCGATCAATGACAGTTCCGTCTTACCACACGCCCTGAAGCCTAATAAACCTGCTTTCTTGGCTGCTGTCTTCATTTGTTGATGAGCAGCATGGTTCCTATTCATCATATTAGCATATTAAAAAGTCTCATTTTCTTTAGTGTGAGTTTCAGAGCTGAGAGCAGTTTTAAGAGCTGAGATACAAGAACAAACGCAACCTGTTTGTATGCTCTTACGGTAGTTCCTATCTCTGGAGCTTCCATGGGGGAAAACACCAATTTTTAAGGAAATAAGACGAACCAGATCGCCGGCACAGTCAATACAATCTTCAAGACCATATTGTCCAGTACGGGCGCCGTCAATCTAACGCGAAGTCGCTCCAAGATATGTTTCCAAAGAAGCCATAGGTAATCCGCAATGATGTCTACCACGGTCTTTTTCATCTCTTTCAATTGTTTTCGGGTTGCTTCCAAAACGCTTTCCTCCGAGTTGTTCATGTTCCCAAGTGAAAGTGGACTGAGGAGAAGCTTTACCCATTGAAGTGGATTGTCGCTACTCGAGAGGCCAAAACCCCATTTTTCCGCACGGCCAGCAGTATTATATGCTATTTCCGACGGTACTTTATCGGAATCAGTTGCTCCTCGAGTCTGAGAGCTCCATTGTGAAATAACTTCTACTTGGTCCAAGGCACCCGATTTTGCCCAAGCGGCTCCAGAATAGCTGAAGGACTGTCAATAGGCGCTACCTGCGAGCAAGGAGACAGTGCTCACGTTGTTCCATAATCAATACCAACGACGATGAATGGGGCCTCGGAAGCTGCTGACATCTTCCATCGATAAAAAATTGAAAATTAGATTTGGAAGAGACCTTTATGTGTTACTGGGCCGCACTTCTCAAACGAAAAGTTGTAGTCATTATGGCGAGGCTGGCGATCTAGGTGACACCCAAATACTCGACGGCATGGACTCGCCGCTTGAAGGCATCTGAAGGACAACCCGCACCGACTTCCATTAGTGTCAAATCAGCAAGGCTGTGCCGTTTCCCCTGCCATTTCCCCTCACCGAGATGGGGTGAAGTTGCGAGAAGAGGGCAACGAGGCTTGGCAAGTGGCGCATTGATGTGGCCAACCAGAACGAACGGAGCTGTCAGAAGAAGGCTCGAAAATCAAGCCCTAGCAGGGCGTACCCACTAGGCTTGATTGCATGATGGAGCTGATAAATATTCGATCATTTATCTATTTCGACTTTCAAATCTACTTGGGCAAAACCAAGTTTTGCTAAAGAATATCGCTTATTTGAGTTTATCTTCAAAGATGCCACAAGCTTCGACGAATGAGCAGGGAATGGTCCTCGTGATGGGAATCACAGGAACTGGGAAGAGTTTTTTTGTGAATAAGTTGAAGGAGGGGTCGGTCGCGGAGGGTTCAACAATGGATTCATGTTCGTTCACAATAAGCCCAAATTGCTAGTGACTCGAGAGCTAATAATCCTGACGCAGGTACATCTGTGTGTCAAATAGTCGAGACACGGATAGGCGATACAGACGTTGCAGTGGTAGATTGCCCGGGATTTGATGATAGTGTCAAAAGCGACACTGAAATTCTCAGTTTGATATCTGAACTTGTTGCGACACAGTATAGTATCGGCATGAAACTTTGGGGAGTGATATTCCTTCAACGAATTACGGATATCAGATTTCAAGGCTCCGCGCAGAATGTTCTCTCAGTTTTCAGACAATTGGTTGGCGACGACGCTCTACCTAATGTTGTGCTGGCAACTACCCAGTGGAGCAGGGTCACAGACGACGATATACCGGCAGCACTTGATAGAGAACAGCAATTGAGAGATCAATATTGGAGAGAAATGCTGAGCAAAAATTCCATGACGACAAGATTCGAAGGCACGAAGGCGTCTGCCGAAGGAATTGTTGCTCAATTGATAGGCCGGCAACATGTTGTCCTCCAACTCCAAAAAGAACTCGTCGACAAGAAAATGTCGCTGGGAAAGACGGGTGCAGGGTCGCTTCTGAGGCCTAAGGTAGAACGCAAAGTAAGAGAAAACCAGGAGAACCTGAAGAGACTCAAGGCTGAGCTGGCAGGGGGGGTCAATTATACCAGAAGGCTTAGAATTCAGCGGGAAATTTCGGAAGCGGAGGAAGGAATTGCGAAAGGAGAATCAGATGAGGCGCGGTTGGGTCAGAAGGTTGGGGTTGACTTGCTGGAAAAGTTGAAGCAGATTAATTGGGAGAAAGGGCTTAGACTTGCGCTCTCGGTGATAAGTTTTGCAGTGACCATTGTAAATATTGCGCTTGGAGGAGGATGAGGTGACTTGTACAAAGATCGTCTCACATCTATTCATCCATAATCTAGGCTGAAACTCCTTTGCATTGTTGCGTCTCTTAACTCCTTCCTAGAGGGATAAGGCTTCGAACGAATGAAGTGGCAATTACCAAGACTAGTCTCAAGCATTAACGCATTAGAATAATATGAAAAGAATCTTGGTGGGTTCTCTCTTCAGCCGTAAATCTGCCTTGGCTGTGGTGGCGCATGCCAGTGTGGGTGGGTTTGGGCTCACTTGAAGGCTCACAAACGAGGCTGTCGAGCTATCGAAAGCCGCATCAATCAGCGAATGAGGGAATCGAACGTCAGGGGAGCCGCACCAAAAGCAGCGATTTACTAGTCCATACATAAACTGGTCACATTATGCCATTCCTGCATGTGGACTTGTCTAAGCCTCGTTTAATAACAAATCCTAGGGTGCTAGGAATGGGGTCAAAGTAGTGGCACACAGCCTGATTTGCAGCATCTTGAAACCATCGCAGCACGACAACCTTAGCACCTTCACGAGCAGATTATACATATCGTGATGGAGAGTTTGAACGTACCCGTGAGGCAGCTCACAGAAGGTAATTTGACCGGATTTTAGTTTAACCCTCGAAACGAACTAATCTGGATGTACTCGCACAGATCAGAAGCCTTCTTCATCACCAAATAATTCTAAAATTCAGCGTCAGAGAAGAAAGGACCTTCCTCCCAGCGCCCATAAGTCAGAGAGAATAGCTAAACTCAAAGCCAAGGCCGGGAAATTTTACGCGTCGCTCAGCAGCTCAAATGATAATGGGGCATCCGGAGGACAGATGCAGAGACCCTTCAGTCGAGCTGGACGAAGCAGCGAGCGACAGAGCTTGGAGATCGAAGATGAATTGGCGCCCTCGAAATCACGGAAAGAAAACATGGTCAAAGTCCCATTGGTACCCAACAATACAGAGACCAAAGCCGTGTCTCAAGAGCAGACGCCACCAGAGTCCGATGCCCCGGAGACTCCTAAGGCTAACCAGGAGAAATCTTCTCCGTTGCCTCGAACACGTCTCGAGAATGGATCTGGTGGTGAGAGCAAAGATGAAGTGGGCAAGTTGAGAAGTGAATTAGAGGATGCCCGCCACGAAGCAACACAACTCGAACAGGAGCTAAAAGTTGAAGTCGAGGGCAGGAAACTTTCAGATGATGCCTGGAAAGATAAGCTCCAAGAGTTGAAAGACGAGATGGCTCGACAGAGAGATGCATATAGACACACAAGCGAGCTCGATAGTAAGGAGATGAATCGACAAGCAGAACAGATCCAACGTCTCACTCGGGACCTTGACAAAAACTCCCTGCAACAGAGTTTCCTACATGCTAAAGCAGAGAAGAGAGCATTGGAAGAGCAGAACAATAGATTGCACGACCATGCCGATCGACAAAATTTGGAGCTTGAAACGGTCAGAAACAATTTTTCTATCCTAGCCCAGAGGCTTGAGTCAACCGAGAGGGAATCGAAAGAGTCAGTACTCGAGATCGCACGCCTCACAAACCTCTTAGAAGAAGTAACGAAAGAGCGAGATAGAAACAGGCAGGAAATCATTCGCCTGGTAACAGCTCTAGATGCAAAGAATGCAGTAGTGGACGTTTATTATTCTGATGATGTTTGGTTTCGCAACCAGTTTTGCATCCTGAGGGGAAATATCAAAGACTGGGCAATGAAAGCGTTCCCAGTGCATACGTCGAAAAGTTTGAGAACTATCTCCTCAACAACAGAGAGGGATTTTGACAGCATCAGTGCTTACTGGGATCTTTACTTGGATTCAGATGATCACCGGCCCTCTTTCGTTCAAGCATTCGTGTGGAACTATCTCCTTGCGCGGGTATTTCGTGGTCGATTCTGGGAATCTTCATCTTCGGCTCAACCTTATGGTCGACTATCAGAGATGTACCAAAGTCCACGCGGTGAGCAATACCCCTCCCTATTCTAGATTACCTTCGTCTGACTAAGTAGATGATAATCCTGAGCACCAAAAATTGTACCACGAATGGCGTTCGGCAGGAGCGAGGCTCGCGGCACCATACGGCACAGAGAGCCATGCCATAGCGACAGTTGGATCAGCGCGCCTTACTCGGGCCGTCGACGCAATTCGTGATACTCTGGCACCATGGTCCACTATGGGCAAGTCGCAGTCCTGCGATATGCTTCTCGGCATTGTTCGGGACGCGGTAAAATTGGATCTCAAAATGCAACAGCAAAAGTCATATTTTGCTCTACTAGGAGCCAGGGAGTTAACCAAGGAGTACAATTGTTTGTTCAATCCAGACACAATGGAAATACGGCTTGGGAAGACGCCCAAAGGCCCAAGTGAGCGAGAATTTCAACTTGTCATTGCTCCCCTTTTATCAAAGCGAGGAAACTCCGAAGGAAAAGATTATAATACTGTGGTCGAGATCGAAAAGGCGCAAGTGGATATCGAGCTTCCAAAGAAGAAGAAGCGGTATTGATTAAAACCCTTCACGACTTCACGAATGACGGACAGGGAGCTGAAATTTTCTGACGAACTGAACGGAAAGAGTGTCCTTGCAAATACCTTCGCCAGTAGGAATTATTATTCGCAAGAATGATTTAATGAAGATAGAAGGTTGGGCCGATGAAGAAGTTTTGTAGGCGACGCAGAGTAATCTCGGCAGGACCAGAAGCTCCTCCGGCCACGTACCATATCACGTGTCTAAAGTTGACTCTTGTCTTTTATAGACTCGATTTAGGAGTATAAAATCATTCAGTTGCAATTTTGTCTAACTTTTGTTACTTTTCAAATACCTTTTTCAATACCTTTTCAAACCCTCGCACACATAAGAAGAAAGCCGCTCACAACGCCCATGCCATGACAACCATGACTCCCGCTAAGCCCCAGGCGGTGGCTTGAACTCTGTAGCCCATACCTGGAACACCGTGAACCTTCTTGGATCCCTTCTCGATATTCTTGGCCCTCAAACAGCTCATCTTGGAGCTTGTGGCACTCTTGCCATTCTTGAAGTTCATGCCCGTGGATTGCAGGAGAATTACAGGCCAGATGCGAGTCTCTGCCGTTTCATAGGCAGTGAGGTTGGCTGTCTTGTAAGGGTCGCTGGAGTCATAGTACCAGGCATTCTCTTGATGTTGGTCACCTGTGATAGCTATTCTTTATTAGTATATTGTCTAACAGGTATTATCCGGGAGAAAAGGGACTTACTCTGGTTAAAAACATCGGTAGTGAACATTCCTTGGCACTCTTTTGGAATCGCTGGGAATTGGAATCCACAGTTCTGGCCACTCTTCCTGGCATTTCCTGCCTTATTGCTGGCATCCTTGAGAGCATTCTGAATACTTTCAACACACTTGTTGCCGAAAGTATCATCGCAATTGCCATGGTCCTTTTGGCCTTTGACAGTGACGTTGGTTGAGACCTTTTGGATGACGATCATGCAAGTGTCCCAGCTGTTGGCTTGAGTGTTGTTTGCTGCAGCAGGGGCAGGGGTGAAAATGTTACTAGGAGTCTTTAACGAAATAACGCTATTGGTGACTGTGTCGTCTTTTGATGTCATGATGTCGGTGACGTTCAGGTACACATCCCAAGACTTGGGAGCACCGAGGTTGTCGGCATTAGTCTTGGAGGTGTCGACGCCGTGAAGAGTGACGTGACCAGTGGCGTTAGGGTGATGGTTTCTGTCCTCGAATTGAGTTATGTTAACATTTTGAGTCGGTCCAGCACCCTTCCCGCAACTGGCGGTCTGTGCGAACGCACGACTGAGAAGGAGGGAAGAGAGGGGAATGAAAATGGTACTGCTCTTCATGATGACTTGGTGCTTGTTGACGAAAGGAAAACAGCTTGGAGGAAATGACAAGGAATCGAGGAAAAGGAGAGGATTTGAGTATGAGTACGCGATTTTTACCCAAATCAACTTTTGATGAAGCGCAGCGTAATAGATGTGAAAGGGATTCTGTACTGAAAGCGAAAATGGCTTTGCAACGTTTATAATTATAACTGTGCCAAGTGGCGATGTTGTTAGTATTTGTAGAGCTTTTCGGGCGTACGACGTGAATAGATATTTAAAGTTACTTTCTGGTGATCCTGGATCCATCTGAATCCATATGAATCCCTCGCGACAGCTGAGCCCCGCTCAGCGATCCTGAGGGATCATCACGTGATGCGTCGCTTCTTATCCTCTCCCTTCTAAGCCCTGCAAATTGGTAAAAGGGGCTATGTAATTTAGCCGCACTGGGCAAATATTTTCTCGTCTCACACGTTGGATGTGGCTTGGCAGGGAGGCGCATGCCCCGCATAGAGGCTCAATTGAAGGAGTTGGATTCGGCATACTTGAAGACACGATTTCTTCTGAAACGAGGGCCAAACTTTATCTCATTGATCACCCGCATAAAAGCTTCTTTAAGCAAATGCAGGCTCACTAGGTATGTAACTGAAATCATCGTCGAGAACTCTGATTGGTATGCGCCAGAACTCGTTGAAAATGAGAATGAAGCAATTAATCTCGACCACATGATTGACCCGCGCTCACCACCTTTATTAGTAGAGCTTTCTATAACAAACAAATAAAGTATGGTGTATAAATGTCGGTCGGGAATGAATCAAACGCATATGGAAGCATTAGCCTATTCCATCTTAATGTGGTCCATCTTACAGGTATAATGAAAATTCCACTACATCGAGCAGCTTATTTGCCGTCCCCCTCAGGTGCACCATCCTCATCGGGATCAAATACAAACGGGGTCTTTTTGTCCTTAGTTTTCTTCTCTTTCTTCTCTTTTTTTCCTTTCTTGCCCTTCTTTCCATTTGAACTGCCTTCTTGAGGGAAAGATGGAGATATTGGAGAAGCTATTGCTGATGTCGAGGCTGACTCTGTTCCTTCTGCTTCTTCCTCTACACCCAACTTGACTTCTGGTGTTGTTTGAACTTTGCTACTTGTTGCGTCCTCGTCTTCGACCGTTTCAAGCTCCTCCGATTCAGCTTCGACGATTGGCAAGTGTCCAGAGGAAGGTACAGGCTCTGCAGAATCACCTTCCTTGATAGAATCTGTCTCAAGGACTGGTTCACCTACGATTTGTGGTTCAATTCCCTTGACATTTTCAGGTTCCGTCTCAGGCTCAGGGAGTGGTTCGGCTGCAGGTGCGGCTAATTCTTCCTCAAGGATCGGCTCAGCCACAGGATCACTCACAGCCTCAACGACGATCTCAGGTTTGGGTGATGTCTCAGTGTTTGGCATGTCAGTTGATTCAGTTGGTTCATCATCGGCTATAGGATCACTCTCTGTTGCAGGCTCGAATTTCTTGGGGTCCTCAGGGTCTGACACGTGATCAAGCGCTGATTCTACCCCTGACTCCGCTGGCTCTTTCTCAACCGCAGGCTCTATCTCAGCAGGTGCAATCGACTCTTCAACCAGCTCATTTGTCTCAGTAGACTCTTTGAATGACTCGCTCGCGGCCACGACGGGCTCCTCATCGACCACCGGCTCAATCTCTGTAACTGGTTGACTCTCGACTAGCGAGTCGGCGTCGTTGGTATTCTCGCAGGTATTTGCTCGCAGAATACCAACCGACATCGAGTGTTCCTTTATTTGACTAACTCCTTTATCATTTAAACGAACGCCTCCAATTAAAGTTGCAACATGCGCTCCTGTTCCCTTTACGCTCCCATCCAAGTTCTTAATTGTGGCATTCATGCCTTTGACTTCCTTCCCACACTCCTCAACAGCAGCGTTTAATGGGTCTAGATCTAGATTCTTGATATTCCCACTTAGAGCTGAGATCGAAGCAGTCATCTCCGTCCCACTGGCGTCAATCTCAGCCTTAAGCTCATCACTCAAAGTGGTGATGCTGGTCGTGACAGTTGTATGGTTGATATCAATTTGTGCTGCCATGGATGTGGTAGTTTCCCGAATTGACTCAATTGACGTTGACGACTTCTCCACGATTGCCCGCACTGCTTTGAACTCTTCCAATGCTTCGGAAGATGAATTTTTATCCTTCGAGGCTAACACTCCCGCACCCGCTCCTGCAGCGCCGCCTAAAGCTAGCGTTCCGATAGCCGCTGCAAGCTCTGAATGCGATACTTTCATTGATTCGTGGAGGTCCTTCACCTCAGCTCCATGTTCATCGGCGCCAGCCCTCGATTCCTCGATGATAGCTTTGAGTTCGGATATGTTGGCTAGGATATCTTTGTCCGAGATACCTTCTTTAATAGAACCAAGAAGGGAGGTATGTGAAGTGAGTAGTTCGTGAGAATCCTTAACAGCAGCCAAAACTTCAGTATTAGAAGTTATCTCTTTAATGTCAGATAGCGTTGTGTTTTGGGTTTCGAGAGTGGAGATGATAGAGGAGATATGGGTCTCTAAAGAGCCAAGATCTTGACTTCCACTCTCAGGCGAGACTGCGCTAGGCCGAATCGTTTTAAAATCAGTCAAAGCTGCAATATGGGATGCATGAAGATCGTTTGCGGCATTACTCGCGTCTTTCAGTTCCGTAAGAGATGCAGCATGAGATGTATGCGCTTTGCTTGAGGCAGAAGCCGCGTCTTTGAGCTCAGCCAGTATGGTAGAATGAGAATTGTGGAAGTCGTTGGAGGCGATAGTAGCGTCTTTGATTTCGGCCAAGGTATCAGTGTGAGTAGTATGCAAGTCGTTCGATGCAGTGATAGCTTCTTTGATCTCGGATAAGGAATTGGTATTTGAACCATGGAGCTCAATAGAGCCTGTAGTTGCGTCTCTGATCTCGGACAAAGTAGTCGTATGAGCGGCATGTGCATCATTAGAAGCTGCTGCAGCATCCAAGATAGAAGATAATGTGCTGTTTTGGTCCTCAAGAATTGTGGCAATGGCGCCAATTTGGGTTTCAACCCCCCCTAGATTGACTCCTTCGCCTGAAACCGCAGGACTTGTCTCGACGCTCCTCGCAGCTTTGATCTCATTCAGGACGCCACTGTGGGAAGCATGTGACTCGTTGGACGTTGCCACAGCAGCCCGAAGATCGGCTAACGCTGCTGCATGATTCGTGTGAGAGTCGTTCGAAGCATGCAGAGCCGTTAGAATTTCGTCAGAGACATCTCCCTCTCTGATCTCAGCGAGAACAGTGTTTTGGCTATTATGCGCATCATTTATGTCGTGAAGAACAGTCAATATTTCAGCACTAACGTCGTCCTTAATCTCATTCAGTAGAGTTGTGTGAGATTCAAGGGCGTTGATAATTGTAGTAATTTGAGGTTCGAGGTTTTCGAAATTACCGGAGGGACCAGGGGTGGTAATCTCAGATCCTGAAGTACCCGAAGTCTTCAACTCACCCAAAGCCGTGGTATGCGATTCAAGAGTAGAGATAATATTAGCAATTTGGGGTTCTAAGTTGCTATTGTCAACCCCAGAAGCTGGTGCTGAATCGACAGGCTTTATACCCTCCAGTGCCGTTGCATGAGCTGCATGTGAGTCGTTTGACTTTTGCACAGCAGCTAATATATCTGCGCTACGATCTGCAGCCCTATGCGCCTCTAAAGTAGTCAAAACATCATCGATCTTGGTTCCCATGCCCGTGAAATTCTCGTGGTGGGAGGCTAGTCCTGCGTCAATAATTTCTTTTAGCGATCCAAGATCTTCTGAAAGTCCTTGCAACGCGGCTACTGTCTCTGGGCTATCGCTGCTAACAGCTGGGCCTGCCTCGAATACAGGAACAAGACGCTTTTTGAGTTCTTCCAATGCGTTCGCATGAGCGGCATGCGAATCATTACTCTTGTGGACTGCTGCCAATATTTCAGCACCTGGCTCCCCAGTCGTCATTTCTCCTAATTTGCTAGACTGGGCTTCCAAAGTAACTAAGACACTACTCATCTGTGGGGTGATCACAGCGAAATTCTCATTACTCGAGGCAATGCTAGCTTGCATGTTGTCTTTCAACGCTTCGAGATTTGTAGATACATTTTGCAGGATGTCCGCAGTATTTGAGTGTTCCCTCAAAGCACCCAAGTCGGCAGTGATAGCATCTAGTTTTGTCGAGTATGTCGAAAGAAGGGACGTATCTTGCGCAGCAACTTGTTGATTGATCAGCTTGACATTTGTACCAAGATCAGACCCAATCGCATCAATGATAGATCCAATATCGGCCTTCAATTGATCCAACTGTGCTTGCATGACAGAAATACTGGTATTTGTCTGCTCATAGGTGGACTCGAGGGATTTCAGACTATCCTTGGTTGGCCTCAACGCAGCTTCAACCTCGGTGATGCTGACCACAACTTCATCAATTTTGCTATTGTTAACGTCGATATGACCCGATAATTCGGAAAACTTCGCCGCGGTCTGCGAGTCGTGTTCATCCAGCAATTGTTTAATGTCACCGACATCAGCACCTGTTGATCCAACGACGGCCCTCTTTCGAGGGGTGACGGGAGTTGAGGGAAATGTATCATCGTCTTCTCCCGCAACTTCTGTGACCGAATCTAATCGCTCTAAAATGTTTTCTACACTCTTGTTCGTTTTCCGCAGTAGAACTTCGTGGTTGTAGACTGCCTCCACTACTGGCCTAGAGGATCGGGGAGTTAGTAATTACTTCTTCTAGATAGACTTGGGAGTTGAGACATTGCCTCATGAGTAAACAGACAATTGCATCCTATGTCTCGGGAGCAATTGTGTTGTTCTGATACTCATGAGACAATCTGGAATAGAGAATTTAATCCCCGATATTCCTTGCTGTATGGTATCCAGCGCACTCTTTATAGACGGCTTTAATATTTTTGCTAGGTTCGCCGCAATGGCGGTCTGGAACGCTTCACTGTTGATAGCATCATCTATCGCGCTCCGCAGGGCTTGGGGATCTTGTGTAATAAAGCCATTCGTTTCGCGCGTAGGACTTGTAACCTCAGATTTATGTTTGCCTTCGAAGCTGGCCCGTATTCGACTTGTTAAGGGAGGGCGAGAGGAAGGACGAGAAGTATTAGGGGGCATTTTCTTCGAGAGTTTGCGTTCCATTGATTAGAACATTTGATGAAGTGAAAACATAGAGATAAAAGAAAAGAAGAGAAAAGGCTTTCGTTACCAGTCATACTCACCGTACCTTGCGACCCGACATTAACTAAGGTATAATTGCTGGTGATATAGATGCTCGCTGTAAATTCATGCGTGGTGAATGGTGAGTGGAGCTACGTGTTTGAAGCGCGAACCGTGAAAATGTTTTTCCGCTGCGAGCTACCATTTCGGGCTTGGGATGACAAGGAAAGCAAGTATTTTTGGTTTGTTTTTCTTCTTAAGAGCCAATATAATAATTGAACGGAGCGTTATTAAGTTGAGTGTGTGATTCACAAGGTTAGCGTTTATGCAGAGCTTCGCCCGCCTTGAAATTGAATATATATATATATATATATATATATCAAATATCCCAGAGTTCCTTAAGGTTGATCCCTCCACCAGCCTCAGATTTCTTTCTATATTGCATCATTGAAAGCTTTGATCTCGCTGCGAGCCTCTTCAATGTCTGACGACATTCTCGGACTTGCGATTAAAGGAGTTTTCGTTCTGAACAACTAGTCTAGAGGTTATTCAATCACGTTTGGGAAGAGTAAAGGGGCTTCAAACGACCAATAGACTCTCGTACCGAATAACCTCGTCAATGCTAACCGCTAGTAACCCAGAGTCTTATTTACCAAGTTTCAATATACTATGAATAGACTCGGTATATAACTCCAAATATATCCCATGGGATATCAAATTCTGCTATCATGTGGTTGGCTGTTCGCTAAATGACCCTTATCCTCAATCTCTTATCCGTGTCGGGCCAGCAGCCGAACCGTTTGGCCTGCCTCGGCAATCATTGACGCGGAGCTTCATAACACACAAAAAGCTAACCAGCCTTCTGCTTCCTCCATCCTTCTGCACGATCTCCACTCTCGACATGTCTTCCTCTTCCACCGGCACAAAGGTGAATCAAAAGATCGACTCCTTACCACCAGCAGTCGCAGGAAACATCCCCCACGTCTCTGAAACAAAGGAGCAACTGAAGGAGGAGGTTAAGGAAGTCAAGCAAAAGTCGCTTCAAGGTCTGAGGAGTTTGGCAGCAGGTGGATTCGGTGGTGTATGTGCAGTTATTGTTGGTCATCCCTTTGATCTGGTAAAGGTTCGATTGCAGACCGCGGAACGGGGTGTTTACAAGAGTGCGATCGACGTCGTAAGGAAAAGTATTGCGAAGGACGGGTTGGGGAAGGGATTATATGCGGGTGTGAGTGCGCCATTAGTTGGTGTAACTCCTATGTGTAAGTTACGCTTCGGTCGAGAAGATCAAGTAGCTAATATCTCGCAGTCGCGGTCTCATTCTGGGGTTACGATGTTGGCAAAGATCTCGTTCGCCGATTTTCCACCGTTCACAACAATCAACTTTCTGTGGCGCAAGTTTCCGCTGCAGGATTTTTCTCAGCGATTCCTATGACATTGATCACAGCACCCTTCGAACGAGTAAAGGTCTTGCTCCAGATCCAAGGACAAAAGCAATTAGCACCTGGCGAGAAACCAAAATATAGTGGTGGTGTTGATGTTGTCCGGCAATTATATAAGGAAGGCGGAATTCGATCTGTGTTCCGTGGTTCATTTGCTACTCTAGCAAGGGATGGACCTGGCTCAGCAGCATACTTTGCAACGTACGAATACATCAAGAGGAGTTTGACGCCAAAGGATCCATTAACAGGAAAGGCAAGCGGAGATCTCAGCTTATTGGCTGTCACAGGTGCAGGTGCCGCTGCTGGTGTGGCTATGTGGATTCCAGTTTTCCCTGTCGATACTGTGAAATCAAGATTGCAGACGATGGAAGGAAAGCCTACGGTCGGCGGAGTCATTAGTGGCCTATACAAAAATGGGGGATTGAAAGCATTCTTTCCAGGATTTGGGCCCGCTCTTGCGAGAGCTGTACCCGCCAATGCTGCGACATTCTTGGGAGTGGAGTTGGCTCATCAATTCATGAACAAGACTTTTGGGTGAAAAGATGAGAGAGACATTTTGAAGTTGAAACAAAAACGGATTCGATGTAAATATTACTAACATCAAAAGGCCATCAATAGTCTTGGACGACAGGTTTGACGGGCGCAACGAATATAGTTAGAAGTAGGTAGATTCTTAGGCATGACCATACGTATTCAAGTCACATTTGACCTTTACCCTTCTTTTGTGCATGAGACGCTTTTCCTTAGCAAAGTTGAACAACTTGATATGATTCCCGCTGTACCTCGGCCGCAACTTGCGCTCCACTTTGCTTTCCCGCAGAGCCTCAAACCAGCAACGACCTCACCTCCTGTCCTTTTCCAACAACAAACCGCTCTCAATCAAAACGAAACGCCACCAGACTTTCCGATAAATCCAAGCGCAATATTACTCAATATTCTATGACCTACCATCCTCGATCTATCGATCTGTCGCCATTTATAGCTTCGAAGTATAGCTCAGAGGCTCACCCTCAGCATTCATTCAAATCGGCCATGATCCAGCGATCTGAGGCCAAGTCTTCTCGAGGTTGGAATCTCGTCTGAACTGAGCTTAGTAAGATCTGCTCGTATCTGCTAAGCTTCCAACGTTTTGTTAAGATCGGCTTGAGAATATGCCAGCGAAGTGTCTACCATCCCCGATTTCCGCTCTGAGCTTTGAAATTTGAGCTTGCTTCAGTCTGGTGACTTATCACCTCTCGTCTCTTATTGGGTTCTATTTAAGCCAGGTATTTCTTATTGCCCTTTCTTCTCTCTTTTCTGGTCAAATTTCAAATCTTCCTTCGACTGCTCATCCAACACTCTCGATCTCCAGCTCGCAGCTTGCAACTTAATGGCAAGCACTGGCTGCCATGTTATAATAGAGACAGGGCGGTATTCATGGATTCTTTGAGTCACGGTCTGATTGTTGCTTGAGATGAGCACTCGCCAGATCGAGATCTAAATACGTGGGGAATGCTACCCATGCACTGATGCAAAATGGCTCAAATTATTCACCAAAACCTTCTTGCTGCTAAAAATTACTCGAATTGCGCCCGCCGGCGTGCCGTTGGTGCCTAATTTCCGTGGCAGTAGCGCAAAACGATTCTTCGGATATATTTTTAAATGAGGACTTTTGCTGCAAATCTGTCCGGTTGATGGTACTTCTTAGGGATACTCTATTTGGGGTCCTTTTGCTAGCAATGGGCTTGATCTCGATCTTACCACCTTTCATGGTGCGGTCCTAGCCTTCACAAGTGTTCTTTGGTGAGGTGTCAGAATAGGATGGTCACATAGATTAGGCAAGGAAGTCTTCTAAAGAGGCGTCTTTCAAACTTGTCTGGCTGACAGCAGACTCTGGCAGACAGGGAGCATTTTTTTAGATTTTTAGGAACAGGGTGGGTGGAGGAAATTCAAATTTTGTTTGGATTGCAAGTTTTTTTTTTTTTTTGGAACGCGTTGAGCTCGCCGTTGCCAAAGCTAGCGAGCGACGACGAGCTAGTATATCTTCATTTTCCCAACTAAGACTATCTTCTCGTTTATCTGAGAGTTTCGCCCATCATTCCAATTAAGGTACAGCGGATAAAATTTCTACGAAATCTTCGCGCTCTGGTCCACATGGTCCAATTTGAATCTAGAGACGGGCAACTGAAAGATTTCTAAACTTCTTCATTCATACTTTCTTTGGATAAAGAAGCTTGTGCAAATTGTTAGGATCAAGACGATCGGGAAGTCTGGCAGGAATGGCAATAGGCGGCCCATAGATCTTGATTTCGACTAACTACCTGTCGTCGCTTTAGGAATGCATGCACAGGAGCGGCAAATTTTGGATTCTTGGAATCTATCTATTGTCCAGGCCATTATCTGCGTATCAAGTAGAGAATTGGCGAAGGCGTCGACTAGGAGGGCATTCATTTGTGGTGGTTCCAGATCATGCAGGTTCCCGTTGTTGTTTCTTGTCTGTTGACCCCGAACACGCACTTTTTCTCGACGGGAAAATATTTGCTTCTTGCCGGACGAGGTTCTCAAATTTCCAGCTTTTATAAATGAATCTCCCTCACTTCCTTCCAATAGACGACACCAAGATTAATCCACTTACACCGATCCACCCACAATTATCATGGCCAATGCCGGTACTGGAGGACCGAACTCGACTCCCCCTGAATTGCTCGAGGGAAACTCACAGATTGAGAATCATGAAGGCAGTGTTCATTCACTTAGCAACGAGCTACGCCGTGTCTCTTCCGAAGCTGCTGGCCCAATTGTCCACTTTCCCGTTCACCTTGAATCCATCCTTGTATCCCAGGTTCCTCTCCAACGTAAGATTCCTCTAGTCAAGAATGAACTTGATGACTTTCATCATGACAATGTGGGTCTCCAAAGCGACGTTGACTTTCTCCATTCAACCGCTTTTGACACGAGCATCAAACATGGTGGAGATTTCACATGCTTCCCAAAATTGTCTCTGGAACTCACGCGTATGATTTGGACTTGCGAAATAATGAGGCCTCGGGCTGTGAGCATCGCATATGATAGAGGTTAAAGCAACCCCCATCACATTTTCCATCGCGCGTCAGACCCGTCGGCCGTCGGCCGCACCTGCAACCTCTTCAAGTCAGTAGGGGAGCCAAGGACGAGATACTGAAAGTGAGCATGATGTGTGAGAAGATGATTGGGCCGGAAGACTATCTAGTTCTTTATGTCAATTCGTCTATTGACATTCTTTGGCTCACGAACATGAATGGGGTTTGAACGCTTGAGATTATGCAAATGCTGCACAATCTTTTCCCAATGAAGGGGCAGATACAAAGGTCAAACATGCACTCAGTTGCCTTTAGCCCTAGTTTTCTAGAAGGGAATATAGGCGATATATTACTTCTGATGAGGCACCTCTAAAATCTTGGATTTCACGAGATTATCCTGGTTGCAAATGGCGAAAAATTTCCCGCCATGACAAGATCACTTTCATACACCCAACAGACAACCTGAGGGGAGAAGACCTCCATCACCTAGACCCGGTTGATGCTATGGTAGATAGTTGGGGGGGATTAGAAGATATGACTATGGGATTCATCGGAGAGGATCGAGAATGGAGGATTAGAGAAGGGAAAAGACTCCTAAACGTTAGGCTCCAAAAATCCTGAATCACATATCGGTCTTCATTCCGACTTATCTTTAGATGGTTTCACTGAGCATAGCCTTCGTCATCTTTTCGGCAAATACTTCAGACATATTTGAGATTTTGAGGGCTGGACGGGGTGCCAAGATTTCACCATGAAAGTTGAACTGGAGATGACCGACTAACTCCGAATATTGAATTGGAGATTACCTATTGGCACTTGCAGATGAAGGAAGGTGAGTGATTGTCTTAGGTTATAGCACAAATTGTGGCATCAGATGTAACTTGCACTCAAGAAATCATAAGGACATACTCCCATAAGGCCAACCTCCACTATTTAGCTCGACAATATGTTCCAATAAAAGAGCTTGCACGATGTTGTGCTTGGGAATAGTGTTCATCCCAAAGGACTTCTAGTCTGGATCAACATGAGTTAAAAAATTATTTAGATGAGAACCCCGGGTATCCTAGCTATGACTCTAGATACGTTCCCGCCAACCATACCAACGAGCACCCTGCCAAAGCCCACGCACCAACAGCTTTCTTTCCCCACCATTTATCATCTACCTCTACCTTCGCTGCCCTGATTTTCCTCGACGTATGATTTTCTAGTAATGGAGTGGCCGTGCTAGCATTCTTCTGGACTGCATCCGCAGCCTCACTCCTCTCTTTCAATTCAGCAATCTTCTTGCCCAATAGTAACAAATCTTCCTTCCACTCAGTATCTGTTACGTTATTAACGCTATCAACCTCCACATTCTGCACATTGCCAAAGAAATCCATCAAGAGCCTCTCCCGTCCACCTTGTTCTCCACCAGGGAACAGGTCCCATCGAATACCGGGATGTGAATGTATCTTCGCCTCATCATAGCTGTCAAACAGATCTCCTAGTGTCTTTTTGCTACTAGGTTCTCGAACTTGTGTCTCAAGGAAGTCGAGGTTATAATAAGTGTATCGATCGATGACTGCTACTCCAACGTCGTTATCGGCGTGATGGGAATATGAGGATTGGTCGATCTCGGAAGAACCGGTCGCTATGATATTTGGGGAGTAGAATTTGCTGTACATCGTATTCGCCTGGCATGTATCGATCATGAATAGGATTTCATGGTACCTGACCTGTCAGCGACGTCCAATAAAGTCCGGAAAGGGAGCCCTTACCTCTTCTTCTCCCACATCTGTTCAAACGCATCTGCCAAGTCGAAAGCGCTGATTTCTTCTGCGTCCTGAAACTTCAAGAACTCATTTCCGCCATGTCCCGTCATGTAGACTAATATATTACTTCGGTCATCCGTCAACAGCCTCTTGCTCCTAGGCATTTCCTCCCCCACTCTATCCGTTAAAAGGCGAATAAAGTTCTCCACTGTCACCTCATATCCTCTGTAGTCAACCTCAATATTGTCTCCGTATAAGTCCACGGCTCGGTCCGCGTTACTGTAGACAGTTCCGGGGAAGGCGTTTCGAGGGTTACACGCCATATCATCGGGCAACATGAGGATGATCTGCGAGTCTGGAATCCCTAATCGCTTGACCGTTCGATACAAGGATAGCACATTGGCTAGATGCCTGTAATTGAACCAGAACCGCGATGTTGACACTAGCACTGCCCAATTACTCGTATGCTCAGCTGCTCCTGGCATAGGAGCCAACAGTGAGGCCAGAACAAGAGGCAATTGCAGAAGATTGCCTAGCTTCATGTTGGATGATGTCGTTGATCAGTTGTGGCATCGATTATCAAGGAGGCGTTGCTGGGTCTTCAAGTTGTCGTCCATTTGTACGATATACCCATTGAGATTAGTAGCTGGAGGTTGGTTACAAATCAAGGGTACACGCTAGTAAAAGGCTTGGCGCATGTTCCGTCACATGCGTTCTGATTTGCCCCGCTTATTAGTACATATAGAAGTATGCTGAATACAAACTTCACTTGTTATGAAGATCTAGGGCTTTGCTCGAGTAACCTCATTATTTCTACTTGAGAAGCAAGTAAATAATGGGTTGGCCACCAGCTGTGGTTATTGTCGTAAGGTATGAAATTTTCCAAATTTCCATCCGCCCTTTCCCCCATCTTGCTGATCGTTTGATTTGTGGCGCAACTGCGTAGCTGTTAAAGAGCTTGGAAGCTTTTTCAGAAAAACCTCTAATATGATCATAGGCATGGAGCCAGACTTGATGCAGCTGATAAGCAGTGGCATCTTACCTCACCTACTCCTTACGATCCACCTCTCACTTATGGAGGCTGGAACCAATCCAAGGCGCTCGGGGCCCGCATTGCAAACATACTACGAACGCGAGAGACAGACGATGATGTACCAGTTGCCAACGCTCTAGAAGACTTAAATGGAGGCGATAGGAGGAAACGCAGACACAAAGTCGTCATCCATAGCTCTCCCTTCCTACGCTGTGTCCAGACTTCAGTCGCAATCAGCGCAGGCCTCGCCCAGAACCCAGGACATTCTGTGCCAAATCGTCCTTCCTCCTCAAAATCCCAGACCAATTTTTCAAACATGCACTCTTCACCAAGGATGCGTCCCTTGACGTCAGTAGAGGCTCCGACCTTGACTTCGAATCCAGAACCTGCTAAGAAGCTCAATGGTAAATCGTCGGACCAACCAGATAATATCAAGAAAGCTACAGTACGAGTTGATGCGTTTTTAGGGGAGTGGCTATCACCCGATTATTTTGAACAAATCACACCTCCACCAAGCTCAATTATGATGGTGGCAGGGGCTAAAGCGGATTTATTAAGACGAGAAGATTACAGCTATTTAAATCAAATCAAAGATACTGGGAGTTCTGCAAACCAAGGATTTCCAGGTGGATGGGGGAGCCCGGTAGTCCAAGCTAGAAAGGATGATGAAGAGACGCCATTGTCCTCATTGTCTAGCTTAGCTCAAGCTCTTCCCAGACGAGACCGTGGAAGTAGTCTCAGTAGTATGGGAAGCAATGGGAGTCGGCACAGAGGCAGGAGTCCCAATACCCTAGCGACAACTCCAGAACATGGAACATACCAACCTCCAGTCCCAACTTACGCCATCTCGAATGCCGACCCGATCCCACCAGGATACGTCGCACATGCTCGAGACGCTTGCGTTGATGTAGATTATCAATGGGATAGCATGCGAGAACCACAAATATGGGGAACGGGTGGCGAGTATGGCGAAGAATGGAGCTCTATGCATAAGAGGTTTCGAAGGGGATTACAGAAAATGGTCAGCTGGTACAAGGAGAGCAATGATCCTGCAAAGCTCGTCACAAAAACACCTACCTCGAATGGTCATTTGAATGTTGAGAAGGATGATATTGATGAGAATACTGATCTGGTGATCATCTTGGTTACACATGGTGCTGGTTGCAACGCTCTCATTGGAGCATTGACAAACCAGCCAGTTCTATTGGATGTTGGCATGTCTTCTCTCACAATGGCAGTCCGCAAACCCACTCCGGTCAATACTCCGACTACGACGCCTGGCGCGACTCCAAAATCGCATTCACGTGCAAATTCTAAGAATCTTACTATTTCGGAGCAGTACGATGTGAAGCTTGTTGCGAATACGGAGCATCTACGGACCAGCACAACATCAACTCCTTCATCTTCGAGAACTCCATCGGTGGCTGGTATGTCAGCTTTCAGAGAGCGTGTTGGACCTGCAGGCGGGTCCATGGATGGAACCTCTTTCAGTGGTGTTAAACCAGCGCGCTCAGCTACAACTTCCGGGAATTTTGGAAGCATTCGCCGAACAGCTAGTATTGCGTCTGCTGGGTCAAGAAGTTATGTGCCAAGTAGACAGACATCCATTGGTTTGTGGAGCGCGCCACCTGCACCCGGGGACACCGCTGAGCCGGAGGATGAAATGATCTTGAATTTTGGTGACGAGAACGCTGTGGATTCAAACCCTCCAGAAGATGCGGCAGAGTCCGAGAACACAGAAAAGGAGAAAGATGAGGACGATGATGTAGGGCCATTGGGTTTATGGGGTAGTCCTCGCCCTCCCGGCTACGCCGAGAAGATACGAGAGATTGCCCCAAAGCGGAGATGGACCGTTAACGAAAGAACACAAGTTTGATTGCATTGACGAGCAAATAATATCAAAAGCAGAGTCCTAGAAGAGGACTGGCAAAATCACGATGGTATGAAGGATAATTTAGCATTAAGCGTAGCGTTGGCGTATGGCGGCGAATCATGAGATATTATGAAAAGGGGTAAAATGGGCATTCATTCAGTTGAGATGGCGGATGACATACGCGTACTCCAAAGCATTCCACTCATAAAGCAGTCCACTCATAAAGCAGTCCACTCATGATTATGGTTATGATATAACATATCGGTAGCTCTAATTCAAACTCTCACCATACCGATTTAACATCGTTGGCAAATCAATTTTCTTAAATGTGACGGCGGAACGGTGGCAAGGTTCGGGAGTCAAATCTCAGCGGCTCATATTGTCAAGGGTGAGTGAGCATGGCTTTCATTCAGCATCACGTCCCAATTCTATAGAAACCATCCTCTTATTTTCAATGTGCCAGTAAACCTCGAGGTTTTATTGCTATACAAGACTCAAAGCCAACGCTGATCTAACTCCCAATAACCGTTTTCGCCCCTCCCCGGTACTGCATACGGAATCCCCGCATTCCCTCGCCTTCAGTCTGCCGCCACCACCATCCCCCTCGAAATCCCCTTACTCGGTCGTTCAACGCCTCCTTTCTTCTTCGCATTGGCCGGATCATCCCTCACCAACCTCGTAACCACATCCCCACCCTTGTTTGCCGTCGGATCATCCCTGGCAAGTCTCGTGACCCCTCCCGCTGGATCATCCCTCGCCAATCTCGTCACCGCTTCTCCAGGTCCCTTCTGCGAAGGGTCATCCCTCCTAAGTTTAGTAACCACCTCCCGAAACTCGCCTTTCGTGCGCGTGTCATGCCCCGCCGCTGGCTGATAAATCTTCCCCCCACCTTTCCCCTCGCTCTGCGCCACTTGCTTCTGCTGCGAATTTGAACTAGAAGAAGATTGCACGCGCCGAACCTGCCGTGTCTCGACGCGTCGATGCCAGGAGCGGGAATAGCTGCGGCTATGACTCTGGCTTTGGCTGCTACTGCCCTGTTGCTGGTTGGTTGAGGATTGTTCTATCCGATTTTGGGCTTGGTTCTGGGTTTGATTGGTGGAGTTTTGGTTTTGGTTGGAATTACTATCTTGCTGGGAGCGCGATCGTGATTGCAATAGTGATGCTTCGTCAATGGTACGGAGGTTGGGGTCTGGATCGTGTTTTTTGTGTCTGGAGTGTCGGGTTCGGGTGTAGGTGGTGCGGGTTTCTGTGTCGGAGGTTGGGGGGATGAGGTGTTTAATTTTGGTTTTGGACTTGGATTTGGATTTGTCTTTTGGCCTTGAGGGTTTGGAGGAGGAGGAACCCATGTTGGTTGTTAGTGGGCTGGTGGGTTGGTGGGTTGGATTGTGTAGGGATGTTTGAAGAACATGAGTTAGGGACTAGGTAGGAGCTGAAGAATGGGGAGTGACTGTGGCTAGTGAATCAATCGAAGTTGATGAATCACACGCATTTCTTCAATGCCATTCACTGTATGAGTTTAGAGGCGTTGCTGAAAATTGAAGTTCAGGAACGAGTTCTCCTTGAAGCTCGCTTAATGAAAAAGGGGTTCAAAACGATAGAAGTTGAATGTGCGACTTTATTTCAGATAATCAGAAGCTGAACATAGAAGCAGTATTTTAATTTTATTGCAGACTGCCTTTTATACTGTACCGGGAGGAGTTGCAAAAGACAAAGGGAGCTTTTTCCTGGATTGGGATGAGGGCCTTGAACTCAGGCAGTTAAGAATGCTCGCATCTTTCGCTTCGATTTATATGACATGGCCGAGATCGCAAAAGAAGAAGGTATGCCAAATGATGTCTATTTTGTGTTAACTGTCTATAAAACTCTCAGTCCGTAGTCACGATAATCGTAAGATGAATCGCCTTTTTCGTGTCCCAGTTATGCAACTCTAGCTACATCCTTTTCCTACCTTACTCCAACATCTCATCAGCTTCCGACCTTTCATTTCCCCCCTTCTTGCTAGAAGCTCTTTCCAACATCATAACTCCCTCCATTCGTAATTCCCATACTACTCCTCAACTTGTCCTCTGCATCTACCACCCTCCTCGGCAACCCCGCTCCAATCCCACAAAACACAAACAGTGCCCACTTCCACCTGAACGGATTAATCGCAATACAGAAAAAGAACCACCAGAGCAACTCCAGGTAAGTGAAGAAATCAAATGCCCCAGTTGGTGCAAAACGTTTCACGAAGCGTGTCATGTCAATCCAACGCTCCATCCAGAAGAGTCTCGGGCGGGTGAGAGGGTCGGAGAGAAACATTAAGAGGATACGGGTGTAGATACCGATGTGCCAATTGCCGACTGAGCCGATAGCATTTACGTAAGTGCAATTGTTGGCGCAGACGGATGGATGGGATGGTGGGAAAGTTTGGAGATACCAATTTGGCGGTCCATACGGGTCTTTGAAATTGTCTTCTGGGAGGAAATCAAGACTCGGTCTTTCGTAGCCGGTAGCCATGACCACGATATCTCCTTTTATGATTTTTTCTTTGCCTGGTCCACCACTTGGCACGCCTTTGGAGCGTAAATTAAATTTTATGCCCTCTTCCGTGAAGCTTTTGATGTCGCCACGGAGCCACTCAGCTTTTCCACTGCGGATCTTGTCCATGACGTCGGAGTTCACCATGGGAGTACCAGTGAAGAGACCTTTGTCAGTAGGAGCTAAGTCTTCGAGATCGCGGTAGAAGAGTTTCTTGAGGAGAAGCTCCGGGATCCAGGAAAGCAAGGTTTCCCCGCCGAAGATGTTGAAAGAGAGGAGGACATCGATGATGGGATTGCGGGGAATTATCCACTTGTCGGAGCGTGCTAAGATGTAGACCTTTTCTGCGTCCTCGTGAGAAGCAAATTCCAGGGCTTCGACCGCGGATGCACCGCCTCCGATTACGATCATAGTTTTGCCTTTCGCGTCCTTGCCAGTAAGATCTGAGGAATGGTAGATATCTCCCTTGAATTTATCTTGACCAGAAATGTGGGGCATCTTTGCATCTCCGCACGTTCCTACAGCTGCTATAATGCCTTCGAAACGGCCTTCGGATGGGTTGTTGATGATCCAGCGGCCTTTATCATCTTGATAGACTTTCTCTACTTGTGTCTCGAATTTTGTTTTCGATTCAAGGCTATAGCGTTTCCAAAGTTGGGTAATTTGGGACACGATTTGTTGGCGGTTCGGGTACCCCCCTTTCCATTGGACAGAGGGATGAAAACGGTACATTACGGAATGTATTTGCAGGCCGGAGGTGTTGTTCACTCGCTGAAAGGTGTTAGTATAAGTAGAAACGATGGAAAAGGGCACTCACACTCCAGATCCCACCAAGATTCTTTCTAGGTCCAGCTTCAAAGATTTGAACGTCGAATCCATGGCCCACACAATGGGAAGCAGCGGAAACACCAGTCAACCCAGCTCCAATGATTGCAATCTTAGGTCTACCAAGCTTTGCTCCCGGGGCTGGCGCATTGGGTGAGAGAATAAAATTTAGAAGGGTTTGCCATATCTGGTACAGGAAAACGAATGGGTGGAGGATAGGATTCTCCATGATGAATGAGGTCAAAGAAAAACAGATATCTTTTAATTGAAGAGTATTAATTGTATTAGAAGATAGAAAGAAGCATTCCTCTTCATTTTCATTCTGTCTCGAGCTGCTTGCGTGGGTAGCTTCATCGGAGACAGCGGTCCCTCTAGCTATGACGTATCGTCAAAAAGAGTTGACATGTGAAGATTCAGGGTCTAGGCCTTCTCACCATAACCTACAATTTGTGTATGCCTTCAATTTACAGGATAGGTTTGGTGCGAAATTATATTATAATGTTGAGTGTAATGGTTGATAGTAGTCCTACAAGTTTTGAAGATTGGCAGCCACCCCCTTTATCCTTTGTTCTTACTGATTGGTTAGAATTGCCATAGCGATTTACACTGAAATTCTTGACACTGAAAGTCCGACTCACATCGTTGGTGGCTTGCGAGAGAATGGAAGGAGTACGTGACGTATGGACACAATGTTACATCAAATCTACTGAAAGATTGAGAAGGGATGTTATTAGCTGATCAGGCTTGGAACATCAATAGTAATCAGACGGGTTGCACATCTTGAGTTGGATCGATCATATCACAAGCTAGGGGAAAGACAGAACCTATTTTCAGCTTCCATTTATCCACTCAAGCTCAAACTATGCTATCCTATCCTCGACCGCTCACAAGCACAAACCCAAAGTTCCCTAATGCCACCTCTCAAACGCGAAGTCGGCCGAAGAAGCAGAACTCATGAAACATCTAGGTAACACACATAAAATTCGTGAAGAAAGCGGCTCAAGTAAGCCTATTTTTTCCCACCTAGCACCCAATCCGCCAACGCACAATATAATAAACACAAAAAGTTATGCATATTCAATCGAATACAAAGACGACCAAGGGCGTCGTCGGATATGACAAGATTTCCAGAACGCGCGAAAAATGCTTCTCCAAAATCCAAGCCAAGTAAAGGGGTATCGCAACATCACAGATGAATCCAGCATGAAGCGGGAACAGAGATATATGCAGAAGAAGAAGGGTCCATATCCGAATATGTCAGGAGAGGGATATGTCGTATGTGGTTGAAAATTCCCAAGTTATGTAGTATTACGTAAATCCAGACGTATTAGAAATATGGTATAAAAATAAAGCCCAAGAGGGAGAATCTGAAGACGACCCCAGAAGTAGAGGAGATCGCAGGACGGTGCTGAGCCGTGGTGATGTCGAATATGAACAGGTTGTAGAAAGTATCGGTTGGAACCAGGTTCGATTATGTGTTTAGAGCATCAGTCCAGCTGCGATCAATGCGATGCTGAAGCTGAAGAAGCTGCTAGAGACGTATATTCCGTTAGCAGCATTCTTCGTTTTGGGAGTGGCGCTTGTAATTGGGGAGGTGGCGGTAGGGTTGAGACTTGTCGCTTTTCCTGTGCCAGTGGCTACGGTACCGCCACTCGATCCAGTGGCAGTTGCATTCGTTCCATTCTGGAAGAGGATGTGAGGCGAGTTGGATGCTGTTGGGTAAGGTAGCGTGGTATTGATACTTGAAGTAGATGAAAGAGAGGTGGTGGATGAGCTGGATGAACTGGACGAGCTAATCGACGAAGAGCTGGAAGAGCTTGAGCTAGATGTGCTGGAAGAAGTGGTGGAACTTGTTGAGGGCTTGCTGCTGGACGAAGGAGTCGGGGTCGGCGTAGGTGTCTGTGTTGGGGTAGGGCTGGGAGTAGAAGACGCAGCGCTTGATGATGAGTGAGAGCTAGAGCCAGAACTACCACCGGAGCTTCCCGCTTCGAACACCACGACATTGGCAGTAACGCCACTAGGAACGGTGACAACACAGAAACTGGCACCGCCAGCACCGGATGCTTGATCAGCGCTCTCGACTCCACCTACTCCATCTTTTGACGGATCGATCTTGCAAGGTAGGCCATTGCAGCCGCCACCAGTGCATACAATTTCGATTCCGAAAGAAGGGACAGTGTTTTTCCAATCGCAACCTGTGTACTCCGGGTTCCATCCAATCTTCAAGAAGCTGCTACCGTCCGCGACAGTGTTACCTCCAGCGACGTAAGGAGCCCAGTTTCCGATAGGTTTGGATTGATCACCCCAAACACACGCATCATCAGGCCCGACTCCTGGTGCGTTGATGTAGAAACTGTCGTACATTGTCAGTATTGTATATGACCAGAAGTGTGAAGTACATACTGTGAGGCAGTGCCGGCCCAGTAACTTGGACCAGGGACAGCTAGTTCTGACCAACCGGTTACGTGCGTCGGGATCAGCATAGCTTCGTTGCCTGGTAGGACGGTCTGACAGAATGAGACTCCTCCACCACAGTTGTTCTGTGCTCCCATAGCACCAGTTCCAGGGCCACAGTAGTCCTTGTCAGGGAAGGGTTTGGAAATCTGGCCATTCGAGTCGCAATAAAGTCCGCCTTGCTACGTAATGTCAGCCACAATTATCAAAATTTCTGGGATATTAACGGACCATTGACCCTGGGTAAACATATGATGTGACCGATGGGTTCCATTGGAGCATAACCTGTCCTGGAGGGCATGCGTATGGGCACCAATTGCCCGGTGTGCATGGTTGATCTGGACTCATAGCCCAACCAGCGTTTTGCGAATTTGGAGTGACAGCTACCAAGCCAGCATTTGTCGGAAAGGTGCATTGCCCACGTTTCTTCAATCCATCTTCGATGTGTTCCACCCGAGGAGAAGCATGTAATTTCTGATGGCTATGGCCGTGTCTTTTCCCCAACACATCCAAATGCTGGAGATGATGGTCATGCTTCGCCACGCATGGTGATGATAACAATAGTATAGCCGTGCCAATTGCGGCCTGAATATCCAAAAGCTTCATTGTGTATCTCGTGGATCTTGTTTTCGGCCAGATCTTGCCGTGTTTCTATGTTCCGATTCGCGTTTCTTCGATTGAGGATTTTGCGGCGAGGCGCTTTAAGGAGTTGACTCGATCTCAAAATCTCCTCCCAATGCTCGAAATGAACGACGGGGGTACAGAAAGAATGACTTTCGGTCAGGAGTGAACGAGCGACTGTTAAAAGAGCGTGATGGCGATGAACCCGCCAGGAAAAAGACGAAAAGACAGTGATGCAGCGAAAAGGATGGAGAGACGAAGGCTGGAAACGAGCAGAAAGAGGAGATGTGAAAGATCGTCGGGGGGGAGTGCTTACCAGCCCAAGCCCAAGCACGCTTGTTTCCCGTCGCTCGAACGGTCGAGGACCTGGGAAATTGCAGTTCATCTCGGATCCTTGTCTATCCAAATTAGAACATTGCCCAATGAAGAAGCTCCGTTTCTGCCAAGACTGAGGGCAGCGTCTGGTACCTGACGCTAATGCAGAAAGGAGATTTATTATTAAGAGCAGCTGGCCAATGAAAACTCACAGAAATTAAGCTTGCAGAACCCGCTGAAATTGTCTCATGTAAATGACAGATCGGGGAAAAGAAGCGAGCTGTCGCCTTTCCAATTTGATAGAAAGGAGAGAGAGGGAGGGGAAAACAGGGCGGCTGAGAAGGTGTTCTAGAAATTATCATTTGTTCATTTCCTTCTTTTCTCTTTCGCTCTGATGAATCAATGAAGAGAGTTGTATTTGAGAAGAGCGATTAATTTCAGTGTACAAGTACAACACTGAAAATGTCGCGATCCAAACATATCAACAATCAACAGTCAACATCAACAAAACGCATTCCGTGGGGTAGGACCCTTCCACATTCTCATTGATAAACCTTGTCTCCATGACAGTGGGCTTTTGCGGAGAAAGAGATTGATAGACGATGATACTCTTCATCGTTGGCTTTGAGCCTAGATTTGAGCGACGATCGCCTAGGAGGCTGTAGAGTTTGAAAGGGGGGAGTCTGGAACTTGCGCTCACTTATTCTACTAGTACACTCGTATACTCGTATACTCGTATAGTAGTGAGGCAACTCATCGTGATGAAAATGCCTATTATTTAAAGGAGTGATGATATTGAAATTAGGATCTGAGGTGTTCAAAGTTCAACTCATCCCTTCCCACAAGGCTGCGAGCCCCTTCCTCTACTAGTAGTCTCGATAGCTGTAACACCGAAGGCATGATCCTTTAAGGATTATTGTACAACTGAATGGCAGCTGCTAGGAAGAGTCTGACGTTTCGAGATGGATTCCTCAGCCTTGCCAAAACACTCTGCTGCTGGGGCTCTTCTATGCTACATTTGCACCGCTTGAGATTCGCATCGCTGAAATTTCCCATCGCATGCTTTCTCGCTCATAACAAGCCCTAAAACAAGATAGTTATTTGACAAGTTCTTGAGGATTGATACATCGCCAAAACAAGTAGGCGCAATACCTTCAAACATGCCTAGGTAAGTCTGACTAAAGTTTAGGGTGGGTCCAGCCTTGTAGCCTCACCCCACATCAACATCTTCCTTCAACAACACCCACGGTATGTCTGCATCACAAATCCCCAACCTCCTTACGTCGCGCGGTGGACCTCGCTCTCGAGGCCGTGGGCGGGGTCGCGGTGACCCTTCTACTATATCGGCGTCCGCGCGCAGAGATCAAAATATCCAGGCAACCGATACAGATGCTGCCGTATCACGACTGAGTGCTGTATCAATTGGTTACCTGGATGATCCATTCGCGCATTATTTTGTAAATAGCAGCGGCACTCGGAGATTGCCCATCATAAACCGCGGTTTGAACAAATTTCAGTCTGCTGGGTATCGAAGCTAGCTAACAAGGCCCATCAGGAACATATACACGAACAACAGCGCTCGATACCCTTATCAGTGCCTTCCTTTCCCCCTCAGACCCCTCTTCACCCACACAAATCAAGCAAATAGTTTCTCTCGGAGCTGGAACGGACACACGGTATTTTCGACTTCGCGCTCGAAACCAGCACAGAAACCTCCTCTACCATGAATTTGACTTCTCTACAGTCTGCCAGACCAAACGCCAGATAGTAGAGCGAAATAAACCTATCTTTATTGGTGATGAAGTTGTTTTTGAGCAGCAAAATGATAGTCAGACAAATATTTCAGGGGAGGAAGCACATGCTGAGTGGGGATTAATGCGCTCCATTGGTGGGGAATACCAGAAACGATATTACTGCCATCCTATAGACCTTCGACAATTACCTTCTCTGCCATCTCTAGAATCGTGTCGAGGTCTGCGACATGATGTCCCAACGCTCATCATCTCCGAATGCTGCCTATGCTATTTGGATGTAGACACCGCAAGGGATATCGTGAAATGGTTTGGAGATAAGATTCCTGATCTCGGGATAGTTCTTTACGAACCTATCGGAGTGGGTGATGCGTTCGGACAAATGATGGTAGAGAATCTTGCTGCGAGAGGCATCGCTATGCCTACAGTGCAAAGATACAAGACTTTGAGTGATCAAACTGAGCGACTGGCAGACTTTGGGTTCAAGGCGAATGGTGGAAAGGGAGGTAGTAATGCCGAGACAATAGATAATATCTGGAAGAAGTGGATATCAGACAACGAGAGGGAAAGAGTCGATGGTTTGGAGGGCTTGGATGAGGTTGAGGAGTGGCAGATGCTGGCTAGGCATTATGCTGTTGTTTGGGGTTGGAAAGAAGGAAATGCTTGGGATGGCTGGAGACGGCATCCTGTTGAATGATGAAGGAGTATTATCACGGAAACGAGGTTCTATGCGTGATCTTAAGTACAAGGGCATTATGGCTTGACTCTACATTCTTCGCGTCCACCTACCACGCATCATATTTCTCTATTATTCCGTCAATCTCTATTTGCTTGATTGATTCTTTCTTCCTTTTATTTTCTACTATAATGAAAGTTTTCTGTATTTTGTGTCCTCTCAGGAGGGTCTCCTTTTTAGTTACACTATTGATTCTAGGGGTTCATCCTGAGAGCTCAAAATATCAACTCGATACAGAGTATTCGGGCACGACATTTTTCGACGGATTTAATTTCTTGACTGTGAGTCTTCAACGAGAGACGCTAGGGCAGAAGCCTTTCATACATTGTTTAAACTATGTTTATCATAGTCCGGATGCTGAATCTTACTAGGATCGCGACCCAACGCACGGCTTTGTCAGGTAAACATCATTTATCCCTCCACTTTACTAGTTAACGATAGATGAACAGTTATCAGGACCACGATGCAGCAGCTTATAATGGCCTAATCTCAACTCGACCGAATGGGCCAGCTTATATGGGTGTTGATCATGTGACAGGTTTGCAGGTTTCAGGAATTGGAAGGAAGAGTGTAAGAATTACGACGAAGAAGTATTGGACTCATGGACTGTTCATAAGTGATATCGCACACATGCCAGGTGGAGTATGTGGAACATGGCCCGCTCGTGAGTGGTGTCCTTTGCAAATGCTAAATTTCAATGAGAAGTTGACTGAGTTTCAGTTTGGATGTTGGGGCCACATTGGCCTGCTAGTGGCGAAATCGATGTCATTGAGGGGGTCAATTCTCAAAACTCGAACTTGATGTCACTGCATTCGTAAGTGTTATATTCTCTTGATGGCTTCTTTTAATGTTGGTCCAGCTCTCCAGGTTGTACAATCTCAGGAAGCAACCAAACAGGATCTCTTCGAACATTTAATTGCGACACCAGCGTCAACGGCAATTCTGGATGCGGTGTAGGCGACCCCTCATCAACATCCTATGGTACAGGCTTCAACAATATTACCGGAGGTGTCTATGCAATGGAATGGACCTCGGACTTCATCAAAATTTGGTTCTTTCCCCGAGGTTCCATTCCATCAAATATTCAAAAGGGAAACCCCGATCCAACTACTTGGGGAACACCTATATCTAATTTTGCGGGCCAATGTGTCCTGGACGACCATTTCGCCAACCATCAGATCATCTTCGACACAACTTTTTGTGGAGATTGGGCAGGCGCGGTTTGGGAGGGTGATCCGGTGTGCAGAAATAAGGCGTCAATGTGCGTTAATTATGTTGCAGAATTTCCAGAGGATTTTGAGGATGCGTGAGTTTCCATTCTCGGGAGGTGGGGCTCAGTGACTAAAGCTGTGAATAGATATTGGAGTATAAATTCGGTCAAGGTTTACATAATTGGGTCTGATGAAGCTGGGGATGGAAGTCAATCCACTGTTGCTCCTACTGTGAAAAAGTGGATAGCGGAGTCTACCAGGTCTACCAGGTCTACCAAAAAGCAAAGTTCGACCCCTAAATCTTTGAGTGCATCTCGAAAGACAACTTCTTCTCAGCAAGTTTCCACTACGTCGATTGACCATCGTTCCTCAGCTACCAAGACAGCCATTTCAACGAAACTCCCTACGTCGTCCCGAAAACCGTCTAGCTCCTTTTTCAAATCACAGACTCACTCATCTGCAACATTGCAACCATCTTCATCAAAGGAATCTACATCCTCAAAGCGCATTTCAAGTATGAAAACAACATCATCATCCACCAAATCACACACAGTTCCGAAATTTTCAACAAAATCTCCCACATCCTCAGTTAAACACACCACTTCATCCTCTAAAATCTTAATCTCAACCGAAAGGCTCACCGAATCAGCTCCAGCAGGTATACCTCACTGGCCCCGAACTTCCACGTCTACGTCCCAAAACACACCACTTCGTCATCTTCGAAACACCGTGATTTAACGGAGGTGAAATCTGCGACTACTTTGGCAAAGAAAGGATGACCTTTGTTTATTGATTTGAGAAAATGGGGATTGCGTGGTGGAAATTCCACGAGATAGGTCACGAGTCAAATGTCAAGATATCAAATTTTATCGAGGTCTTTTTCTGGTAGATGTCAAGGGACTGAGTTGTAATTAGTAACCGCGATTGATGAATTTTTTTATTGTTAATTTTTTTTTTTTTTTTTGGTTATGTATTAGTAAGAAGATATAAAATGGGGGGCGGTTTTTGGTTTTTTGGTTTTAATTGTTGGATTATTGTTGTTGTTGATGGGTTTTGGTTTTTTATTTTGTGAA
>Ga0182030_10001165_pt1 | contig 53313 bp, 46 predicted proteins | sample 812S3MmetaG_FD_121299 | JGI IMG/M metagenome (GOLD analysis project Ga0182030, IMG submission 121299) | Permafrost microbial communities from Stordalen Mire, Sweden - 812S3M metaG (Illumina Assembly) | ecosystem: Environmental > Terrestrial > Soil > Wetlands > Permafrost | place: Sweden...
CGCGGCGCGCGACGCCGGCGCCGGCGCCGGCACCGCGTTGTTGCGCACACCGGCGATCATGTATGATGGACGTATCGCGATAAGAGCTGTCTGGAGAGTGTCCTTTCGATTAGGACCGCCGAAGGCGCAACCGCCCGGAAACGCTCAGGCACATGAACGGCAGACTCTCGCGATCTCTGGAGAGCGGCTGCGCAGTCAAGGGCAGCCCACCGAAGGGGAGCAGCGCTTTCTTAGCGCGCAATCTCTCAGGTCATAAGGACAGAGGGGCCAAGCACGCCGGTGCTCGCGTCCCTTAGTCTCTTTCGACTCGAGGTTGCCATGGGCCTGAAGACTCCTCTGTATGACACCCATGTTTCGCAGGGCGCCAAAATCGTCGATTTTGGCGGCTTGGACATGCCGCTTCACTACGGTTCGCAGATCGAAGAGCACCACGCGGTGCGCCGCGACGCGGGAATGTTCGATGTGTCGCACATGGGCGTGCTCGACCTCACCGGCGGCAGGGTGCGCGAATTCCTGAGGCATCTGCTCGCCAACGACGTGGACCGATTGAAGCTTCCGGGAAAGGCGCTGTATTCCTGCATGATGCTGCCGAACGGCGGCGTCATCGACGACCTGATCGTCTATTTTCTGTCGGAGACGTGGTTTCGACTGGTCGTCAATGCCGGGACCCGCGGAAAGGATCTGGCTTGGATCATCGGGCACGCGGTTGCATTCGACGTCGTCGTGGCGGAGCGTCCGGAATTGGCGATGATCGCCGTTCAGGGCCCGAACGCCCGGGAAAAAACGCTGCCCCTGCTCGATTTGGCGCAGCGCCGGCCGGCACTGGCACTGGCGCCGTTTGCCGGCGCGTCCTTCGACTCGTGGTTCATCGCCCGCACCGGCTACACCGGCGAGGACGGCTTCGAAGTGATGATGCCCGCCGCCGATGCCGAGAAGGCTTGGAATGAACTGCGTGCGCAGGGAATTCAGCCGGCGGGCCTGGGTGCGCGCGACACCCTGCGCCTCGAGGCCGGCATGAACCTCTATGGCAGCGATATGGATGAGAACCACCATCCGTTGGAGTCAGGTTTGGCATGGACGGTGGCATTCGAGCCCGGCGACCGCGATTTCATCGGCCGCGCTGCATTGGAAGGCCTGCCGCATGGCGGCGAGGAACTCGTCGGACTGCTGCTCGAAGAGCGCGGCGTGCTTCGCAGCCATCAGAAAATACAGCCGGGCGGAGAAGTGACCAGCGGGACTTTTTCTCCGACCTTGAACCGGTCCATCGCGCTGGCGCGCGTACCAAGAACCAGCGCATGCGGAGTGCAAGTCGAGATTCGCGGCAAATTGCACGCAGCGAGGATCGTCAAGCCGCCGTTCGTGCGCCGCGGGAAGGCAATGATTCAGGTCTAGCAACGGGGAGTTTACCTTGAGCAATATTCCGAGCGATTTGCGCTACATGAAGAGCCATGAGTGGGTGCGCACGATTCAGGACGGTTCGATGGAGATCGGCATTTCCGAACATGCACAGGCCGCTCTCGGCGATCTGGTCTTCGTCGAGGTGCCGGAAGTCGGGCGCACCCTGGCCGCAGGAGAAGCGTGCGCGGTGGTCGAATCCGTGAAAGCCGCATCCGACGTCTATAGCCCGGTGGGCGGCAAAGTCGTCGCGGCCAATGCCGCGCTCGCGACTTCGCCCGAACTCCTCAACCAGGATCCGTATGGGGCGGGGTGGCTGTTCCGCGTGCAGGCGAATTCGCCGGGGGAGCCGGCGGCGCTCATGAGCGCCTCGGACTACGAGGCTTACCTGGCCGACGAAGCGAAGTAGGGAGTTCCCATGGCGTTCATTCCTCACACATCCGATGACATCGCGCGCATGCTCGAGGTCATCGGCGTGCAGTCGATCGAGGATCTGTTCGACGAAATCCCCAAGGAGTTGCGCGCGGGAGTGCTCGACGTCCCGCCAGCCATGGGTGAAATGGAGGTGGCGCGACTGCTGAGCGACCGCGCCGCCGGCGACGGCCGGCAGTTGAATTTCATCGGGGCGGGCGCGTATGAACATCATATTCCGGCGCCCGTGTGGGCGATTGCGACACGCGGCGAGTTCTACTCCGCCTACACGCCCTACCAGGCCGAGGCGAGCCAGGGCACCCTGCAATTGATCTATGAATATCAATCGATGATGTGCGCCTTGACCGGAATGCAGGTCTCGAACGCGTCGCTCTACGACGGAGCCTCCGCGTTGGCGGAGGCCTGCCTGATGGCGGTACGCGCCAACCGCGCATCGAGTTCGCGGCGCATCCTCGTGCCGCGCGCGGTGAACCCCACGTATGCCAGGGTCGCGCATTCGATTGCCGGCAATCAGAACATCGTGTTCGAGCCGGTGGATTTCGACCGGGCCGCGGGGCGAACGCTGCTCGAGTCGCTCGAAACCTACGGCGGACAGGACGTCACCGCGCTGGTGGTGCAGCAGCCGAATTTCTTCGGCAGCCTGGAAGAGGCCGATCAATTGACCGACTGGGCTCACGACCACAAAATCTTGGTGATTGCCGTGGTAAATCCCATTTCCCTGGCGCTGCTCAAGGCTCCGGGACAGTGGGGTACGCGCAGCGATTCCAATCGAGGCGCCGACATCGTCTGCGGCGAAGGGCAGCCTCTCGGCGTGCCCCTGGCATCGGGCGGCCCGTACTTCGGCTTCATGGCAACGCGCATGCAATACGTCCGGCAAATGCCCGGGCGCATCGTGGGACGCACCGTGGACACCGAAGGACGTCCGGGTTTCAGCTTGACTCTGCAGGCGCGCGAGCAGCACATAAGACGCAGCAAGGCGACGTCGAATATCTGCACCAATCAAGGTTTGATGGTGACGGCCGCGACCATCTACATGTCGCTGCTGGGCGCTGCCGGACTCGAGCGCGTCGCCGAGGCCAGCCTGCAGCGCACGGCGCAATTGGCGGCGGCGCTCGGCGCTGTCGCGGGAGTCAGGCCCGCATTCAAGACGCGGCATTTTCACGAAACCGTGCTGCAGCTCGATCGGCCCGTCGCGCCCGTTCTGGCGGCACTGGCGCGCCGAGGAATCCTGGGCGGACTCGATCTGGGCGAACGCTATCCGGAATTGGGGCACGCCTTGCTGGTGTGCGCCACCGAAACGAAATCCGACGCCGACATCGCCGCGTACGCCGGCGCGCTGGCCGACATCATGAACACTTCGCGCGCCGCCGCTTGAGGGAGGAAACCATGGCCGAGTTGCAGCTCCGAGAGCCCCTGATATTCGAACTGAGCAAACCCGGGCGGCAGGCACCGACGCAGTTCCCGCCCGCCGCCGCGGGTTCGGCTGAAATCCCGGTTCACCTGCGCCGCGCGGAACGGCCCTCGCTGCCCGAGGTGTCGGAACTGCAGGCGGTGCGCCATTTCACCCGCTTGTCGCAGATGAATTTTTCGATCGACACTCATTTCTATCCGCTCGGCTCATGCACGATGAAATACAACCCCAAGGCGTGCAATAGCCTGGCCATGCTCCCGGAGTTTCTCGGGCGGCATCCGCTCGGTCCCGAGCCGCAGGGTTTCATGGCGTGCATGTACGAGCTTCAGGAGATGCTGCGGGAGATCACCGGAATGCAGGCGGTGAGCCTCACGCCCATGGCGGGAGCGCAAGGCGAGTTTGCCGGCGTCGCAATGATTCGCGCGTATCATCGCGCGCGCAACGATCCGGCCCGCAATGAAATCATCGTGCCTCAGGCGGCGCATGGCACCAATCCGGCAACCGCGGCAATGTGCGGATGCAGCGTAAAGGAGATTCCCTGCGATGCGAACGGCGATGTGGACATCGACGCCCTGAAAGCGGCCGTCGGTCCCGCGACGGCCGCCATCATGCTGACGAACCCGTCGACGCTCGGGGTTTTCGAATACAAGATCGCCGAAGTTGCGCGCATCGTGCATGAGGCGGGCGGGCTCTTGTACTACGACGGCGCCAATCTCAACGCCATTCTCGGCAAGGTGCGTCCGGGCGACATGGGCTTCGACGTCATCCACATGAATTTGCACAAGACTTTTTCCACCCCGCACGGCGGCGGCGGCCCGGGTTCCGGGGCCGTGGGGGTCGCCGCGCGCCTGGCGCCGTTTTTGCCCATTCCCGTCGTTGGAAAGGAGGGCGAGCGGTTCCGCTGGTTGACGGAGCGCGACCTGCCGCAATCCATCGGCCGGCTGTCGGGCTTCATGGGCAATGCAGGGGTCAATCTTCGCGCCTACATCTACATGCGGCTGTTGGGGCGCGAGGGGATGGTACGCGTCGCGGAGTTCGCAACGCTCAATGCCAACTACTTGATGAAAAGGCTGCAGGCGGCAGGGTTCGAAGCGGCCTATCCCGCCCGGCGGGCCAGCCATGAATTCATTCTCACGCTGAAGCGCGAGAACCGCCTCTACCAAGTGACCGCCATGGATGTGGCCAAGCGCCTGCTCGACTATGGCTTTCACGCGCCGACCACCTATTTCCCGCTGCTCGTGCCCGAGTGCCTGCTGATCGAACCCACGGAAACCGAGGCCAAGGAGGACCTGGATCGGTTCTGCGATGCCATGATCGCGATCCGGCGCGAAATGGAGCAAGAGCCCGAGAAACTATCCTCGGCACCGCATACAATGCCGGTGCGGCGGCTCGATGATGTCCGCGCAGCGAAACAGCTGGATTTGGCATGGAAACCCGCCGCTTGAATGAGCGACAGACATAAACCCACCGGTATCAGGCGCGTGCTGCGCGCTTTCCGCTATTCTTTCCAAGGTTTTCGACACGCCTGGCGGGAAGAGGCGGCGTTTCGCCAGGAGGCGATGCTGTCGTTGCTGCTCATCCCCGCGGGCCTGTACTGCGGGCGTTCGGGAGTGGAGCGCGCCCTGCTGGTGACCCCGGTTTTGCTGATATTGATCGTTGAAATCCTCAACAGCGCGGTGGAGGCGGTGGTGGACCGGTCAGGCACCGAACGCCATCCCCTGGCCGGCATGGCCAAGGACATGGGGTCGGCCGCCGTGATGCTGAGTTTTGCCTTGCTAGGAACCGTATGGCTCCTGGTCTTGTCCGATCACGGGCACTTGAACACAATTTAACCCTAGGATCGGCATGTCCCGTACCGCGCTGTTTTTGTCCGCACTTCTATTGTCCTGTTCCCGCATCCTAGCCGCCGCCGTTCCCGTCCACGCTCCCGGCATTCCCAGCACGCCCGCCAACTGGGCACAGACTCTGGAACGCATCGCGAGCGGTGTCGTCACCATTCAAATCGACAGCACGCGGGCGTTCGACACCGAATGGAACACGACGGCCCAGGCGACGGGCTTCGTCATCGATGCGAAGCGCGGCCTCATCCTGACCAATCGGCATGTCGTCACGCCGGGACCTGTGACGGCGCAGGCAATCTTTCTCAACCGCGAGGAAGTGCAGCTCTATCCGGTGTACCGCGATCCGATCCACGACTTCGGCATCTACCGCTACGATCCGGCGAAATTGAAGTTCATCCAGCCGGCGGAACTGCCGCTGTATCCGGCCGGTGCCGTCATCGGCCGCGAGATCCGCGTCGTCGGAAACGACGCGGGCGAGCAGCTCTCCATTCTCGCCGGCACCCTGGCGCGCCTGGACCGCGAGGCGCCGGAATACGGCTACGGCAAGTACAACGACTTCAACACGTTTTACTATCAGGCTGCCTCGAGCACCTCCGGCGGTTCTTCCGGTTCACCGGTCATCGACATCGAGGGCCGGGTGGTGGCGCTCAACGCGGGCGGCGCGACCGGCGCGGCGTCGAGCTTCTACCTGCCGTTGACGGCCGTGACCCGGGCCCTGTCGTTCATCGACGCGGGGAAACCCGTGCCGCGCGGGACGCTGGAGACGGTGTTCAAGTACACGCCTTATGACGAATTGCGCCGCCTCGGCCTGAATTCCGATGTCGAAGCGCGGCTGCGGGGCGCGTATCCGAAATTGACCGGAATGCTGGTGGTCGACGATGTCCAGCCGGGATCGGGCGCCGACGGCGTGCTGGCTCCCGGCGACATTCTGGTGTCCATCGACGGCAAGCCGGTCCCTGAATTCTTCGCGCTCGAGGACGTGCTCGACGGCCACGTCGGACGGCAGATCAATGTCGAGGTAGAGCGCGGCCGCGAGACGCTCAAGCACGAACTCGAGGTCCAATCCCTGGCGTCGATCACGGCCGACGAGTACATCGAGTTCGGCGAAGCGGTGGTGCACACGCTGTCCTACCAGCAGGCGCGGCATTTCAACGTGCCCATCCAAGGCGTTTATATCGCCAATCCGGGCTATGTGTTCGGCAGCGCCGGCATTCCGCGCGCGGCTTTGATCAGCTCTTTCAACGGCAAGAAAGTCGGGAGCCTCCAGGATTTCGAGGCGGCCCTCGCCGATCTCGCCGACGGCGCGAATGCGCCGGTCCGCTATGTCACCCTGGAGGACCCGCGCGCCGCGCAGCTCAAGGTCATCCGCATGGACAGGCGCTGGTTTCCGGCGCGAAAGTGCAAGCGCGACGACCTCTTGGGTACGTGGCCGTGCGTCCCGATCGCGCAAGGTCCCGCACCCTCGAGCGTGCCGCCGGCCGCGACTCAATTCGCCAAGACCGGCGATGTGCGGATCGACCGGCTGGCGCCGTCGCTGGTCATGGTGAATTTCGACATGCCTTATTCGGTGTCGGGAGTCACGGAGAAGAACTATCACGGCACGGGCGTGATCGTCGATGCGAAGCGAGGCCTGGTGGCGATCGACCGCAATACCGTGCCTCTGGCGATGGGCGACGTGCGCATCACCTTTGCCGGCACGGTCGAGGTTCCGGGCAAAGTCGTGTTCATTCACCCGCTGCACAATCTTGCGGTGGTCTCCTACGATCCGAAGTCGATCGGCGACACGCCGGTCCGCGCCGCCACGCTGCTGACCCGGCCCTTGAGCGCGGGGGATGATGTGTGGGTGGTGGGCCAGCGGGCGGACTCGAAGATTCTGTCGCAGAAGACCCAGATATCGAGCGTCGACGCGGTGTCATTCCCCCTGTCGCGGACCCTGCGCTTTCGCGACAGCAATTTGGAGGCGGTGAGCCTCATCAATCCTCCCGGCGACTACGACGGAGTACTTTCGGACGAAAAGGGCAATGTGCTCGCCATGTGGTCGAGCTTTGCCTTCGAATCGCAGCGCGAATTGGAGCAGTTGAACCGCGGCATACCGGCGGAGCTGGTGTCCGAGATGATCGGAGTGGTGGCCGACGGGCGGCCCCTGTACTCGTTCGAGGCCGAATTCGACGTCCAGTCGCTGGCCGGCGCGCGGGAGCTTGGGTTGCCCGATGCCTGGGTGCGGCGCCTGGAAGAGCACAATCCGCAGCGCCGGCAGGTGCTCGGCATCGACCGGCTGGTGGCCGGCTCGCCCGCCGCCGCGCTGCTCGAACCGGGCGACCTGGTCCTCGCCGTCGACGGCAAGGTGGTGAACCGCTTCCGCGAGGTCGAGCGCGCCGTGCAGAATCCCGAAGTCAAAGTGGATGTGTGGCGCGACGGAGCCGAAAAGTCCCTGCAGATGAAAACGGTGGCGCTCGACGGGCGCGACATCGATCGCGTGTTGATTTGGGCGGGCGCCACGCTTCAGGCGCCTCATCGCGCCATGGCGGCGCAACGCGGCATCGCCCCGTACGGAGTCTTCGTATCGTTCTTCTTTTACGGCTCGCCTGCGACGCATTACGGCCTGTATGCCGGGCGGCGCATCACGGAGGTCGATGGGCAACCCACCGCCGACCTCGACGCGTTCATCAAGGCGGTCGGCGGCAAGCCCGACCGGGCGTCCCTGCGCTTGAAGACCGTGAGCTGGAACGGGCAGACGGATGTCATCACCCTGAAACTCGACAAGCATTATTGGCCGGCGTACGAGCTCGATCGGCAGAAAGACGGCAGCTGGACGCGCATTGCGCTCGATCCGCCCGAAGCGACGGCCGCACGATGAGTTCCTCCCCGTTCAAACCTACGGCGATCTTCGCACTGGCGGTCGCGGTGCTGAACGCGCCGGCTTCTCCTGCTGCCGCGCCGGGCGGCGCTTCCGGCCCCGGCCCCGCCGTCGCGGGCTTCAGCTACGTGCAGTCGGCGGGCGGCATCGACGAATACCGCTTCGATGCCAACGGCCTGCAGGTGCTGGTAAAGCCGGACCACTCCGCGCCGGTGGCGAGCTTTCAAGTGACGTATCACGTGGGATCGCGCAACGAAGTCACCGGCACCACCGGTTCCACCCATTTGCTCGAGCACCTGATGTTCAAGGGCAGCGAGCGTTTCAACGATCCGGCGGGGGACAGCGTCAAGCAGTACCTGGGTGCTCGCGGCGCGACCTTCAACGCGACCACGTACTTCGATCGCACCAATTACTACGCCACGCTCGGCAGCGGCGATCTCGAGGGCTATGTCGCCATCGAGGGGGACCGCATGCGCAATCTCTGGCTGCACGACGCGGACAAGCAATCGGAGATGACCGTGGTCCGCAATGAGTTCGAGCGCGGCAAAAACGACCCCAACACCATCTTGCGCGAAGAAGTGCAAGCCGCCGCCTTCGTCGCCTATCCGTATCATCATTCGACCATCGGCTGGAAGAGCGACATCGAAAAGGTCACGGTCGAGCAGCTGCGCGCCTTTTACGACACGTTCTACTGGCCGAACAACGCGACGGTCACCTTCGTCGGAGACATCGAGCCCGCCGTGGCCTTGAATCTGGTCAAAAAGTACTACGGCGCGATTCCCCGATCCCCGCATCCCATCCCCGAAGTGGTCACCGAGGAACCGGAACAAACCGGCGCCAGGCGCGTCACGGTGAACAAGCCCGGCAAGATCGGTTCGATCGAGATTGCCTACAAGATCCCCGGCGCCCTCGACAAGGACATACCGGCGCTCGACGTTCTCGGCGATGTGCTTTTCTCGGGCAAGAACAGCCGGCTGTACCGCGCGCTGATCGACCAGAACCTGGCGCTGCGAGCCGGAGCGGGGCTGGAGAGCATGCGTGCCGCAGGCTTGTTCGAAGTCAGTGCGTCTTTGAGTCCCGGTGTCGCGCACGAGACCGTCGAGAAGATCATCCTTGCGGAGATCGAGAAGGTCAAGGAGGCCGGGGTCACGGCCGACGAAGTCAGCCAGGTCATTCATCAGCATCACGCGGCCCAGGCGTACGGCCGCGACGGCACCGCGGCGGTGATCGCCCAATTGAACGAATGGATCTCGGCCGGAGATTGGACCCAATACATCCGCTACGACGATGCGGTCGCCCGAGTGACGCCCGCCGAGGTGCAGCGCGTCGCCAACCGGTATCTTTCGATCAAGCAAAGCACCACCGGCTGGTTCGTGCCGGATACCTCCAAGTGAAGGCCATCGGCATGAACACCCTATACCAATCGATCGGCCTTGCGGCCCTGTTTCTGGCCGCCGACGTCCGGGCCGCCGACATCGCCAAACACGTGGTGCGAACCCAGATCGCCGGGATCGACGTCATCGCTTATCGGACGGGCATCAAGGACGTGGTCACCATCGCCGGGGCGCTCCCGGCGGGCGATGTTTTCGCCACCGAGAACATCGCGGCCGCGTCTTTGACCGGCTCCATGCTCGACAAGGGCACATTGACCGAGGACAAGTTCGCCATCGCCAAGCAACTCGATCGCGTCGGCGCCCAGCTGGGCTTCGGCGTCGAGGAACAAACGTTGACCGTGCAAGCGCGCAGCCTGAAAGCCGACTTGCCGCTGGTGCTTAAGATCATGGCCGATGAACTGCGCCATCCCGCGTTCTCGGACGAGGAATTTACCAAGGCGAAGATCGCCATCGATGGCAGCATGCAGCAGCAGGCTGAAAATACCGGTTTCCGCGCCGGCGAGGCATTTTCGCGTGCCGTCTTTCCCGCGGGCCACCCGAACCGGCAGGCGTCGCTGGACGAATGGCACGCCGCCATCGGGGCCATCACCGTCGCCCAAGCAAAGGATTTTCACCGCAGGTTCTACGGCCCAAGCCATATGACCCTGGTGCTGGTCGGGGATCTCGACATCGCGAAAATCCAAGCCGAAATAAAAAGGGACTTCGCCGGCTGGAACGGCGGAGTCGCCTACCGTCAGGCGCCGCAGGCCGCCTCGGCGGGGCCCGTCACGGACGAGGTCGTCGCGATGCCGGGCAAGACCAGCGTCTCCGTGCTCATGGGTCAGGCCACCGGATTGCGCTATCGCGACCCTGACGCGTTGCCGCTCCGGGTCGGCTTTGCCATCTTCGGCAGCGGATTCACCGGCCGCCTGATGGGCACGGTGCGCGACAAGGAAGGGCTGACGTACGGCATCGGCGCCAACATGGCGGACGATACCTTCGACGACGGCGACTGGCGCATCCAGGCGACCTTCGCACCGAGCCTGCTCGACAAGGGCCTCGTGTCCACGCAACGCGAATTGCAAAAATGGTGGCGGGACGGCGTCAGCGCCGAGGAGCTCAAGGCAAAGAAGACCGACATGATCGGCTCGTTCAACGTCAGCCTGGCCACCACCGGCGGCATGGCCGGCGCCCTGCTGCGCACCGTGCTTCGCGGCTACCCGCTCACTTGGATCGACGACTATGCAAAGTCCGTCGATGCCGTGAACCTGGCCCAGGTGAACGGCGCCATCAAACGCTACGTCGATCCGCAGAAGCTGGTGATCGTCGAGGCCGGCAGCGTCGGTACGGCAACGCCCCCTCATCCGTGAGCGGCATATGGTCATAGACGCGGCCCGGGAAGATCTCGGACAGATACTGGCGATCTACAACGAAGTCATCCGCAATTCGACGGCCGTATATTCGGAAGTAGAGTTCACGCCGGTGCGCGGCGAGCAGTGGTTCGACGGCAAGACGGCTCACGGTTTCCCCATCGTGGTGACGCGCGATGCTTCGGGGATAACCGGATTCGGCACCTTCGGCGAGTTTCGGCAGTGGCCATGCTATCGACACACGGTCGAGCACAGCGTGCATGTGCGTTCGGACCGCCGGGGCCTGGGGATCGGCAGAGAATTGGTGGCCGATCTTTTGGCGCGTGCCGCCCGCAGCGGCAAGCACGTCATGATTGCCGGCATCGACGCGGACAATGCGGCTTCGATCGGCTTGCACCGCAGCCTCGGATTCACCGAGGTCGGCCATTTTCACGAAGTGGGGTTCAAGTTCGGGCGCTGGCTCGATTTAACATTCATGCAATGTATCCTGCCGCCGACAGTCGATCCCGTCGCGAAGTAAAGAAAAAGCTGCCGCCGTTTGCGCAAAAGCGGCATTGCGACACAGAACGGACACTCCGGAGCATATGCGACCTTTGCTGGTATCGCAGTCTTGTTATCATGCGGCCGTGGTAAGAGCTACACAGACCGACATCGAGGAAGCCGTTCAAGCATTGCGCGCCGGCGAACTGGTGGTGTTCCCGACCGAAACCGTTTATGGACTCGGCGCGAATGCCGCCGACCCCGCCGCCGTGCGAAAGATTTTCGAGGTCAAGGGACGTCCGCCCGATCATCCGGTGATCGTGCACTTGGACGATCCGAAATACCTGCATCGGTGGGTGTCTTCCGTGCCTGCCGTCGCGGAAAAACTGGCGGCAAAATTCTGGCCGGGGCCCTTGACCCTGATTCTGCCCAAGGCGGACAACGTCAACGACATCGTGACGGGCGGACAGGAAAGCATCGGCATCCGCGTGCCGTCCCATCCGATGGCCCAGCAGCTGTTGAACGCATTCGGCGGCGGCATTGCCGCGCCCTCCGCCAACCGCTACGGACGGTTGAGCCCGACCAAGCCGGAACATGTGCGTGACGAACTGGGCGATGCGGTCCACGTCATTCTCGACGGCGGAGACTCCCCCATCGGCTTGGAATCCACCATCGTGTCCTGCCTCGGGAACGAGGCGCGCCTGCTGCGCCCGGGGTTCATCACGCGTTCGCAGCTCGAACAGGTGGTCGGAAACCTGGTGATCGGCGGCGTCAGTCCCCGGGCTCCGGGCGACCGCGCGCTGCACTACGCGCCGTCCACTCCGCTCGAGATGGTCCCTTCGGACGACCTGGAGGTGCGAGCCAGCGAGATGACCGAGCGGCAGGAGAAGGTGGCGGTGCTCGCCATGCGTCCGCCGCTGCAGACCCAGCGGTACATGACCTGGATCAATGCGGGCAAGCGGCCGGATGTCTACGCGCACAACCTCTACAATCATCTGCGGACGCTCGACCGCGCCGGCTGCGCCAGGATTTTCGTGCAAGCCCTTCCGCAGGATGAGCGCTGGGCGGCGATTCTGGATCGCCTGCAGCGCGCCAGCGGCATGGGCGACGATTCGCTCGAGCTGAGCGTCAGCTGATGGCCAAAGCTTCCGCCAAAGCACGGTCCCTGCCCGACGAATCGCTGGAGCTCGAACCGGGCCAGGATCCATTCTCGCGCGGGTCGATCAGGCATCTGGTGAAGCGCTACGGTTCGCCGCTGTTCGTCATCGATGCGGAGCGCGTGCGCGGGCAGTATCGACGCCTCTCGGCAGCCTTGCCCGGCGTCGACCTTCACTATGCACTCAAGCCCCTGCCGCATGCGTCGGTCATCGATACCCTCAACGCCGAAGGCGCTTTCTTCGATCTGGCGACCAATGGCGAAGTGGAGCTGGTCCGGCGCCTGAAGATCGCGCCGCGGCGCTGCATTCACACTCACCCGATCAAGCGCGACAGCGACATCCGCACCGCACTGGCGTACGGCGTCGACCGGTTCGTGGTCGACAACCCGGATGAACTGCGCAAGTTCGTGAAGTACCGCAGCCGGTCATCCCTGCTGCTCAGGATCTCATTCAGCAGCCCCGACGCGAGATGCGACCTGTCGCGCAAATTCGGCTGCGAGCCGGCGGCGGCCGCCGACCTATTCCGGCTTGCGGCGGAACTGCGGATCAGGATCGACGGGCTGTCGTTTCACGTCGGATCGCAGGCCGCGGGACCCGCGATGTTCGTCGAGGCCATCGCCAAGTGCGGCGAATTGATGCGCGTGGCCGAAGGAATGGGACATGCCCTCGAGATGTTGGACATCGGCGGGGGTTTCCCCGTGGATTACCTGCAGCGCTGCATGCCCATCGAGGAATTCTGCGGGCCGATCCGCGCCGCCTTGAAAGAGCTCCCGCCGTCCGTGCGCGTGATCGCGGAGCCGGGCCGCTACATTTGCGCGCCGGCCGCGATCTCGGTGACGTCGGTCATGGGGCGGGCGCTGCGCGGCGGGCGATGGTGGTACTACCTCGACGATGGACTGTACGGCAGCTACAGCGGGCAGATGTACGACCACGCAAACTACCCGGTCGAAGCGCTCGAGTCCGCCGGCAAGACCTACCCGTCGGTGCTGGCGGGCCCGACCTGCGACAGCATCGACGTCATCAACGAGCACCTGGAATTGCCGAAACTCGATATGGGCGATGTCGTCATCGGCCGCGAAATGGGCGCTTATACCTGGGCATCCGCCTCGGAGTTCAACTTTTTTCCGCGCGCCACCGTGCTGGCGCTCGACTGCGGCCGGCTGCTCGTGGACAGGAGCCGCTGATGGCCTGGAGCCGCCGCCGATTGCTGCAAGCGGGGGGCGCATTCGCGGGGATTGCCGCGGGCGGTTGGACGATGGGCGCAGCGCGCGGCCAGGCGGTGCGCGGCGAGGCGGCACGCGGCGAGGCGTCGCCCGGTGCGGCGGCGCCGAACAACCGGCACATCGCTCTGTTGAATCTGCACACCGACGAGCGGTTGAAAATCGAGTATTCTCGCGACGGCGCCTATCTGCCGGCGGCGCTGGCGGCGATCGAGGAGTTCTTGAAGGATTTTCGCACCGGCGAACGGCACACAATCGAGCCCGCGCTGATGGATTACCTGGTCGAGGTGGCGCACACGGCCGGAGCCGAGCCGTCGTTCAGCGTGATCTCGGGCTACCGGTCGCCGGCGACCAATGCGCACTTGCGCGAGCAGAGCACCGGAGTTTCGCAGCACAGCTTGCATATGGAAGGGCGGGCGATCGATGTGCGCATGACCGGCATCGATTGTGCGAGCCTCGCCTCGCGTGCCGAGGATTTGAAGCGCGGCGGTGTCGGCTATTACCGCTCGTCGGATTTCGTGCACCTGGATACGGGCGCATTCCGGACTTGGAAGGGATAGCCCGGACCTTCAGCCGCCGTCGCGGCGCCGCCCCGGCGCCTCATTTCAGCGGTCCGCCAGAAACCGGCATACTGCGGCGAAAGCCGGCAAGGTCACCGGATCGTTGGCGGCGCTCGTCGCAACGGGATGCGAGCAAAAGCGCGCAATAACGGTCTCGGCTCGCGGCGCCACATACAGCCTCTGGCCGTGGATGCCGCGGCCCTCGAACACCCCGGCAGCTGCGTCGGAAACCCACCACATATTGCGATAAGAGTATCCGGGCAAAAGCGTGTAGCCGCCCGGCGCGAACTTCGCGGGATCGGATCCGCGCCGGATATCCGCGACGACCGCCGCGGGTAACAGCTGCCGTCCGCGCCATGCGCCCTCGCAGCGCATGAGTTCGCCGAAGCGGCACAGATCGCGCAGGCTTGCGCTGAGGCCGCCGCCCCCCATGGCCGTTCCAATCGAATCCACCGCGAGATAGCCGTCCTCTTCGCAGCCGATTTTCGACCAAATCCGTTCGCTCAAGAGGTCGGCGAGCGCAGCCCCGGTGACACGAGCCATGACCCAGCACAACACCTCGGTGTTGACCGTCTTGTATTCGAACACCGCGCCGTGCTTTCCCGCCTTGCGCAGCGTGAGCAGATAGTCGTAGTAATTGCCCGGACCTGTGTAGTCCGGGCCGCGGGCGCGCAGCCCGCCGGCGCGCGAGTAGTCCCAGATGTGCGCCCGCTGATCCGCGTAGTCCTCGGAGTAATCGACGCCGATCTGCATGTCGAGCACCTGACGCAGCGTGGCGTCCTCATACGCCGTGCCCGCCATCTCGGGCAGGTAATGGGCCACGGCCTTGGTCTCCTGCAGAGCACCCTCATGTATGAGCGCCGCCGCCAAAGTGCCGGCGTACGATTTGGTGATCGAGAAGCAGGAGTGCGGCCGGTGCGGCCCGAGCGCCCCGAAATAACGCTCGTAGACTTTCTTGCCCCGATGCAGGACGATGATGCCGTCGGTATAGGTATGCGCCAGCGAGTCCGCCCAAGTGCGCCGGCCGCCGTGCAAGTCCTGGAATGACAGCGCGTCGATATCCGCCGCACCGGCGGGAAGAACCGCACCCATGTCGCTGGGTCCCCCGGTTCCGCGCCACACGGCCGCGGTCGGCACCAGCTCGCGCATGTGCGACAAGCTCCACCGCAGCTGCGGAAACGCCAGCAATCGATCGTCTTCGAAGCGGATGCGCTTGGCCGCCGGCGGGGGCGAGCCCCGCATCCAACCCAGTGCGAGGGGATCCGACGCGTTGGCGTCGGGATACTCGATGCCGTCGAACTCGATAGTGCCGGATTTCATGGCGTGCCTTGCATGAGGGTTGAATGTCGGTCCGATTATAATGGCGGACGTCCGACGGTTGCGCGCAGTTGGAGGCAGGGAGATGAATATACGGATGGTGCTCAGGCATCAAGGTCGCCGACCCCTACCGCTGGATGGAAGACATCGGGAATCGCGAATCAGGTCCTTACCCGCCGCGCCTCCAGCGCTTTCTGCAATCGTTCATCGTGCCGGTAAATGTCATCGAAGAACAGAATGTTGCCCTTTTCCGTGGCGAGAGCGGTGCCGTAGACGATGAACACGCGTATCCGATTCTTGAGCGCGACCTTAAGCGATTTCTCGCCGTTCATGGCGGCCAGAATCTTCTCCCGCGTCCATTCGGGCGAATCGCGCAGCACATATTGCGCGAGGCCGACGGGGTCGCTGACCCGAACGCAGCCGTGGCTGAAATCGCGGCGCGACTCCGCGAACAGGGCCTGGGCGGGGGTGGAGTGCAGGTAGACATTGTAGGGATTGGGCAGCATGAATTTGACCAAGCCCAGGGAATTATTCGGGCCCGGACGCTGGCGCAGCCGCAGCGTTCCCTTGGCGACGAGTTCGACGTTTTCGGCCGTGTTCGGCATGATGGTCGCCGTGTCGCCGTTGCCGCGTACGATTTCCATCTGGCGCCGCTCGATGTCGGCCGGGTCTTTACGGGCCGCCGGCACGACCTCCTTCAGGGCAATGCTGTACGGCACCTCCCAATACGGCCGGAAGATCAAGTAGCTCATGTCGGCGGCGAACACCGGGGTCTGCGTCGAATCGAATGCCTTGCCGACGATCACGTCCATTTGGAGTATGTGCGCCTCGGAATCGGCGGTGGATTCGAATGCAAACAGCCGGAACTGGGGGATGTTCACGATGATGGGCGCGGTCACGAGTTCCGAGGGCAGCCAGCGCCAGCGTTCCATGGTGAGCTCGATTTGCCTCACGCGCTGATCGAGGGGCCGGGTGAGTTGCGTGTAAGTTGCGGCGCCGAGAACGCCGTCGGGCCTTTTGCCGTGCCGGGTTTGGAAGTGCTTCAGACCGTCGACCAGCTGCGGCGAGAGAGCCTGCGGAGCGGCCGCGCCCGGCGCCGGAGCCGCGGCGTCGCCCAGCGCCGCCAACAGCTGCTGCAGCTGCGCGGCGCCCGCATAGCCATCGCCGGGCTTGAGCGATTTCGAAGGCAGTGCGGGCAATTCGTTGAGTCCATACTGAGAGGCCAGCGCACGGTATCGCGACAACTGCTTCTTGAGCAGCGCGTAGTGGCTGAATTGCGGTTCCAGCGCATCGACGGCAACGGCGACGTCGACCGCGCCGGCGAGGTGGGCGACGGTGGCGGGAATATCGAGCCGAATGCGTTCGACGCTCAGATTGTGACCGACCGCGGCGGGGTCAATCCGGCCGAAATGCAGATCGGACAGGAAGCGCATGCCGGCCAGCGTGAGGCCGGTATCGAACAAGGCCCATTGCTCAATACCCGAATGCGGCGCGTCGATCAGGTCATTCAACAGGTAGGCCAGCCGGTTGGCGGGGTAGTCCTCGGGATCCAAGCCGCGCTCGCCCGCCAGGCGCAGCTGCTGCAGCAGGGTGATGGCCGCCACCGTCGCCTTCGCGCCATCGCTCCAGAACAGACGGTAACCGTTGGCTTCGTAGAGTTTGTCGAGCTGATCCGCCGGGTTGCCTTCGGCGATGATTTGTTTCAACGCGTCTTCGGCGGGAGCCGAGATGGGAGCCGAGACGGGGGCCGGGGCGGAAACGGCCGCGAAAGATGAGAATAGCCACGCGATTGCGGCGAGTAAGACCGGGGTGTGTTGCGTTCGCATTTGTTAGCATTTACCACATGTCGTTACGAATCGTCTCATTCATGCTGGCGCTCGGTGTGCTGGCCGCTTGCTCGGCAAAAGACCCAGAGCCGAGCCAGGCATCGACCCATGTCTCCTCGAGCGCGAGCCGCGCGGTGCCGGACACGGATGCGGGCCAGCGGATCTACGGCGGCAACTGCGTTCCGTGCCACCAGGAAAACGGTGCGGGAATACCGGGTGTGTATCCAAGCTTGGACGGATCGCCTGTGGTGCTCGGCGATCCGGCCGCATTGACGCGTTGGGTGCTCAAGGGGCAGCGGCCGTCCTCCATGCCGGCAGGCCGGTACTCGACTCAGATGCTGCAATTTGGCTGGATGAAGCCTGCGGACGCGGCGGCGCTCTTTTCCTATGTGCGGTCGAGTTTCGGGAATTCAGCGCCCGCAATCGATGCCGCGACGGTGGCGAAAGCGCTGGAGGAATGATGCCGCCCACCGCCATTCATCTCATGGTCGACCGCTGCCGCGCCGCGGACTATCCGGCCATGGTTGCGCGGGTGAACTCCGGTTGGGTGGTGATGGGCGATCGCCAGGTGCTGACCGGCTATTGCCTGCTGCTGCCCGATCCGGTCGTGCCGCATTTGAACGCGCTGCTGCCTGAGTTGCGCGGGCAATTCCTTGCCGACATGGCGGTCGTCGGCGATGCCTTGATGGCGGTGACTGACGCCCTGCGCATCAACTATGCCGTGTTCGGCAATGTCGAGCCGGCCTTGCACGCGCATATATTCCCTCGCCACGCGGCCGAGCCTGCGGCCACGCGCACCGCACAGCCATGGGCGCTCGATTGGCATGCAGCGCCGGGCTACTCCGAGGCGCGGTACGGTGAACTGAAGAAGCGCATCGGCGAGGATATTCGAGGGCGGATATCAATCTGAACCACATGATGTTCCTGCAACCGAAGTCGATCCCTCAGGACCGCCGGCGGCCACCGCGGCATGCAAGCGGGTCAATCAACCTCTTCGAGCCGTATCATGCCGAAATTCTCCACTCGGCCCGCCTTTACCGTCACGTCTTCGGCGCGCAGGCGCCGGGCTTGCTCCATGTGTTCGGACGATGCCGGCGGAAACACGATGCGGCCACGCGCCCCGATCACCCTATGCCAGGGCAGCTGCAGGGATTTCGGCGCCTCCCGGAGCGCAAAACCCGTGAGCCGGGCGCGTCCGGGGAATCCGGCGGCGCGGGCAACCGCACCATACGTCGATACGCGACCGCGCGGGATCGCGTACACCGCCTGCCAGATGGCCTCGATGGCGGGGTTGCTCTCGACCGCGGGCTGCGTCGGCCGGAACAACTCGTTGAACGTCGTCTTCCGGCGTGTCATGCGATGCGCAGCGTGAGTTCGCGCGCGACGGAATCCAGGTCTTCGAGCGGCTGCGAACAGGTCATTCCCGTGCAGAGATAGGCGACGGTACCTGCCATGGCCCGCTTTGCGTCCAGCGCCGGCGGCAGCTCCGCGGCGTCGCGCGGTATGGCGAAAATCATCCGTGCCGGAGCGTACAGAGCGCCGAGCACGGCGGACCAGCGCTCGACTTCGGCGGTGTCGCCGCGAATGACGAGAATCTGCGCGGCCGCGAGGAACTCTTCCAGCGAATTGACCAGGCTCATATGAGCTTGGGGATATTGGTCCAGCGTCGGCCAGGCCGCCCTCAAGGTACGTTCAGCGGCATCGAGATACGAGGTCTCGCCGATCAAGCAACCCAGCCTGCACAGCACCGACGCCGCGATGCCATTGCCCGACGGCGTGGAATCGTCGCTGTAGGTCTTGCTTCGATGGATCAAGCGTTCATGATCGGCCGCGGTGAAGAAAAATCCGCCCGATTCGCCGTCCTCGAATTGCGATAACAAAACATCGGTCAATTGCCGCACGAAGTCCAAATCGCTGCTGCGCCAACGGGTCTGCAGCAGTTCGAGCAGGGCATCGGCGAGAAAAGCGTAGTCGTCGAGATAGGCGGGCAGGTGCGCGCGCCCATCCTTATAGGCCGCGAGCAGGCGGCCGTCGCGCCACAGCGCGTGCCGAATGAAATCAACGGCGTTGGAGGCGGCCTCAGCCAAGTCGGCGCGGTGCAGCACCCGGGCCGCGATCGCCAGGCCCTTGATCATGAGTGCGTTCCAGGAAGTCAGGACCTTTTCGTCGCGTGCGGGCCAGACACGCAAGCTGCGCGCTTTCAATAGTTTGTCGCGCGCCGAATCGATCAAATTGGATACAGCCTCGGGCGAATCGACAAGCCCCGCCGCGATCGCACCGATGGATTCATACGCATGCAGATGCCACCCACCCTCGAAATTGGCGCCTCGATCCAGGCCGAAGCGGCGCGAGAACGCCGGATATTCCTGCGGACTCAACAGCGCTTGTACTTCAGCCGGCGTCCAAACATAGAACTTTCCCTCATGCCCTTCGGAGTCCGCGTCGAGGCTGGAATAGAAGGCGCCCTGCGGCGCGCGCATGTCGCGCAGCACCCAGTCCGCCGTTTCGGCGGCGATGCGCGCGAAGAGCGCCTCCCCGGTGGCCAGCGCCGCGTTCGCGTACTGGCAAAGAAGCTGGCCGTTGTCATAGAGCATCTTTTCGAAATGCGGAATCATCCAATGAGCATCGACGGAATAGCGCGAGAAGCCGCCTCCGAGCTGATCGTAGATTCCGCCCTCCGCCATTCGGGTCAGCGTGAGGCTCGCCATGTACAGGGCTTTGAGGTCGGGCGTCGCGCCCGCCGAAGCGGCGTGCCACTGCCGCAAACAGCGCTCGATGCTGGAGGGGTGCGGAAATTTGGGCGCGCGGCTGAAACCGCCGAAGTCCGCGTCGAACGATCGTTCCAGCGCCGCGCGCGCCCCGCGCAGCGGCGATTCGTTCAGCACGGCATCGGCGGACGCCGGCGGCGGCACGAGCTCGGCGAAGGCGAGTTTCAACTGCTCGCTTTGCCCCTGAATCTCAGCTGCATGCCCGCGATAATAGTCGGCTACGCGGCGCAGCAGATCGCCAAATGCCGGCATTCCGTAGCGAGCCTCCTTGGGAAAGTACGTGCCGCCGAAGAAAGGCGTCTGGTCGGGCGTCAAAAACATGGTGAGCGGCCAGCCGCCCGATCCGTGGGTGATGAGCTGCTGAGCCGCCTGGTAGATCTTGTCCAAGTCCGGACGTTCTTCGCGATCCACCTTGATGTTGACGAACATGCCGTTCATCAGCGCGGCCGTGGCGGGATCTTCGAAGGATTCGTGCGCCATGACGTGGCACCAGTGACAAGCCGAATAGCCGATGGACAGCAAAATGGGCTTGTTTTGCCGCCGGGCGGCGAGCAAGGCTTCCTCGCCCCAGGGAAACCAATCCACGGGATTATCGGCGTGCTGCAACAGGTATGGGCTGGTTTCGGCGGCGAGGCGATTGCGCTGCATGCTGCGGCTCCGGGTCAGCTAGAATGCGGGCCAATATAGCTGAAGTACCTTCCATGTCCGACCTTGGTAATGCGGCAGACCTGCCGGTTCTGCGCCTGAAACGCAATGAAGATCGCCGGCTGCACGCCGGACACCTGTGGATCTTCAGCAACGAAGTCGATACTCAGCAGACTCCCTTGGCCAAATTCAAGCCCGGCGAACTGGTGCGCGTGCTGGCTCACAACGACCGGGCCTTGGGATTGGCGTACGTCAACCCAAAGTCGCTCATCAGCGCGCGTTTGCTGGAGACATGGAAACTGCCGGATGCGGCGTGGCTGGCCGCGCGGATCCGCAAGGCCCTGGCATTGCGCGAGCGGCTCTATGCCAAGCCTTATTACCGGCTGGTGTACGGCGAGTCCGACGGACTGCCGGGCTTGGTGGTGGACCGTTACGGTTCCGCTTGCGTCGTGCAAATCGGCACCGCCGGGATGGAAAGACTAAAACCCCAAATTCAGCAGGCACTCGAGCAGGTGCTCGAGTGCGATGCGCTGCTGTTCAAGAACGACAGCGGTGCGCGCGACATGGAGGGCCTGCCGAGCTACGTGGAGGCCGCCAAAGGCCGATTCGACGCATTGTCCCTGGTCGTCGAAGACGGCCTGGAGTTTCAGGCGCCGCTGGCGGAGGGCCAGAAGACCGGTTGGTTCTTCGATCAGGCCGCCAACCGCCGAGCACTGGTGAAATACGTGCGCAAGGGCGCGCGGGTATTGGATGTATTCAGCTACGTCGGAGCCTGGGGCGTGCGCGCGGCACACAGCGGAGCGCGGGAAGTCGTGTGCGTCGACAGCTCGGCGGGCGCGCTCGAATTGGCCGAGCTCAATGCCGAGCGCAACCGCGTCGGCGAACGCAATGGCTGCAGGTTCGCCGCGGTCAAGGGCGATGCCTTCGATGTGCTCGAAGACATGGCGAAAAAGGCCGAAAAGGGTGCCCGACAGGATCTCGTGATCATCGATCCGCCGGCATTCGCCAAGCGAAAGAAGGACCTGCCGAAGGCGCTCGCGGCCTACAAGCGCTTGAATCAATTGGCGCTGCAGACGATCGCCGATGAAGGAATCTTGGTGTCGTGTTCCTGTTCTCATCATGTCGGGCCGGAGGACCTCAAGGACGCGATCGCCAAGGCGGCGAGGGCGGCGGGCAAGCACCTGCAGATACTGGAGATGGGAGGTCAGGGACCCGATCACCCGGTGCATCCCGCCATCCCCGAGACCCGTTATCTGAAATCCTATTTCTGCCGGGTCAATGACAGTTTAAAGTAGCGCATGCTGACCTATCCGCACATCAATCCCATCGCCGTTTCGATCGGACCGGTCTTCGGTCTTGGCCCTCTGCGCATCCACTGGTACGGCCTCATGTATCTCATCGGATTCGCGGCCGCGTGGTGGCTCGCCCGGTACCGCTCGCGTCAGCCGGGATCGACGTGGACGACTCTCGACATCGACGATCTGATTTTTTACTGTGCCATGGGCGTCATCATCGGCGGGCGGCTCGGCTGGTGCATCTTTTACGGGCATGACGTGATCGCCGAGAATTGGCTGAACGTATTTCATATCTGGGATGGAGGAATGTCCTTTCACGGCGGCATGACCGGCGTGCTGCTGGCGGGCATCCTGTTTGCCAAGGTGAAGCACAAGCGCGCTGCCGATGTCTGCGATTTCCTGGCCCCGCTGCCAGGAATCGGTCTGTTGGCGGGCCGTCTGGGAAACTTCATCAACGGTGAACTGTGGGGCAAGCCGACGGATCTGCCGTGGGCTTTCGGAGTGCCGAACGCCCAGGGCGTGCTGGTCGCGCGCCACCCCTCGCAGCTCTATGAGGCGGGGCTCGAAGGATTGGTCCTGTTCACCATTCTGTGGTGGTTCACGTCCCGGCCGCGGCCCCGCCTGGCACCGACCGGCCTGTTCCTGCTGGTGTACGGATGCGCCCGGTTTACGGTCGAGTGGGTGCGGCTGCCCGATGCCAATATCGGCTATCTCGCCGGTCAGTGGCTGACCATGGGCATGCTGCTGACGACCCCGATGATCCTCATCGGCGCGGGGCTCATGCTCTATGCGTACCGGCGCCACGAGCCGAGCGGCAATCTAGGCGCAGCGCAGGCCTGAAGTGCGGCAGTATCTCGATTTTCTGCGCCACATCAGGCAGCACGGTGCACGCAAGGAGGATCGCACGGGGACCGGGACGCTCAGCGTCTTCGGCTATCAGATGCGATTCGATCTCGCCGCCGGCTTCCCGCTGGTCACGACCAAAAAGCTGCACCTCCGCTCGATCATCCACGAGCTCCTATGGTTTCTGAGCGGCGAAACCAACGTCAAATACCTGCACGATCATGGCGTCAGCATCTGGGATGAATGGGCGGACGAGCATGGGAATCTGGGGCCGGTTTACGGCAAGCAATGGCGGGCCTGGCCCGCCGCCGACGGCCGCAGCATCGATCAACTCGCGCGCGTGGTGGAGCAGCTCAAGACCGATCCGAATTCGCGGCGAATCTTGGTGAGTGCGTGGAACGTGGGGCAACTGGACCAAATGGCCCTGCTCCCCTGCCACGCCCTGTTTCAGTTCTACGTCGCCGACCGCCGGTTGTCCTGCCAGCTGTACCAGCGCAGCGCCGACGCCCTGCTCGGCGTGCCTTTCAATATTGCATCCTATGCTCTGCTCACGCATATGCTGGCCCAGCAATGCGATCTCGACGTGGGCGAGTTCGTCTGGACGGGCGGGGATTGCCATCTGTACTTGAATCATTTGGAACAGGCCGACCTGCAGCTCATGCGCGAACCGTTTCCCCTGCCCAAGCTCGCCCTACGGCGCAAGCCGCCGAGCCTGTTCGACTATTCCTTCGAGGACTTTGAAATCCTCGACTATCGCCATCACGACGCCATCAAGGCCCCCATCGCCGTATGAAAAAGACCGCAAGCCGCCGCCGTACTCCGCTGTTCGAAGTACGGCATTCCCCCATCCATGGATTCGGCGTGTTCGCCGCCCGCCGCATCCGCAAGGGCACGACGGTCATCGAATATCTCGGCGATCGCGTAAGCCACGCGAAAGCGGATGAGCGCTATGAAGACAAGGATCCCAACGACAACCACACCTTCCTGTTCACGGTGGACTCGAAAATCGTGATCGACGCCGGCGTGAACGGCAATGAAGCCCGGTATATCAACCACGGGTGCGATCCGAACTGCCAGAGTACAACTCTGAAGAAGCGGATTTTCATCGAGGCGATCCGCACCATACAGCCTGGCGAAGAACTGGCCTACGACTACCAGATCCAGCGCGACAGCGACGACCCGCCCAACGTCGATGAAATTTTCGCCTGCCGCTGCGGGGCCAAGGAATGCCGCGGCAGCATGCTGGAGGCGGCCAAGAAACCGCGCAAGGCATCGAGACGCGCCTCGGCTGGCGGGAAGAAGAAAGGCAAGAAAAGCAAGTTGAGCAAGCGGGCGGCGCGGCGCGGGACCAAGTCCAAGCGGCTGCCGAAGCGCGCCGGTTGATCCGCCGCGTGCATGCCGAGGAGTTCTCATGCGCGGTGATGGGTTCTCGTGAGCGCTGACGCCGGCCTGTGGACGGACGGGATTTCGGTGCGAGATGGGTTTCTTGCGCCACCGCATATCAGCGCTCTGGCGGAATGCGCACGGCTGCGGCGCGTCCGCGGCGAATTTAGCGCCGCCCGAATCGGCAGCGGGGAGGGATTGCAGCGGCGCGAGGACATTCGCGGGGACTCCATCCGTTGGCTGGTGCCGCCGCTGTATCCGGCGGAGCAGTCACTGCTCGAAGAACTCGAGCGCCTGCGCCTATCGCTGAATCGCGAGGCCCTGCTCGGATTGTTCGATCTGGAGCTGCACTTCGCCTGGTATCCCGCCGGCGCCGGCTACGCGCGCCACGTCGATCAGCCGGCAGGACGCGGTCAGCGCCGCGTATCGCTGGCGCTGTACCTGAACGAGGACTGGCCGCCGGGCTCCGGTGGGGAGCTGCGAATCTTCGATGCTGCCGAGGGCTATCGGGACATTCCGCCGATTGCGGGACGTCTCGTATGTTTTTTGACGCCGGGGCGCGAACACGCGGTCCTGCACACCCGGCGGGATCGGCTGAGCGTCAGCGGGTGGTTCCGCACCCGGGACTAGGGCGCCTGCTGTCTTGCGATCGCGTCCCGTGACGTAGAGAGCCTTCCGGCGGCAGGCCAAAATTGGGGAAACTGCGACGCGCATCCTGTAATCACCGCTGCCCAAGTCCAGACTGATGGGAGGTATTTCCAGGAGCGCTGGCGATGCGTGGCCGACCTTGACCCAGCTTGTTCATCTCGTCTACGCCAGCTTGGCTGTGCCACAGTTCAATGAGCATGAGATTCCGGCGCTTCTCGAGCAGTCTCGCAAGGCCAATGCCGGCCGCGAACTCACCGGTCTGCTGCTTTACATCGAGGGAAGTTTTTTCCAGGTGCTGGAAGGAAACCCCGATGCGATCGACGCGGTTTACGGCCGCATTGCCCGCGATCCCCGTCATACGCGCGTGACCTCGATCATCCGCGAACCAATCGCGCAAAGAAGCTTCAGCGAATGGACCATGGGTTTTTCCGCGGTCGACACCGTGGAGGCCGGACAATTGGTCGGCGAAAACGATTTCTTCAAATCGGCCTCGTGCGTTACGCGGCTGGACGGCGGGAGGGCAAAGAAGCTCCTATCCGCGTTTCGCGCCGGACGGTGGCGCATGGAACGCACCGGGGCGCATCCGGCGATGGTCCGTCGTTGACCAAGGACGTCTGCAAGCCTGAATTCGACGTCAGCTTCGCCTTTCAGCCGATCGTGGACGTCGACTCGCACAAGGTATTCGCGTACGAGGCGCTGGTCCGCGGGCCGTGCAACGAGCCCGCCGGCGCGGTGTTCAAATCAATCGCACCGTCGCAGCTGCACGCGTTCGATCGCGATGCGCGCCTGCGCGCGATCGCGCTGGCGGCTTCGCTCGGCTTGAGCGAAGGGCTTTCGCTCAATTTCCTGCCGCACAGTCTCGAAACATTTCCGGACGCCATAAGTTCGACGCTCGATGCCGCTCGCGCGGCCGGGATTGCAGAGCGGAGGATTTTCCTCGAGGTCACGGAAGGGGAGCTGATCCGGGATGCGGCGGGCTTTGCGCAGACCATCAACCAGTACAGGGAGAGCGGCGTTCAACTCGCGATCGATGATTTCGGCGCCGGGCATTCGGGTTTGAACCTGCTGGCCGATTTCCAGCCCGACGTGATAAAAATCGATATGCATTTGGTCCGCGAAATCGAAAGCAGGGGCCCGCGGCAGGCGATCGCGCGGGCAGTGATCCAGGTGTGCGACGACCTGGGCATCGAAGTGATTGCGGAAGGCGTCGAGACCGAACTCGAATATCGATGGTTCAAGCGCGTGGGAGTAAGGCTGTTTCAGGGTTATCTGTTCGGCCGGCCGCAATTCGAATCTCTGTCCGCACCGGCGTATGCCGGCTGATCCGCCTCCGCCGCATTCAGGGCGCGGACGCGATCCTGAAATCCTTCAATGGGGGCGCGAGGGGCGGGCGGCGCCTAGCTTTTAGGAGGTTGGTCGGCCCAGGTCCAATCTTTGCTCGAGGCCCGGCAGCCGCCGCCGGGCGCGCCGGTCCACGCGCGGCCACGCAGGACGCGGCCGGTGGGTGCCCCGGTGGGTTCGCCGTCTTTCAATGCCAGCTTGCCGTTGATGAAGACATCGGTCATTCCGGTCGCGAACTGCATCGGTTTCGCGTAAGTCGAGTGATCTTGGAATGTTTTGGGGTCGAATATCACGACATCCGCATAAGCGCCCGCCTTGAGGCGGCCGCGATCGGCAAGCGACAGGACATCGGCGGGCAGTGAGGTGAGCTTTCGAACCGCCTCCTCGACCGGCAGCACGTGCTCCTGGCGCACATACTTGGCGAAGATGCGGGCGAAATTGCCGTAGGCGCGGGGATGCGTGGAAGAAAGCAGAAACACGCCTTCCGGAGCGCTCGATTCCGCATCGGAGCCCGAACTGACCCAAGGCAATACGAGCTGCCGCGGGATGTTGGCCTCGCTGATGATGGTATAAGCCGCACCCGCTCCCGCTTCATCCTCGATCACCAGATCGATGATCGCATTCTCGGGGCTGACGCCGCGCGATTTCGCGATCTCGGCGATGGTCTTGCCGATCAGCGGTTTGAGGGCTGCGTGCTTGACCCCCAGCAGCAGCATGCCGTCGGGTCCGGCCTGATGGAACAGATTTTCCCAGTCCTTCGGATGTTGCTCTTGCATCGCCGCGATCACCTTGGCGCGGATTGCGGGATCTTTGAGCCGCGCCAGCATCGCTTCCGGTCCGCCGTCATGAACCCACGGAGGCATGGAGGCGTCCAATGCGGTCCCGCCGGCGGTATAGGTGTACATATCCGCGGTGATGCGCACGCCCGATGCGCGTGCGCCATTGATCATCGCGACGATCTTATCCAGCTTGCCCCAGTTCGATTGCCCTATGAGCTTCAGGTGGTGAATTTCCGCCGGCGCGCCGCTTGCCCGGGCGATGTCGATGGTTTCCTGCACGGCCTCTTCGATATGGTCGCCTTCGCTGCGCATGTGGGCGGTATAGATGCCGCCGCAGCGCGCCGATTCCTCGGCCAGTGCGATGATTTCCGGAGTCTTGGCGTAGTTCATCGGAGCGTAAATCAGCGCGGTGGTGAGGCCCATCGCTCCTTCTTCCATGGCCCGGCGGACCAGGGCGCGCATGGATACCAGCTGGCCGGGGGAGGGCGCCACATCCTTTTCGCCGAGAATGTTCACCCTCACCTCGCCTTCACCCACGAAACTGGCCACGTTCGGAGCCATGCCGCTTTTCTGCAAACGATCCAGGTATTGACCGAGACTTCGCCAATTCACCTGATATTTCACGTCGCCCTGGCGTTGGACCATTCGCCGGGCCATCTCCTCGGACAGGGGACCCATGGATTGTTCGGTGAACACGTCGAGCGTGACGCCTTGCTTCAGGCCACTCACGGCGCGCCCATCGATGAGCAACGACTCCTCGGAATGGCCCATCATGTCGATGAATCCGGGCGCAACGGCCTGACCGTGCGCGTCGATCTCGCTGCGGCCCTCGAGGGCGCGATGAACGCCTGCATAAGCGATGCGGTCTCCATCGATCGCGACGTCGCCGAGAAAGGGTTTGCCGCCGGATCCGTCGTAGATCACCGCGTTGCGGATGACCACGTCGTGAAGGGGTGCGCTGCCGGCCCACGCAGTGGCGCTCCCGAGGCCCAAGGCCGCAGCAATCACTCCACAGCCCCGCGCGAAACGCGGCGGAACGCCGCGAGCAGAATTCCCCGAGTTCAAACGGTTCATTGCATCTCCTAAATGGCGGGCGATCGGTCGATTCTCCGCAATGGAAGGCGAGGGCACGGCAGCCGTGATCAAAGGGCCGGTCACCGCGAAGGCTCGGCGGCAGGCGCGGCAGGGGTGAACAAAAGATCCCGGTAGTCGTAGCTGAAGTCCGCAATGGGCGACACAGGCTTCATGGTGATGCGCTCGACCCGGCCGTCGGCGTCGAGGCCGAAGGTCATCCTTGCGTGCGGCTGGGCACGATCTGTGTTGGCAAACCGCGCCTCGTCGTCGCTGGTGGAATGCAGCATGCCGGCTGGTTTCAACACGTGTTCGGCGGTGAATCTCTCCCAGGTCTCGCCGCTGACCGCCTCGATCAGTTGTCCCGCCACCATGTACAGGACGTTATCGTAGGCGAAGCCGCTGCGGAAGCTGGTCGCAGGTTTCAAGTATCGCAGCCGCCGCACCGATTCGGCGCGGCTTAGATTGGTCCGCGGCACGAACATGAGGTCGCCGGCGCCGAGCCCGAGTCCGCTTCGATGCACGAGCAGGTCCCGGATGGTCATTTCGCGCGTCACCCAAGGGTCGTACATCTGAAATCCCGGCAGGCGATCGATCACCTTGTCGTCCCAGCCGATCTTGCCCTGATCGACGAGAATGGCGAGTGCGGCGACGGTGAAAGCCTTGCCGGTCGAGCCGGTCGGGAAAATGGTGTCGGCGTCGGCCGCTTCGGATGCGCCCAGGGCTCTGACGCCGAAACCTCGCGCGAGAGCGACTTTGCCGTCTTCGACGATGGCGATCGCCATGCCGGGCACGCCGATCTCCCGGCGCAGCGCCTCGGCGCGATCCTCGAATCCGGCGGGTGGAGCGGCGATCGCCGGTGCGGCGCACGCGGCTGCCAGCAGGATGAGGGCCAATCGCTTCATGTGAACTCCGGTTGAATGGCGGCCGCAGAACCAACCTCGGCGGCGCGCGCCGCTTCGATGCGCCGCGTGGTTCGATCGAGGGCGAGCAGCATCCCGGCCGCAAGCAGCGCGAGGATGCCGAGCAGGGAGAAAAAGCGCGCATGCGTGGTGCTGCCCCACAGGGTACCGACGAGCCCCGCAGCCAGGCTGCCGCTGAAGATGGCGAGAAACCATGCCGCCACCGTGGTGGCGCCCAAACCCACCGGCGCCAGGCGTGCGAACAGCCCGAGGCCCGTCGGCAGGATGTACAGTTCTCCGAAGGTGAACAGGGCGAAGAACAGAACCAGCCACATCCAACTCGCGCGGCCCGGTTCGGCCGCCGCGGCAACGACGGCGAGCAGCAGATACGCACCCGCAACGACCGTTGCGCCGACGGCCATCTTCCGCATCGACGGCTGCGGACGGCCCGCGGCGGCTCGCCGTCGCCAGAGCGCCAGCAGCGCCGGCGTCATCAGGAAGACGAACAGCGGATTCAACGCCTGAAACCAGGTCATCGGTATGGTGAGCAGGGCGGTCGTGCGATTGACGCCGGCATCCGCCCACAATGCCACGGTGTTGCCGACCTGTTCGTAAGCGCCCCGAAAGACCGTGACCGCGAGGCCGACCGCAAACAGCAGAATGAAGGTCGAGGAGAAGCCGGAAACTCCCGGCACGGCCGCCGGCACTTCATGCGCGGCGCGTCCCTGGTCGGGCAGATATTTGCCGCCCAGGATATAGACCGTGAGGCCGGCGAGCATTCCGATTCCGGCGGCGCCGAAACCCCAATGCCAACCGTAGAACTCTCCCAGTGCGCCGCACACCAGCGGAGCCAAGAACCCGCCGATATTGATGCCGACGTAGTAGACATTGTAGGCCCAGCCGCGGCGCTGATCGTCAGGGCGATAGAGATCGTTTATTTGGCTGGGCAAGCTCGGCAGGAACAGGCCGTTGCCGAGAGCAATCGTCGCGAGCGCGAGATAAAAGGTGGGTTCAAACGTCATCATGAAGTGGCCGGCCGCCATGATGCTGCCGCCGATGATCACCGCCCGTCTCTTGCCAAGCCAGCGATCGGCGATCACACCGCCGAGAATCGGCGTGAAATACGCCATCGCCGTATAAATGCCGTAGATGAACGAGGCCTTTTCCTGACCGATCAGCAACTGCTTGGTCATGTAGTAGACCAGCAGCGCCCGCATGCCGAAATAGGAGAACTGCTCCCACATCTCGGTCAGAAACAGGACCGTCAGTCCGCGAGGCTGGCCGAACCACGTCGGCTGCCGGTCCAGGCTCATGCCGGACCCGCGTGCGTTGCCCCCCACACTTCATCTCCGCTCCATGCGGTTCCGTTCACGTACGTCATGCCGGGGGTGCGGTCCTTGGCGAGGAATATGGGTCCATCCAAGTCGACGACATCGCAAAGCTGTCCCAGCACAAAGGCCGGCGCCATGGCCAAACTGGTGCCGACCATGTTGCCGACCATGACTTTCAGTCCCAGGCGGCGGGCTTCATGGGCCATCGCCAGACCCTCGGTCAATCCGCCGCATTTGTCGAGTTTGATGTTCACCACGTCAAAGCGGCCCAGGAGACCCTCGATATCGACGAAGCTGAGCGCGCTTTCGTCCGCGGCAATGGGGATGGGCGATTTGAAGCCGTCCAGGTCCGCCTCGCGGCCGCGCTTGAGCGGCTGCTCCAGCAGTGAAACGCCGGCGGGGACGAGTGCAGCGATCAAGGATTCGAGTGCATCGATACCATAGCCCTGATTGGCGTCAACACCCATCCATACCTCGGGCCTGGCGGCACGAACCGCGCGTACGCGGGCGATGTCCAAATCCAAGTCGCCGGTGAGCTTCAATTTCAGCGCGCGCGCCTGCGCATATTTGCGCGCGCCCGCGACCATCATGGCAGGATCATCGGCACCCAGCGTGAAAGTGGTGACCAACGGTTTCACCTGCGGCAGCCCGGCGAGTTTCCAAACCGGTTCGCGCAGCCGCTGTGCATCGAGTTCCCACAGTGCGCAATCCACCGCATTGCGTGCGCCGCCCGGAGGCAGCAATTTTTGCAGCGCCGCGCGATCGACGCCCGCTTCAATGCCGCGTCGCGCAGCCTCAATCGCGGCCACCATCGTCGCGGCGGTGTCGCCCAGATAGTAAACGCCCGACGCCTCGCCGCGGCCGCGATGCGGTCCGTCCGCGAGCGTAACGACGACCGCCTCCTGCTCCTCGAAGACGAAGCCCGAGATGCGAAACGGCGCCGACAGACGCAGCTTCTCGACGGCAATTCCAAGCTTGAGCGCGCCCATCAGTAATAAACTCCGAAACCGATCAGCTTGAACGCAAAAGCGACCCACACCACGACGAGAGCGGAAAATGCCAGCACGATGCTCCAGACTTTCGCCGGCCAGCGGCGCGTTCCGCTCCACACTGTCCGTAAGTGCCATAACAGCACGGCCAGACCGCCGATGAAGGCGATGGCGCCGAAGATCTGCGCGAAGCGCACGGCCGAATCGAATTTGCTGCCCAAATTGTTGATCTCGGTGATCATCTTGGTCAGCGTAAGCGCCCAGGTGCCCAAGGCCGCCAGAATCAATAGGGACGCGATCTTGCTCAGACGATAAGCGCGGAACGACTTCGGGTCGAGAGCCAGCACCGCACCATAGCGGCGCCGCACGATGGCGGTGATCGGCCACATGAGCGCCGTCAGTGCAAACGCCGCCACACCGGCGCAGAGGAGAGGTATCAGCCAGGCGGAATTCCGGTACCAGGGCGCGCGGTCAAACACCATGAACGGCGAAATCTCGTCGAAGCTGAAGCGCACAATTTTGCCGTCGACGACCTTGGCCGCCAGGCGATCGTGGCCGCCGGCATCACGCCACAAGAAAGGCGCCGTCTCGACCCATTCACGCGGTTTGCCGTTCAATCCCAGGATGGGCAAAACCAGCTTACCTTTGCCATCGACGCTCGCTTTTGTCTGCCCGAGCAGCCCCAGCGCCGCAATGAAGTTCGACTGCGAGCCGCGCGAGTTCACCCAATGGCCCTTCATCATGGCGGCATGGACGGCGGCCGTCTTGTCGTCGACCCGAATGTCTTTCTCGTCGCCAGGAAAGTAGCGATCGGCGAAATCGGCGAACAGCGCGCCGCGCAGGCCGCCCGCGGCGCCTTCTTTGCCCAGGCTGTTGAATGACACGTAGAAGCCGGTTCTCTCCTTGAGGAACAGATGCAGCGACGTGTGAAAGTTCTGAGTGTCGCCCAGGTGCCCGATCACCTCGCGCCCATTGATATTGGTCTCGAAGAAACCCAGCTCCATGCGGTTGAGGGGCGGCAGCAAGGTCAACGGGCTGTTGTGCATCATCTCCGCTGTTTCGGCGCGCAGGATGCGGTTGCCGTTGTATTCGCCATTCTGCAGGTGCGCAATCATGAAGTGCGCCATGTCCTCGCCGGGAGACGACAGAGATCCGGCCGGCGCCGGGCCGACGAATTCAAACGCGTGAGGCTCGCCCGAGGCCTGCAGGTAGCCCTTGGACATCAGGGGTGCGAGATCGGCGGGCAGGGGCTGGCGAAAACTCGAATGCTTCATGTCGAGCGGCGCGAAGATGTGCTTGTCCAGGTAGTCGTCGAAACTCTCGCCCGACAGGCGCTGCACGATATAGCCAGCCAGCGATGCGCCGTAGTTCGAGTAGGCGGGCGTGCCGCCCGCGACGAAGACCCGCTCCGGCACCCATTGTTTGAGCAGCGATTCGAAACCAGGGGACTTCGGATCCTCGGACATGATGTTCTTGGCTTGCTCTTCGAAGCCGGCCACGTGCTGCATGAGGTTTCGCATCGTGACCGGCTTGCCTTCCCGCAGCGGTATCTTGAAGTCGAGATACTGATTCACGTCCGCGTCGAGGTCGATCTTGCCCTGCTCGACGAGCTGCATCACCGCCGTCCAGGTGACCAACTTCGAGACCGATCCCGGCCTGAACAAGGTCAGCTTCGGATCGACGGGCGTGCGCTTTGCGACGTCGGAGAAGCCGTAGCCCCGTTCGGTAAGGATCGTCCCGTCCTTCACCACCGCGACGACGGCGCCGGCGATGTCGCCGGTGTCCATTGCATAGGGCATGTAGCCGTCGAGCCAGGAATTGAGGTCGTCGGCCGTCAGGGCGGGCGCGGTGTTCTCCGGGGTGCCGCCTTGCGCAATCGTCGATATCGCCGCCAACGCGAGAAAAGCAGCAGCCAGCATGTTTTTCGTTTGCATAGATTTCCCGATCGCGACGAAGTCGCTGTTATCCCAGTTCTAAACGATCCCCGGCCAGACAGGCGTCCACGAGCGCTTCGAATTCCGGACCGCCCCGCATCGGGTCTGCCACCGGCAATCCGAGGCGGGCGCTGTGCTCGCCGAGCAGCCGATTTGCCGCGGCCGCATCCAGCGCCGATGTGTCCAAGCTGACGCCGCCGCAGCGAATCGCCGCATTGGTGCGGCGGCCCAGGCGTAAATTCAGATCGATCGTCTCCTCGAGGCTCGGCAGCACGTAGCCCGGGTACCCCATGACTTGCTCGCGGCCCGGCTGGTGGCAGACGACGATGACATCCGGCTGGCTGCCGTGCAGCAAGGCCAGCGAAACACCGGCATACGCGGGATGGAACACCGATCCCTGGCCTTCGATCACATCCCAGTGTTGCTCGGGAGCATCCGGGCTGAGCATTTCGGCGGCGCCGGCCGCGAAATCCGCGATCACCGAATCCAACGGTATGCCGCTGCCCGAGATCATGATCCCGGTCTGTCCGGTCGCGCGAAAATCGGCATCCAATCCACGTTTGACGAATGCGCGAGCCAGAGCCAATGCGGTGTACTTCTTGCCCAAGGCGCAGTCCGTGCCCACGGTGAGCAGACGCTTGCCGGAGCGCTTGCGGCCCGAGGCTATCGGAATGTTGGCCGGCGGCGTCCGCACGTCGATCAGCCTGCGGCCCCCGCGCTCCGCGGCGCTCTTCAGCCGCGGCGTGTCATTGAGCTTGGTGTGCATGCCGCTGATGATGTCGAGGCCCGATTCGAGCGCTTCGATCAGCGGCGACATCCAGCTTTCGGCGATGATGCCTCCCGAATTGGCGACACCGATCACGAGCGCGCGCGCACCGCGTGCACGCGCCTCCTTGGGGGTCAAGCGCGGCAGACCGGTGCTGACGGTCGCCCCTTCGCACGACCATTCTCCCACGCAGCGATCGGGGGCCCAGTCGCGCAAGCCGAATGCGGTCTTGGCGTAACCCCGGATGGTGGTGTCCCCGAGAAACAGCAGATAGGGGTAAGGCAGATCCGTCATCTGCGGCGTGAGTGGCTTCGACATGATTTCGCGCTTCGTATTCATCTCCCGAAGAATTCTCAGAATTTGGCAGACAGCGTCACGCCGACCGTTCTCGGCTGAATGACCGTGAGCTCGCCCGCAAGGCCGGGAGCACCGCTGCTTACATAGCTTGTGATGCCACGCGAATCGGCCAGATTCTTGCCGAAGAGCGTGACGCGGTAGCGGTCGCTTTCAAAACCGATGCGGGCATCGATGGTTTGGTAGCTCGGCAACGCCAGCTGGCCCGGGATCGCGGCCGCAGAGCTCGCGAAATCGGTGCTGCGCGAGCCGACGAAGCTCCATGTGGAGCCGACGAATCCCTTGTAGCTCGCGAACGCGTCCCAATTGTACTCGCCGTCGAGCGACGTGCCCCACTTCGGAGCGTAGGGCAGCGGGTCGCCCGAGTTGCCGTTCACGGCCGGCGCGGGAGAGGTCAGGTTGGCGTCGGTATAGGCGCCGGTCGAGGTCAGTGTCAAGCCATGGGCCGGAACATAGGCGACCGTCCATTCCAGGCCCTGGCTGCGCGCCTTGCCGCCATTGCCGTTGATGCCCGTGTTATCCACGACTTCGAACAGCTGAATGTCCTTCCAGTCGACGTGAAAGGCGGCGACATCGATGGACAGCAATCCGTCGAGCTGGGTCGACCGGATGCCCAATTCGACGTTGGTCGTCTTGTCCGCGCCGTATTCCCGCGGCACATCCGGAGGAGCGATGGGCGGCAGTGCGTTCGGACCGCCGGGACGGTAACCGGTCGCCACGCGCGCATACAGCATGTTGTTTGCGTCGATGTGCCAGCGCGGCGCCACCGAATAGGTGAAAACGTTGCCCTTCGAGGGCGTGCCGAACAGTTGGCTGGGGACGAGAAGTCCCGTGACACTTTCCGTGACGTCCTGTTCATTGGTGGACCATCGTCCGCCCGCCTGGATGTCGAACTGCGAATTGAAGTGGTAGGTCGCATCGGCGAACCCTGCCCATTCCTTATAGGTGGAATCCAGCTCGAAGATCTCGAGCGAGGGGAGTCCGGCGGATGCTCCGCTCGGGAGGTTCACGGCGTTCAGGTGCTGAAGGAGCTGGCCGGTTTCGCGGGTATAGAATCCGCCGACCTGCCATTCTAGCGTAGCGGAAGCCGGCGACGACAGGCGGATTTCCTGGGTGAACTTCTTCAAGTCCGCGCGGTTGTCCTCATAGCTGCCGAGAGAACCGCCGAAGTTCGCGTCGAGAATTTCGCCGAGAGTGGTGGACGGCGGAGCGAGGATCGCAGACGTGGCGTCCGAGACCGTATCCGAATTGAGGATGCCGTAACTCGTGGTCGATACGATGTTGACCGGACCGGTATTCCAGTCGATCGTCGCGTTGTAGTTCTCGTACTTGAAACTGCTGGGCTCGCCGAGAAACCGCTCCTGCGTGAGGTCGCCGTGCTCGGATTTCAATGTCACCGGGTCGGCGTCGACCGTATTCGTTCCATTGTATTTGGAGTCCTGCGTCGTGGCGGTCAATCGAACGGTCAGGCCATCCGTGGGCGCGGCCAGAAGGGAAGCCCTTCCGCCGTTCTTGTGGCCGTCGTTGATGCTGCTCTTGTTCTGCAAGGGATCGTCGATGTAGCCGGGGACGTCCTGGTCGAAGCCGCTGATGCGAAAGGCTACCTTGTCGCCGAGCGGCAGATTCAGCACGGCCCGCACGTCGCCGCCGTCTCCGCCGTGATTCACGCCCTCGCCCGTGACCTCGGCGGCGCCTGAAAAGCTGCCGAGAACCGGGGCGGTGGTGACGAATTTAAGGAGACCGCCTTCGCTGTTGGCGCCATATAACGTGCCCTGAGGCCCGCGCAAAACCTCGACGCGCTGCAGGTCCCAGGTGTCGAAATCGCCGCTGATGATGGAGCCGTTGAGCAAGGCGTTGCTCGAGCCGAACGGCGATTCGTCCAGGTAAACCGCCACGGTCGACCCGACACCGCCGGCGTTCTGGCCGCGCAGGGTCAGGCGCGTCAGACCTGGCTGGGAGCTCACGAGCGACAGTCCGGGAACCATGGCTGCATAATCGCTGAAAGATCTGTCCATGAGCTTGTCGAGCGAGCCGCCGCTCAAGGCGGTCACGCTCATCGGCACATCCTTGAGGGACTCCTCGCGCTTCTCCGCGGTGACGACAATGGTTTCGAGCGCATCGCTATCCGACGGCTGTGCTGCATCGAGCGCCGAACTCTGTTGCGCCAGGAAAGGTCCGGCGACGCCTAAGGCCGCGAGAATTGCGAGTTTGAACGTGGAATTCATGATTTTTCCCCTGGTCTTGATCCGTGCTTAAGCCGACGACGGCGGCTTGAATGGAGATGCAAAAAATGCGACGACTTGGTTCCCATCCCGGAATGTCGTGTTTGAGCTAGTATGATCCGGGGTAGAGAAATGTCAACGAAAATTCTCTAATCAGGATCATCAACGATGGTTGACCTGACGCTTTGCGCCTGTATGCTTCCCGCCAGCTATGCAAACCGAAGCAACCAATGATCCTGATTGGAAATTTCTGACGTGGACGTGAAGGCACGCCATTCGACTCTCGGAAGCTTGCTGCGCTCGCTGCGGTCCCGAAACCGATGGACGCTGAAGGAAATGAGCCAGCGCACCGCGATTCCCGTATCGACGCTGTCGAAGGTCGAGCACGATCGGTTGACGCTGACCTATGACAAGCTCGTACAGCTGAGTCAGCGGCTCAATATACGTGTTTCGGAATTATTCGCCGACAATGCGGGACCGGCCGAGCCGGCGGTGACCGCCCGGCGCAGCATCGGCCGCACCGACGACGCGGTACGCGTCAACACGAAGAATTACGACTACTACTACCTATGTCCCGAGCTGCGCCGCAAGCGCATGATCCCCATCCTCACCCGCATACGGGCAAAAAGCGCGGAGGAGTTCGGAGCTCTCGTGCATCATTCCGGCGAAGAATACATCTATGTACTCGAAGGCGGAATCAAGGTGCTCACCGAGTTTTACGATCCGGTGGTCCTCAACGTGGGTGAGTCGATTTACATCGACAGCAACATGGGTCACGCCTACGTCACGGCGGAAGGCTGCGAGGAGGCGGTGGTGCTGGGGGTTTGCTCGAGCATGGAAGAGAGCCTCATGGAATCGTTGATGTCTCTTCACGGCGAGAGGATCCCGGGCCCGGCGCCGAAATTGTCGGAGCGGGCACGTGCCGCCGCCAAGCCGGCAAAGGCCCGCAAACGCTGACCGGGCAGCAAGACGCGTCGAACGGCGGCGCGGCGCGATTAGGTTTCGTACGCCCGTCGATCGGCGGTGACTAAACGGCTGCCCGCCGCCTCGCCGCACCCAGCAGCGCCAGACCCGAGATCATCATGGCCAAGGTTCCCGGCAGGGGCACCGGCCTGATATCGGTATACGTGCCGTCAAACTCGTAAGCGGCGCCGACGCCGTCGATCGTGGTGTCCGAGATGAGCGTGAGAAACGCTGAATTCGCCGTGTCATTCCCGAGCAGCCGGAACGTGTAATCGGGAGAGGACGCGGCCGACCAATCGGTGATCGTCAGGCTCTTCCCCGCGCTTATCGTACCGAGGCTGTTGAAACTGAGCGACGATGAGCCCACGTCGATCGCCGAACTGCCGGTCAACGAAAGGCCGGCAAAGGTTTGTGCGTTTGCGCCGCTGACATTCGCAAGCGTCAGCGCGCCGCCGTTCAAGGCCAGCGCGCTGCCGGCGGAGATTCGATTCGCGCCGCTGAGAATCAGAGTGCCGCCGGTGAGGATGGTGGTGCCCGTGTAGGTGCTGACGCCGGATAGCGTCACGTTGCCGCTCTTGGTTTCGACCGAATTGAAGTTTGAAATGGACCCCGAATAGGCGAAGCCATTGCCCGCGCCAGGATCGATCGTCATCGTGTTCACGGCGCCGGCGCCGCCCTGGATGTCGCCGAGGATGGAAGCCGCGCCGCCCAAGACGGTGAGTGTGAGGTTTCCGCTTCCGCCGGTGATGGCCTTGCCACTGCTGGATCCGTCGATGGTGCCGGAGTTGCTGATCGAGACGTTGTCGGCGGCGGTGAGGATGGCCGCAGCGGTCGTGCTGCCGGTCTGGATCACGCCGCCTGCCTGGTTGGTGATGCTGTGGCTGAAGCCGCTCGCGAGCGCGGAGCTGAAGATGATGGCGGAATCGGAGTCGCCCTTGATCAGGCCGCTGTTGGTGATCGTCGCGGCGCCGTAGGGAGCTTGGACAGGAATGGGATTGCCGTTGGCATCCTTGTCCACTCCGGCGATGGTAATGCCGCGTCCGATGGCCGAAGCGTTGCCGGCGGCAACGCTCCCCTCGATGGTGCCTGAGTTGTTGATGGTGCCTCCGCCGACGGTGACCCCTTCGCTGAATTCGACGCCGCTGGCCGTGAACGCATTGAGCGACTTGATGGTGCCGGTGTTGTTGAGGTTGATCAGACCATCGACATCGATACCGTCGCCGTCGCCGGTGACGCCGTTTCCGGTGATCGTGCCGTGGTTGACGACGGTTACGAGTTCGGCGCCGTTGAAGCCGTCGATGTTGATGCCAGATCCGTCGTCGCCCTGGATGGTGCCGCCGCGATTGTTGGTCACCGTCATGGAAAATGCACCGTTGGTCGTCTGATCGGTGTTGCCGCCCGTGATGCCGTGGCGGCCGCCTTCGATCAGCCCGGTGCCGGTCCCGCTGCCGGCGTTTCCTGCGTTGGTGATGGCGGCGCCGGAATTCGCCTGAGCGTCGATGCCGTCGCTGCTGCTGCCGGCAACGGCGATCGCCCAGATGGTCCCGGTATTGCCGACGGAGCCGTTCAATCCGGGACGCACGGCGTCGGAACCCGTTGCCTTGATCAGGCCCGAGTTCACCACGGAATTTGCCGCACCGTTGACTATTTTGTTGAAGTTGACCGCCTGTCCGCCGGCGGCCGACACGATGCTGCCCGCGTTGGTCAGCGACACCGAAGCTACGGTGGTGCTGCCCGTACCCGCGGCGATGGTGTCGTTGTTGTTGGTGGAGATTGTGGCGCCCAAATTATTTTGGATGACGAGCACCGAATTGGTTCCGCTCGACTGAACGGCGCGCCCGCTGCCGCTGCCGGTGATCTCGATGGTGCCGCTGTTGATCAGGGTCGTCGGCGAAGCCGGCGTGCCCGAGGACAGGGTGACGGCCGCCGTGCTCCCGCTGGCGATGTCGAGCGCAACGCCGGGATCGACGGTACACGTTCCGTTGCTCACGGTTTGCGTCGTACTGCTGTTGCCCGACAAGGTGGTGCAGGTCGCCGCGCCTGCCGAGCCCGCGTGCAGCAGCAGGGCCGCTGCCAGAACCAGTGCACCCGCCGGCGCGTGAGATCTACAAATGAGCGAATATCCGAGCATGATGAGTTTCCAATTGCGAGCCGCGAATGGGCCGCCCGACGGTTGTTCTTACGCAGTCATGAAGAGTGCCAGGGGCATATAAGCCGGGCATGACCGGAAGATGACATTTTCATCTCATCTCGCGGCGGACGTAAGGACAGTGACTCGTGTCTTTATGCGGTTCAATCGATGAGAAGCTGCTTCCCAGGAAAATCCACACAAACGACGTGCTTCGCAAAGAAACTGTAGCCGATAAACATATCCGAGCCGCTCGGTTCCAAATAATCCAACACACCGAGCTTCAAAGGACCGAAGTCGGTTCCCCCGAGAAATAACTGCTTCGTCACTACCGAGCCTTCGCCGGCAGTCCCGCGAATTGACTGAAGCCGTGACTTGCGGATGATCGACACCGGGGATCCCGTATCCCAAACGGCCGTCGACTCACCCAGGTCGGTTCGTGCGACGGTGACAGCTTCTCCGTGCCACTCCGGCAAGAAGGGCACAGCGGTTCCCTTGCAGACCGATGCCCGATCTCCGGCGCCGCCGGCAGGTATCAACGTCATTTTTCGATGCGGATAATCGAGTACTACTTGGTATGACCTCAGGAGCGATGTTCCGAAATAGCCCTGCTGACCGACTCGAGTGGCTTGATAAGAGGGATCGTGGATGTCCAACCGTCCGATGACATCGGTAAAAATGGCGTTCCCGATCCGCAGTTGCGGAACCTTGAACATGGGCGACTGGATGACATTTCCCTGAACGTCTTTGGATCTGTGAGCCTCTCTGATCGGGACCGTTTTGATTCGATCAAACACCGCTCGACTCAGAACCAAGGGGGAAGCATCGCCGAGATCGAATATTAGAGGCACATCAATCCCGTCGATTGTTGCTACGGCCACCGGAAAATGGCCGCGAATCCTAATCGGAACGATGGACGAGGCGCCCGATGCCGCTTCGTCGAGCGTGGAGAGGAATGCAAGTAACATCGCCGCATAGCGTATCGCGCAATGCATCACAGCCCCGCGCATGCAATCTTAGGTATGCGGATTTCATCGACCAACATGGCGGGGCCGGCGAAGCTCACCTCGACTCTTTCGACGCAGCTGTAGGGCTGCAGGCCGCCGCGCACACGTGAACAGCTGGCGGGGTTTCCTCCGCTGCAGCTCATTCCTTTGGTTCCGAGAATGGATGTCGCAGTGGCGAAGGGCATGCCGATCCGCAACCAAGAGTGAACGGATTGTTCGAATTGCGACTGTCTGGCCACATAGCAGCCGGCTAGAAGTGCGCAGGCGGCTATGGGAGAAATCATCTTTTGCACGGGGGATCTTCCTGCTATCGAGGCTACGGCGAATGGATCTCGGCGATATGCCCTCCGGGGAACTGAACGAGGGCGGTGCGCCGGCTGCGGCGATCGCCGCCATGAACCGCGCATGGACAAATTCACCGGTCTCGCCCTATTCGGAGCGCGTCGCCGCCCGGGGCGCGCCCGATCTCGATCTGCGCTTCTTGGCCGGCGCCGCAGTTTCGACTTCGGCCGTGAACCGGTGCATCCGGCTGATCAGCTCCGGGGGTATGGCGGTGGCGCGGGCGGACGCCGCCGAGATGAACACCAGCACCTGCTTGGCGCGCATGCGCAGTTCGCCTTGGTGCGAGGCTTCGATGCGAAGCTCGCAGGACGTCGTCCCCGCCTTCACGACCCACAGATTGAAGGTCAGCCTTTCCCCGTAACGGGTGGGCTTGATGAAGTCCACCGTGAAATGCACGGACGGCGTCAGTATCTGCTTGTGATGGAACAATCCGGGAGCGCTCGCGGCCAACCCATCCTCGAACCAGTCCTCGACGAAATCGCTGATCATTTCGAAGTAGCGGGGGTAGAAGACCCAGCCGGCGGCGTCGCAATGTCCGAAGCGGACCAGGATTTCCCGTTGAAACGCTGACATAGTCTCATCCTCCGTGCCTGCACCGAAGCTTACCCGCAAGTACCGAGTGGCGGGGCGAAAACATGAGTTGCCGTTCCGGCGGCCGCATCGAACCTGCCGAACACCGGTGCGCAGCAGGGCACCCATCGCGTATGCTATAGTGCCAAACTACTTGACGTGTCAACTATCGGGTGCAACATGGACCATTCGCAGACTCTGGCTCAGTTGATCGGCGGCATCGTCACCGGCGGCATTCGCGTGATCGATCTGACCGTGCCGCTGGAGTCGGGAACTCCGGTCATCAAACTGCCGCCGCAATTCGCGCCGTCGAAATCCTTTTCCCTCGAGGAAATATCGCGCTATGACTCGCGCGGGCCGGCCTGGTACTGGAACAACATTTCCTGCGGCGAGCACACCGGCACGCATTTCGATGCACCGATTCACTGGGTCACGGGCAAGGACTACCCCGAGAACGCGACGCACAATATTCCGGTGGACCGATTCATCGGCCCCGCCTGCGTCATCGACGTGGCGCGTCAGGCCCGCGAAAACGCGGACTTCCTGGTGACCACCGACCTGGTCGAGGCCTGGGAAAAGAAGCACGGAAGAATCCCGGCGCACGCCTGGGTGCTGATCCGCACGGACTGGTCGAAGCGCAAGGGCGCCGACGCCTATCTCAATATCGCGGCCGACGGTCCCCACACTCCCGGGTTTCACCCGGACTGCGTGCCGTTTCTGGCGCGTGAGCGGGACATACTCGGGGTCGGCGTCGAGACGGTCGGCACCGACGCCGGGCAGGCGGCCACCTTCGATCCCATGTTTCCCTGCCATACCATCATGCACGGATCGAATCGGTTCGGTCTGGCGAGCCTCACCAATCTCGAATACCTCCCTCCCACCGGTGCTGTGGTGATCGCGCCGCCGCTGAAAATCGTCAACGGTTCGGGAAGTCCGCTGCGCGTGCTTGCACTCGCACCCGTGTAGACGCGTGCAAACCACGCCGGATGCATCTGCGATCGCCCGCCGCGAGGCCGGCCTCCACAAGGATTTGACCCGCGCGCAGCTGGTGATGATCGGGCTGGGCGGGGCGATAGGCACCGGCCTGTTCATGGGCAGCGGCGTCGCAATCGGCTACGCCGGGCCCGGCGTGATCGTAAGCTATGCGATCGCCGCCATCGCCGCGGTGGCCATGGTTTTCAGCCTGTCGGAGATGGCGGTGATGCACCCGACTGCCGGCTCGTTCGGAACCTATGCGGAGATATACCTGAATCCGTGGGCCGGCATGGTGGCGCGCTACTCGTACTGGATGGCCCAGGTGATCGCCGTCGGCGGAGAGGCGGTGGCCGCCGGCGTCTACATGACCTTCTGGTTTCCCGGTTCGCCGGTGTGGCTGTGGTCGCTGGGGTTTGCCTTCGTGCTGCTCTACTTCAACTCCAAGTCGGTCAATAACTTCGGCTCCATCGAGTACTGGTTCGCGCTCATCAAAGTCGTCGCCATCGTCATATTCATCCTGCTGGGATTGGCGACCATCTTCGGCCTATGGTCAAAGCCCGTTGGATTCCACAACCTCACCGGACTGCCGGGCGGCTTCATGCCGCATGGATTCGGCGGCGTGTGGATGGCCGTCATCATCGGGATACTGTCGTTCAACGGCATCGAAGTGATCGCCGTTACGTCGGGCGAAGCCAAGGATCCGGTGCGAACCATACCGGCGGCGCTGCGCACCATGGCTCTGCGGCTGTTTCTTTTCTACATCCTGGCGCTCGCCATCGTGGTTACCTTCGTGCCCTGGACCGAGACGGGCGCCACCGTCGTCACGCAGAGCCCGTTCGTGCGGGTCTTCGCCCATTCCGGCATTCGCCATGCGGCCGGCATCATGAATTTCGTGGTGTTGAGCGCCGCCCTGTCGAGCATGAACACCAACGTTTACCTGTGCTCGCGAATGCTCTTTTCCCTGGCCCGAGGCGGGTACGCGCCTCGGTTCCTGGGCAAGCTCAGCAAGAACGGCACACCCATCACGGCCATTCTTTTGTCGGGTGCGTGCATCCTGACCGCCGCCGGCGTCTCGAAGCTGACGCCGCTGGCGTACAACTATCTGTTCGGAGTCGCCTTGTTCGATGCGATGATCGTGTGGATCATCATCCTGCTCAGCCATTTCAGCTTCCGGCGCCGCCACCGCGCGGCCGATCTGCCGGTGCGGATGCCCTGGTTTCCGGCGATCCAGATTGCCGGGCTGGCGCTGCTGTGCGCAGTGTTGGTGACCATGGGATTGGACAAGGAAACCTGGCGCATCTCGTGGATCGTCGGCATTCCCTGGCTGGTATTCATCTCGGTGGTGTATTTCATCTTGAAGGCACGCGGCGGCCTCGCGCACTCCGGAGCCGATGCGCAGGCTCCAGCGGCGGCGGAGTAGTCCCGCGGGCTCAGTCCCGCTCAGTCCTGCGCAGGCCCGCCCATTCGGCTTTAGTCCAGCTCAGGCCGGAATACGCCCCTCGAGAATAGCGGCGAGAGCGGCGCTGTCGATATTTCCACCCGAAACGACCGCGCATACTTCTCGTTCGGCGTACCGTCCGGATAGCGCCGCCGCGACGGAAACGGCGCCGGCCCCTTCCGCCACGATGCGGTTGCGCGCGATCATCATTCTGATCGCCGCGGCGACTTCGTCGAGAGATACCGTAATGACGCCGTCGATCAGGGATTTTAGCAACGGCCACATTTCAGGCAAGACAGTGCCGAATCCGACCCCGCTGACGAAACCGGGCTCGTGCGGCGTTTCGGCCGGAGCACCGGCACGGAATGCCGCTTCGAGCGGGTGGGCGCTGGTGAGTTCGCAGGCGATGATCTTCACATCCGGCCTTATCGCGCGCACGGCGCACGCGATGCCGCACGCCAGGCCGCCGCCGCCGAATGGAATCAGAATCGCTTCCGTATCGGGTGCCTGCGCCAGGATCTCTACACCGATCGTGGCATCCCCCGCGAGCGAGGCGGGGTCCCGAACGGCATCGATGTACACGCCTTGCTGGCCTTCGAGGCTGCCCATCCTGATTGCACGCCACCAGTCCTCGACCGGCCGCATGTCGATGCGCGTACCCAGGCGCCGCAGCTTCTCGAGCTTGGCCTCCGGCGCGTTCGCCGGGACGACCGCGGTGGCGGGAATGCCAAGGCGCCTCGCCATGAATGCGACGCCCAGCGCGCTGTTGCCGGTGCTGGTGGTGTAGATTCCCGCGGCCAAATCCGCCGGCGCCCGTGCCAGCACCGCGTTGCCGATGGGACGGATCTTGAATGATCCGATTGACTGCAGATTCTCGAGCTTCAACCGAACGGTCTTGCCAGCCGGCGCCGCATCGCAGGCCACCAGCGGCGTCAGCATGCAGAGCCCGTCGAGCCTGGTGCGCGCCGCCTCGATCTGCGCCATCGACACCGGTTTTACTTCATCGAGCATGCGGTGAAAATCCTTGGAGGTTCTGCGATCGGTCGAGCGCAACCGCCCCATAATTGCACAATCATATGATATTGCATATAATAAACCGCTCATATAAACGGCGGGAACAGTGGGATATGGAACCGAATTTTCAGGCCTTGCGCAAGGAATTCCCCGTGCTCGCGCGCAAAACGTACCTCAACAGCGGTTCCTACTGTGCGCTCTCGAACGACGTGAAGGCCGCCTTCGAGGCCTACATGGAGGACCGGCTGCTGGTGGGCGCGAACTGGGACGTGTGGATCGCCAAGAATGAATCGGTGCGTGCGCTGACGGCCCAGCTGCTGCACGCCTCTCCCGATGAAATCGCCGTCACGGCGTCGGTGTCCGCAGGGCTGAACGCGCTGTCGAGCGCGCTGGATTTTTCCGGGCCGCGCAACAAAGTCGTCATCAGCGATTTTGAATTTCCCACCAACGCGCAGATCTGGCACGCTCAGGAGCCCCGCGGCGCCCGGGTCGTGCACGTGCCGCGCGCGGCCGATGGCTATATCCCGCTGGAGAATTTCGCCAAGGCGATCGACGAGAACACGCAGCTCGTGGCGATCACGCATGTCTGTTTCAGGAACGGCGCCAAGCTAGACATTCCCGGCATCGTGCGGCTCGCGCGCGCAAAGGGCGCGAAGGTACTGCTCGACTGCTACCAGTCGGTCGGGTCGCTCGATATCGACGTGAAGGCGCTGGATGTGGATTTCGCGGCCGGCGGCATGCTCAAGTATCTGCTGGGCACCGCGGGGATAGGATTCCTCTACGTCCGCGATTCACTGGTGCAATCGCTGCTGCCCACGAACAGCGGGTGGTTCGCCCAGGCATCGATCGCGGCCATGGACATCACCGCCAACCGGCCCGCTCCCAGCGCACGGCGTTTCGAAGCGGGCACTCCGCCCGTGGTGAACTGCTATGCCGCAGAGGCGGGCCTGAAATTCCTGCTGGCGGTCGGCACTCCGGCCGTGGAAAAGCGCAATTACGAATTGACGCAGCGCTGCATGCGCCGGCTCGAAGAGATCGGCTGGCCGAGCGTTACGCCGGTTCAGAACGAGCGGCGGGGCGCGACGGTCGCGGTGCCCTCGCGCGACAGCGGCGGATTGTCCAAGGCGCTCATGAAGCGCGACATCGTGACCTCGCACCGCGACGACAACGTCAGGGCGAGCTTTCACTTCTATAATGACGCTGATGACGTAGAATCCTTCATCGCGGCAATGAAGGATTTGCGCGGATCGTTCAGCCCCGCTTGAACTGAATCCGCGCGCGCAAGGAGTCAACGTGGAAATTCGGGTCCTGCGGGGGGCTGAGGTGCGGCAGCTTCTGCCGATGGCGGAGTGCATCGATCTCATGCACCGAACCATGATTGCCGTGTCGGAGCGACGGGTGGTTCTGCCGCTGCGCTCCGTGATGGTCATGCCCGGCGATCGAGGCATGCTGGGCAACATGCCGGGCTATCTGGCCGATCCCGAGTGCTTCGGCGTCAAGCTCGTGAGCCTGATCCCGCACAACAAACCGCCGCAGTATTCTTCGCACCTCGGACTGGTGCTGCTGTTCGAGGCCGATCACGGCTGTCCCGTCGCTCTGCTGGACGCCGCCGAGATCACCGCGATCCGCACCGCGGCCGCGAGCGGATTGGCGACGCGGCTCCTGGCGCTGCCGCAGGCCGGCGACTTGGCGCTGCTCGGCGCGGGCGAACAGGCCCGGAGCCATCTGCAAGCCATGCTGGCGGTGCGGACGCTGCGCCGGGTCCGGATCTGGGCCCGCGACCCCGGCAAGGCGGCTGAATTTGCGAAGACCGAGGGCGCCAGGCACGGAATTGCCATAGAGCCATGCCCCGGCGTGCGCGCCGCGGTTGCCGGCGCCGACATCATTTGCACGGTGACCAAGGCGCGCGAACCCATTCTCCTCGGAGAGTGGCTGGCACCGGGTGCGCACCTCAATGTGGTCGGTTCCAGCATCGCCGGCACCGCCGAGATCGATACGCCGGCCGTGGTGAAGTCGCGGTTCTTCGTCGATTATCGGGAGTCGACCGTCAATGAGGGCGGGGAATACCTGCGAGCCCTGAAGGCCGGCGCCATCGCGCCGGACCACATTCTGGGCGAGATCGGCGAAGTGGCGAATGGAACGCAAGCGGGACGGCAAACGCCGTCCGATATCACCCTGTACAAGTCGCTCGGGATCGCTCCTCAGGATCTGGCTTCGGCGCACCATGTGCTCGAAAAGGCGCGCGCGGCGGGTGTGGGCCAGACGATCGATTTCTAGGGGTTCGAGCGATGCCGTCTTCGGTGCTGAGATTGCCGACTGCCGAGGACGTGGCCGCCGCACGCGGCAACATCCGCCGATTTGCCGTGCGCACGCCGCTGCTGAAGCTCCAGGCCGCCGTTCCGGACACGAATATCTTTCTGAAGCTGGAAAACCTCCAGCCTTTGGGGTCCTTCAAGATCCGCGCCGCGGTCAATGTATTGAAAGTCATGGACCCAGGGCTGCTGCGCAGGGGCGTGTTGACCGGCAGCGCCGGCAATTTCGGCCAGGGCCTCGCGTTCGCAGCGCGCGAGATGGGAATTCCGGTGACCGTCGTGGTGCCTGACGGTTCGGCGCAGACCAAGGGACGCGCGCTCGCCGAATTGGGGGCGAAAGTCATCCGCGTGCCTTTCGATGAATGGTGGGCGGTGCTCACCACCCGCCGCTTCGCCGGCGAAGACGGAGTATTCATCCATCCGGTCGCGGAGTCCGGCGTGGTAGCCGGGAACGCCACCATCGGCGCCGAGCTGATCGAGGACCAACCGGACATCGACGCGGTGGTCGTGCCGTTCGGCGGCGGCGGGCTGGGCTGCGGCATCGGATCGGTGATGCGGCGCCTGAAACCCTCTGTGCGCATGATCGCGGCGGAATCCGAAGCCGCGCAACCGGCCGCGGCCGCGCTTGCAAACGGCCGCCCAACCACCGTGCCGCATATCCAGAGCTTCGTCGACGGGATGGGCAGCACGACGGTGCTTCACGACATGTGGCCGCTGGTCCGTGAAATGGTTGATGCGGCGGCTTGCGCCTCGTTTGCGCAGATTGCGGACGCCATCCGCCTGTTGGCCGTGCGGCACCACGTCATCGCCGAAGCGGCCGGAGCGGCCTCCGTCGCCGTGGCCTTGGCAGGACTCGCCGGCAAGGGCAATATCATCTGTATAGTCTCGGGCGGCAATATCGATGCTCCGAAGCTCGGAGCCATCCTCGACGGCCAGAGCCCTTTTTGACCATGACCCAAAAAAAGAGCAAAACGGCGGACAAAGCGCTGTTCGATGACTTCCTACCGCATCTGATCGCAAGGCTGGCCTATCAGCTGAACAACGATCTGATCGAGAAATTGCGGCTCGAGGGCATCAACGTCACGCGATGGCGCATCTTGGCGGTGCTCGCCATGGGCGACGGCATCACCATCAACGAAATCATCGATCGGGCGATGATGCAGCAGTCCGCGCTCAGCCGCGCACTCATGAACATGGAGGAGGAGGAGTACGTGCGGCGGGTGCTTCGCCGGGACGACGCACGCTATGTCGAGGTGTATCTGACGGACAAGGGCCGGGCCCTGTTCGATTCGCTGGACATCGTGGTGCGGCGCCGCCAGCAACGTCTGCTCAAGGGATTCACGGCCGCCGAGCGAACCGCGGTGTTCGCGCTGATACGCCGCTTGAGCGGCAACATGAGCAAATAAGTGCACGGCGCGGCCCCCGCGCCCCACGATCGGGCGCCGCACTGTCAGCGCCGCGCAACACTTCGTTATTGACTTGATATTTCATATGATAACTCATATTGTATTCCCACCACATGGGAGAAACATCGATGCTGCGTTTTGCAATCGGGATTGAGTCGTCCAACAAATATAAGATTTACGGCTGCCTGCTCGCGCTGAGCGCGGGCATTGCCTCGATACTGTACGGCCCCGGCGCCGCCGCGGCCGACGCGTCCAGCGACTCCACGGCGCTCGACGAAGTCGTGGTCACCGCCAACAAGCTCAACTCGCAGAAGGTGCTCGACCTGCCCATCTCGATCCAGGCCATCAGCGGCGATTCCCTGCAGCGCGCGGGCTACTCGGCCTTCATGGACGTCGCCGGCGAGATTCCCGGCCTGTCGGTGCAGGACCTGGGTCCCGGCGACAAGAAATACGTCATCCGCGGCATCAACTCCACCGGCGACTCGACCGTCGGCATCTATTACGGCGAGGCGGTGATCAGCGGCTCGAATGCCGATGACGGCGGCGGCTTCCAGTCCGATATCCGCCTCTACGATCTCGATCACATCGAGGTGCTGCGCGGTCCGCAAGGCACCCTGTACGGCGCGAGTTCCATGAGCGGTACGATCCGCTTCGTTCCCAAGTCCCCCGATCTGAACACGGTGGGCGGCTACCTGACGACGGAAGGCTCCGAGACTGCGCACGCCAGCGGCAACTACAACGTCAACGGCGCGATCAACCTGCCGATCATCGACGGCGTGCTGGCGCTGCGCCTGGTGGGGTGGAAGGTGTACGACAGCGGCTACATCAATCAGACGCGCGTAGGCGAAGGCGTCACCGGGCTGGTCAACGTCGGGACGGCGGCGAATCCGAACTATCAGAGTGTTCCGGTCGCCGGGGTCGGTTTCGTCAAGGGCGTCAACGATGACGACGTCGGCGGCGGGCGGGCCATGGTGCGCTACCAGCCGACCGACAATCTGACCATCGACGCCAATTACACTGCACAGACCGAAACTTCGGGCGGTTCATCGCGCTACACGCCCGCCGGCGTGACCGCGTTCAACGGCGGGCCCATCGCACCCGTTCAGGGCTGCGATTTGTGCAATACCGACGTGACGCGCAGTCCGTGGAGCGACAACCTCAAGGTCTTCGGCTTGACGGTGGCTTACAAAACCGCCGCCGGCACCGTCACGGGCACCACCAATCAATACAATCGCACCACCGATTTCACCTTCGACTCGACGCCCGTGCTGGTGTCGTTCGACGTTCCCGTGCCGGCCGAGACGCTCGAGCCGCGCACCCGCAAGGTCAACGCCAGCGAAATTCGCTTTGCCAGCGATCTGGATTCTCCGGTCAACTTCGTGGCCGGCGTCTATCGCGAACACGAAAGCCAGGACTTGGCCGTACAGGTCATCACCACCGGCGCCAACGGCTACGTAACCGGTCCGTTCAGCACCGAAACCTCGGCGGATGCGCTGGATTTCCCGGGCGTTGGCAACACATTCTTCGGGCGCACGGACACCCGCAGCGATACGCAATACGCAGGGTTCGGCGAGGCGACGTGGAAGATCACCGACGCCTGGACCACGATCGCGGGCCTGCGCTACTTCACCGAAACCCTGAACGGCGTTCAGACGCAGACCCATCCGTTCGGCGGGTTTCCGGGCGCGCCCAACCTGGTGCCCATCGTCGATCCGCAGGAGACCTTCAACAAAGTCACTTGGAAGATCAACACCAGCTATAAATTCAGCGAAGGCCTGCTGGGGTACGGAACCGTTTCCACCGGCTTCCGCAGCGGCGGACTGAACGCGGTCAGCGAACCGTTCGAACCGATCCCCGCCGCTTACTCGCCGGACACGCTCACCAACTTCGAGGTGGGCGCCAAGGGGCGGCTGTTCGACGGTCTATTCGATTACCAGGCCGACGTCTATTTCATCCGCTGGGACAATATCCAGGTGCAGGAAACGACCGCCGACGGCGCTTTCGTGTATCAGGGCAACGCCGGTACCGCTCACGTCAAGGGCGTGGAGTTCGAGTTCACGGCCCATCCGATCCCGTATCTGAGCGCCAATTTTGCCGGTTCTTACCAGGATGCCTACCTCACGGAAGGCGCCACGGCCGCGCAAAAAGCGCTCAACCCGACGCTGGGCGTGACCGGCGACGCGATTCCCAACGTGCCCAAGTTCCAATTGAGCATCGGGTTCAATTATACGAGGCCCATGATCGGAGATTGGCAGGGTGTCGTGGCGACGGACGTGACCTACCGGGACGCGGTGAATGCCTATTTCGCCTCCAACACCCAGTTCAATCTGCCGCTCTCGCCCTACACGCTGGTCAATTTGCGCTTGGGCGTCATCAACGGCCCCTGGAGCGTCACCGCATTCGCCCGCAATCTGACCGACAAACGTGCCGAAGTCTCCGCGATCAATTCCTCGCAGGACCCAGACGCGCTGTTGACGGTGCGTCCGCGGACGATCGGTTTGACGGCCACTCGGAAGTTCTAGCCCGACACGCATGATGGCTGCGACGATCACCTGGCGTCTCGAGGGCGCGAACCCCAGGCGGTCGCTCGCGGGCCGCGTGACTCGCTGGTTGGTCCTATCGGCGCTGTTGGTTGCGGCAAGCCGGGCCGCGCCCGCCGAAGCCCACCGCGGCAGGGAAGATCAAGGCGACAAATCCACGCCGCTCTGGGACTTCTACGATTCGGCGTTGAGCCGCGCCAAGTACATCGACTTGACGCACGCCATCGCCCCGGGCGGTCCGATCGGCGAAGGATTTGGCGACTTCAAAGTAGGCCCCTCGCTCGCGGGTGTCACGATTCCCGGCGTGATCAACAAGGGCGAACCGTTTTCTTATGAAAGGCTGGGCGTGGCGATTACGGCCTACGAGTTGCCGATGGATCACATCGGCACCCAGTTCGGACCGCCGGCGCACGAAAATGAGCGCGGCGCGACCATCAGCGATATCCCGCCCACCGTGGCGCTTCGCCCCTTGGTGGTCGTCAATGTCGCGCCCAAAGTCGCCGTCGACCCCGGCTATCAGGCGACCGTTGCCGACATCAAAGATTGGGAACGCCGGCATGGGCCGATCCCCCCGGGGTCGGTCGTCATGATTCGATCCGACTGGTCGAAGAAATGGGGCGATCCGAAGCGCTTCACCGCCCAGCCCTTTCCCGGCGTAAGCTTGGCGGCGCTGAAATATCTATACCTGGAAAGGCATGTCCTGATGCACGGGCACGAGCCGCTGGACACCGACAACACGGCTCCGGAATTCGTCGGAGAAAATTGGTTGCTGAAGCATAATTTTGCCCAGGCCGAGGGCGTTGCAAACCTGGACCAGGTGCCCGAAAGCGGCGCCCTCATCACGATAGGATTCGCGAAGTTCGAAGGCGGCACGGGAGGATTTGCGCGTTATATCGCCATTGCGCCGGCGAACTGGCGCTTTGGCGTGACCTTGGAGCAGCAGTCCGGCGCACCGCTGCCCACGCATGTCCACCCGCTGCGCCGCGGGCCCGATGGTGTATTGAGAGAAACCCGATGAACGACGCTCGAAACCCTCCCGTCATCGCCAATCGCAAGGGGTTCTACTACGAGCTCAAGGCGGGCAAGCGCTATCTGTGGTGCAGCTGCGGATTGTCGAAGGCCCAGCCCTTCTGCGACGGATCGCACGCGGGAACGGGATTTTCGCCGGTGCTGTTCAAGGCCGAACGCGACGAGGACGTGATCTTTTGCGGCTGCAAACATACGGCGACGCCGCCTTTCTGCGACGGCGCCCACAGCAATCTGCCGGGAGGCTATCTCACCGACGATCCGCAGAGCGCCGAGAACAGCCAGGTAGCGACCGTCGCCGCCGCCGCGTCTCCCGTGGTACGTCTCGATGGGCAGTGCTATGTGTTCTCGACTTCGCGCGCGGTCCTCGCTGCGCGCGGCGGGCTGCGCTACTGCGCGGTGGTGAGTCCCGCCCTCGGCGCATTGTTTCAATCGCAGTTTTACGGCGAACTCGCCGCCGGCGCCTCGCCGGTGATTTCGGCGGATGGGAGGCACACCGTCCTGTTCATCACCGAGGGCGAGGGCGAGATCGAAATCAGCGGTCGGCGATTTGCAGTGGGACCTAGGACCGGCGTGTATGTGCGTCCAAGCGAAGCGTATCGCGTGCACAACGGGTCCGCCGCGCCGCTGAAGTTCTTCGTCTCCAACGGTCCCGGCAGCGAAGATCTGGCATGGCTGGATTCGATGCCGTCGGCGTTCGAAACCGGGTTCCCGCACCGCTGTGCGACCATCGATCCCGCACAGAGACACAAGATGGCGGAACGCTACTACCAGATGATGGTCAATCGCGAGCACGGCTCGACCGTCGTGACCCAGTTCATCGGCAACATTCCATTGTCGAAGGCGGAGCCGCACCGCCATCTGTACGAAGAGGCGCTGATCTTCCTGAACGGGGCGGGCGTGGTCTGGACGGAGAACGTCAAGACCGCGGTCGGCGCCGGCGATGTGCTGTTCCTGCCGCGCAAGCAGCTGCATTCGGTGCAGTGCATCACGCCGGGCGGCTTCGACATTCTCGGCGTCATCTATCCGGGCGATAATCCGTCGATCAACTATTGATCCGCGGCTGACCACCACGGTCCACG
>Ga0182030_10001166_pt1 | contig 53308 bp, 62 predicted proteins | sample 812S3MmetaG_FD_121299 | JGI IMG/M metagenome (GOLD analysis project Ga0182030, IMG submission 121299) | Permafrost microbial communities from Stordalen Mire, Sweden - 812S3M metaG (Illumina Assembly) | ecosystem: Environmental > Terrestrial > Soil > Wetlands > Permafrost | place: Sweden...
ACTTGAGTTGTTGGTCGAGTTCAGCGAGTACATGTAATCCATGTTGTCCACGCCATTGATCTGCTGCTCGATCGGCGTGGCTACGGCCTTCTCCATGGTCTCGGCGTCAGCACCCGGGTAAAGTGCCTGCACGCGTATCTCGGGGGGAGCGATGTCCGGAAACTGGGCGACCGGCAGGCTGACGATGGTGATCGCGCCGATGATCACCATGAGGATCGAAATAACGATGGCGACAATGGGACGCCGTATGAAAAACTCAGACATGGCTACCGTGCCTCCGCCTCAACATTCACGCTTTTGGGAACCACTGGAGTTCCGTCCTTCACCTTGCTTATGCCTTCAACCACAACCTGGTCGCCCGGCGTCAAGCCATCTTCGATGACCCACATCGTGCCTACTTTTTCGCCTGCCTTAACGGGGCGGATAATGGCCTTCTTGTCGGGGCCGAGAAGCGCGACCTCGTAGCCGCCCTGGATTTCCTTCACCGCGCTCTGCGGTACCAGCAGCGCGTTTTTCTTCATGCCCGTCTCGATCCGCACGCGCCCGTACTGGCCGGGGCGCAGGATGTTGCCGGGGTTCGGGTATGCCGCAATCAGGCGGATGGTGCCGGTGTTGATGTCGACCTGGCGATCGGCCAGCAGGATTTTTCCTTTGTGCGGATAGACTGTGCCGTCGGCCAGGATCAACTCCGGTGAACTGTCGAACAAATCCATCTGTTGTCCGCTGGAGCTGAGTTTCTTGGCCCGCAGATACTGCTGTTCGCTGACAGGGAAGTACACCTTGATGGGATCGACTTGCGAAACCGAGGTGAGGTGGGAGTTGGGCCCGACCAGGTTGCCCATCTGGACTTCCGCAATGCCGGCGATGCCATCCACCAGAGATGTGACTTTCGTCCAGCCGAGATCTAGTTCTGCACGTTCGACCGCCGCCTTGCTCGATGCGACTGCAGCCTCGGCCGCCAGCTTGGCCTGGATTTCGGTATCCAGTTGTGCTTTGGGAATAGCTTTTTGCGCCACCAGCGGGGTATCACGGTCTACGTCCAGATTGCTCTTTGCCAGCAAGGCTTCTGCCTGGGCAAGTTCTCCCTTAGTGCGGTCGAGAGTCGCCTGGAACGGCCGCGGGTCAATCTCGAACAACACTTGGCCCTTACGAACTACCGAACCTTCCTTATAGTCCTGGCGGATGATGTAACCCGAAACCTGGGGATGGATCTCAGCATTCACATATCCGTCCAGGGTTGCCACCCACTCGTTGTGGATAGGCACGTCGCGCTGGATTGGTTGCGCCACCTGCACATCGGTGATGATCTGCGGAATTGCAGCGTGGCTCATCTTGCATCCGCTCATAGCCAAGCTCACGATCGCAAGCACAACAACCAGGAGGGCGACGTTACATGGCCTCCCGAAAAGAACATTGCGGTTTTGAAATTTGCCGTGAAATAACATCGACATTCCTTCCCTCATCAATCCGTACCGTGCGTTGCTAGCACGCCCCGAAAGCCTGGTTGGTTCACAATGGGTTTGTTGTGGAGGACCAACTTCAGCCGTTTGCAGGTTGCCGCGGCATAGACTGCTTTGGCGACAAATCGCGCTCCCAGGCTGCTCAGCCAAGTCAGCACTTGCTCGCCGATCGCATCGACATAACTGACTTCGGTGAGATCGACGATCAGACCTTTAGGAACCGGTCCCCGTGAGAGCAGTGACTTCACCTCGTCAGCCCAATCGCCGACGAGCCTGCCTTCTATCTTCAGAATTGACCCATCCGCGAATCGATTAAGTTCTGCCCGAAACATTTACGTACCTCGCTCAACAACATTCTTGTTGTGCTTGCATATCTCAATACGCAAGCCGCCTACCAAAGCTATGTTGCTGATGACAATCGGTTTGCCACAACGGTGCCACAGAGACCTCGCCTCATTGCGGGCATTGACCATATGCGGGCAGTCGATGCGTCTAACCGAACCTGGAGCGCGGCAATGATCGACGAATTGGCCGGGAGGGTAGCTGGATGTTTCGAGACACGGGCGCAATCGCCGAGGGTTGCGCCGCCGAGGGGTGTGCGTGGATCGCGAGCGGAAGCGGCGTGAGCGGGGCCTGAAATCGTGGACCCGCGCTCGTTTTCGTTCGGTTTAGTAGCTCGCAGAATAAGCCAGCAACACGCTGATCATGTCGCCAACCGCCAGCACCAGGCCAACGCCACACAACGCGAGGACCGCCACAATGGTTCCTTCCTGGCTGTCCGCGCCGATTAGCATGCTAACTGGGTATAGCAACATCAGCAGATTGATTGTGCCCAATACTGTCCAAAATTGCGCTTTCGACTGATTCCTAGTCATGACTCATCCTTCCTCTAGCGTTACTTAGCTACCAGGAGTCGCAACTGCTGCTGTCCATCCTCAGAGCGATGACCTTCAAAGGCGTATAGGGATTGTCGCTTTTGACGGCTGTGATGACGACCATCTGGTTCATGTGACCAGCGAGATTGACACCATCACTCTTGAGTTCCCAGGACGTTACGGTATCTGCCTGATGCAAGCTGTATTCGTGCGCGCCAGAGCCCTGTCCGAGGCATCCGCTCAGGACGACGATCGTTGCTTCTGTCGCCGAGGAACTCCCATCTGGATTAAACGGTTGCGGCGTGCGACTGACGTCTTGTGCCCGGCCCATTACAGATAGGCTGACGACCATCGCGGCTGCAAGGGTTAAGAACTGAAACAATTTCTTCATGATGTAATTCTCCGTAGATTCTGGTAGTCCTGTTTCGTTAATTCATTCATGCAATAACGGTGCGTTTCCGGGAGTTCCAATGCTTAGACGGCCCGACTCGGCTTTGCACCGGGTTGTTGTCAGCAGGCAAGGTCATTGGCCCGCGCTCTGACTCAGCAATGCGCTGCAGAACTGCATTCGTTGTGTCCTCAAATCGAGTCTTAGCCACGTGAAACTTCCGTGCTGCTTTTACAGCCGCCTGGCATAGAGCGAAACGATTTCCCAGCATTTGTCGCGCCGCAAACACCAACTCAGATCTCATCTCGAAGTCTCCTTGGCCGGGAACCGCTTTCAGAGTTCGGCCCCCGGCCAGTTCGCGTGGGTTGGACGATGCAACGCCCCACGCTCATACCATTTGAAGAATTGCACATCAGAGGCCAGACTCAAGTGCGGATAAAGCGTCTGGATTCCGTATGTAAGTGATCGTTGCGCCATCCACTCGCGCCCATATTTGGACTCCGCCCTTCGTGGGGCAGTTAAACCAGGGATATGGCGTCGCAAGTCGCTGGGATCAGGGGACCTCTTTACTGGCAAGCGGTGTGACTGTTCAGCGGAACTCAGCAATCCTGCATTGGGCCTTGCAGACTGCTGATCTCCGTCAACGGCGGAGGTCTTGCGGTAGCCAAGTGCCGAATGGGGTGGACATCGATACTGGTTAGGGACGAGTTGGCACAGCACTTGCTCTACTATTCGTTGCTCGCTTCAACTTGTGGAAGTGCGGTGACGTGCGAGTGTGATGGGGAGTTCCGGAGGTGAGTTATGATGCGTGCTCTCTTTGACCTGATTTTTGGCTGTCGGCACCGGCGTTGTTCCTGGCCACTGACGGTGCGGAAGCCCAGAAAACGAACCTATGTGGCGTGTCTGAGTTGCGGGGCCGAATTCGACTATGACTTGCAGAGAATGCAGATTTGCCGTCCTGCGACCGTGAAACTCAGAGCAAAAACCCAGCAGGAATATGCGAGCTAGCGTATGCAAGCGCCTATTCTTCACCAAAGGTAGATGATTCAAGGTGTACCCACGTTAGCCGTCGGAGGGGCTGAACGAGAGAGCGATCATTGCGATGCAAGTGCTGTGACATCCTCCCGCGCGAATGGCATTCGCCAGGCCTCTTGGCTCCCATCTGTCGCGCACACAGCACAGCATCACACCCTCCGACGGCTTGCTGAAGGATAGCGAGCAACCGTCCTCGCGTTCTGCCAGTCCCTTCAACAGCCCACATTTCAACATTGCCCGCGACATGGCGCGGCAGCGTAAGCTCTTTGGGTGCTGGCTTTCCGGCGAGCGGCGAAATACTTGCTTGATGGCTGGCGGCCACTTGTGCTTCTACGGCACTGGACAGGCTTTCGCCTTCCAAATTTCGGCTGCGTATTCTGAGATAGTTCGATCGCTGGAGAACTTGCCCGAGCTGGCAACGTTGAGAATCGCCTTGCGCGACCAGGCTTCGGGATCGGCATATAGGGCGCCGAGCCGCTCCTGGGCCTGAACGTACGAAGTCAGGTCCGCCAGATGCATGTAGTGGTCGCCTGTGAGTAGCGTCTCCCGGAGTGGATCGAAAATACCGGGCTCGCACCGGTTGAAGTAGCCCGAAAAGATAAGGTCGAGCGCGGCACGGGTTTCCGGCTCGTTGTCGTGATGCCACTGAGGGTTATACGAACCGGGGCTGTTCTGTACCTGCTCGACTGTCAGCCCAAAGAGGAACATGTTGTCTTCGCCCGCCTCCTCGGCCATCTCGATGGTCGCGCCGTCGCGCGTTCCCACCGTCAATGCACCGTTCATCATGAACTTCATGTTGCTAGTGCCGCTCGCCTCATAGCCCGCGGTAGAGATCTGGTTGGAGACATCACTGGCGGGAATGAGCCGTTCGGCAAGCGACACGTTGTACTCGGGCAGGAAGACCACGTTCAGACGGCCGCGAACCTTTGGGTCGTTGTCGATGACGTTGCCCAGATTGTTAATGAACTTAATGATGACTTTCGCCAGGTGATAAGCCGGCGCGGCTTTTCCCGCGAACAGGAACGTGCGCGGCGTCATCTCCAAATTCGGGTTCTGTAGAATGCGGTTGTAGATCACCACGATTCGCAATGCATTCAGCAACTGCCGCTTGTATTCATGGATTCGCTTTATCTGGCAATCGAAGATTGTGTTCGGATCCACTATCTTCCCCGACGTTGACCTGAGCCACTTTGCAAAGTCGACCTTGGCATCGTGTTTTGCGCATAGGAAACTGCTGCGAAAGCTCTTGTCTTCTGCGCTGCTTTTCAGCCTGGCAAGCTCCGTGAGATCGGTCGTCCACTTAGAGCCGATGGCACCCGTGATAAGGCGGCTCAGCGCAGGATTGGCCTCCAGCAGCCAGCGTCGCGGCGTCACGCCGTTGGTCTTGTTGTTGAACCGCTCGGGAAACATCTCTGCGAGATCTTTGACCACGGTTTTGCGCAGCAGCTCCGAATGGACCTTTGCGACTCCGTTCGTACTGTGCGAGCCGGCAATGGCCAGGTTCGCCATCCGTATCTGCCTTTGCGGCGTCTCCTCAACCAGGCTCACGCGCTCAACCCGGCCCTCATCGCCAGGGTATCGCGTCCGAACCTCGTCCAGCAGGCGACGGTTGATCTCGTAAACGATTTCAAGCTGGCGCGGAACCAGCATCTCAAACCATTCGACTGGCCATTTCTCGAGAGCTTCGGGGAGCAAAGTGTGATTCGTATACGCCAGGGTTTTCTTGGTCAGCTCCCAGGCTTCGTCCCATCCCAGGCGTGCATTGTCCAGCAGAATCCGCATCAGCTCGGCAACCGCGATTGAAGGATGCGTGTCATTCAGTTGAATGGCTACTTTCTCCGGCAACTGACTCCAGTCGTTACCATTTCGTTGGAACCTTCTTACAAGATCGGCCAGCGAGCAGGCTACAAGGAAGTACTCCTGCACGAAGCGCAGTGCCTTGCCGGCAGTGGTGGAATCGTTAGGATAGAGAACGCGGGTCAGAGATTCCGCTGCCAGAGTTCCGGCGAGTGCGCCGACGAAGTCACCCTCACCGAATTCCCGGAAGTCGAAATAGTCGGGAGCGGCAGCGGCCCAGAGCCGCAGAGTATTGATGGTCTTGCCGCCGTAGCCAACGACGGGCCGGTCGAACGGAATTCCGATGAGGCTCGATGGCCGTCGGGGAATCGGCTCCAGGGTTTCGCCTTTCAACCCAAACGAACAGTTCAGTTTGACTTCTACCGACTCGACCGGACGAGCCACTTCCCACGGGTCTTCGTTACGTAGCCAGTTGTCGGGATTCTCCTGCTGCCATCCGTTAGCGAACGACTGCTTGAAGATCCCGTATTCATAGCGGAGGCCATAGCCCGTGGCAGGCAGTTGCAGTGTTGCTATGGAGTCGAGGAAGCAAGCCGCAAGGCGTCCCAGACCGCCGTTGCCCAGTCCGGCATCCAGCTCCTGCTCTACGACGTCCAGCCAATCGATTCCTCTCTCTTGCACAGCCGACTGTACGAAAGGGTCGAGCAGCAGATTTGTGATGTTGTTGGCCAGCGAGCGTCCGATGAGAAACTCCATGGACAGGTAGTAAACGCGCTTGGGATTCTGGTTGACATAGGTCTGCTTTGTAAGCACCCATCGTTGCGCGAGAACGTCTCGGATGGAGCGGGCCAAGGCCTCGAACTGCTCTCTTGAGCGCGCTTGCCTAGGATCAATCACCCGGTCGAAGACCAGATGGCGCTCGAACAGGGCATCGTCGCCCCCAGTAAACGGGATGGGGCCGCAGCCATACTGATGGAGAAGTCGGGCGAAGTCCGAACTTGGTTCGCCAGACGAATCGTTGGAAGAGACTCGATGGGTAGCGGTCTCGGCTGTCATACGCTTTGGTAACCTCTTTCTTCACGCTTGGCTCGTTTGGTGTTTCGCCCACACATCTGGCTGCTGCCGGCATCCGGTTGTGCAGAGCGGAACTGCTGCTGTAGTAATTGTCAGCGAGAGACTGCATGTGCACGCTGCTCGCCCACACTACCGAAGTACAATAGGTATCTCTGCCCGATTAGCGCCGGCTGGCACGGGCCGGCTGGATTCGGAGACGAGCACCCGCCTGCCAAACGGTCCCCAACCGCCATACAAATGGTGGTTTGCATCCCGTACTTCGAAAACGAGCTGAGATTCGCCTTCATTGGCCGGCACATCATCGACCAGCATAGTGTACACATCGTGGGACCACCTGCCGTCCGTGCTGCGGAAGTACAAATAGGATGTTGATTCCAGGTGTTCGATAACGTAATCGCCGGCAGGGAGGCGATCGCCTCCGATCCAGAACTCGAACGGGATCATGGCGTGCGCCGTTTTCTGGGATTGTGCAAGCGCGCCACTGATGGCCATTACTAACATTACCGCCGTGAAGAACAGGAACGACAACTTTTTCGGCTGCATTGGTCTACCCTCGCCCAAATACGGTCACTCGTGGCATACATTCTCCATGAGGATCAATGTTTGTATGTCATCCTCCTCTAGCATGAGCATTTCAGCTTCCATTCGCTTTCGGGGGGTGACATTCGGGAACGAGACGGGTGCCTCCTGCATCGCCAGCTTAAGGACTTGCGATTTCCTTATTCCGCAATCGAGGTGTTCCTAATTTAGGCCTCTCCGGCTGCCCCTATCAGGGCATTCCGAACCGTCGTCGCTGCGGAAGAGTCAATGGCTTAACGCAGATCGGGGTGGCACGCCAGCTGCAAAGGCATTGTTGGGCTGTCAGTGTTTAGAGCAACTCACACATTCACTGTCTAGTAGAAGGAGCACTCCGGAAAAATGATCTTGCTTTATCGAATTGGCGCACCAGTTCTTCTGGTCTTGTTCACGCTGTCCTTGCAGTGCATCGGGGTCGCTGGGCTCATAACCTGGTTGCGACGCGTCATAGCGAGCGACATAAGCAAACTTCGGATCTCTAACTCTGCTGCCCTGGTGATGCAAACCACAGCAGGTATCATCGTTCTGCAGGGACTTATCATTCTGCTTTGGGCAAGCTGCTATCGTTCGCTTTGCTTCTCGACATGGGAATCTGCCTTCTACTTCTCGGCGAGCAGTTATTCGACGGTCGGCTATGGCGATGTTGTTTTACCGGCGAAGTGGCGCCTCTTAGGCCCGCTCGAGAGCATGGTCGGCGTGCTTATGTGTGGAATATCAGTGAGCCTTCTGTTCGCGCTGGTCACTCGTCTCGTAGACAGCGAGGTGCGATCTCGGCCACTCAGGCAATCTTAGCTCAGGCTGGCCTTGGACTCTATCAGTCGATCGAGCGAGCTCATTACAAACTGAGTGATACTTGTTCAGTCGTCGATTCGAATACGAGCACGCGCTTGATTCGACGAATCGATGCTCCAAGGAAGTTTCCACGCCACTATATCCCCGTCCTGAGAGAGAGGCCAGGAGGATGTTTTCTGCATGTCAAAAGGCGTCGGACCGAACTCCTTTGTTCGCCAATACTAATATTGGTTTTGGAGATGCTGCCGGTATTCGGCATCAGCCCATAGAACGGCATTCGGTTGACACGGTGCAATCTTCAAATGGGCAGCAGGTAGTGTGTGAACGCATTACGCCAACTAGAAGGCGTGAAGCTATGCGTCTGACACTCGAGGGCGTCACATGCGCCGGTCCTGGTCAAGACGCAAGTACGTTGTGTCGTTTGTCGTTACGTGATGTTGCAATAGGCTGCACGTAATGAAATTCACGCCAGCATGCATCATCTGCTTCCACATCTCGTAGGCGAGGCCTTCGCGATTCAGAAATGCGAGAGCTTGTTCCCGGGTGACGGGGCTGCCTTGTTCACTGGCCAGTCTCATCACGAGGGAAAGTGTGATTTCCGCATTGACTCGCTCTCTATTCCTCTTCTCAGCCATTGGGTCTACTCCCTCGCTTCAAATTCGTCAGAAGGCGTCCATAATCGTTCCACTATTGCTGATACTGTGCTTTTGTGATGCCGAGTCGGCGCATCTTGTTCTGCAGAGTCGTACGCTTCAATCCGAGGCGTTCGGCGGCTCCTCCGTTTCCTGCAACCCGCCCCGACGCAGCTCGCATTGCTTCAATGATCACCTTGGTCTCGGCGTCCCGGAAGCTGCCGGCTGGGACAGAAATGCTGGGGGAGTAAGAGAGCGGCAGTGCGGCTATTGGCAATTCCAATTCGTCTCCTCGCGACAGTATCACTGCACGCTCGATTAGGTTTGCCAATTCCCTCACATTGCCCTTCCAGGGGCAATTCGTCAATGTCTGCATCACTCGCTCCGGGATCGACCTAATCTGCCTCCCCATTCTTCGTGACAGCTTGGCGACGAAATACTTCACCAGCAGCGGAATGTCCTCTCTACGGTCGCGAAGAGGTGGGATCTCAATCGGGAAGACATTGAATCGGTAGAAAAGGTCCTCGCGGAACTTGTCCTCCCGAATCATCGCTGGAAGGTCGCGATGGGTCGCCGCGATGATCCGCACGTTGACCTGGATCGTCCTGGCGCTGCCCAGTCGTTCAAACTCCTGTTCCTGCACCGCGCGCAACAATTTGGGCTGAAGTTCGAGGCTGATATCGCCGATCTCATCCAGAAAAAGCGAGCCCCCGTCAGCGAGTTCGAATCTGCCCTTTTTCTGGATGAGGGCCCCGGTAAACGCTCCCTTCTCGTGCCCGAACATTTCGCTTTCGAGCAATCCCGAGGGAATAGCGGCGCAGTTCATGCGCACGAATGTGCGGCCTCGCCGGCAACTTAGGTTGTGAATGGCATTTGCAACCAGTTCCTTCCCCGTGCCAGTCTCCCCATGGAGCAGAACGGTTGCATCCGTAGGCGCAACGATGGCGACTTGCTCCAGCACCTTCTGAAGGGCTGGGCTCTTTCCGATGATGCCTTCGAAGCAGTAGTCGCTCATGTCTGATTCCGGGGAAAGCTGCTGGTCTTCGATGCCCGTGATCTCGGGAAAGCTGGGTATTGCAAGCTCTGCGGGATCTGCAAAAGCTATACCTGCGTGGCCCATATCATCCTCCTACCAATCTGACTTTCGAGTACTTGCGTCGTGATCAACAGCCCGGATCCCTACAGGCTTACGCCCAGTGCATGGGCTACAATAGGGTCACAGTTGTTAGTGGTTAACAGCTCGAATGCTTCCAAGACAATATCTTCTTCCAGGAAATCGTTCGCCTTCAGGAATCCGCTCGACTTCGCAACTTCGAAGCAACGCTGAGCCGATTCGTAAAAGTTCTCTACCTCAGGCATGACGCCTCCTATCGGGAACCCCTCAGTCACCTCCAATCCACTTCTCTGGGACCTTCGATCAGAGGCTGTGGTTCTGTTGATGAGCGCATTATGCGACGGGGCTACGCTCGCGCACAGCCCCACATGGAGACAAATCGCGGACTCTTCGGGGGCGATTTGCAACCTCTTCTGAGCCAGGAAATTTAGTTTTTCGGCGTTGTACGAATCGGCTAGAACTTACTTTTTCGAGGAGGGGCTTCGACGCGCTTCCACCCGAAAAGGCGGGCATCGATTGACCAGAGACCGGGTCCTAACATGGCGAGAGCGGCACTGACAGCTCCCAGCAAGAGCCAAAGCCATTTGTCGCCCGAAAGCGTCAGAATCTTCCACGCTTCAACGAGGGCCACCAACGTTCCTATGATGGGCGTCCATAAACCCAATATCAGCAAAATCCCAGATCCCAAGAGAATTGCGGAGGTTATCGTGATGTTCAGCGGAGGGTCGCGCCACAGCCACAGGCCGCCGCGCACAACCAATATTGAGCCGACAACCAGGCGCATGAGCAGCAAACCTGTGCCCGGCCAGCCGCCAGCGAATGTCGAGTATAAACGCCGCAACACTTGCACCCTTTCTTACAAACCAGAATGCCATAGTATCGACGCTCCTCAATACCCCAAAAAGAGTCGTAAGCATCACTCTTTCGGGTTTAGGTTGCGGGAGGGCGAAGTAGTTGACTGGTGCGCCTACAGCTCGATGATCCCTCTCTTGAGGCCGATCATGGCGGCGTGCGTTCGATCATTGGCGCCAAGCTTAGAGAGAATGCTCTTGACGCGGCTCTTGACGGTTTCCTCGGTGATCGAAAGTTGATCCGCAATTTGCTTGTTGGCATTGCCGGCCGCGATCAAGCGGAGTACGGCAATTTCTGCTGGCGTCAGAGCGTCATCCGTCGCATGTTCGGCGATTTCGTATGACGCCTCCGGAGAAAGGGCCTTCCTTCCCGCGTGGACGGCACGGATTGTCTCCATCAATTCCTTGTGCAACGTGTTTTTAAGCAGGTACGCTTGAGCGCCTGCCTTGAGGGCTCGGCGAATTTGCATATCGCCGCCGTAGGTCGTCAGCACAATAATCTTTGCGTCGCGAAATTCATTCCGAATTGCGATCAGCGCGTCGAGTCCGTTCATTTCCGGCATTTGCAAGTCCATCAGCGTGACGTCGGGCTGATGCTTCCGGAATTCCTGGATAGCCTCGCGACCGTTGGACGCTTCACCTACTAAAGCCATGTCCGGCTGAACCCCAATCAGGCCGGCGATGCCTTGCCGCACGAGGGGATGATCGTCGACCGCGAGAATTCGGATTGGCGAGGCGTCGGCGCTCATGGGTGGTCTCCTGGTCTAACCTTTTGCCTTGGCGGTAAAGGCCTGCGACCACCAGGAGGACTTCCGACCTGTTGTGAAGGCAGTGCTTGCAGGAATGCGCAGCTCCACTTCCGTACCTGCATCGACTTCGCTCCACACTGTCAGCTTAGCTCCCATAAGTTTGGCGCGTTCCCTCATGCCAGGCAAGCCGTAGTGTCCCTCACTGCTCTGGGCAGAGAGAATGGCTGGATCAATGCCTTTCCCGTCGTCCCGTACCCGCAATCGGAATTGCTCGTTGTCATAGCGGATTTCGACTTCGACCTGCTGCGCCTGGGCGTGATTAAAGGCGTTGCGCAGTGCCTCGGCGGCGACCTTGTAGACCTCGTCGCGAAGAATCGGGTGTAGATTTCGTGACTGCCCCTCTACGGCCACGCGGAATGTAGCACGGGGCCTTGCATCGTCGGTTGCGAGTTCTTCCCCGAGAGTGCTAATGGCGAGTGCAAGATCGTTGCCCTGGACTGTGGAATCGCGTAGTCCCTGCACCGCATCGCGACCTTCGGTAATCGCGTCTGAAGCTTGCTCGATGGCGCCGTCCAGCTTCTCTTTCGCCTCAACCGGGCGTCCCGGCAGCAACTGGGAAGCAGTTTGGAAACGAAGCAGCAAGCCATGGAAGCTTTGCAGCAGCGTGTCGTGCAGCTCTCGCGCGATGCGGGTGCGCTCGCCAACACGAGCATCCAGCGTCATCTCGAACTCATGGCGCAACTGCCAAACACGCCACCGGTAGACCGCCCATAGCAGAGCGAGGAACGCGATGGCACAGAGCGCGCGAAACCAAGTTGTTTGGTAATACGCCGGAGCCACCGAGAAATCCAGCTTCGCAGCGCTATCGTTCCATAAGCCGTCGCTGTTGGATGCGATCACGCGAAACGAATACTTCCCGGGAGGCAAATCCGTATAGAATGCCTGGCGGCGTGTGCCGGCTTCGTGCCAGTCGCGGTCATACCTGTCGAGACGGTAGCGAAACCTCACCCGCTGTGGAATCAAAAAGGTGGGCGAAGTGTAATCAATTTGCAAGTCCCGGGGGTGCGGGGGGAGGCTGAGGTTCTCGCTTGCTGCCAATTCCTTTCGGTCGACGATGACGGATTCTACATATGTGTCCGCCGCTGGCGGAGCCTTCTGCGATAGCCGCGAGGGATCCAGGACCTGCACGGCCAGTCCGCTGGCAAACCAGACGCGCCCATCCGGAGACAAAGCCGCGGAGTTAAAAGGCGATACGTTTGGCTGAGCGCCGTCGAATGAATCATAAAGGCGGGTCTGCACCACCGCTTCTGGATTTGTCCACCATCGTTGCAGTTCAGAAGCTGCAAGTTCGATGATGCCGCAACGAGTGTAGAGCCACCAGCGCTTTTCTTTGTCCTGAATGAAGGAGATGATCTCATCGCAGGGAAGACCATTTTTCGTCGTCAGCCGCAGCACCTTACCTCCCCGGAACCCTACCAGTCCGTCCTCAAAGGAGGCAAGCACAGAGCCGTCTGCCTGGGCTACGATCTTATGCGGCGACGCGTCCTTACCATTCGGATTTAGTGGAAATTGTTGCAGAGCGGCACCCTGGCGGAACAATACGATGTCGCCCTTTCGAGTCGCTATCCAAATTCCTCCCTGCGGATTCGCAGCCATCACCCATGCAGGTGGAACTTGCGGTTGAGAGAATTCCTCGCGTATCTGGAAATCGCGAATGCGCACAAGCTTCTTAGGTTTGCTATTGCACGCCGCCCATATATTTCCGTCAGTGTCCTCAATCAATCCATACACCATTCCTAGGGGCTGGGGACCCGGTCCGGAGATACGCCGGAAGTGCCCGTCCTTGAAGATATACAAAGCGTCATCGACTCCTACCCACAGGTTCCCCGCATGGTCCTCCAGCATTCGCGTAACTTGTACGCCGGGAAGACCTTCGCCCCTGGTAATTGATGAGACGCTTCCGTTAACGATGTGGTCGAGCGCTTCGTCGGTGCCAACCCAGATTGAGCCGTCTTTGCTGGCCAGAACACCCGCCGCTAAGCCCGATATGCCTTCCACCTGGGAGAATGTTGCGACTGCAGGATCGCGGAAACCGTCTATTCCACTTGTAGTTGCAGCCCAAACGATCCCTTCGCGGTCTTCAAGAAGAGCCCATACGGAGTCGCCGGAAAGGCCTTCCGTATGTCCATAATGCTCCACAGCGTCTCGATGGATACGAAAGAGCCCGTTCTTCTCGGTGCCAACCCAAAGGTTACCGTCGCGGTCGAACATCATGGCGGTAATGGCGAATTTGCGTCCGTCGAAGGTGGGGGTCACGAACGGCCTAATCACGCCATCCCTCAGTTGCCGAAGCCCTCCTGGACCTTCGCCGAATATGCCCACCCACAGAGATCCGTCGGGAGCACGTGCCAGGGACTGAATCCCGATTCCAATGGCTTTCACCCCTTCCAGCTTGTACGTCTCCGAGACGCCAGCGTGCCAGTGGACAAGTGTCGTCTGACCTCCCAGCCAAAAGCCACCGTTCCCATCCGCCAATAAAGTATCGACTTGGGAAATCGGTATTCCGTCAGATTTTCCGAAACATTTGACCGCGCGGTCCGTCACATGGCAAAGGGGCGGGTCTGACCTTTGTGCTACCCACAAAGAGCCGTCCGGATCCTCGCTGATGCGCTGAAACTTGTCCCCTCCCAACTTGAATTGAGAAGTGATAACCCCATCTTTCAAGTGAACGATGTCATGCCGTCCCCATAACCAGAGCCCCCCTGAGTGGTCGGCAAAGGCGTTCTCCATTCTCTTGAACGGAACACCAGCAGGCAAACGCCAGGACACAAACCGGACGCCATCAAATCGGTAGATCTCGCCGGGAAGAGACAAAAACCAGAGGAAACCGTCTGAGGTTTGCGCAATGTCATACATGCCCGCCGGCAAGGAGCCATCTTGTATTCGCCAGGAGGTGTGCATGTATTGGGTGAGGCGTTTGTTCGGATCGAGGCCGCAAAGTGTGACTGGCAAGAACAAGAGGTAGGTCAGACAGCAACCGACGGTTGTCGAAATCGCGCGGCGGGACCCGTGAAAACGGAGGCGAGGCCGCCCACGAGAAGCGATCTTGCCCTTCTCCCGCAAACCGTCCACAGATGCCTCCGATGCGACCTACTTTAGCACTCTCGTTGGTGATCGTCTTTCTGAAGTACAGATGAGGTGCCCGCCAGTGCATCCCTGAATGCCAAAGGAAGGGCAGCCCTCCGGCGCAATCGACCAAGATCGCGCGCAAACCGCCTAAATGTATAAGGTTAATACCTGAGGGCTTGGCTGGGCAATTGCGCCTAGTACTTATGACAGACCGCATTATCCTGGAACATACCGCTCGGGAACATCTGCGCCAGGAACTGGCCGCAATGGATAATCTTCTGGGCCTCATCATCGTCCTGTAGAGGTGTATCAGTCAGGGTCATGTATTGCGCACTCAGGGACTTTCGGGCTTGGAAGAATCTGTCGGTCCAGGCTTTGAGGTTGTTGAACTCGTTCCTCAGTAACTCAAGGCCGCGGTAGTCAGAGTCAGCCGACGCTGCTGCTGCGGCTAGGGAGACGCTGTCGGCAGCTCTTTCCTGATATGCGATGATTGTGTTTCCCGTCATTGGAGTTCCTACGGGATACTGATCTTGTACGGTCGCCTGTAGTATTCCGCCCCATTCTCGGATTGCGCTCATCGCCTCGATGGCCGACTTCATGAAGGGGCGCGAGAAGCCTGCTTTAACCGGCTCCCCATTTCCCCTCTCGGAAGCCTCACATTCGGCCAAAGTCAGAACGAGATTGTCGTCATTGAAGCTGAGCGAACCGTTTGTGATTCGTGCCAGCTCCTGCACATCCACGAAGTCATGCCCTTGAAATCGCATGACATTTGTTTTTTCGGAGTAGCCTTCGACGGACAAGACTTTTTTCGGGCTTTGTGTTTGCGCCGCTGCCATGGCGGTTAACATTAGTGCCAGACAACAAATAAAAGGCATGGGTTTCGACACGCACGCCATGAGCGCCTCCTTTGAGAAATCCGATTGAAACTGACAGGGCCTCGCCGCAGCTCTCATAACTAGTTCTGTTGCTCAACATTCTGCGACTCGGTACCCTGTGGCTCCGGCTTCTGTTGTTGGGCGTTCTGCGGACGCCAGAGTGGGGGAAGCGAAGACTCTACCTGCATCCCTATCAGCAAGTCGATGCGATGGTCCAACTGAAAGAACTTTGCCACCGTCGTCGCCGACAGCACCTTGCTGAACTCTTTGACATACTTTTTCTTCAGCGCGATGTCGCGAGAGTCGTAGTCCAACATTCGGTCGGTCATCGACTTGACGTCGGTGTCGGTGATAGTCGAGTACTTTTCGGCGTATTCCTTTACGACTGCTGCTCTACCATCGTCCACGATGGATCGTTCGTACACGTATTTCCGGTAGATCGGCCAGAATGCCGCAGCGTCCTTGTCGCTGAGCTGCATCGTGGCGCTGACGATCTCATTCCTCTGCGAGGTCATGTCAGCTCTTGCCAACTCAATGGCCGAGCTTAGACTGGTCGCCTGGATCTGCGCGCGGCACAAGGGCGAAGTCGCGAGCAGCGCGACCGTGACGGCGAGCATTTTGGATTTGCCAAACAGTTCACGAAGTCTAACGCCACTTGCAGGGCCCAGCACCGTGGTGCGGTTTAGGGAATTCATTCGTCCTCCTCAACGATTCAAGAGACATGCAGTGCACGTTGCCTGCCGAACGCGCGTATGCTGAACTTAGTCATCCAGTTTGGGTTAGGGGAAGGCTCGTGAGAAGCCGAGGCGAAGGTGCCCGTCCGCAGGCAGTCGGCAATATCAGGGCAGCTCTTAGGTCATCTACGTAGGAAATGTGGCAGTTGGCCATTCGAATCTATGGCCATCGGCTTGCACCGCCTATTCGTTGAGGCCACAAAGTGCTGAAACTCGCGACGATACTAGACGAAATCAGGACTAAACATCGCGGTGCGACGATAGAAGACATCCGCAATGCTTTCGGTGATTATCACAACGTGCTGCGTTGGCTGGCTGCGTTCCTAACCGGCGACGACAGTCTGGCCCAGGACTGTGTAGTCGATGCCTGTACCATCGCTGAAAGTCAAACCTCAGACTTTCACGAATGGCTCGTACACGGGGGCGCCCGAGCCACCGTTCGATGCACGCTCCAGAGGGAGCACATTAAGATTGCAGAACTTGCTCCCAAATATGAGATAGGTGAACCGGCGCCGGAGCACCCTCCGCTCCCGGTCAAGCAATTTCTTTGGCTGATCAACAACGCCGCGGAGATCCATGCTCGTCTGGACGTACTTTGTCGATCCGTGCTCGTCCTGCGCGGCATTGCGAAGGATTCCTACGACGAAGTCGCAACGCAGCTCGGGATCAGCCGCAGCGCCGTCGAACAAGCATATTCCGTTGCGTTCGACGCGCTCACAATGGTCGCCAAATTGGACCTATGCAGTTGCGGGCCTGCCGACATCTGATTTGAATAACGAAGATAGGACGACTGGTTCAGCTGCCTAACCGGTGCTGACGGTGGTGACCTTCCATCTGTTGATCAGCATAAGACCTGCCATTCGACTACTATTTCCATGCGGAGAAATCTCCTCTGCACAAGTGGATGATCGACCTGCGGCTTCGCAGGGTGGCATCTCCCTGCCGACACTGTGCTGCCCTTTTGCGGGCACTGCCCCGAACATATCTCCAGTAATCATTCAATGCAAGTGACTTTAGAACCTACATTTGCCGCTAATCAACAGTTGGCAACAGGAATGCACTATGACCGGTGTGGACAAAACGCGATGATGAAACTCGGACACTTAGCTAAACCTTATCGGGTCGACAATGGTAAGCATTTCCGTCTCCGGGATTTCGATCCCGGCGATACGGGCACAATCAACTCTAAGCAAGACGCTGCGGTTGACTTGGAACGAGGTATTTACCAGCTACGTGATTTGCAAGACAAGCTCTACGCACAGCACCAGTGGGCCGTTCTTTTGATCTTCCAAGCCATGGACGCAGCCGGCAAGGACGGCACCATAAAGCATGTAATGTCGGGAGTGAATCCGGCGGGTTGCGAGGTGTATTCCTTCAAAGCGCCATCCGGGGTAGAGTCGAACCACGACTACTTATGGCGCACGACCCTCCGCCTGCCTGAATGCGGTCGCATCGGGATCTTCAACCGCTCCTACTATGAAGAGGTGTTAGTCATGCGTGTGCATGAAGCCTTGCTAAAGGAACGGAAGATTCCACCATCGCTACTCGGGAAACATATCTGGAAAGAGCGCTTCCGGGACATCTGCGCTTTTGAGCACTACCTCAGCCACAACGGGGTGGTGATCCGCAAGTTCTTTCTGAATGTCTCCGAGACGGAGCAGGCCAAGCGATTCTCGGAACGGCTACAGCAGCCGGATAAGCATTGGAAGTTCTCCGCTGCCGACATCCGCGAACGCGAGTACTGGAACGACTACATGGCGACATACGAGGACATGGTTCGGAATACAGCCACTCCCTGGGCACCGTGGTACGTCGTGCCGGCCGATCACAAGTGGTTCACTCGTATCGTCGTCGCGGCAGCAATTGTGGACGCACTGCAAGGCTTGAAACTGTCCTATCCCAAAGTTGATCCGCAGAAACACAAGCAGCTTCGAGAAGCGCGCCGGTTCCTGCAAAACGGGAGGCACTAGGGTGGGCGGAAACTTTTCTCAATTCCTGCCGCCGCCCGAGGCATTGAAAATCCTCATCGTGCTCGTATTGTCATTTCTGATTGGACTGGAACGAGAGGAGCATAAAGGAGACGGCGACTACTCCTTCGGCGGGGTTCGAACATTTCCGCTTATCGGACTCGTGGGATACGCAGTAGCTCTGCTGTCAAGGGACCAATTCCTGCCGCTCTCTATCGGTTTTGCCGTGGTAGGCGCATTTCTCTTGACGTCATACCGGCATAAGCTGTCTGGAGCTCAGACGCTCGCTGACTCGCCCGGCGTCACCACTGAAATCTCCGGCTTGACTACCTACGTGCTTGGCGCGCTGGTCTCCAATGGGTATTACTGGATCGCGGCAACCATCGCCGTCCTCAGCTTGTTCTTGTTGGAGCTCAAGGGAGTGCTGGAAGGGCTATCAAAGCGGCTTGCGCCGCACGAGATCCTGACGTTCACGAAATTCTTGCTACTTACGGCTGTGGTCTTGCCGACAGTGCCCAACGCGCCATTCACTCAATTTAGGATCAACCCCTTCAAGACGTGGTTGTTAGTCGTGGGCGTATGCGGGATTTCCTATGGAAGCTACGTGCTCCTCGCGCTCACCAGACAGAAAAACGGAGTGCTTCTGTCTGGGCTACTAGGCGGTATCTATTCTTCTACCGCGACCACAGTTGCATTGGCCAAGAAAGCTTGCCAGGAACCGGCTCCATATCTGTTCTCTGGTGGGATCCTCATCGCTTCGGCAATGATGTACTTGCGGATGACGGTTCTTTTAATGCTCTTCAGTCGCACTCTCCTAAATATGCTGGCGGTGCCGCTTCTCGTGCTGGCGTGCGTGGCCGGTGTCACCGGATTGCTCTGGTCACGTCTTCAGCAACAGAGACCTGCTCAAGCAGGGGGCGAGGTTCAGCCGAGAAATCCGCTGGAATTGCGGTCCGCGATTTTCTTTGCAATAGTTTTTCTTGCAGTTCTGGTCGTCTCTCGCCTGGTAATGACCCACTTCGGCAACACCGGAATCTATGGTCTCGCAGGCCTTACCGGGCTCATCGATGTCGACGCTTTCATCCTAGGTATGACGCAGTCTGCCGGAGCGCTCACCTCAAGTTCTTTGGCCGCCAAAGGCATCTTGATTGCCATCGCCAGCAACAATGTAGCCAAGGGCTTATATGCCTATAGTTTCGCTGATCGAAAAACTGGTATACAGAGCTTCACTTTGTTGGCCGGTATGGCTGCGCTGAGTCTCATCCCGTTGTGGCTTGTAAGGTGAGCTGAGCGGCGAGTAGTGATTGATTGTCCGATTGCTCCATCCGAGGCATCAATTTTCAAAAAGGTGTTTAGTGGAGGTCACGCGCTCAGCATGACGGCATGAGCACGATGCCCCGGCCCTGCAACAGCATCGCTCTGCAACCACAGTCGTGGGCACTGCCCGCATCTCGGCAGCTGCCACCTCGCCCTTTCCCGAATGCTCACTGAGATCTCAACGATTTAAGCCCACTTCCGCTCGGCATGACAATTGCTTTTACCGAATTGAGGCAATTCCTAACGGGCAGAACGGAGTGGAGCACGATGTCGCTGGAACCAGGTCAATCTATAAGGTCGAGGTCGAACGCCAAGGCTAATCGCGGCCGATCTGCGAACATCTTGGCTGTTCTACAACCTATCGTATGCGTACTGCTGCTTTTGAGCGCAGACTCAGCGCTGGGCCAAGGTCGGCTAGCTCTCGCAACGGACCCTTATGCCCCAGCCCCGACACTTGTCATCGGATTCATGGGAGGTTTTGTTCACACCGACAATCTTCGGCACTCAGAAGCGCAACTCGCCCAGCGTCTTGATGAAAGCTATGGCGACCGCGTTGTGGTTGAAATGTTCGAAAATCGACAAAGAGCTCAGGCCCTCGAGTCAATCATCGATTGGGTTCGCCGGCTGGAAGCCGCCAGAATAACCGGTGAAGCGATACCACAGCCTCGAATCATCCTGTTTGGTCACAGTTGGGGTGCATCGGCCGTGGTCTATCTCGCTCGTGAACTAGAACGCGAAGGTATCTCAGTTACCCTTACGATCCAAGTTGACAGCGTGAGAAAACACCGCGAGGACGACTCCGTTATCCCGGCCAATGTTGTCGAGGCGATTAACTTCTATCAACCCAACGGTATTCTGCACGGGCAGTCGAGGATCAAAGCCGCGGATCCGGCTCACACCACAATCCTGGGCAATTATCGTTTGGCTTATGAGCGTGAACCTGCTGCGTGTCATGCATATCCTTGGTACAACCGACGTCTGTTCAAGGGGCATACCGCTATCGAATGCGATCCCCAGGTCTGGTCACAGATTGAAACTCTAATTGAGAGCCGCTTGCCGCTTACAAACATGCCACGACCGATCCAAGTCGCCGCGCAATTCGCGAAGTGAGCCAGGACTTGCGGTGCAGGTTCGTGGTAAGCCCGAGAAGCTGTCGATTCCAATGACGAATTGGAGTCGGTCGTGATCAGGACGAAACGGTTAGGATCGGACTCCCCTAAATCACGCGCAGGCCTTCGTCCATGTCGGCTTCCGAGCGGCTGCGGTGATGCACGTTGAGGTCGGGCCATCGTTTTCTCCTTACCTCCAAGGGGAAAACTCAGGACGCAATCCTCCCTGAGGAATCGGGATGTTGCAATAATGCGGTAGAAACCTCTGGTGATGTCTCGTCGAGCTGCCGAGCCGCTCTCAGCAACCGGTTGAGCGGGTCAATGTCCTGCAATGTGATGTATTGGCCGAGGTCGCGCTCAAAAAGCACATCCAGAACCCATTGCAGCCCGACACGCAATTTTTTCTCCAGTCGCGGCAATTTCATCAGGTAGACGCTCCGCCACAACACCCATCCCACAACTCCCGAAAACTTAAGTCCGAAAATCCTGGCGACACCCGTCCGGCGGCCGATCGCTGCAAGCTGCCCAGGCGCTTTGTACACGAGGGGATTCGTTCTTTCTCCCTTCAAGCGCGCGCAGATGTTCTTAGCTGCACGACGACTTTCCCGGAGCGCATGCTGAGCGGTCGGAGGGTAGGGCTGTTTTGAAGTCGGATCGATGACTGCTGCGCAATCGCCTATCGCCCAAATGCCAGGGAACCCAGGAACTTCCAAAGTGGAATCAACAACGACGCGCCCCTTCTGCAATTCGAGTGGTGTGTCCTTCAGGGTCGTGTTTGGGGAAACGCCAGCAGCCCAGACCGCTGATGTCGCCTGGCTCGAGGTCACCGGCTGCCACCTCGTGTAGCATGGGCGTAAAGAGACTGAAGTTGTCCCTGCTGACAAGGGTGACCTCTATATCGCTTCGCTTGGCAACATTGCGATCCAGGTGGCGTGCCGCCTCGACGCCGCCGAATCCACCGCCCAGAATGACAATCCGTACTTTACCGGTCTTCGCGCTCGCTTGGTCAATCATGTTGGCCTTCAATCTAAACTTCCAATCGGTTCTCGTGGCGATTTCCTCATCTCATGTGCCCTTGATCGCTTCGGATGTGGTAGCGGCGCGCCGGATTCGCGAATTTGCACGTTCCGGCTGCTCGACATTCGAGGTCCGTTCATGACGCACTGGCGCGCAACGCGAACCCCAACTACTGCAGAACACCTTATAGAACACCCGAAGGCTCTTCCTCCGTGCTTGCTGTGTTGATCTCGACATCGCAACCAAACACAACAACCCCATGGTCTTCCAGAAAAGAGACCGCGCTCGTCGACACAGTCCCAAGGTCAATCCTGCAGCGCCTGCAATACCAAGTGGCCGAGTAAGAATCATGTTCCCGGCCTCATAGGTACCGAAGTTTCCAGGATTCAACGCACCAACGACATTAATTAACTTCGTGAAAGCTTCAATCACCAGAGCTCCGAGAAGTCCGGCCCTTGCACCCATGAAGTACAACAGGAGATAAACCTCCAGGATGGCGATACCATGACATGCCAGGTTGAGAATCAGGCTTGCCCAGAAGGCCTTGGGGGCTTTCCTGTGAAAGCTGAGAAGATTGCTCTCGGCAGATTCGATGATTGACTGCTTGCTCTCCAGCCAATTCTTAAACCAGGGCAGGCGTGCAATGGATTTCGCAGCGCTGGACAACACTGGCCAACGGCTGCGAATAGCCATTCCGGTTACGACAAGCAATGCTGTTAAGGCGCCCGCAAGCAAGAAAGCATATAGCCGCCAGTTTCCAGAAAGCGGTACTAAAAGTAGAGCGGCAAGAATTCCACTTATGCTCACCAACGCCGCTGTCGCGATATAGATTCCGCGATCCAGCGTCACCGAGGAAATGCTATTGGCCACCGGCAGCGCGGAACCCAACAGATGAACTCGCGCGGTCTCGCCGAGTACCTGACCAGGAAGGCCAAAGCTTCCTATGCTCTCTGATACTAGGCGAAGTCCAAACATACGTGCGAACGGAATATCGCGGGTGTCGCACAGAAATGTGCACCGCCACGCCAATGTCTTTGTTAGATGAGCGATCCCTCCCAAAGCGATAACCAGTACCAACCCCCAGCCCACGGTCTTTACCTGATCGATTACTGTAGACGCACCGGTTCGACGTAGTAGAGAAACCAGCACAGCCATGCCAAGGAGTATCGCGGCAAGCCGGAACACCTGCTGTCGCCAGCGTATCTTAGCCATTAACAACCCTTCCGATCACGGCTCTCTTCACTAGCTTGCTATATTCAGAATTATTGCTTGCCTTTGCTGGTGAATCTGGCCAAGATGAACTCCTGCGCCAAACCAAGTGCAACATGGATACCCATGTCAATCCCGAAACCTTTAGCCACAAGTTTAGAACCACGATTCGAGTCTGGGTAATAGGCGTTGGCAAGCGAAGCTGAAATCAAAATGCCACCAATTTGAGAGTAGTTTGGCTGCAGCGCTCCGTTGTCTCCCTTGCAGATAAATGGAGCTAAGATCGCGTGCTCTGCCCGAGACCATTTTGTCCCTGTGCCCTGATAGAAATAGCGAGGATCCTGATGCAGGAGTGATGGCAGAATAGCGTTGCTAAATAACATTTCGCTAGATCCGCCGGCGAGACTAGCTCCGAGCCGCTTGCCATATCCTTCGGCACCTTGGGGCCAGTTAGGAGTGTTAGCGGCCTGCTGGCCCGCCGCCCAAACAGTTTCCAGGGCGAAGAAAGATGGATGGGTAAGACCTTTGTACGCGAGATGAAACTTCATCTTCGCGGTAAGGGGCTCGGCGTGAGGATCATAAGACACATATATATTCGGTATAACGCGCAAAATGCGCTGCTGTTCTTCGGCTTTGAGCTGTTGGGCAGCAACCTCTTTGGAGGAATAACCCACCGTGAGCGCCCGCTGCACAGCCGCAATGCGGAGTTTGATGTCAGTTAGAGTTTTGTCCTGCCCGGGTTCGACCGTAACCGACGAGCTCCACTCCGCAAACCCCTCAGCGGTGGCGGTGATCTGATAGGCAATTCCCGGCGTGACGTCGTGAAATGCAAACGCTCCATCGTCCTTTGTTACAACTGTACGAGGAGCGCCGGTCGGCCATTGCAGAGCTACGGTGGCGTCAGGAACCAGATCGTCATTAACATCGACCACCGTACCTAGGATGCTCGCAGTCTTTATAGTTGCTGCGGCAGTCCGCTGCGCGTACACGGGTGCAACAAGCAGCCATTCACCAGCCAGGACCATTAGTAGCAACAGGTTTCTTACTTTAATCGACTTTTTCACTTCTAACCTCTCGATAGGGTGAAATTGATTGTTATTCGGGAGTCAACTTCAACCGGTTCGCCATTCAACAGGTATGGCCTGTAGCGCCACTGCTTCACCGCGTCAATAGCGGCTTGCGCGAGTATTGGAGAACCACTCTCGACTCGAACATCCTGTACACTGCCGTCTTTGCCGATCACGGCCTGCAGCACTACGGCCCCTTCAATCCGCGCCCGACCAGCTTCCGACGGATAGATCGGCGTAACGTCGTGGATCAAGTTAGCCTCGACTACCCGTTGGGCAAGACGGATTCTCTTAGTGGGCGCCGGGTCGGGCGTCTTAACCAAGGCGGGCACGCTGGACCTGCTACCCAGCACCTCGCTAAGCATTCCACCGGTAACTCCGCCGATCACCCCGCCAGGAACACCACCGACCACCCCGCCAGTAGCGCTGGCCGGAGTTGGCGGCGCTTCCTTAGTCTTGTTGACTGGTGCGGAAATGCCCGTTTTTGTAGGGGTGTAAGTGGACGTGGGCATGGGGGTTCGAATCCTTGTGGCATTAAAACCTGAGGCGGCCGCCGGGGGTGCGTACAGCATTGTTAGTGTTTCCCGCCTGGGCAGCATCTCCGTGTGAAACAGCGGAATAACTATCGTCGCCAGCAACAGTAGTGATTGGAAGACCACGGCTCCAAATGACGCCCAGCGATTTCGCCCCGGCTGCACGCCTGAGGCAATGAGACTGTTAAATATGCAATCGTCTCCTTTTGTGCCTTGCAGACTGGAAGAAAACGGAAAGTGTTCTTTCCCGTGCGCCGGAACTCGTAACCCTGCCTCTATCTCCGAAAGATGGTCGATACACGTTGCCATTGCGCATTCACCCCTATTCAAGCAGCATTCTCAGAACAGCAAATGCCGGATCTTGTGTTATCTACATCTTGGGAAAAGCACTTGGCGGGCCAACCGGAATTCGTTGCAGCGAAAGGACATGGACAATTGAAGTCGCGCTTCGGTGCCCACATGATGGCACTAGCCTGCGGAAGGTCATGACTACATGTGGGGTTTGGGGCACTGGTAACATCCGCAGCGCCGATCTCAACTGCTCCACGGGTGCTAGAAGGTACTTATCTGAATGTTGTAGTCAAAACGAGCGGCAGTGCTAGCCGACCACGCACATCAACTTCTTTTCAATATGGTCGCTTATTGTCCGTTCGAGAGCTGCTGTTGCGGAGAAGCGATTCTCTCCTCGGGAGCTCGCGTGATGTGGTAATCCGAGTAGCTGATGGTCAAGATTGCGGTACCGAAAATGCGCACCTTCGTCTCGCTCTCGTTGGAAGCCGGCAGCCAGAAGTCACCGACTTTTTCATACCTGCGTTTAAAGTCAGTTTTTAAAGTCCACCAGGAAGGATTGACAGCCGGCTGACCCTCGACTCGAGTGATGGCAAAGTCCTTGGCATTTACCCAAATGCGGCCTCGAAACAGGAACCTGTCCTTGTTCCGCGGCTGCGCCGCCAACACGTAGAATTCGTCAGTATCGGTCTTTTGGTAATCAGAAAGTTGAAATGTGTAGTTCTCCAGACTAACGGCGGAATGTTGCTGGTTTTCCTCGCGCAAGGACTCCTGTTCCGCCTCCAGGAGTTTCTTAAATACTTTGTCTCGCACGGTGCCGGATCCGCTTTCCGAGAGAATGGTGAATTCCTTCTTATTTGGCGCTTGGTAATCAGCGCGAACTACCATATCCGCCTTCTTGTGAGACAGGCAGTGGCATTCAAGGTGGTAGCCGCGGATGCTGGAATAGCTCTCAAGTTCTTTGGCGCGGAGCTCGTTCGTTGCGACGACGCGTTCCATGACCTCCGCTGCGCTGAGCGGCGCGGAAACATTGCTCTCCTGCGCGACTGCCGGGAAGCAAACGAGTAGGAAGATTAATGTGTGCAGAAACCAATCACCACAACTGTTCGTCGATAAAGAAAAGTGAGCCATGGTTATTGCCTCACTGGGAGGTGCCACAACGATGCAATGTGTGCACTCACCCAGTCTGGGTTATTAGGATTTTTCTCGAAGGAAGGTCGCGGCGGTCGCGACTGAGTGAGGAGCACCTGTTGGGTGCTCGGTTGTGCCGGCGAGGAGGCCTCAAACAGATAAATCGTGCTAGCCAGAACTGGTCCAACATAGATCTCGCGACGAGGCATGCTAGACTCCGGAAGAAGATCGAAGAATCGTTGCGTCTCCAGGAACCGACGGGATGGCTCAAGCACGATTACGTCCCCCTGGCGAGGTACATACCCGGAATCGTAAAGCGGCATAATCTGAATGTCGGACCGCCCGCAGTTACCCAGATAGTAGGTCATACTGAGGGGTCGTGCGGTTGCCAGTCGCAGCGCTGGGGGAGCGGTCGGACAAATCTCTTGTGCTACTTCACGCGTATCAAATTCTGAAACCTCATCGGGTGCAAAGTAGCGTGTGATTTTGCTTGTTCCTCCGCCAATCGAGTTCAAGTAAAACGGATAGTAAGGTGCCCAAGCACGAAGTTCGACGAGCGGCCACGCAAATAGGATCATCGCTGCCATCCCGACTGCGACCACTGCTTCTTTCTTTTCTCTTGCGTACTGCCACGTCTGTTGAACGGCATAACCGGCGGCCAGGAACAGAAAAGGCAAAAAGGGGAGCGAATAGCGGATCCACTTCGCTCCGCAAACCGAAAGCGCAAGCAGTTGTACCAGCCCAAGCGCGCAGAAAAAGCACGAGGCCAGAGTGCGGCGGTCGCGTAACAGCAATATGCTTCCCAGGATCATCGCGACCAACACCGGGATCGGCGTTTTTGCCAGCAGCAACCAGAAATAGAAGTACCAGGGCACTCCAGAAAAGAAACGCGCAGCAAAGTTTGGATAGAGTCTGCCGTGGAAGTCATAGCCAGTGTGCTGGACGCTGGCATGGTGCAACCAGTGGAATGCGGAAACGCAACTGGTTGGTGAGACAATTAGGGGGTTTGTCACTAACAGAGCCATAAGTAACAAGAGGATCAGTCGGAGACTCCGCGAGCCCATTGGTTTGTGGTCGAGCCCCCTTCGACCCGCCAGGTGCCATGCCAGCGCGTTTAGCCCAAACAGATGAAAAAGATATTGTGAGGCAATGGCCAATCCAAAGGTGACTCCACTGAGGTCGTACCATCGGCCCGTGCTTCTTTCCGTGGTTGCCTGCTTTGCACGACAATAGAAGTAGCAAGCCAAGAGCGTGAAAAACGTTGCCGGCGTTTCTTCCTTGTCAAGGCGATTGATTGCAACTGCCAATGGAGAGACTGCCCAAAAGAAAGCGGCTGCAAGCGAGCCCGCGAGGCCGATCATTTGACGGCAGAACAAGAAGAGGATTGCGGCTGTGGCTGCACCGAAAAGCACATTCGGTAGCCGAAGCCAACCCTCAGGCCTCATGGACGGCCACCCATGTAGTGAAGCCAAGCGGTTCCAGCGCTCACCGACCGCTAGACTCGCCCAGGCGAGCATTTTGGGCATCATCGGGTGTTCACTGTTAACCCCTGCGAAGTGTCCTTGACGATACTCCTGCACAGCCAGCCACTTCGCCGATTCGTCCTCGGACAGGCTATTGAATCCGATGCGATCGATACGAACTACAAACGCCAGGAGCGTGAGCAAGAGAGCAATCATGGCTTCCCAGCGCCAGTTAAAGGAGCGATCTTGAAGGTTACTCAGCACTGATTCCCCTAGTCGGCCGCCATGGCCGCGCGGACGTCAACCACCTCGGATACGGAATAAGGTTTGCGCGCAGAGGGATTGAAGTACTGCCACACCTGCAATTCACCCAGTAGCCCTAAGGCCAGCAGTTGAAGGCCTACCAGGATCAGCATCCCGGCAAACACCATCAGCAGTCCGTGTTGTTGCACGATGCTCATTCCAAAAATGACCTTCCATGCGACAAGCCAAAAAGCTATCGTTGAACCCGCAATCATGTTTATGAGCCCCAGTCGGCCAAAAAAGTGAAGCGGGCGCGACATATAACGCAGAAGAAATCGAATGGTGATGAGATCGAACAATACCCGAAAAGTGCGAGATATCCCGTAATGCGATTCACCGTTCTTCCGGTTCTGGTTATGGATGGGGATTTCACAGATCGACGCCCCGTATGCGGAGGCCAGGGCCGGGATAAACCGGTGCATCTCGCCGTAGAGTGGTAATTCGTGGAGCATTTCGCCCCGGTATGCTTTGAAGGTTGTTCCAAAATCGTGAATATTCACGCCGCTCAGCGTTGCCATCAGCCAATTGGCGCAGCGAGATGGAATCCTACGCAGCCAGAAGTTGTCGATGCGGTGTTTGCGCCAGCCGCTGACAAGGTCGTAGCCTTCTTCGAGCTTCTCCAGGAATTTGGGAATGTCAGCCGGATCATGCTGAAGGTCGCCATCCATAGCGATTATGTAGTCGCCATTGCAATGCGCAAATCCAGCAGCTAGCGCTGCGGTCTGTCCGAAATTGCGACGCAACTTGACGATCGTGGCCCGGGGATCGATCAGCGCCAGCTCCTTCAGCAACTTGTAGGTAAGATCTGTACTTCCATCATCCACGAATACGAACTGATACTCCCAACCCGTGCCTTCCATCACTGCGCATAACCGGGAGTACAGTTCGGTGACGTTACGTTCCTCGTTATGAAAAGGAACAACGATCGAAACGGTCTTGGAAATCCTGAGATCAAGCATGCTTCACCTTTGTTTTGAAAGCGCGATCCATTGCCTTGAGCCATTTCCGGTCACTTTTCGTTAGCAACAGTTCCGGCTGCGGACCCTCGCGTTCGTTGAGTAGCTCACATAGCTCACCTGCAAAGCCCCAATCCTCATCCCAGACACTTAAGACATTCCGTCCGTTGCGCTGGATGGCTGGGAGACCATCCACTGATTTTGTGGAGTACATATCTACTCCTTCTTGTTGACCGGTCCGTCCCGCATTACTCGCGGCATGGCCTATTGCGCTTTTGACTACCCAGTCCAGTTACTCAGCCGGATAGAAGGCAATTGGGTCGCCAAAGACCCAGCGCGGGCAATTCGCTCCATCACAGCAACATGGATGTCTGTGCGGCATGACATCCCTGCCAACATTTCGGCAGTGCCCTCGAAATGTCACATGCCTCTGCCGCGCGGCCGTATGGAGGGCAAGGTGCAACACGCACTTGGCCGAGAGGTGAATTAGAAGAGAACGGAGGGGTTGACTGATCGCACTCAGGCTCTTGGAGCTGACCCAAAACCAGGTGGCCCATTATTACTAGCTATGCGATCTATTTCCTTGAAGACCCCAAGCGAAGGCCATCGACGGGCAAACTGAGAAGGGCTTTATCGATCCAGATGGTCCATGCTGACAAATGGTATGGTCATCCCGTTGCTCATGGTCGTTTGGCAGGAGGGAGCCATACAGCACGTTCGAATCATAAGAGGCATTGGACTGATTAGTTTGGTCGGTGCGTCACTGCTGCTCTGCTCCGGCCGGTCTTTTCAGCCGACGCCGAAACTGTATCGCGCCAAACCGGAAGACGTGCCGCAGTGGGCCGAGCAGGGGGATTTCCGTTTCATCCGGCTGGACGGCGGCCGAATCGAGAGCTGGAAGGCTGATCGGACGTGGTGGGGGAAAAAGTTTACCCGCGAACAGAAGGACGTGCTATCCCACATTTACGACCGCGATTTCGAAAAAATGCTTGGGTTGCTGAAACAGGCAGACTTCAACTGGATCTGGGTGACCTGGAGCAACGGCTGGTCAGCTGAGGAAGAGGACGAGAACCGCGAAAACCTGAAACAAGTAATCGCGCGCTGCCATGAGAACGGCATCCATGTCTCGGCTTATTTGTCAGCTTCCAACATGTTCCGGAAGAGTACTTACCGCGATGATCCGGAAACGAAGCAATACGGCCTGTGGATGCATGGCATTCCCATGTTCTACGCCGGCCCGACAACCACCGATTTGCACATCTCCTGGGATCGACGGCTGGCCGACACGCGCGAACCCGGCTGGCGGGCCTATGTTTTGAAGAAGGCGGAGCAGGCGGTGGACGCGGGAGCGGACGCGATCGTGTGGGACAACATGATTGGGTACGATCGTGGCCTGGCCCAGTTGCTCGATGACACCCAGCGGATGGCAGAGCGGAAGGCACGCGAGAGCGGCCGGCCCAAGGTCATGGTTTATGCCAATATCCATATCGCGCCGGACCGGTTTGCGATGAACGACATTAACGAGGTGATCTGGGAGGAGGATGGCAAGGACACTCCGGGGGTGTGGGATGGTAATTGGCAGGTGGGCAATGCGCGAAAGATTAAATTCCTGAGCGGCGAGAAGCAGCTTTGGCAGCCCCTGATGTATGAGAACGACCTTTACCACTGCGGCCCGCGCGAGCGCTGCATCCCCAGCCCGGCCGAGCAGAAGCTTTCCATTGCCGAGGCCTATACGTTCGGCGCGGCCAGCTCGCGCAACATTGAGGGCCGATTCCTCTCCGCGCTGATCGCGGGCGAACCGGACGCCCAGGAGGCCTGGAAGGCCATCGCTCAATATAACCACTTCTTAGTCGAGCATCGCGAGTTGTATGACCAGGTTGCGCCGGCGGCGCGGATCGCCTTGATCTCCGTGGAGCCGCGGAGTGCGTTGGCCGACGAATTCCTCAAGCAGAGCGTCTTCTTCGAAAGCAAAGTCCTCGCGCACCTTGACAAGGGCATCCCCCTGGATCATTTCAAGTTGCTAGTGATGCCGGCTGGTTTGCCGAAGCTCAGCGGTGAGCAAAAGGATCGCTTGGATACGTTTACCGCCGGCGGTGGGGTCGTCATTAGGGCCGGAAAATCAAACCTGGGAATTGCGGCGCGCGCCGAAGCCGCCGCCGGAGGGCCTCGCCTCAGCCTCGAGCCGCGCGGTTACGTGCTGGCCCAGCTGACTCGAAAATCCGACGGTCGAACTTTCATTCTTCACTTGCTCAACTACAATCACCAGGCACCGGCAGAGAAGGTGAAGATCCGGCTGGACCTGAGCGGGCTAGTACAGGACCTGAGCCGCTGGGAGGTGAAAGCTGTTTCGCCGGACGCGGCCCAGCCTCAGTTGGCTATCCTATCTCTACAGGGGAGCGTCTGCGAGTTCACCTTGGGCGCGATCGAGCACTATACCGTAGTGACGCTTTCCACACCTCCAGAGCTGTAGCTTTATTACACAATTCTGGGTCTCTTGTGTGACTGTTTGCGTCAAAATCAGCTGACAATCCTTCTTCGACCACGAATCTGAATAATGTAGGCCTACACAAGATCGATCTGCTCCGAATCGATCCTATCGGCAATTGAGACAATACCGCTAGCAGAGGGCTGATCTGCATACTAGACGACAAGAACCTATAACGCTCGTGACATGCCCGTTTTAGACCGCCGTCATGCCTGTATACGGGCACATCATGCAGCCGCACAACATCACGTCGTTGCAGGAAGGGGATTTGCAGTATCGGCTTTGGTGGCCAAAGTGCAATCAAGAGGAATGAGCCCGGGAGGAGATAAGAACAACTACCTGCGGGACAATTCTAGGTTTCCAAGGAGCTTTCCTATGTGCGTTACGCCTCATTACGTGACAAAAGAAGAGCTGCATCCCCTCTCGGAGGCCATTCAGACCCGGTCGGCACGGATTGGAATTATTGGGCTGGGGTACGTGGGTTTGCCGCTGGCACTGCTGTTCTCCGAGGAGGGCTTCCGCGTTACGGGATTCGATGTTGATAAGGAGAAGGTCGACATACTGTCTTCTGGCAATTCGTATATTTATCGCATCCCCCCCACCGAAATTCAGGCTGCGCAGCGGCAGGGCTTGTCAGCCACTATTGACTACTCGGGAATCGCCGAGATGGATGCTGTCATTATCTGCGTGCCGACCCCGCTGAACGAGCAGCGGGAACCCGATCTGAGTTATATCGTGGGCAGCGCAGAGGCCATCGCTCCGTATGTGCATGCCGATCAGTTGATCGTGTTGGAGAGCACGACCTATCCCGGAACGACGGAGGAGGTTGTGCTGCCAATTCTCGAGGAGCGTAATCGTCGCGGGCTGAAGGCGGCACGCTCTGCCGACGCCGACCCGTCACGGTCCTTCTACCTGGCATTTTCGCCCGAGCGGGAAGACCCGGGAAACAATACCGTCGCCCGGCGCGACATACCGAAGGTCGTCGGTGGCGTGGAATCTGTTGCCACCGCAATGGCCGTCAGTCTCTATGGAACCATCTTCAACCAGACTGTTCCCGTCTCCAGCCCCGCCGCGGCCGAGATGACGAAGCTGCTGGAGAACATCTACCGCTGCGTGAACATCGCTCTCGTAAACGAATTGAAGCTGCTGAGCCAGCGTATGGGCATCGATATCTGGGAGGTCATCAATGCCGCAGGAACCAAGCCTTTCGGCTTTCAAAAGTTTTATCCCGGACCCGGTCTGGGTGGCCACTGCATCCCCCTGGATCCCTACTACCTTTCCTGGAAAGCCAAGGAGTTCGACTTCCAGACCCGCTTCATCGAACTAGCGGGCGATGTGAATACCAGCATGCCTTACCACGTCGTAAGTTCGGTGTCTGTCGCGCTCAACCAGCACAAGAAAGCCCTCAACGGATCGCGCATCCTGGTCTTGGGCGTCGCCTACAAAGCTGATGTGGACGACCTACGCGAGTCGCCCGCACTGACGATCATCGAGTTGCTGCAAAAGCAGGGAGCTCAAGTCAGTTATCACGATCCCTACTTTCCGCGCATCGGCAGAGGACGCAAGTACCATCTGGACATGGACCGTGCATCGCTGGAGAATCTCGGAGACTACGATTGCGTTTTGATCGTCACCAACCATAGCGACTACGACTACGAGAAAATCGTGCGGGATTCGCAACTGGTGGTGGATAGCCGTAACGCAACCTGCGGCATTCATTCCGGCAAAGTTGTGCATTGCTAGCGCCAGCCGACTTTTCGGCTAGACTTACTTTCAGCAGAGGGGGTACGCCCATGTCCTAATTTGGCACTCCCACGGGAAAATGCCTTAGCAGGTCCACGGATGAGCTGTGGGTCACTGACGACCGACGCAAAGGCCGCGGGGTTTGCCCTGATCGAGCTCAAGGAGCACACGAAGCCCGAAGAACACGATCTGCCTCTGGTTCGACAAGTCTCAGCTGCTCGACGAGATCGTCAATTGAGATGGTTGCAGGGTTCGGGAAGCCGGTCATTTGTTTTGCGCTGGCCGTAGCGCTCAATGAGGTTAAAGTGGCTCGGATCCGACTACTAAGGGAGTGACGATGATGCGACGAGGCTCAACTCGGATTGTTGGCTTCGTTTTGATGATGGGTTGCCGCTGAATGGCCGCCCAGGGAGATCAAGACAGCGTGAGCAATGTCCCGAGCAAGTTATGCTGAGAGGACGAGAGGACGCAGGGCAATTTGCCATGGGATCGACGAGCCCCGTCGGTGCGTGTTATGACCAGGCCCGCGAAGAACCAGTGACCGATGTTCTCGGCGCGCTAGACAAACTCAAGATTGATCCCTCGCGAATTCTGGCGTCCAAGGCCTAGATCGCTCGGCGGGATTCGCTCCGGGCACGGCCATCAACCGCTCGGCGAGAATGAAACCTACCGCACCGACAAGAATCCCTGCGAACACATCGGCGATGTAGTGGTAGCGACCATAAATTGTAGACACACACATCGCGACAAAGAGCGGGAGGAACACCCAGAACAAGTAGCGGCGGTAGCGCCAAGCACCAAGCAGCGCGACGAACGATCCCGTAACATGACCGGAAGGAAACGCGCCGCCACGCACGCGTCCCCAGCTTTCAATGAAATTGATCAAGCCAGTGGCGGGGCCACCCGCAAGCGGAGGCAAATGGAATGAGCGCATGGCATAGAACGGCGCTTCGACGGGGAAGAAAATCGAAATCATATAGCCAATCGAGTAGCCGATCATCGAGGCGGTCATCACCGTCCAGAAAGCGCGCAACGCTTCAGCTCCGGACGGATCGCCTGCGGGTAGGACAACTGAGCGGGCCAGGCGGCGGCGATAAAGCGAGGCTGCGAGAATCGTGAGGAATAGATAGTAGGTCATGTAGGCGACTTGCATCGTCTCGTTGATCCAGGTGTTGGAAAACTGAGTGAGCCACACTGCCGGATAAACGCCTGTCAGCCGGTGGTCGAGTGCAATCAGGACGGAATCCCGCCACGCCTGATCAGTCAGGTGAACGAGAATTTGCAGTTCCTCGAAGCAGAAAAGAAAGACAGCCTGCGGGTACCAATCGCCGACCCAGCCAAGCGCCCGCGCAATTCGAAAGTGTGAAACTTCGCCCCGGCTGACGCGATCGGCAACATTCACGATGACCAGAATTGCGGCAAAGACTCCGAAGTGCACGGTGATATGCAACGCAGGGTGCGCGAGATTCTCGTGGAAAATGAGCATCAGGGCGCCGCTGAGTCCCAGATAGGAAAGGGCGACCCATTCAAATGCGCCGCATGGTTCGAGGATGGCACTCCCCTGCGACCATGCACGAATGAACGAGCACGCGACGATTTGGCGGTTGCATGCCGCACGTTCCCCGCCGCACATCGCGATATAGGCCTTCTCTCCACAGCCATACCGAGTCATGCCCATGGCAACTCCTTCATGGTTCATATCCGGCTAGAACTTCAACCCAAGAGCCTTTGTGGCGCGTGGTTTCATGGATCTCCTCAGCATGCAACAGGAACGCAGCGCTGGTGGACCGCTGAGTGCCGAACCCTGCCAGGTGCTACTGCGACAAGCAACTTGGACTCACTAAGGCCAGGTTGGTCACGGTAAGTGTGCCATCGTTCTTGGGTGACTTCACGACAGCTACCATGACCTCCTTATCGAGAAAAACCTCGAGGTTAAAACCATCACTCTTAAGCTCCCACCACTGCACCATTTGACCAAACAATGTGTACTCATCTGCACCGGAGCCTCGCTCCAGACAACCGGCCAGCACAGTCACTTGGGGCCCGCGCTGATCTCCCGTGGCGGAAGCAATGTTACCGTTCGAGGTAGTTGTCGTGTTCTGCGCGTATCCCACTGTCGCAATGCCGACCATTAGGCTGGCCGCAAGCAGCCATAACGCAAACGTCTTTTTCATGTTCATGATGCTCTCCATATAAGATCGCTCACCTTTCTAATTGCTATGCCTCTGTGCAGCAGATGACATCTCCTGGACGGGCGCATGGCGCTCGCCAATACGGGAGAGTGCAAGTCCAATGCCGAACCCGAGGATCGCTAAATGTCTGATCAGTAATGCGTGAAGAACTCAGAAGACGCACTTGCCTGCCCTGATACTGTCACTGCCAGCATGGGGTCGGAAACGGATGTCGCAGCATTGGATCTTCTGACCGAGAGAAAGCGCGCAAATTACGCGTGCTACTTCAAGGCGGGCTGTGGCTGGTGCCGATGAATCCTGAATCATGGCTTCACGGCCGGGGCAAAACTCTTCGCAATGCCGACCTCTGAAGCGAAAGTGCCTCGCGAGCCATTGTGGGCAGTGGTAGGTAAATTGGCAGTTCGCTCCGCATCTTCGGTCAATCGGACTGCCTCCTTCATCTGTTGCAGGGAGACGAGCATCGAGTTCTTTGAGACGCGGCGGACGATAGGATTGGCCACCCAGCGTAGCGCAATGGGAATGTCGCGACTCAAGGCAATCGCCTCGACTTCCACATAGGTTCCGCCGTCTCTCTGCTCAAACTTGGCGACGCTGTATAGGCGCCAGACGTAGCCACTGCCATGATCCGGCGGGAGCTCCTGCTCGTCCGGCCGGCCGAGGTGCCGGATCTCTTGCACCCGCGTGGTCTGCGTAGTGCTGTACCATCGCCGGTCGTCGATCTTGAAGTAGCAGGTTTCATATTCCATGTCCAGGGCCGTCTGGGCTAGGACCTCTTTGTTGACTACGCGCATGGAATACTTTTCACAGGGCCCGTAGCTGCCAAGCGACTTGGAATCAATAACCGTTGGCTTGTAATACTCCTTATAGTTGCTGTAATCACGCGCGGCGGACAAAACGTCTTTGATACTTGCGTTCGGAAAAAAGGCCGCGCCTATCCAATCGTGGATCAACCCTGAGTCCACCGGTTTTGGGCTTTCCTTCCCGACGGACGAGACCAGAATCTCACCATCGCGGAGACGCTGAAGGCGCTCGGAGTCTCGGTCGACCCAGAGAAATGGATTTTGGGAGGTCATCTGTGGATGGGCAGTATCGAGGTACGCGTTCCAAGAGACTACCGTCTTTTGCTTCAACTCAGCCCCATGGGAGAGCGAGGGCGCGATGAGATAGCCGAAAGATGCGAGCATGACAATAAGGGCTCGGAGTGTGCCCAAGCTGTAACGACTGGCAAAGGTTGTCTGTCTTGCTGAGGTCACTTTCACAGTTGGCCACCTCTTGTTCTTGTCGCAAGCGACGGATTTTGTACGACAGAATCCCCAACTTGCGGACTACTCGATCTAAGGAGCAAGGCGGATGCCAAAGCGGGATCAAATATAAGTGGCTAGGAAATCAAGGCATTCACGAACTGAGGTTGGACGGTCTGTCAAAACTGTCGACCGCACATAGGCAGTGGTGACTTTCTGCCCACATTTGGGCACGTTTCTCGGGAGGGGCCGCGTCGCCCTTAGCGAGGAGGGTTCGGTCTGCCCGATGAATTCATCCAGGTGACTGCCAGCCAACTTTTACCGCACTAGAAACTGACGTAGCCACTAAAGGCCTAACCGAGGATTTTACGTGTCGTTGCGAAAAAGTGTCTTTCCTCCGCGCCTCAGCGGCAGGAGTTCGGCCTGTTCCAATGTTCTGCTCGACAGCATGGAGACCAGTAGCTTGTGCAAGCGACGCTATTCTGAAACTGCTCCTCGTTGTCCAGGGTCCAGGAAAAGATCTAGTATTCGGTCAGCGCGAAGTGTCGGTTCTGATCAATAAGCCAATTGCACCAGATCCGCGGCCGAGTGCTTTGCTTTTCGAGTTTCTTGCAATGCCTGTTGATCGGCGTCGTTCGCGGACGCTGGAGATCTAGTACCGAACCATTGGAAATACCTAGACTACCGCGGTTAGGGCGACGCTGGGCGAGCGATTCAGAATCGGTGGCTAGTGATTCGTGGTGTTGGCTACCTGATTCGACATGGCTCTATCGCTCCGCTTCGAGGTCACTCCGAGCCGCCGTGACCAACGAGGATAAAGCAGGGGATTTCGCCGCTCACCAGCAGCTGCGACTGTAACCGCTTGAAGGAAGATGTGCCGCCGCGAAGCGGGCGGCGCTGCCAGTGGACAGATGCCCAATGGCTCGCAGGTGCCGACCAATGGTCATTTGGTGCACAACTTCTTACCAACCTGCCGCACTACTCAACCCAGCATAAGTTCCATGTTTTCTGTTGAAAGCGCCCACATCGACGGGCTCCGGTTTTGGCTGGTGACGTGCTCTATTCAAACGAGAGAGTTTGATTAACACGCAAGCTGTCCTTATCCCGCCTGTTTGTCAAACTCCTATTAGAGGCTCCATGAAATCACATAGCAAAATGCGTTTGGCACTCTTATCAGCAGTTTGCGGTTGTTCCTTGGCCGTAATGACGGTTTTCTCGATGGCAGAGACCAAGTCACGTGTGAATGGTCATAAGGTGAAGATCACGGGGCCGATTGCCGTGCACGAAGGCGACATGCTGCAGATCCTGAACGAGAAGGACGGCTCGGTCCACGGCTTCAAAGTCACAGACAAGACCACAATCAGATGCGAAAAGGGCTTCTTGCATGGCAACACAGTTATGCATGCCTCGGCATTAGTGCCAGCCTTGACCGTTGAGGTAGAAGGGATAGGCACTCCCGAGGATATGCCTGAAGCCAAGACGATTAAAGTCGACCCCGACACATTTTCGCTCATGGTAGGCCAGGACAAGCAGGGTGGGAATTTGTGCCGGGAGCCCGCCCATGATGCTGGCCGGCATCACGGAATCAGGACTTTATTCAGCAGCTTACTTCCCCCGATCTAGTTGTGGCTCGCACGCCATAAATCAGGCTCCAGACGAGTCTGAGGGGCCTCAACGATCGCAACATTTCTTAGACCGTGTACGAGCGGATTTGGCGAAGCTGGACTGTAGGGTGCTTCGCATAGAGACACTATTGAATGTGTAATTGGCGAGAATGTATGGTCCGCCGCCTAACTGCAAGGGGTGAGAAGAGGGACGAAGGAGAAGGTCTGCGCAAGTGAATACTCGTCACCCCGCGCACGGTTATTCATCACCGCCAGCGGTCGGCATTTAATGCGATGCTGAGCGCGTCAGGACATACTGCTCCGGGCCAAAGGAGGTCAACCCATGTCCTCGCCAGCTGTGGCGCCCCCGCAGCCAGTCGCATCTGTAAGCACCCCGGCCACTCCTTCCAAGCAACTTCGAAAATGGATTGGGCCGCTGGCTCTGGGACTGTTACTTGTTGTGATACCGGCGCCCTCCGGCCTGAGCGCGACGGCGTGGCATTACTTCGCGCTGTTTGCCGCCGTCATCGCCGGACTGATCACCGAACCTCTGCCAGGTGCCGCCATCGGCTTTATTGGCGTCACGGTCGCTGCGGGACTGTTATTGGTTGGGAAAACGCCCGCCGAGGCTACGAAATGGGCGCTTTCCGGATTTTCCAATGACGCGGTGTGGCTGATTTTTGCCGCCAACATGTTCGCCCTGGGATATGAAGCGACTGGGCTGGGCCGACGGATCGCTCTGCTACTGGTGAAGGCGCTGGGCCGTCGTACCCTCGGCCTCGGCTACGCGATCGCGCTCTCCGATCTATGTCTCGCTCCGGTGATGCCGTCCAACACGGCGCGGAGCGGAGGCACGGTGTATCCCATCGTGAAGAACATCCCGCCGCTCTATGGTTCTTTTCCCAACAATAACCCTCGAAGAATCGGCGGCTACCTGCTGTGGACCGGCTTCGCTACGACTTGCGTCACGAGTTCCATGTTCTTGACCGCGCTCGCGCCCAACTTGCTGGCAGTGGAAATTGCCCGCAAGGTCGCGCACGTCGACATTTCCTGGGGCATGTGGGCCTTGGGCTTTCTGCCGGTCGGGATTTTGCTGTTCGCGGCGACACCGCTGCTTGCCTACGTCCTTTATCCGCCGGAGATCAAGCGTGGCGATGAGGTTGCAGGCTGGGCTCGCGGCGAACTCACCACCATGGGACGGATCACCAGGCGTGAAGTGACCATGGGTTTGCTGGCCGTGGCGGCCCTGGTTGGCTGGATCGGCGGCGGCCGCTGGATTAGCCCGGTCACCGTCGCCCTGGCCGTAATCTCGGTGATGCTGCTCGCCAAGGTTGTCACCTGGAATGACATCCTTGCCAATAAGCAAGCGTGGAGCGTTCTGGTCTGGTTTGCCACGTTAGTCGCGATGGCCGAAGGACTCAGCAGTGTGGGCTTTCTCGCCTGGTTCGGCTCCCGGGCCGCCGCGTACATGACCCGCATCCCGCTGATCCCGATGCTGATTGCGGCAGTCGCAGTCTTCTTCATCATCCATTATCTTTTTGCCAGCATCACAGCGCAGGCGACCGCGTTGCTTCCCGTTTTCCTGCTCGCAGTCTTGTCGGTGCCGGGTGTTCCTGCAAAGGCCGTTACGCTGATTCTGGTTTATTCGCTGGGTTTGATGGGCGTTCTCACTCCCTACGCTAGTGGACCGGCGCCAATCTGGTATAGCAGCGGCTACATCCCAACCAAAGACTTCTGGCGACTGGGCGCCATCATGGGAGCGCTGTATCTGGCCGTGCTGCTGGCGGTCGGTTTGCCATTCGCGATCAGGTTCCTGCAATGAGGGCGCGCAAGGGCTTCGGCCTCTAACAGGAAGTGATTTGGGACGCCTTTCGCGGCTTCTGCAGGGCGCCGATGATCGCTTGGCCGACCTGTCTTGTCGTACACTCTCCGCCGAGATCGGGCGTGCGAACCTTTCCTTCGGCAATCACGCTTTCGATCGCCTTCAACAAGGCGTCGCCAAGCTCGGCTTCGCCAAGATGATCCAACATCATTGAGACTGACCAGATGGTGGCGATAGGATTGGCGATGCCTTTGCCCGTCAGGTCGGGCGCCGAGCCATGGATTGCCTGAAACAAGCTGGGGTAACGGCCCTCAGGATTGAGGTTGGCGCGAAATCACCAACTTGCGTCGAGGCGAACAAAAGACGAAAATACGCGACATGGCTGTGCGGACGACCTGCACGGTATCTTGCGAAGACTCGGACGGTCACCAGCATTCGCTGGAAGTGACGGCAGAAACGCTCTATGAAGCCGTTGCACAGGCGCTTGCGGCATTCAAGAGTGATGAATGGGTAAGCCAGATTGGGCGAGGACACACGATCACGGTAAGGGTCCAGCAGCCGGCAGTTGAGCACCGCGTTTGCATTTTGGAGTTTTGAGAAGTGGCTCAGCACAAATGGCAAATCACCGGCGGAGATGATACTCAAGTCGCGGCTCCGCACAATACTCGGTCGGCCGTAGGTCAGGTTCACACTTTCGGTCCAGCAGGCTCAGGCCGGGGGCGCGCACATTACGGCCTCGATGGATGTCGCAGAATCCGCCCACGTTCGATTTGCAACTTGGATCTCGAGATTTGGTGGAAGGAATGTTGCGAGTGGCAACGGTGCTCACTCAAAACCCCTCAGCCAAAACTCAAGCGGACCCCGTCTGCTCAAATAGTGATGATCTTCGTTCATTCGTGCTGAGGCATGTGAGCGACAGCGCGCGGACGAGCATTCACCATGCGCGGGATCTTGTAAGTCATACCCTGAAGTACATCCCTAACCCGGCGAACCAGAGTGTTGATGAGATATGGAAGGAGATTCAGCAGGCCATCGAGAGCTGCGACTGGTTCCTGGTCTACGACCTGATCGAGGAGCTATACAGAGATCGACAATGGAGCAAGGACGAGCAGGATGGATTCCTTAAAGAAGTCAACGAGTTCTTCTATGACCAGCATCTCGGCTGGCAGCTTCGGACGGCGCCAATCGAAGGTACTAACCTCGCTGCTCCAGAGATTGTCATCCGCGGCAGCGAAGCTTTCGAAATGACTGTCACAGGCACTCTGCATTCGCTCGAATCATCTGGCCGGAGCACCGCGAAGAAAGAGCTTCACGGGGCCCTCCAAGACCACGCCGGCAGGACATTGGGCCAGACTGTTAAACGCCATCCGGACCGCTTCCCCGCCCAGCTCGGGGATGCGGTTGGCAAACTGCGCGGTTTTGCATGCGATGGGGCCAGGCATGTGACCGAAAGTAAGGTACCCTTACAGAAAAAAGCAGAACTCGTCGCGAGCACCGCCGCAGGCAGTTCGCTCTCCGGTAGAGACCTGCAGATACACAACGCCGTTGGCCGGGAGCGCTTCCGCACTCTTACGAACGCCGAGATTATGAAAGAAGTAAGCGTGAAAAAATGCCTGCGCTTCGACTTCGGACTGGAGCCGGGCGACGCGGCGAAGTGCTGCCTGGATCGGATCAGACGCGCGAAGGGATATCCGCTATCGCGCGAAATCGCAAAAAAACGGTCAACCCGGAAATAGGCAACGGTCAAAAACGGTCAACGTCACTCAGTATCGATCCCATAGTTTCAATTACTTATGACTCTCCAAACGGTCAATCCAGCCTCGCCCGATTCGCCTGTCAATACCTAAAAACGCAGCGCGCTCAATAACATAACTTACGGGCAATGTTCTGACCGTCGTGCTCACCCTGAAAATCGAACCGAGCACAGGAACATGCCGGTTTCAGAACTACTCTCCGTGGCCCAAGTGAGCGCGAAACTCCAGTGCGCTCGGTCAACCGTCCGAAAGCTGGTCGCCGACGGCGAACTCGGCGCGCGTCGCGCATTAGCAGTCGAACGATCAGGATCTCCGAAGCGGACATCCAGGCTGACTTGGACGGCGTGCGAATAGGTCGACGCCCGGCTGCGCCCTCCGCGATGGCAAACGGGGCCGCACGATGAGTCGAAACGCTCACAAGTCGGGACGGGGGAGGAGGCGCGCCGATGAATAAAAGTAATGGCCACTCGGCAATGTCGCTGTTGCCCAAACTTTTGACCGAGACCCAGGTGTCTACAATTTTCAACATCTCCATCAACACGCTCCGATATTGGCGGCATTGTGGCGACGGTCCGAATTACATCAAAATGGGCAGGCTGGTGCGGTATCATGCGGCTGAGCTGGAATCCTACGTCCAGCGTAAAACCTGCGTGTCCAAGGCTCGAGCGACGGCGGAGGAATACCGTGTCGCTCACTAAACGTAAGAACCGCTGGTACTACTCGATCTACTTTAATGGGCAGCGCTATCGGGGGCCCTGCAGGACCTCGAAAGAGCAAGAAGCCAAGAGAGTCGAATCGCTGGTACTGGCAAAACTGCTCGAGGATGGAAGGGCGCCGGGCTCGAAGAAAATCCTGACGCTCTCCGATTTTTCAACTCGCTTTTTTCCATGGCCGGATGCCTTGCCTGCGGATCGGCCGCCGAAGGAACCAACCAGAAAGTATTACCGGATGGGCTGGAAACTGCTGGAGAGAACGAGCATGGCCGGGCGGAGACTGGATCACATCACTCAGGACCACATCGCTTCGCTCGTTGTCGGCAGCTCGCCAGCCAACACTAACAATGCTCTGCGCACTCTTCGGCGCATGCTGAAGAAAGCGCGCGAGTGGGACATCATCCGTTCGGTGCCCGTCGTGAAGCTCGTTGAAGAACATGGCCGAGAAGAACTGATCGAGCCATGGATGGAGGCGAAGCTCTTAGCTGTGACTGAGATTGCGCGCACGCCAACCAGCAAGTACGCTCCGAAGTCGATCAATTACGGCTGGCAGCCGTTTCGCGACGTTCTGTTGATCATGCTCGATACCGGAATGCGGCCGGCCGAAGTCTTCCGTATGCGGTGGGAGCATGTGAAGTGGGAGCGAGAGCTAATCTTCGTACCGCGGAGTAAGTCTCGCAAGTCGAAGCGGTTTGTGGGAATCACGGAGCGCGTCAGGGTGGCATTGCTGGCGCGTAAAACCGACGCGAACGAGGGCTGGGTATTTCCCTCCGCTCGTGCCGAGTCGGGCCATTTAGAAACTGTGCAGAAGCAATTCGACCGGGCCAAACGAATGGCCGGTTTGCCTGAATCAGTCGTGTTGTACTGTGCTCGTCATCGCTTCTCTACCGATGCGATGGAGGGCACTGGCAATCTGATGGCGGTCATGGATGCGATGGGGCACGAGAAGATCGATACCACGCGACTCTACAACCATCCAGGCACGAAGCAGATTCGCGACGCGATTGAAAAAAGGAATCAGTTGGTGCAGTAGGAAAGTCACATTCTTAGTCACATCGGTTTAGGCGACTGTGTTACGGGATGGTGCAAGTGATTGATAGCAGAAAGGTTGATTTGGTAGCCCAACCGTCAGCGAAATCGAACTCAGCAGAATTCTGGCAAGCGATTGGAGTCGAGTCGTTTCTTGGCTGCAAAGGCTCGCATTTCTTCATTCTGCGGGAGTGCCGAATTTCCTGAAGCTGCTTTGATTTGGCCCGAAAACTCGTGCGCCTTCCATACTACCAATCCTGTATGGAACTACTGTGGTACCACATGAAACGGGAAACCGCATTCCGTACGGGAACATTCAGGCACCCTTGGAACCCTAGTTAACGCTAAACGCGTTCCCACAATTGTTCCCACGGCAGACGGGTATCTGGCGAAAGCATCTTACAAATCCAAATCTTTATTGCTGTAAGGCGGAGATACCGGTCTAAGGCCGCTCTTTGAACCAGTGTAATTTGGGTCAGTGGTGTTCAAATATCGGTAGAATTCATCGCTAACATAATGAGGGTTCAACCCTTCCTCTCGGAGACTTGTCTGCAACATGTCGGCAAAAGCGTAACGCCATCCTAAGTTCCGAAATTCGCCATGACGGGCATACTCTTCCAGAACATACTGCATATTACAGGTTACGTCTGGGTCTGGGACATGGCGTCTCTGAGCTAGGTATATTAACTGCTGGTGGATGCAAACAAGCAGAAAATGGTTCCCAAGTATACCATTGAGTATTCTGCGCAGCATCCAATAAAGACAGAAAACAAGCGCTCCGATGATGTAAAGCTTCCACTGCCAGCCGAAGAACACGCAGAACAGGGCCGCTATTGCATCGAACCAAGACCATTTGAAAACTGATGATAAGTTCGTGAGGTTTTCATGAATGTGCTTTGCCCGACGCTTAGCAATTCCGAACCAATATTCGATATCCTCGTGCTTAGACTCTTCTCCTGCTACATTCGCATCATCTGCCATCGTTGTCTCCTCTTCCGGTAACGCCTCTCAGGGTTGAGTAGTGTCCACTGCCGAAGTGTTGTGCTACTTGAGCGAAGCAACAGCTTGCGAGAGGAAGTATCACACTTTACGCGAGGAATTCCGCGTACTTAGCTGTCAACTCCGCCTCTCTTTCCTGTGTCGTGCGTACCGCTTCTTTCAACTGCTCCTCTGTCGCCGCCAGGGCAGCCTTCTGTTTCCTTACCGTTTGGCAGTCATAAAAAATCATCAACCAACCAAGGCCGGGTATGAGAAACATCACTGCATATAGGGCCGCCCTGACCCACTTGTCTCGAATCGCCTTTGCTTCTCGACTGGGCTGCTGTTCTTCCCACTCTTTCAGAGCCGCCTTTGCCTCGGAGACCGCTTCCGCAGCTTTCTCTGCGTCCCATTTCGCAGCCATTGTTTCCGCTTGCTTCAGGGTTGCTTGTTGCTCTGCCCCGATGAGCTTGACGGCGAGTTCTACTTGTTTTGGGTCTTCAGTGGAAAAGTTCAGAGTCACACTGGCTCCTAGTCCGCTTATACCGAATGTGCCCTCTGATGCCTTCATTCCTGCCCGTCGCGCTACTTCCATTATCGCCTTAAGTTGACACGTGCGCTCCTCTGATGAGCCGCGAGGATAGTTGATCGAAGGTTCCACCTCCGCCACAAGTCTTTGCGGCTCCCGGACATAACGGTGTAGTTTCCCCCAAGGGGCACAAATGGAGCAGTAAGACGGAAAATCGTTCTTAGCAACGTGCTCTCTATACTTCGCAACGAAGTCGAGGCCGCGTGCCTCTGAGTACGACTTCTTTTCTGCGTTTACACGCTCGTGGTACTTCTTCGCGCCCCCCTGCCGCTCAAGCCATTCGTCATGCGCCCTCTCCGCCTTCTCCATCTTCCATTCTTCGGGAGACATTCCAGAAGCTCGCCTTTCGGCTTCACCAGCGCGTCGGTACTCTTCGTCTTCCCGATCCCGTGCCGCCGCCTCGCGAGCCTCTCTCCGCTCATTCTCTCTGGCTTGATACATCAGAAAGATAATCACGATAGCTACGATAACCACGATCAGCATTGCCATACCCTCCTATCAGGGCTGGGCAGGTGATATTTGTGGAGTAGAAATAGAACTGCAACGATGATGACTGCCCATGCGAGCGTCATTGCGCCTGTCCCTTACAGAGGGCCAGCAGCCTTGAGGATGCGGTACACCGAATTCGCGTACCACTTCTGCCCAGCACGCGGCTTAATCCCTTCCGTGTTCAATGTCTCGGCTATTGTATCCACTGCTGTTCCCTGTTGCCGCATTTTTGTCATGCGTTCGACAACCTCAGCGTCACCGGAGCGGGTGCCATAGGGCTTGCGGCCTTCACAGCGTCCCGACTTTGCACGGATACGCTGACGTGCTCCCGTTAGCTTCTGGACAATCATGGCACGTTCATACTGAGCGAATGCTCCGAGAATCTGCCGCTCGCTTGATCCTTAATGCGAGTGTCTGCCATGCGCCCATTGTCCTTTGGATCGGCGGGTGGCCTAAGGAAGCGCTCATCCTGCTCGCAAAACGGTTTGCTGGCATTGAGGCACAGGAGGCGGAGATGACCTCGGTCGATCGTCTAGGCTTCCACAGTGGATTGCCAAGGGAAGGGATACCACTCTGCGTTTTATACGCAGCTTGTTGAGCGTGTGACGCCGCAAGCGGCTTTTCCTGCGCCTCAGTAGAAAATCTCAATGTGCCCGATACCCTGAGAAAAGCTGTTGTGCCCAATATTTCCGCGCGCCTTCACTCTTTTGTCTTCGTCTTCGATTGCGCCAGACCGCCTGATCACACCGGCTCAATAGCCGCCCTGCCGCGCTGAAACGATTTAGAAAAGTGCTTATTGCTGAAATATGAATCTGTCTAATTCACTATTACTCTGCGCAGAGTACCTTCTGCCAGACCGCAACATAGTTGCCGGTCCTGGCGTTAAAAAAGGAGCACGCCTCACGGTACCCGCTCCGCCGAAACGCCTCTTCGCTGGCAACACTTCCAACACGGATTGTGCATTGGACAATCCGGGCGCCTTCAGCCTTAGCCTTCGTCTCGCCGCGACGAATGAGCCGCTTGCCTAACCCCTGGCCCTGATGTTGCCCGTCCACGGATAAGTGGCATATTTCGCACTGATACCACTGGACCTTCTTCACCTCGACGCAGGCGACGACAGCGCCGTCGTCGAGCTCGAACAGGTAATCGGCAGCCCGCTCCAGGACCTCTTTGACCGTGTAATTCCTTTGAAGCTGATTCAGAGTATTCAGGAGATGGGCAATCTGCGCGGCTTGCTGACTTGTCATTCTGTTGCCTTTTGGCCGCTCAATGGCTCGATACAGGGAGATGCTCTCCGCAATACCCGATCACAATCTTTTCGCGTTCGGCATCCCAGTGGAAATGTACTCGTATCGTTCTGGCGACGTCTTCATCCACTCCGATCTTGAGGTGGCGAAACATCTCGACCGGCTCCCCTTCGTAGTCGAATGTCCTTTTGCGCCGCATTGCCTTGTTTCCCATCACGATTTCGGATTCCTTTGCCGAGTATTCACTTTGTCCGAAGACCTTCCGCGCCTCATTAACGACGTATATCGGGACAACGGCTTACACGAACTGCCACTGAAACCGGGTGGGGCTTTTCTGACACTCAGCGAGCGACCTGCAGAAATGGGGCAGCTATGAAAAATCTCCCGAAACAAAAGCACGCGGGGCCGGGTGTCGGCGCCGCGTGGACGAAATGACTCGTCAGGATTACTTGGAAGGACTCCATGTACGCCTGCACGGCGATCGTCCATTTCCGCCCCCACAAGCTAAACTTTCTCCTGCTTTCCCAGAAGGTCAGCGAAGTACCAAAACAGCGCGTAATGAGCGATGGGAACCAGCTATGCGATTCATGCGAGGGCGGCGTTGGAGTAAATAAACCAATCTGGCCCTATAATGCCCCGCCCGGGGAGCGACGCTACATGTGTGGTCAATGCCGTGACGCTTTGATTATCAAACAGCGGCAGAGCAAGGTCGGCCGGGCTTCGACGGCGGCCTCAGATTCTTGATATTGCCCTTGCCCGCCATCGGTGTTTCATCCGGTGTTAGCAGCGAATCACCATGAAGGGAGCAGCCTGCCCGACTTTGGGCATCGCGGCTTCAGCCCCTCACTATTGTCGGTCGAATTGTACAGCGCGCGCGGGGGAGTCTCCTGGCCATCGATTCCGTAACGAAAATCAATGCAAATTTAACTTATCAGTGGGAGAATTGGCACATTGAAAAACTGATACTGAGGCCACTTCAAATGAGACGCATCATCACGACGGTGCTTTTATTGTCGCTGCTTGTCGAGCCGCTGGCGTTCGCTGGGATCGGCGGCAACGTGACAATGTACGTCGGCGGCACTGAAAACGAAATTAAACAAGGTGCCGAGGGTAAGTCCTCCGAAAAGGACGAGAAAAACTTTCTTTTCACTTACAAAGGAGGAACGCTCACGATTCCTTATGAAGAAGTAAATGATCTCGAATACGGCCAAAAAGCCGGACGAAGGCTCGGACTAGCTATTGCCCTTAGTCCACTCGCGCTCCTGTCCAAGAAAAGAAAGCACTTCCTAACAGTTGGCTGGAAAGATGAGCAGGATAAGCAGCACGCAGCTGTGTTTGAATTAGGTAAAGAGATCGTCAGGACAACGATTGTCACACTGGAGGCACGGACGGGCAGGAAAGTCGAGTACGAGGACGACGAGGCCCGAAAGAGCGGGATGGGGGGATAACGCGATGATCCTTATAACAATAATTGCGTGCCTGTTGTCACAGGCTGGTCAACCTGCCTCTGGTATCACAGATCCTCCCCAGGTGCAGAAAACAATTAAGCAGGCCCCAGCCTCTGCTGACCTTTTGAAGGTGAAGCGAATCTACGTGGACAGCTTTGGAGATGACCCCATCTCAAAGGAAATGCAGTCGATGATCGTCTCCGCTCTGGTTGCCAGCAAACGATTCGTGGTAACCGAGAACCGTGATCGTGCGGATGCGGTTTTGAAAGGCGTAGCCCTTGAGAAAACGTCGCAGGAGGTCCATGCCTTTGGCGAGGGCACCGCAGTAGGCGGCGCTCATGGTGCTCAGCACGGTGAAATTAGCGGCAGTGTCGTAAATGGCACCGGCTCTGTGTCTGGCACTTCAAACGGCGGTTTCGCTGCGCAGCACGCGGCGATTAGTGATTCATCCGTGAATACGGAAACTATTGACCGGGCGCGAGTCGCAATTCGGCTGGTGAATGCTGATGGCGACGTGATTTGGACGACGACCCAGGAAAGCAAAGGCGCCAAATACAAAGGGGCAAGCGCCGACTCAGCAGATATGTGCGTGAAACAACTTCTTCACGATGTTGCGAAAGCAGAAAACGCGGCCGGGATCGCCCCAGCCGTTTCAAATGCGACGCATCCCTGAACCCGGCGCTTTGGCCCGTCGGTGCAGACAAATCGCAAATGCCTGCAATGTAGTTGATTGTCTGGTCGCGTGGTGACATGCCACGCGGAAAAAGAGGCGGACCGTTTCCGTGGTAGTCAAGATTCAAATCGAAAACCTGCTTTTGCGCGGGTTGCCCCACGATTGGGTCCCGCAGAGAGTGGCACCCGTTTATTCAGATGGTAAGGGATCCCACGTTTATGCTCCCGCGAGAGCAAAGGGCGATGCTCTAGATTGGGTGGAACAGTTTGAGGTGCGCCAAATTAGCGAGAGTGGACAGAGCGAGAACGACGTTGAGGAGCAATGCAAGGCCGCGATTGTTAAGCAGGTGAAGGAACACTTAGAACAGCAGCGGCTCAGTGCCGAGATATGGAACGGGGGAAACGACGGTGCCCGCTACTATGCGGGTCTAATCTGCCTGCGGGGCACATCCGCACCCGTCAACGGTGGGCAGAAAGAAATGCATGAAGATGTTGAAACTCGGGAACCACCTGGAATGGACTTGTCGGCGCAGTGAGAATTTCGCCTGCTTGATCGACCAGCCCCGGTGAAGCGTTACCAAGGAATCGCGAGCCCTCGCAAATGTGCACGATTCGGCTGGGTTCGAATCCCATCAAACGCGCACAGGTTGCGTCGGCAGCCACCGGATCATCCGCAAGCACAATCGTTCCCAGAGGACGAGGCGTGCCGTTAAGGGGACCGTTCCCTTCCATCGCCACGATGCCATCCGCGATAACGAAGTGGATCGGAACGGTGGCGCAGAGATCGAGGATGCTTTCCTGGATGCCCTTCCAGTGGAGAATGTTCTTTGGCCATCCGTATCTCGTGCCTGGCACCACGCCGAACATGTTCTTCATGCTGAGCGTGACGCCGGACCAATGGTGGGTCTTGATCTTAGGCATCGACACCAGGAAGTCTGCTTCCAGCACAGTCCTAGGGAGCCAGAGATCTCGCATGCCCGTATAGCTCGCGCGTAATGTGGTGCGAATCAGCTGGTCGCGATTTAAGTCGACGAATCGGATCTCCTCGTCTCGAAGACACTGCTCATAACCACTTTGTGAAAGCACCAACTGCGTGTCGCGTTGATGTCCGGGGCCTTCAGCCACCAAAACGGATTTGGCCCCCAACCGGCGGAATGATTGGGCTGCGGCGAGAACCAGTAATGGATGCGTGTTGATTGCATTGCCGGGAATGTAGTCGACTAAGTTGGGTTTGAGGACAACCGTCTTGCCGCGGACGTTGATCGGGAAGAGGCGAAGACCCGCGGTGAGGATCTGGTCGAGATGATTTGAGTATTGCTGCGCATGGAGAACCGCAACTCGGGATCGCTTCGGGCGCTGATCGGAATGGTACTTGGGCAGAAGAAATGGAGTCGTAACCGTCGCGCCAGCCGCCAGAGCGGCGCTGCCGATTAGAAAGTCCCTACGAGTGATGCTCACAGCGTCACCCCCAATGCGGATAGGGCGCGCTGGTAGTCAAGCGCGAGGCAGACTAACGCCAGCGTGCTAGCGTCCACCGTGCTTACGAGGTTAGGAAGAGCAACAAGCGAACTGCGAAGCGAAGCAATCGCCCGACGGTGAGCGGCAAGCGCCAGGATCGCCCACGCGAGACTGCAGGGCGCCGCAAGGGCTGGAGCAGTACGCTCCAAGTAGTCGAGGGAGCCTTGCACAACTGGATCCTCTGCCCGATCACGCAGTGCCAACAACGCGATCGCCGTATCGTCGGCGTGCGGTGCAAGGGCGGCCCCATAGACGATGCCGTTACCGGCATTCCACCCTCCGCCAGGGCATACACGATCTATCAGCATCGCAACACCACGATTGACCCGGAAAGGGATTTGTTCCAGGCCACCGCAAGAGCAAGGAATCTGGTTCAGGGCAAGGATCGAGAATGCGGTAGGAACAACCCAGCTGACCGTGTCCGGGAACCATGGCCAGCCATATTTGTCCGGGTCGAAACGAACGTGGCGATCGGCCGTACGAAACTTCCATTTCCAGAACCAGTTCGCTTCCTTGCCTGCACAGTTCAGTAGCCAGTGCAGGCCCTGCAACCTTGCGGGTATCGCCGGCACCAGATCGCGAAGAGCCATCACGACCAGCGAGGTGATCCAGCCACCCTCTTGATCATCTCCGGGGAAGACTGGCCAGCTGCCATTAGGGTTCTGCGTGCGGAGCAGAAAGTCCTGCGCACGTGCGATGTCGCCTACCGGCACCGAGTCGAGTGCGAGCGCGGAGTAGCAGGTTGGCTCAATTGCTGGCTGCGAAGACGAGGCAAGAGCAGCCCAGCCTCCACACGGGAGCTGTCGTAGGGCAAGTTCGGCTAAGAGGTCGCTGAGCACAATGAGGTCGGTCGTCACAGTGCGCACTTTGTAGTGCGGAATTTCTTTGCTGTCAAAAAGCCCCGCGACGACGGAGGTTCTTGAGCTATAAGTCCAGACAAAGCCCCATTTGAGAGTCGGGGGACTCTGCTCCCAGTTAAAGTGCGATTGGTGAAATAAAGATGGCGAGCACCGTGCGAATAAAGGCGTTGCTGACAGCTCGGCCTGCGGAATCGCCTGGCGGAATCCAACCGCAGCAGCGGAAAAGCGTTCGGGTTCCCAGCCAAAGTGCGATCGGTGAAAAAAGTTTGGCGACTGAGCTGCGACGGACAAGTGGCAACGCAGTCGGCTTCCGGAGTCAAGAGCGGAGAAAGGCTCTCGTTCCCAGTCAAAGCGCGATTGGTGAAATAAAGATGGCAGGCACCTCGCGAAAAAAGCTTCACCAACAGCCCGACCCGGGCACTCAGTCCTGATTCTGACCCCTGGAACGGGAAAGCGTTCTGTTTCCCAATCAAAGTGTGATTGGTGAAATAAAGATGGCGAGCACCCTGCGAACGAAGGCCTTACTGGCGGCGCGACCTGCGGCCTAGCGAATCTCCTGAGTGTGCGAACCCAGCCATGGAAAAGCGTTCGGTTTCCCAGTCAAAGTGTGATTGGTGAAATAAATCTCTGACTTCTTAAGTTTCACGGTCCAATCAGAGCTACAGCTCTGCCGCCATGAGACGGCGAGTGCACAGAATCATGGCCTTAGACGCAAGGAGTCATATTCGCCACTTCGAACTCGCGCTTCCGACGCGAAACCGAATCAACGTATAAGTCTGCCGGATTACCGCAAAGTCAGCGCACTCACGAATGCAAAAGCAAGGCTTCCGTTGTAGTTTTCACGACGAAAGGAAGCCGACGTGTTCTCGTCTGCAAGCGAACTCGCCACGAAGCTGCGTGCGGCACGTTACATCATCGATCCTGTCACGCTCGAGGTGGTGTATCTCGCGGCCCGTATGCGCAAGCCACTGCTGGTGGAAGGTCCGCCGGGATGTGGCAAGACCGAGCTGGCCTACGCGGTAGCCGCGGCAGCGAGCACGGTGGTTGAGCGCCTCCAGTGCTACGTGGGGATCACCGAAGAAAAGGTGATCGGGAAATTTGATGAGGCGCTGCAGAAGCTCTTCCTGGACACTCAATCCGCCAACCTCGGCCAGGACTGGGACCATATCCGGAGCCGGTTGCACTCGCTGGACTTCTTTGCGGAAGGGCCATTGTTGCGTGCGTTGCGCTATGAAGAGCAGTCATGCGTGCTTCTGGTCGACGAACTCGACAAAGTCGACCACAACATCGAAGCCCTGCTACTGGAGATTCTGAGCGCCTGGCAGATCACGGTGCCCAAGCTGGGAACGATTGGAGCATCGACCATTCCCTTTGTTGTTCTGAGTTCGAACGAGGAACGACGTCTGGGCGATCCACTGCGGCGACGGTGTTTCTATCTACGCTTTGAATACCCATCGGTCGAGCGTGAGAGAGAGATTCTGGCGATCCGAAGCAGCAGTGAAAGCTTGCGCCTGAGGGGACAACTGGCCGGGCTGGCACACGCTCTACGCGGCTGGAATATGGAAAAGCCGCCATCGATCGCCGAAATGCTAGACCTCGCTCAGGCGCTGGAAATCCTGGGCGTTGAGGAGATCTCGCACGAGCAACGGGACTTGCTGCTGCCCTTGCTGGCCAAGACAGAATCTGACCGCAAGCGCTTGTTGCTGCGTGCCGGGTTCGAAGGCTTGGTCGCCGACTCGAAGCGTTATCGCGACGAACTGATGGCCGTGGGGGAAGAGAGTTCGCCGGCGGCGGCTGCGGAGGCTGCAACGTGAAGCGGGCTAGGGCGTTTTTTCTTGTGCTGCTGATGGGAACAGCCGGCGCGCACGTGGCCGATGCATACCCACTGCGGGAGATATCAGCGCAGTGGGCGGAGTATTACGCCGCTCAATACCATGTGCCGGTCGAACTTGTGGCGGCGATCATCGACGAAGAATCGGGATGGAATCCGTATGCGGTATCGAACAAGGGCGCAGCCGGGATTATGCAGTTGATGCCGGCAACGGCGGTGCGGTTCGGAGTGCGCAATCGGTTCCTGGTGCAAGAAAACATTCGCGGCGGAGTGGCATATCTTGCCTGGCTCAAACAGAAGTTCAACGGGGATCTGCGATTGATCACCGCAGCCTATTACGTCGGCGAATACGCAATCTCTTCGCAGGGACTGGACTATTCCTCGCCCGACGTTCAGGGATACGTGAAACGGGTCGCGCAACGGTATCGCGTGCGACGAGCGTTGAAGGCACAGCTAGAGTTGGCGCGGCAGAGGAAAAAGTTGAGGTGACGGATGAGAAGCGCTTTGGTTTTCGGCGGACTGGCGTTGTTGGTACTGGCCGCAACGGCAGGAGCACAACAAACACCCATCGTTCCACAGGTTCGTACCAAGCCCACGGCGGACAACAAGATAACCGTGATCGAGCTTGCGGCACATTTTGTGACCGCAATCC
>Ga0182030_10001170_pt1 | contig 53206 bp, 53 predicted proteins | sample 812S3MmetaG_FD_121299 | JGI IMG/M metagenome (GOLD analysis project Ga0182030, IMG submission 121299) | Permafrost microbial communities from Stordalen Mire, Sweden - 812S3M metaG (Illumina Assembly) | ecosystem: Environmental > Terrestrial > Soil > Wetlands > Permafrost | place: Sweden...
CATCAAAAATCGACGATGACGTATGAAAATCAACGTCCAATTTCCAGCGAACCTTCCACAACACCACAAGAGAAGACCTGGTCCGGGCCTAAAATCTACACAGCCACGATCTAATGGAGTGGCCGATACGGCATACAATATAGCCTCAACTTTTATTGGAATTATATTGGCTTGGGCGTGAGGATTTGCATCTTGAAAACAGGCTTGATGAACAGCAATCTTTGGTCTATGGGAGCTTCAGCAGGGATATTCCTTTCTAGTCGTCCAAGCGAAGGTGATTGACAAGGTCTCATCGGGTACAGGGACGGCCTGAGAGATTTTCAGGGTCTGGAGGAGGGGTTGATTGGAGGGGTCAGTACTAGTAATGCAAGTGCGTGGTGAACTGGATCTATCTGGCTGAAATTTACAGTTTTGGTAATAGTAACTGGATGAATATGTTCGGATACTCATCAGATTGTCAAAGTTGGCTCATCAGACGCACAAAAGGATTGAGGTCACGCCCTACTCCGTAAAGGATCACCCCGTCCCCATAAGCACACATTTGGGTTGTGACGAAGGAATCAAGGATCCCAATGCTACCAATACTATCAGACCATATCAATCTTTGAAGCAAATCCGAATCCTAGTAGGATCACGCTTCATGCGTGGCTTCGCAATGCGTACAACATCCTAGGCAATTCGGGAATTTTTATGAGCCATATTGAACAGCACACCGGAGTTTGCTGTGCGTTGCGGTTATCCTTCTACCTGGCACTATGGGCAGTACGAAATTCTATCCACATGACCTCAAGCCATGGAGTCCATGCTTTGCTCTACAAGATGTTCCCCACAATCTCTTCAATCTGCCTCATTTCGCGAATCTCTATCCTTCGATCTACAATTTCTAGCCATTCTGCAAATAGTCCTCTGTGCGGTTTGCTGTACGCTGCAATTCCCCCAATTGGTGACACATAGCAGAATTCTCATTTCATCCTCAGTACCATACTCCAAAATCTCATTGACCATCCGCTCCAAAGTCTTTGCCAACTCTCCCATGATTTTCTCAACAACCTTTGAATAAAGCCCTAGATCTCTAAGATATGCCTGCGAAAAGATACTTGCTGTAACACAACAAGAGCCGACCAATATGCTATGTGCTGGGTCCCGATTTTGTTCTAAGTAGACAATGGACCAGGTGCATCTTATCCGAGTACCACATACTATCTCGTTCTTTGATTGTTGGGAGAAATCGATAACGTAGTCTGAAATACGAGAGTGAGTGGCTACGAGTGGGCCATTTGCACCTGCGGTGAATGAATACGGTGCAAGATCTAAGCTAGGTGAGGAGAACGGGAGTATCGTGGGAAGGTTTGAAAGGGCATTGGAGGTTTGAAGTTCGGCCCTTTCGCTTGATTAGTTTATGTCTTGCGGATGGAGCTGGAGATGGAAAGAAACCATGCTATCTGGCGCTGGATGGAAGGTGGAAAATTGGCGTTCTGGAACCCTCCCCGAAGTTTCACCATGTGGGCCAGACCCTTGATATGAATTCTAATCGCATCCGTGTCACCTTTATTGGCCTACGAAACCAAATCAGCTGCATGGTCCGACTACGTGTCTTTGACAAAGTGTACCTCATAACAACCATACTAGCAACGGCACTAATAGTGCCATAACTGATGCTATTTTCACCTTCATCCAGCCTTGCATTCACCCATCATGAGCATCGAGGAATGGCTTTGATCTGTGACTTTTGTGTTTATCAGTTTGGGCTTCTACAAGCGATTGGAGATTTTAATCTTACAGAAATGATGGACAAGGTATTTCGATTGGGGTTCTGTGCTCGGAAAGCTAATGAGAAGATCAAGTGTCTTGGGGACGATATTCAGACTTTCAGTCAGTCTTCGCATTGCAGCAGCTTCTTCTCTTTCCCTTGCATTAGATACATGAACAGACTCTACAGTCCTTGAAGGAGGGGATTTCCTCAGAGAAGCGATTTCCCACTGGTTCAACGCGTCGGAAAATCTGGAAGCGTAGTATTGAGACTGAGGCTCACTTGGAGCGTTGATCTCTTCTATCTCAGTTTCATTAGACGGCTGAGAATCTTCAATGAACTTTAATTGATGCTCCAGCCCGTCGGGTCTTGATTGGAAGACATTGATCTGTCCACTTATTGGGATTCCTCTAGTTATACTTCCTCGTAGCAGGACATCTTCCACTCTATGAAATTTCCTCCCCCTCTTTTTCTGATGAAAGTTGTTCATCACTACCTCCCGAGTAATATATCGATCGTCATCTTGAAAGATCTGAGCCTCGCTTCCCAAATCAATGAATTGAAAACTTTATGGGAGGAATATTATCTACCTCCTTTCCTTTCCTATTCAAACTTCTTGGAGGCCTTGTATGGCTGAACATTCCATTTTGTGAGAATCCAGGATTAAATACGGGGAATTGTAGAAAGAGGATCCTGTTCAATGAAAGTTCCATATAGGTTCCCAACAATTTCATGCAAGCCGTGCTTACAAACTCCGATGGCTAAGCTTTGGAACCAGGGGTCTTTGAAAACTGAACGTAAATGACAAAATTCAATTGGTGAATAGTGTCCGCTCTAGCATGAGACATCGCCTCTTGTCAAATTACTCCATAATGACAGGAGGAAACGATACACAGCCTGAGAGAAGTCTTCACAACCAAGAAAGCTGCTTATGCGAGGAAATGCATGCAGGACCAGAATTGATCTCTTGCGAGCACGTACTTAGACCAGCACCAAAAATAAAATAAGAAGTCTATTATCTGTTCTGCTGAATAGAATGCAAATTCACAAGAAAAACTGCAAGACCCTGCCTCTCAAGGGTTCACCACTTGTGAGCCAACAACTACCAACCAGGTGTATCGCCTGCAAAATCCATGAGTTTACCTCCGGCATTCTCCCTCGTCGCCTTATCAATTGTAGACACCAGTCCATCAATGCTATCTTGGACTTCAGTGGGAGCTTCAGCCATACCATGTGCCACAGCACCTCCATTTCCCATCTACGCAAGTCAGTGAAAAGCATCATTCAAAACAACGAAACGCTCACATCTGTTTTAACCCATCTACACACATCACAAATCCGTCAGCAAGGCTCATCTACAGTAGTACTCTCAATGTCTATACAGCAAAGAAACAATGCCGACGAAGAAATAGAGACTAACCCAGGATTTATCGGGAAAACCACCATACCATGATTCTCAAAATGGATCTTCCTGGTAATATAATTCAAGGCGGCTTTACTCGCCCCATACGCCGTGGAATTCATCGGGTACTTCTCAAGCTCTCCCACACTCCCCACAGTACTAGTTATCGTCACGAACTTGGGCGACTTCCCTTCCTCAACACTAGCTTCAAGTAACGGATGCACGGCCTGGAAGAGAGCTAAAGCGGAAATGGTATTGATGTTGAAGTGCTCACGGGCGCCTGAGAGGGGAGTTTGGAGCGCGGTGCCATAGAAGGTAGCGATGCCAGCATTGGCGATTACGAGGTCGAGCTGTGTGAGGCCGTGTTTGGTGGTGAGGAGTTTGACTGCCTCGGCAGCGGAGGTATCGGATCCGCTATTGAGAGGGACAATGATTAATGAGCTGCCGGGTCCGACGGGGAGGGAGGAGAGAGATTGAGAGGTAGAATTGGATGGGTCTCGGACGGCGGCTACTAGGATGTGATTTGGTCGTGATAGGTAGGCTGCTAGCATTCCTTTTCCGAGGCCTTGAAGGGAGAGCGAGTATTGTTAGTAAAGGAACAATTTTTTTTTTTTGGATTACAGGATAGCGTGTACCTCGATTGGCTCCCGTAATCAGGACGTTTGTGGTGGAAGGCATTTTGAGATTCTTTGACTGTCTTTTTTTTTTTAAGAAAATTTGGGTCGAGTGTTGGGAAGTATATTGCTTCTTTCTTAAAACTGATGGGGGAACTGAGATATATATAGGGAGATGAAGGGGACAAAGTAGCTACATACTTCACGTGAAGGAAACCATTGCTCATCCCACAGACCTATCTAATTCTTTGCTTAGAAATAACTTCATCTTCAGCGCCCCATTAACATCAACACCTAGCATCACTAATCAAACTGCTTCCCGCATTTCGTAAAATGTAACCCCTGCGCCAATGCCCGCATTGTGATTCGCTTGACGGTCGACACATATTTCCAGCGCTGACAACTCACACTTCTCATAGGTACCTGATCACCATTTCAAAGCCTCCATGAGATTGGAAAGCATGCATTTGTCCACTTTGACGAATCGGGGTCAAACGCTAGGGCATAGTTGAGATTTTGGAGAAACGTGATTAGATGGTGGGATGCGACGTTCCAAGACGATGGTGTTAGGGATAACGTCCATGTTATAAAAACTTCTGGATGTGAGGGGAAGGATGGATGGATCGATGGTAGGGATGATGCGGGAGGACTCATAAGCTCGAGTTGGACGGGCCCCGATCTAACTTGTACATTCAGCCTAGTCATTAGGCCCAGTGAGTGGTTGCGACAACGAAAGTGAACATGTATCGGGAGAACTTTCTCTGTCCTTGGTCGATGATAGGAGGAATGGAATCTTGAATGCTTGGAATTGAGATGTGCATTGGCAAATAGTATTCGTACAAAGTCCAAACGTCATTAATTATCCTAAACCCAGTTGCCCATTCAAAACTCCACCAGATCACTAGAATACATACTCATCAGGTTTCCAAAACGCATCTCTATCGTGGAGCCATGGCGACCCTCACGCCATTATTGATTGCGAGCGTCAAGGAAAGCTGCTCTTCCCATTTGCTATCATCACGATTTTCGATCCCTCCAAATTCTTGCAAGAGCCTCACGATCGTATAGCCCGCCTCCGTAAGAGCAAACTGTTGTCCTACACAAATTCGAGGACCCCCATTGAATGGTAAGTAACCCCAACTCGGACGCAAGCCTTCTTCTGGTGCCCATCTTTCCGGTCGGAACTCAAGGGCGTCAGGCCCATAGATATCCTTCCGGCGATGCATTGAATATACACCGTAGGCGACGATTGCGCCCTTGGGAATAAAAACTGGTGATTGGCCATCAGGTCCTCCGCCCTTTGGAATGACAGTATCTCTGATCGCGAATCGGGCATTGCCTGGAACGACAGGATAAAGTCGAAGCGCTGGGTGGATTAGCGCAAATTCAGATATGGGGAAAATGAGGAATACTTACATTCAGTCAGAAGGTATCTCAAGTATTTCATTGACTTTAGTGTCTCAAAGTCTGGCTTCTTGCCGTTCAGCTCATCAATCTCAGCAATAAGCTTCTTAAAAATATCAGGGCGCCTCGCCAATGCGTAAAAGGTGTGACTGAGCAAGCTCGCTGTTGTATCTCGGCCGGCTAAGAGGATATTGAGAAGTTCATCTCTCAGCTCCTTGGGATCTCTGGTTGATTTTGCCATCTCGTCAAGGAAGATGTATCGATGGTGTTCGCCGTCTCCATCGATGGCTTTCTCCGCATCCTGCGGTTTTGTTTTTTCTAAGGCTCTGTAGACAATTTTGTCCACGAAATTGTGCACCCCCTTGCAAGCCTTGTCGAATTCTGAGTTGCGATAAAAATAAACCAATTTCCCCAGACGACTTCTACCTCCAAGCTTAGATTGCGCAAAATCGAAATCTTTACCAAACTGATGTTGTTCAGATCCTTCAAGACTGCTCTGAGAGTGAACAGACTCCCCAAATAAGAATTCCGTAGCTGAATCTAGCGTGAGTCTGAAGAACAAGGTCTGAAGGTCAACGGTCGACCCATCCCTGGGGATCTTAGAGATGAGCTGTTGAATGTGAGTCTCAAACGTGTCCAAATCAGCCACTTGAGACCTCGTGAAATTGGGTCGAACCAGGGCCTGAATCTCACGGTCAGTATGCGATTTTCACTAACTCATCAAGCAATGCAGAAAGAATATGTCTCGAAAGTGTAGAGTAATGCGCATCCACTTTTGAGCCACCGAGCACTAATCTGAAATAGGAAATTTAACTCCGAGGGAAAAGACTGACCCTGCTATGTTCCCAGTGGGCTCCATCACTGGTGAAGATACCCCTTCCGAGTAAGTCTCCAAAGGATTCAAGCCTGCCTCCGAGGCCAAAATCTTTGAAATTCGTAGCCAGGACAGCCTTGATATTTTCCGGCTCGATGGTATTGTAGAACTTCTTTCCGAGCACAACAGCTGACCAGGTATTGCCATTTACTTCGTATCTCTTCGCGCTGACTTCTAATAACTCCTTGTTTCGGGACGCTGCGGTTTGCTCCTTGAAGAGGCCATATCCGAGAATGCGTTCTGATTGCGGGAGCTTGTATTCAGGTTTGCAGCCATGGCTCTTCTTGAAGCGAGCAACTGAGATATAGGAGGCGACCTGCTTGGCGATGTATACCGTGAAGAGGCCAACGAAGGCCAGAGCGTACACGTTATATGCCATTGTCAACTTAAACAACTCTTGATGAGTGAGGAAGCAGAAGATGAGGCGCTTCTAAAAAGGCCACATAAGAAAAAGAAAGTGGCACAGTGAGAAAGGATGCGCAGTCGTGGTGGTAGTTAGACACGCACGCGACGAATGTCTACTAGTACTAGTGATATGAACAAATAAAAGATTAAGGAAGAAGAAGAGGAAGATGAAGAGGAAGACGAAGAAGAATTCGATGGAACGGCTTTTCATAATTTCTTTTATTAGTCCATAAGTGAAAACCATACTCCGTATATAACGAGGGTGATTCCCGACCCATGTTGAATGAGTTGAGCCGAGGAGCGAAAAGAGAGCGCATCTCGTTGGATGAGATACGACCAAGCTTTCTTTCTTGAACGCAACGCAACTTCACTACTTCATTGGGAACGGCTGACGAAATGTCTTACACAATCAAATCTCGAAAATAGATTGGACGAGGTTGGACTAGATTGGGGAATTCTAGGAATTCTAGGAATTCTGATTGATTGAATTGATTGAATTGATTGAATTGTTTTGAAAACGTCATATCCGAATTCCGTATGCTTTGAGCGGATCACCGCGGCCTTGAACCACTTCAAAAATTACATGTGCCCATCGGCTACGGAATAGCGACACGGTCCGTGGTCAGACCGTTCCCCGACCCCGACCATGCTTCGCTCCAGGAATTCACGTGTCAAACTTCTAGATGGATGAATCGGCGTAACTGAAGATAGGAAAGTCCGCTTCATTACGCACATGGTCAGGGTTTAGAAGAACCTAAGCTGGTGAACAAAATTAAAACAGGAAGACCATATCTAAATGGAAGTCCCGTATTATCACGTGATCCATACCAAACATAATGTGATAGTAGAAGCTACTGAAAGATCAGAAACTTCAAATTGGATTTACTTGCATAGTACTTTATCGCAGTCTCCTCTATCGGTACAAAGTCCGTGGGGCCGAGCCTCTTGTTACCATAACATATAAAACACACGTGTCATTGAACTCTATTTCTAAGGTATCGCAGGTACACCAGGTACACCAGGTACTAATGTGGCTTTCTGTTATATGCTCTATACCATCTGATATGAGCAAAAATTTTGAAACCGACAAGAGAAGGCCATTCAGAAACTTCATGTTTTTTCGATTCGACCTTTTGGTTAAATGACGAATATGTACTTCGATCCAAGAGAACCTACAGACTTGGAAGGCATTTCAATGTCTCAAAGGGTTGAAAACAATCATCAGTGTTCAGGATCGAACATTTTGCTTCTCATATTGTGATTTTGGCAAGTTTTAATTACCAATTCAGACCTCTTCTTGGGTGATCAAAAACTCGGCAGTGCTCTTGCAAGACTTTGTTGAATATCGGTGAGGCTACGGAGTAGTCTAGGCTATCTGTATGTCGAGTTCTCACACGATGCAACCTTATCGCAAAAAAAATTGTACGGCCCACAAAACATCGTTGCGAATTACCTAGTGATCCCTCCTTAGAGAAATTTGGGAGGCTGAGGAGAATTAAGGCTGTGAGAGAGAGAGGCTCAGAGGGCGGGAGAGAACGGGAGAGCAGAGATCTTGACGTGTGCAAAGGCCAACGGCATATGTTCGGGATACCAAAAGCAGGTAAACTAATAACAATGGGGGGGCTCCTTACAAAGACGACCAAAAATGACTCGTGAAACCAAAGAGGGTCCGGTCCGATAGAGTGAAGTGAAGTGAAGTGAAGCTAGAAATCCGAGAAGTTCGATACCCGCTATATACCGACGCGACTCTGATAACGAGGTCAAGAATGCAAGTGATCGATTTGTATACATATGATGTTCCCATTCCTTGGATATATATATATGCAAGGGGCGATTGACACAAGGAACCGCCCCCCTCGAGAACATGCCACCCATGATCTGACGTGCGGATCTTCAGCAGACAACCATGCTGCACGGAGGAACCTGTCCTGCAAAAGCCTGTCTTGCTTTGGGAGTAAGACGGCGTGGGCGGGAAAGCAACCTTGCGTGGTCCGAGGCAGTCATTTACGGAATGACAATATATATCATGCCCTCACTACATCATCGTTTCGTATATAGACACGTATATAGACACGTATATATACAAGGCTCCTTCTCTTACCCATAGCCATACCCACCTAGGGAATAAACTGTTGGGACATTAATTTATTGCATCAGGGAAAGACTTTTACTTCGTTGAAATCTACCCGCGGCCGGCTTTACTTTTCTTAGACGAGAGACATCGACAACGAACCCCCCACCCAAGATAGGCACTACCTTACCGGTATCAGCAAGTGGCGCAGCTAATCTCGATGTGACGTGCTGGCGAGTTCCGGCCAAAATAATCTTGTGCCTGTTGTAAGAAGTAACTGGTCCATTCAAGATATTTTTTCTGGGTCGAAGCGCTGTCGCGACGGTCCGCTCGTGAGGCAGATTTTGACCTCTGCAGCAGGGAAGGAAGTAGAGACTTTTTGATCTGAGGAAAAAGACTAGACTGTCACTCTTTCTTAGATCTCGAACTTTATTTGACTTTCCTTGATCCTCCATTCTTTTCCTTGAGTGTCTCGCCTCTACTAAAATTACACGAGTCGAGGGTTGTCAGCATTCAACAGGATATTGGGTATATGGAATAGCCTCACATCATGCCTAGTTTCAATCCTTTTGGAAGCGTTACGGGAAAGACCAGTGCTACCCTCTTTGAAATACGGTATTCCAGTCCATACATCTTTGGCAGAATCACTGCTTACAGCCATTAGACTCGAGAACGAAATCATTGTGCTTCGTGGCGCTGAAACTGAAGCCTCGAGTCAACTTCTCAAAGGCGTCGTCGTTCTATGTCTGCCTGCTGCACTGAAGGTCGAAGACGTACATCTAAAATTGTCAGGGCAGTTGAAAGTTGGGTGAGATGCTCCTCTTCTACTTCCATGACCCCATGGCTGACTTGTGACGTACAGGTGGAATGACCAGCGAATAACCCCAACTGGAATTTCGAACAATCGAGTTGACAAAACCACCGAGATATACACTCACAAATGGGCACCGTTTGTCGGCGGAGGTGGCTCCGGATCGTCGTCAAAAGGCACAACACTCCCAGCGGGAAACTACGAATGGCCCTTTGAGCTTGTGGTACCAGGATCGATGGCAGAGAGTGTGGAAGGCTTGACTGACAGTCATATTATATACAAGTTGAAAGCTTCAGTTGCGCGGGGCAAATTGGCATATGACTTACACGCCTATAAACCGCTGCGGATTGTCCGAACCTTGGATCCTTCTGCATTGGAGCTGGCACATGCAATGACGGTGGAGAATATCTGGCCAAACAAGATTGAGTACCAGCTGGTCATCCCCCAAAAAGCCATCATTTTCGGAACTGCGATAAATATTGAGATGAGATTTACCTCACTGCTGAAGGGACTAAGGATTGGTACCGTAAAATGCATGCTGATCGAAGCACAAGAGTTCCATATACCAAGCGCAGTGGGAACACATTCTGAAAGGACATGGAAGTATTCAAGGGATGTTGATACTTGGACTTTCGAATTAAACGACGAGGAACATTATCACGATATGTTAGATGATGAAAGTGGGGCAGATGGTTACACGCTTCATGAACGTTTACCTTTACCAAAAAGGTTGAGTAGATGCATGCAAGACGTGGACGCACATGGTATCAAAATCCGCCATAAGGTCAAATTCAATGTAGCGTTACACAATCCCGATGGGCATGTATCAGAAGTAAGTTTCCGTCTCTAAAATCCCAGGAGTGTTGCTAATTCTCTCAGCTTCGTGCCACCCTGCCTGTGACTATTTTTATTTCTCCAAACATGCCGCTCAACGCCGATGGATGTCTTGTCGACCAGACCCCTATGAGTACACAGTCAACAGACATTGGATCACATGCACCACCTCTTTACGGTGAACACATTCTAGATCAACTCTATGCAGATATTGACCAATCGGGCATAATGACACCTGCTCCTCAGTCTGGGATGAACACCCCATTTTATAGTCAGTCACGAAGTGGATCCTCCGAAAACTTAGCATCACTCGATACTGCTGTCCATGCAAACGGCGCTGTTGCACCTGCTGCGCTTTCGTCCAGATTACAAAACCTCAATCTCAGCTCTAGTTCGCGGAATAATAGCTTCCTTCGAAACCTCGGAGGCGCAGGCGCGCATTCAGGAGGAACGACTCCATACCATGTGCCCCATAACGAAACATCGAATGGTTATTTCGATAATAATTCCCATTCTACACCTTCCAGTAATCCTCTCAGCAGACGAACCAGCGGGGAGGACCATCATCCAGGATCTTCCAACCTAGCCAGCGGGCAGCATACACCTGAGCACATCGATTACTCTGAGCTCGGCGATCTGACAAAAGTGCCATCCTACTCCACAGCTGTCAAAGCACCTATACGGGGAATGAGCTACAGTGATGCGCTACCCAACTACGACACCGCAATTTCCACCCCAACAAGCCCCAATCTCACATTCAGCACCTCAGCCACTCCAGTTGCCGAAAGCCCTGCGAGTAATGCGAGGAGGAGTTTAAGGCCCATACAGCATCCAATGCAACCACCGCCCGTTCACATGGGCGACGAAGACGAGAGGAGAAGACTCCATTTTTTGCGGAATAGAGAACGAGCTCATTAGATACCACATAGTGCAAATATGTTTAATTTTGGGAATAGATGAAAGATTGGCGTTCTTGGATGATGGCAGGATAGACATAATGGGCATTTTCAGGCGTTTTATACCTCAAATTTTGGAGGTTGGGAAGGGCACCACGGAGTAGTTATGGTGGGGGTAAATATCATTGTCGCCTCTCACATATGAAATTCTCAGATAATGCCTGCTAATTCCTACTTCATCTTTTGCGATCAATATTATATAGAAGAAATCTGATGACTGGAAATTATCAGCAAAGATCTATGTGATTCAGCCATTTCCATTTCACTTTTCATACAAATCCAGGGTATCGTAAACAGCAAACTCCATCCACGCAGCCATGCTTCTGAAATCTATTTTGCAAACCCCAAGCCAGCAATCATCTAATCCCTCAACCCTTGCTCTTTTCCGATTTATTCTCCTTAATCTTCAAACTCTGTAAATTCTGCGCTATCCTTTCCGCCTCTACCGGATCTATAGGCGTCCCCCTTGCCTGCGCAAGCATCATGGCCTTTGCCTCCTCAAGAATCTTCTTACTATACTCAGTATTTCCTATCCCTTCTTCACCCTTATCCTGCTTCTCCATCTCAGCCCAACTCAAATCTTGCCGGATCACCTTTTCTTTCCCCTTATCCCCGATTTTATATGATTTGGCGAAAGCAGCAGCGTCGGCCATTGCCTCTTCAGGGGAGATCGTTTGTTGCATGTTACGAGGTGGCGGTGGTGCGACTTTGATATGAGACCCTGAACCTGAACCTGGGAGGAACCCTTCGGGAGGATAGCGTGCCGCGGGGCCACCTTGGATTTGTGCTCTTGCTTCGCCAGCGTGCGCTCTTGCGTGGGCTTGTGCCTGGGCTTGTGCCTGGGCTTGAGCTTGTGCTTGTCTTATAGGAACTAAATCTCGAACAAACTTCTGGGCTTCTTCGCATCCTTCCATGACGAATTTGATGGCTAGGGTTGCTCGCTCTTTTAAGTATTCGTTGTGACCGTCGTAGACACAGCAGTTGAGTAATGGCATGATTCCATCTCTGTCCAGGAGCTGTTTTTGAACTGTAGGATTGCCTGGCCCGCTACGTCGTGCATTTGTGGGTGCGACAAGCGAGGTCAGGATGATCAAGATCTGGATTTTGATGCCAGCCCACGGAAACTTGTGTGGCGTATCTTGAAGGTGGGGTACCCCAGGCGGTGTTGTCATTGTGGCAGCAGCCATTGTGGGAGCAGCCCGAGGACGAGTACCATTCTGTTCGTCGTACGGGCGTTCCCAAGCAGGTACAGTAGCAGGAGTTTTTGTTCCAGGATTCTGGTTGGGTGCAGGCATAGATCGTTCGTCAATAGACTTCCTTGCAACGCCAGCTTCGAGCGCTTTCAGAAGAGCAATTAGCTCATAGACCGCTTCCCATTCAATGAGCAAAGGTCGCATCTCGGGGATCTCCGCAATAACAGAGATAAAGTCGAGATACTGGGAAAGTCCATCTTTGGCGCGTTCCATATCCCATAAGTCAACTGGGAAGTCGCCTGGTGACCTCTTCTCCTGACGAATTTGAGCTTGAGCATAAATGAGCGCCATGCAATCAGGAACGACGCGGCAACGAAAGTAACTGTACAAGAAGTGTATAAGCTTAGCATCGCGATTATAATCTCGCATATCATCGTATATGGGACTGTCTTTCCTGGCGCGGAACATGTAATTGATCAGGCGAAGGAGAACTGTTTGGGCGGGCGAGACGATGTCTTTTAGAATTCGGAGAGAATTCCAGGCGTAAGGAAGGAGCGCATTATGATGGAATGATTCAATGATTTGAGCGGTGATCTGGAAGATGAATTGCTGGTCGGTTTGTTCCCAAACAGCAATAAACACCAGCATCTCTCTGAGAAGGTTCTTGCCGCAGTCGAGGGCCAAAAACATCTTGCACCTCGTCTTTTGTAGATTCTCGCCAGCTGGAGTAAGGCCTGAGCCCATTGAATCCACAATGCACGCTTTGACTGTCATATGGAGAGCCTCAATTTGCTTGGTATCCAGGATGTTGGGAATCTCGGTCAGAAGGCCTCTTAAAGGGCCCTCCACATATGATTCGTCGTCTTCATCTTCCTCCTCTTCTTCACCATCATCTTCTCCGTTATCCTCTCTTATAGATCTATCATCAATTTCATCTTCTCCAATAACATCATCCTCAGGCTGCTCATCATAATGATCTTCATGACTGTAGGATTGATCCGCATCAGCTCCCCGAGGTGCATAACGGTCCATAGCAGTGGCTTTACAAGCCTCCGCACGAGCAATTGCACCCTCGACTGATTCCATGGGGACCAGCCAGCCTTCATAATTGGCGTCTCGAACGAGTTTCCACCAGATATCGATTTCATGTGAAACTCGAGCATAGAGTCTATCTTGTTCGTACTTATCGGTTATGTCAGGTTTCCATACGGGAGGTAACGAGCCATCTGTCGGAACCCCTCCTAATGCAACCAGGTGTGGCGTCGGGAGAGGACCCGGGCTATAACCCCCAAGCTCTACATCGGTAGAGTATTTCTTTAGGATTTCCGCCGCAACTTTGTCTTTCTTAGAATGTCGCCTCAGCCAGTTTTTGACTTCTTCAAATGCAGTCTCGACATTAAGATTATCTGGAGGGAGTTCATGTATGGTATCGTTGGAGAGGTCATTGTCGAATAGCATATGGAACCAAAATGCCATCTTGAACCTATCATTCGCCATAGTCCAATTATGCATGTGCTGTAAAGAGGTGACCAAAAGCTTTTTATCTGTGGATGAATCAGAACTAATCCTCTGAATGTTGTCAACGAACGTTGACACTTACAGAGCTCCGTAATATCGTTCAGCTTGCCCCTGTTCAGCTCATCCACTTGCTCCCCATCGTATCCCTTGCTCGTAACATTGACACATAGCATGACGAGTTCACGCACAATTTCATCAAACTCTACGGCCGCACAAATCTCCTGCGCCGTTTCCTTGATAGCCAACATATTCCTAGAAACGACTAGCAGATTGTTCAATATATGTAGATCCTGGAGCAATGAATCATAGTTCTTCAAGAGCAAAGCCGTGCTCTCAGGGTGATCCCCAGTATTAGGGACACCATTCGGAGAATAGTGGTCGCGAAGTGAGCGGTGTGTGAGGGTTGTAAGGGCACGGGAAAATATGCTTCGCAATCGCATCCATATGTCGACGTTTTTGGCCAGGCATTCTCTATGTTAAACATGTCAGCTTATACTCTATCTAACACCTTCCCCATCTGAAATATAACGAAGGGTAAAAATACCTCACTTCCGCTTTGTTCAAGCTCTTATTCAAGGTCAGATCCACGGTCTTCTTTACATCTACCATAGAATTCGGCCCCAAAGCCGCCTTCCCCTCAAAATGAAGCTCAAGACTGATCAGAGCAACCTGAAAATTCCTTTCCTCGATCGTCTGCGTGTTCTTCCTTCGTGACATCTTCCCATTCTCTCCAAAAGGTGGCGACACTGGAAAAGGCAGAAGGGATTCGCGGTTCGTCCGATGTGTCTGCGATGTTTCGTCCCACCAAGTCGCAACTGGAGTCTTGCACTTGCTGCATACGGTACTGTTATCCCTAACCTCAGGAAGAGGGTTACCGCATTCGATACAATACATTTTCAGTTTTGCCTTTTAATAGATTGCGGGGGGACTTTTTTCAATGTGGCTGTCGAGGGTCGGCCGCTGGAACCGAAGGCGTCTAAAGTTGCCGATTCATACGTATAGGTTTAGTCACAAATTTGTTGATTTGTGGTATTCATAAGATAATGTTCGTAGTTCTTTAAATGCAGTTATTAAAACCAGATAGAGGTAGAGCGATAATTTTTGGTTCTCAGTTTGTGTAAAGTATAGCGCAGCTGGATATCTTTTTCAGATTATCATTTTTGCTCTGGCAACAGCTTGTGGAAATTATACATTGCAGGTCTGAAAACTGCCGCTGAGAATTATAGTACATGTTTCATAAAACAACTGATACCGCCCGAGCATAACTGAGTATTTTGGTAACCATTAATCTCCGTGAGTAGATCCTTCACCAACTGAACCCTCCCCACCCTTTGCCTTCTTCTTGCGAGTGCGCCGGCGCTTCTTCTTCACATCTTCTCCTTTTGGCGAAATTGGTACTTCTTCATGGTTACTTCTATCAACGAAAACCGTTGATCTCGAATTTTCCTTCTTCTTCCCATCTATGGTTGAGTCCTTTTCATCCTTGTCATCTGAAGAAGAGCTATTGGTTTCGAGTACAACTTTTCGTATACCGCCTGCCTCTATGATGTTTTCTGTGATGCTACCACTTCGTGTAGTACCTTTCTTTCGGACGGGGCTGTTGCTGTGTGATTGCAATGAGCCCAAGGTGTCACTGCTCAGATCGCTGTGACGCAGCATTTCGGCCCTGGGTGAGTCCTTGCGGGATGGCGATGACCGATCGTTCCCAGATGACTTTGGGAGATCTCTGGCAGTCCCATCAATATTGACCTGTTCAGACTGAGACAATTTGGTTGGCAAAAATGTCCGATCTGTTGTTCCATAACCTTGCTGCAACGCCTGGACACCATCCGAAGCCTCTCTACCTGCGGACTTTAGGAGACCTTCTCCTTCTCCACCTTGAGGCGCGGGGATGTCATGATAGGGTTCCTCGATAATAGAATCTCGATAAATGGTTGAGTCCGTTCTTGAATCGGTCCTGGTAGAAATGTGGCCGGGTTTGATCTTGACAGTTTGGTAACGAGTAGTTTTTGGTCGGCTGGCAAGATTTGATGGTCCAAGATGCTTGAGATGCTCTCGCATGTCATTGACATTGCCTCTAATTTGAACAATGTTTCCATCTGCACCACTAGAGCTGCGCCGAATGAATGTAGTCTTCGGACTTGTGCCAAATATGGCTGGGCTATTGCTCCGACTGTCACCATTTGCAATTTGCTGTGGCTTTATAACCCCGTCATCTCGGAGATCAATAAGATGAGCTTCTGGTGAATAAACGCTCGCATGATCTACATTTCCAACGATGTGGCCGCGTTGAATGCGTGCTTTGGGGGCTGGTGCCATTCGTCTAATTGCTTTATGAACATCAATATAAACGTCGGATTCATCAATAATTTCCCTGCAATCCATGTCAGTATCAAATCATTTTCAAAACAAAGGACAACCCACTCGCCAATAAGCTCCTCGATAACATCTTCCAAGGTGACAACTCCTTTAGCGCCATAATTTTCGCCCGGATACTCGGATACTAAGACCATATGGGATTTCCCTTCTTGGAAGAAGTTGACGATATCCAAACAGCTTGTTTCCGGTCGTGTTTCGGGTAAGGTAGCAAGAGCAAACTCGCTGACTCTCTTGCAGTCCTCTGGATCATAGGTGATTAAGATTTTGACCAATAACATTCCGACGAAGTTTTGTTTATTTCCTGGCTCATAGATCGGAATTCTCGAATATCCAGCGCTGAGTATGGTATTCATAGTTTCCTCATCAAGGATCGTATCCGAAGACATCGTAAACACGTCCTCCATTGGCGTCATGATATCCCCAATTGCTTTGTCCTTAAGATCAAGAACCGCACTAATGATTGTAACCTCGTCTTGATTCAGCCGATCTGTGGGACTCGTTCCGAGAGTTTTGTGCAATGTGACCAGGGTTTTCAACCCAGATTTCTTGTATACTGTCCCATGGTCCTCTCCCAGTAGTTGATCCAATAATTTTGCTGTTGGCCAAGCAATTGGCGCAAGAAGCCACATGAGACCAAGGACGAAAGGAGCCATGTAGGCACCTATTGACAACCCATATCTAACACAAACGGATTGTGGAATAACCTCGCCGAAGATGACTAGCCGATGGTCAGCACAAATGTTTAGAAAGATTTTAATCGGGCAGCATACCAATGAGGGCGGTACTACCCAATACAGCAGGCCATCCACCACCGAGGGATCGATCGAGAACAATGGGTAGCGTTTCATTGACAATAACATTGCTGAGAAGAAGAGTAACAAGAACCCAATGTTTACCCCTTTGCAGTAATCTGTACACGCGTTGCGCGTGCCTCTGCTCTTTTCCTTCGCCGGATGTAGCTATGACTTGAAGATATACACCATCCTGTCCCATCAATCTGTTGTAGCAAACAATTAGCTCTAAAGCTCATGAACAAGCAAAGCTTCAACTTACGCGATCGTCAGTCCGGCAAAAGCGCCACCCAGCAGGACTAGAACAGCGGCAATCCCAAGGTAAAGCCATAGACTTGGATCGTCCGCATCTGCACGCGCGCCACCATCGTCTGCTTGCCTTCGTAGTCCTAGGAAAGTCCGCAAAGGAAGTGCAGATACGCTGGAAATCTGGTAAAATCCGAGCAACAGTAGTTTCGCAAGCCCTGAGATAGCTGGTCGAGTAGCTGCGTAGCCATTGTGATTCGTTCGACCGCGTACGATTGCAGCAGATGTCGAGGTCATGACCTCAGGTTCGAGCTTTCCAATCACCGCAGCAAGTGCAGCGGTCGATTGGCACACGTTTCTTCCTGCTCTCAATGGATCCCGAAGTGCAGGAAATCAATGAAGGATATTCCTTGATCACGACGATAACGAAGACATGAAGAAGCGAAAAGGATAGTGGGGATCGTTAAGCACAGGTGGTGCGCTTGTAAGTATTTACAGGGTTTATTTCTTTAAAGGGTCCTGCCGAGTGGTGGGCGGGAATTGACCTGTGAGGATATTGTGAGCATGACGTGCGGCGGCGATTTTTTAGCGACATGAGGGGCGACTCATACCGAAACATAATTGTACGATTTTTGAATATTGAGAATTGGCTATCTGATTTATTATATGAGGAAATTGATCCTAGAAACTCATAATGTCTTAAATACACTCTCAGGGTGACTGTAGAAGCCATGTTCAAATGTCTCGAAAGCATGACCTGATGCAGTTCTTCCCGTCATGCACGTCCTGCAAAACTAGACAAGTAGTAAATGGATGTTGATTATTGTACAATATATCGTGCTCTATGTTGGCGGTCAGGCTGGTTATCCTCCTTCCCAAAGAGCTTTTGCGAGTTTGAAAGCCAGAGCAGTTCGAATATCTTGAAGGAGATGAAGAGCCATTTCAAACGAGATAGCAATTGAGGTACATTTTGGACGTGATTCGGAGTCATACTCATTTGAGTTTCTATTGCTCAACTATCACTGCTCTCTGTACACACAAATGCTGGGTATCCTAGTCTGAAGAAACGTTTCATGTTTCATGGAGGACCATTTGGTAAATCGAAAAGACTTGGTGACTAAAGATCTTAGACCTGTATTCTTTTTCAATGTTTTCTCCAAAGAGCCTCCACATATGCGTCTATGCAAAGTAAAATCCCTCCCTTGGCGTGTGATTGGCCATCCAGTCTAATACAATATCCAAATCCAGGAGAAAATCGATACCATGAATTATCTCAAAAGTGTCTATCGGACGAGCGTCTACCATTTCTGATAGCAGTGAAAGCTAGCGTTAAATCGAAGTACCAGGTATTATTGCGTGGTGGCGTCAGGAGTAGGGATAGCAGTACGCGACCGAAAATCCTCGATGATGTAAGTAGGGGGTAATTTGCATCCTCCACCCCTAACTCTTCGAAGCGCTGCTACCAATAGCAGGCGATTCTCGGCCAGAGCTGCTCGTGCCATTAGACTTTCCCTTTCCATCAGCTGGCGTAGCGTTATCATCCTCGTATACTTGTGATAAAATTAGCATTGTAGGTCTTATTACTATCAATGAGTGCCGGGAGATCTTACAGCCATGTTGTTCAATGTACTCAATGACCGGCGCCGGGATAAGGTATTGCACACTCTACAGGCAGGTTAGTATAGGGATGTGATAGATTCTTTAGGGACCTGGAAGCCAAGCTCTCGTTGTCCGACTTATCTTGGGACATCGCACAGGACGATGCGTGATGTATTTGAAAACAACTCCCAAGACATGTTTCGAGAGCCCGGCTTCTAATTATTTCCAAAATGAGACGAAGAAGACATACCATTTCACGTCTAAGGAATAGTCTGATCTTGGTGCTGCTCACATCTTATTATGCAATTAGTATGGTTTTCCGCATATATTTCTGGAGTTAAGGAAGACATATTTCAAGGGATCGGCTCCTTCAGTATTGTTAGATAAAGGGCAGGAAAGACCAACCGTTCTGAATTAATCTAATCATACAAGTCAGTCTTGTTTCACGTCAGTTGCGAGCAACAGAGGTGAGGATATGTGACTCACTGTGGAATAACGTAGATGTTGTGTACATATTGGGAGAGACTCTCGAGGGCCTGGTCAATATCGGTGCCCATTCTTTCGACGATAAATGTGCCAAATCTCCCCACTGCCATTAATCAACATACATAGTCTCGTAAAGTACGAAAGAAATCTTGTGATACTTACAGATGTGCTCTAGATCTTTCTCACTCCATACACCGGCTACAAAATATCAGTGAGGTTCTCAGCAAATAAAGATATCCATATGTCTGAGTTCATAGACAAAATTGTCGAGTTAAGGAACCAGGAAAATACATACGCGTTGACATGGTTTGAATAAGATCAGCGCCTGGACGGTTTCGGGGTCAGTATTTTCCACGTTTCGATTACGAGGGGGAAAAAAACTTAGAAGCCAGAAGAGCCAAGCGCATAGCGATACTGTCTCCGGAAGATGCTATTCAAAGGGGATGCTTACCTGCTAAGAGAGCAATTTTCACGGGCACTCGTGTCCCATCCGGTCTTTCAGCGCCCCCAAGTACTTCATTGATCTCATGTTCGAAGTGATCGAGCACCACTATTGGTACAATCAGCTTTGAATAATGTCTTATCGAGAACGTATACAGAAATGCAAGCTACACGACATGTCGCTGCATAGGATCCAGTCCAGGCGCATCCGCAAAGAGAAGACAGGAAGAGGCTACACATCTAAAGCCAATCCAAAGGAGAATTAGGTGCTCAGAGACTACTTACACGCTGTTGGCATATATTCTGGATTCGAGGCTTCGTACGGGTCAACCATAACCCAATTCGAAGTTCGGTCTACGGCGAGCTCGCACATTCGCAGCCTAAATATACATCAGCAACCTGTCGGGTTATGGACCAGGAAAGATATACCTATGGACTGCAGCCGCAAGACCAGCCTTCTTATAAGCACTACTTACAGGTGATATAAATCCACCCATGATCTCGAACTTTGTATTGAATCTCGCAAAATCGGCGGCCTGGGAGATATCGAAGTGAGCATCGCCTCGATTGAAAAAGCATAGCTGGAGCAAATTACCATTTCAAACATACGTAGACTACTATGAAGTTAGTAAGACTTTTCCACAGATATTTTAGGAACTGAGAAGCGGATGGGCTCTGGAGACAAGTTTCGATAGCTTGGGTTCCAAAGTGTTGCGAAATAAAGGGCGAGATAAAACGTACTGTAAATAGGTGATAGGGGAGACTATCTGCAAGTTAGAAATGTAGCAAACAAGCAGATTCCAGAGGTTGTTCTTACAACTTCCACATGCTACCAAGACAAGTGGGGTCCTGGAGGGGTCGTTTTGCCTTAGCCTGAGCCGTGAGTGTGGGAAGGTATAATTCTGCATCGCAGGTTGAGAAACTGTAGTCGCCATTTGTTTCTGCCTGATATGAGATAATATTTATCGTATTCTGATCGACGGCAGAGGTCTGCTTTGTATTGTATGAAGGAAACTCCGCAAAGTGGGCGAGAGAAGAGGAGCCTTGGTAAAGGCAACCGCGGCGGGGCCCGATAATATGCCGTAATGACAGGGCTGAGTCATGCGCGTTGAAGAGGTGATGCGCAGTGCGTAGGAAGGCTTTGCAGACAAAGAATGGTCGGGTGTCTGGAGGTTGGAAAGGCTTTGGGTTCTGTAGGTACAAGAATTCAAATTGTTATTTGGCGGCGTCACCGGGAAAGCGAACGGAACGGCCCCGCTTGAAAGTCTGGACGAATGGGTATTTATTATGTATGACATAAAATAGTAGTGAGGAACGTCTAAAATTGAAACCCGTCTCGTAGATTCAGTAATTCATTCACTTGGCGTCTTAACAGTATATTATTGCAGAGCTTGCATCACTGGGCTCGGCTCAGTAAGGTAGGCTGCACGGCCGCTGTGAAACATGCGGAGCGTTGGAACAAACATCCCGCGTCAGACAGAATATGCTTATCTATTTCTACTTGCAAACAAATATCTCCGCCAATCTGCGCCCCGCCATCTTCGTACTATTAGTATTCCTACTAGCACACAAGGGCTGTTTGTGCTTCAGTCCTCGATCAAGTGATCGTTAAATGGTTCTCTCGTTATTCGAAAACGGATGACAATATTTGCGGCCGATAAAAGGATTCATACGACAATATCGAAAATCGAAGACTTCAGCTGGTAACTGCAGATTGAGACAGGGAATCTCGTACTGGCAGAATGTACTGGCAGAATATACTATGGTGGGGAAGCAATCCGGGAGCTCCCCTTCAACTCAGCCGAAAAGCTGCCGGGAATGTGGCCAATTTTGCAGTTTTCTTAACAATGCTCTGGTTCACTTATGTTATGACAGAAGCATTTGGGTCCTTCTAGTCCTTTTCACTTCTATTTGAGATCTCAATAGTCTTTGAACAGATAAGTCCCAATTCGTCCCAGACAACAGGCCATCCCCTATTTTCGTTTCTACCTTCCTAGAAACAAGAATCAAGTTGAACCAGAATTATCAGCACTCGGGAAAGCATTTCCTATCACAAATTAGCTCTAACTCAGGTCATCGCCTTTTAAACATGGCAAACTTACCAATCTGATTGTCAGCATACGCATTGATGATCAATTGTACAACTCCATAAGTTCCTCCAATGCAAAGGAAGGCCCCTAGCAATGGCAAGAACCCTAGTAAAGAGCCAGTGAGTGCTAAAAGAACCCTAAATAATGGTTATCAAGAACTCTGCTTACAACGTGCCTAGCACATCATCTCCTGGCCCGCAGATCCACTCCTATGATGCTTGAAATCGTTCAACCACAGGAAGCCGGGAAGCGCAATTGCTATCAGGGCGAAACAAATTGACCCTTTTATGGCCAGCAAGTAATTGTACGCAACCTTCTTAATAATAGGACCAACGCTGCCAAGAGAAGGAGAAGCAGCCCAGCTACCACACCATTTGTAGATGACGAGGGAGAACGAGAGGTAGGCAGACTGAACAATGGCCATGCATGTATAGAGTGCCTTTCTGAAGTCTTTTGGTTTTCCCATCTTAGAGATAACCGGTAGGAAGGCTGACGTTCTTGCCGAGGAAATAGATATTGTAGCAGAGGCTGCTATTCCTGCGATGAAGGTTAGGTGAGCGATAACAAATTATCCAAGTTCGTAGTCTCCAGTCTGAGGGGCTGCGGCGGGCCGGTCCAAGGTAGTAACTGCAATAACTACAATGAAAACAGCGATGAAGATGGAAATGAAACCATCCCAAGTGAACCACCCAGTTGAATGGAACTTCCTGGCAGACGCACAAACTGCTACCAAACAGTACAGGCTGCATGAGTGGAGAGCGTTCAGTCTAATCGATACTCCGAGAATGCCAGGACCTGCACAAAGAACATATGCAATTAAAAATAAAGCTCCTGCCAACTCCTTCAGCACGACACCAACCGACACTTCAGATATACGGCTATCGACTGACAGCCAGCGTGGCGATTTCTAAAGTCTCCTGGTATGATGGCGAACTACATGATCAACTCAATATCGCCCAGACCCAACTTATTGCGTTGGAAGTGCTGATGTATGACCTCAAGGTAGGACAATAGACCGTAGATATAGTACGATTTCGTTTTTATCTTACTTCCAGACATTGGCAACTCCAGCTCAAGTCGACTGTTCTTGCATAAGGTTTTTCGTTGATTTCGAAAGTGAGGTTTGATATTCTACCTCTCATCCCAAACTTTCGCCAATCTGGCTCCTTTTATAGATGAAACACAAATTCGTTAGTGCAGCCAAAGTGACTTTCCTGCGTGTTACCGGCCCCTGCAGATCAACATATCTTTCTATCACATTTGGGCTAAAGTAACATTCCTCATCAAGTGGTGCAACCTGCAAGGGGCCGAGTCCCGCATTAAAAAGTATAAGTAATTAAGACTAATCAGGTTTCAAAATTTACAAGTCTCCCTTTCTGGAGCCATGCATTTGAGATTCAGAATAAAGATCTCTCCAAGGATCAAAGTTTGCTTCCAACACCATGCCATCACGAGGTTGTGCTGTCATCACAGCATTCATTGTTCTTGCCTTGATATACTCCATCGTCGTAAGTTGGGTGTTGCCCCCAAACTCTAAATGGATCTCTGATAAAATTACAGCCCGGCCTGAGATCAAGATGGAGTCATTACGCGGTCCAATTTTATGACCCGTCCCCAACAAACTCTACATCGAACGGAACAACGAAAAACGATCTCCTCGTCGTATATGCCTACCACGAGAGCGAGGCAGCTCTAGAAAGCGCACGATTCTTCATCAAGCATGGTCTTCACGCCTACGCCGATTTTATTTTCATGGTAAATGGAATTTCGCAACTGGAGCGAGAGATACCTAAGAGTATCCCGAATCTTGAAGTACGCTTGCGGGACAACGAGTGTTTTGATTTAGGATCTTATGGGCAGATGCTTGGGGAGGATGATCGAGCGTTGGTGAAAAAATATAAGAAGTTCATTTTGTTGAATTCTTCGATCCGAGGGCCGTTTTTGCCGACTTGGTCGAAGGATTGTTGGAGCGATGTGTATATGGATATGGTTACCGACAAAGTGAAGGTAATAAAGAGCGCAGATAGAGACACTTTGACGCAATCTGACGAGTTTAGCTTGGGGGTATGACATTTAATTGTCCTGGCCAACATGTCAATTCCATGATTTACTCCACTGATCAAACTGGTTTGAACATCATGTTGGACGACTGTTTCCAGAGTTGCTTTAAGAAAATGAGCGAAGGTATGTTTTACAATTTTTTTTGGAATCTTCCAGGGAGCTAAACCTGTTCTTTCTAGCTGTCCATTGCGAACAGAGGACTACGAAGAATATGATCCTCAAAGGCTACCAGTTTGATGTCCTGATGACTGGTTTCCATGGCGAGTTTGAGGATCGAAATGATTACTTTGATACGTGCGAAACAAACCACTTCGTTCAGGATGTCAATGTCAATGGAGGCTATTTCGGGTTCAATGTTCACCCTTATGAGACGCTATTTGTCAAGTCTAATCGGAACATCGAACCGAATATGATTAAGAAATTGGAAGAGTGGCACGATACGATGAATTACTCATCATGGGATGTTTGCAAAAGGTCTAAGAAGGCCGATCAGCGGTTATGATTTTTTTTTTGTTTTGGAATTTATTACTGTGAAATATTGAATCATGTTCAAACGCCTAACATGCCTGAGCCCCTTTCCAAACCTGAAGAGCACTCCCTTCCTAGGTAGAGAGAACCATGTCTCTGAATAGAATAAGATCAATCCGAAAGTTCCAATCGGGCCACAAGGACCAAAGCTTCGGTCCCTTGCATGAACGAGACACGTCTCACAAAATTTCACGACTCCGTGGACTTGTCAAAATTCCGTACTGAATCTACACAAATCATACTTGCCATGGATTTTTACCACTATAACCTCATAGCTTTCGTGCTCTTAAACACATGTTTAGTATACTGGCAATATAGACGAGATGGTAAATCAAAAGGCTCAAAAGAGACGGTTGGAACTGCGGAGAGAGAAAAGCAGGCTGCTGGGGAAGCTATGATCTGGCATTTTAAGAAGAGGTATCTGCCTGTTTATATGTTGGTCGTTGGGGCGGATTGGCTCCAGGTAGGTTGGCCCTTTCCTGTACGTGATGTTAGCTCACAATTTAGGGTCCATATATTTATACAATGTACAAAGGTTAGTCTTAACTATAGAAGATCTAGAGATGACAACCGTTCAGGACTGAAGAAGAGCAGATCAAAAGGGGCTATCCGAAGAAACCGTGGCTCACCTCTTCACAACCGGCTTTCTAGCTGCAGCAATCTCAGGTTCATTCGCTGGGTTCCTCGCAGATCGATATGGTCGGCGTACTGCCTGTCTCTTCTTCTGTGTGGTTTATTCCGTCTCATGTATGACCGTTCTATTCGACTCCGTCGCTATATTATTCTTTGGCCGTATCCTTGGCGGACTCTCCACAACGCTCATGTATACTGTGTTTGAGAGCTGGATGGTGACGGAATATCATCGGCAGCATCTTGATGAAGCTGGAGGCTCTTTGGGCGATACGCTTGGTATCATTCAGACTTTGAATTCGATTGTCGCTATTCTTGCTGGGCTCTTTGCTCAAGGAGTGGCAGACCTTAGCGGTACCCAAGCAGCACCTTTCATGGCTGCCGTCGTATCCTTAGTCTTGGCGTCTGGTTTGATCTCTAAAAGATGGGTTAGTACATTGAAGTACCTGTGAGAGGCCAATTACTGACCAGGTATTTCTGTAGAACGAGAATTACGGAGACAGTGCAAATGTTGATACTCTTGGCATTGCGATTCCAGAGAAGAACGGATTCCAGGTCATTCTCCAAGGTAAAAGACCTGTCAATCTATGTGCCCCAGATCCTATCAACTAATACGATCTGGTAGACAGACGTCTATGGGCTCTCTGCATAACATCGTGCTTCTTCGAGGGAACAATGTATCTCTGGATCTTCTTCAAATTCCCAGCTCTGAAGCTGTCCCATCAACTAAGTGGCAAGGGAACTGATCTACCATTCGGCTTGATATTTGCAGAACTCATGTGTGCCATGATGCTCGGATCCATCTTTTTCACTTACTATTCCTCACTCACTCCTGGTCGATGGGTCGTCTCATCTTCAACACTTCTGATGATGACCCTATCAATCGCAAGCTTTTGCTTCATAGTCCCAGTCATCTTCCATCAAGAAGCAATAACATTTTGGTGTTTCTGTATTTTTGAGATCTGCTGTGGTATTTACTTTCCAAGTATGGGACAACTGAGAGAGAAGATTGTCGGTGATGGAGTTCGCGCCAAGATCACTGGAATCTTGAGGATCCCCTTGAACGCTTTTGTCGTTATAGGGCTGATGGCTACCAAAGACGGTAAGTCTTCGCTCCCGTTTAGATGTTTAGTTATGGCGACGGGGATTAATAGATGGATCTAGGTTTGCAGCATCGGGAGAACATCTTTATCATCTGTAGTGGCGCTTTAGCATTGGCTTCTGCGGCGGTTGCGACACTGTTGAGCTAGTCCTGAGGATGTTCGAATGAGACATTATACAACAATATAGAGATAATTTTTGAAAACTGCATAGACCACCTGCACAACGGCCCACAAGTGATTGCCAATCCTGGCACCTGTCTCGTCATGAAGTAGCCTGCTCGAAAAGGGAAAACTCTCTTCTTTGAACATCTTTCAAGGTTAAATTTCTTGTCGTGATGTTTTCTTTGTCCACTAACAACTTTGACGGTATGAAAGCAGTCTTTCCTAGGAGACAAGGGTCTCGCTCAACTACCCATCAAGGTACATCCTAAGAACGTCGGTGCGGCTCAGCAAACGATGGCGCTGCTTCGGTCGAACATGTTTTCAAATCGTTATACGGGCCAAACGCCGACCAGAAGAAGGGTCCAAGGGGTTTGGGGCCAGATGTATTGGTGATAGAAGCTGTTGTGGGCGGCGATGGCGTTTCTGTCAGCATTCCTCTCGTTTTTCTTGACTTTCCTGAGAGTGCATTTCCCTCTGCAGTAGTTCCGCTGAACAAGAAATTCTGAGTGAGGAAAAAATACTCATCGGTGAGGTCGGTGAGGTCGGTGTGTCTTCGGAGATCTCAAGGTTGTGGATGCTCTTCTTACATTGACACATTGCGAATTTCCAAGGGCATGGCACACCAACGTCGGAACGATGCAAGTTGGCATCAGGAAGCTTATGTTATTCACAATCTGAGCTTCATGAGTGGTTTGAACCAGGATGAAAGCAACCAGTAGTAGGAATGCTCACAAAGCCTTCAAGGTAGAGAGTTTTCACTAGCGGGGCAAGGTGCCATCAAGGTGCCGCTTTCCTATCCCCATCACTTCTTACCAAACGTAACTTGCGAGCGCTTGTTATTAACTACCTAGTATGCAGTCCCTTTTGGCAGACTAGTCTTCCAAGCTTCTTCTAGATTGTGAGATTAGCCATTGTGCTGCAGGATCTGTATGCACCTCAGAGACACCAAGTGAAAATTGGTATAAGAAGTTCACCATATCACCTTTAAGATCGTTCCCGACCGAGACAGAATATAATTATTCGGCCTGCTCTTTAGACTTTTGGCCTATTTCGTTTCTTAAATCTATTCACTTTTAGGATGTCTGGAGCAATCGACTCATCCAACGCCCAAAATGTCGATCTGAACACGGCTAGCATGACAGATATCATCTGCTACTTGACTCTGGGAAAGAACGAGTATAATGGCTCATTTGGCGCTCGCCTTTCGGCGCTCTTTGTGATTCTTATCGTCTCTTCGGCGGCTACCTTCTTCCCAGTCATCGCTGCTCGTGTTCGGTGGGTAAGAATCAATATCTACGTTTACCTATTCGCCAGGTATTTCGGAGCTGGAGTGATCGTTGCAACTGCTTTCATTCAGTATGTATTTTCTCTCCCAACTTGGTTCTTGCCTAACATATCATCAGTCTTCTTGATCCAGCGTACAGCGAAATTGGACCAAACACTTGCGTGGGATTGACAGGCGGCTGGGTGGACTACTCTTGGGTACCAGCAATCGTCCTCGTTTCCGTGATGCTCATTTTTCTCATGGACTTTGGCGCTGAGAGATATGTCGAGCATAAATATGGCTTTTCACATGACCACCATAACATCGAGGACATCATCACCGACCACCCTGGTAGCGACAGCGAGCTTCCGTCTCACCGTCAACCCTCTATGAGCCATCACCAAATCCACTCGGGAGACCAAGATGATAATATGCACAACGCCATCGCAGCCGCCCAAGCTCGGAATGACGAAGCACCAACCAAGGAATGCAAAGAATTAGCTGATGAGTCGCAGGAATCAGATATCGAGAAGAACACTGATGACTCCGAAGCAGCGGAACGATCTTTTCGTCAACAAATCGCCGCATTCCTCATCCTCGAATTCGGAGTCATCTTCCACTCCGTAATCATCGGCCTGAACCTTGGCACCGCAGGAGACGAATTTAAAACCTTATATCCCGTTCTCGTTTTCCATCAATCCTTCGAGGGTCTGGGAATCGGCGCTCGAATGTCAGCGATTCCTTTCCCGAAACGACTTTCATGGCTTCCATGGGCCTTATGTACTAGCTACGGCCTCACCACGCCCATCGCCATTGCCATCGGCCTCGGCTTACGACACACCTATAACAACGGCTCGTATACTGCGAATGTGGTTTCGGGTGTGTTGGATTCGATATCCGCGGGTATCTTGATTTATACTGGATTGGTGGAGTTGCTGGCGAGAGACTTCTTGTTTAACCCTGAGTTAACGAGAGACTCAAGGCGCTTGGTATTCATGGTGGTTTGTGTGTTCGTCGGTGCCGCTTTGATGGCTCTTTTGGGGAAATGGGCTTAGGAATCGCGTCTGATGATACTTATACGATCTAGATTTATCAGCTAGAATGGCTTTGGGGGATGGATATACCACAATTGAACGATTATAACTTGATTTAAACCCCAAGGGCGCGGAAGTATTGACTGAGACCACTTTTGCATGAGGTAGCAAGCCTCAACGGCGAAGTCGAAGCCCGATGGGTGGCTCTTTCGCATTTGGTACCCAGTCTATATCCGTAAATGCTCAATGATACCCAACGCGTCACTGGCTGATATCTGTGATGAAAAGCGTGCATTGTATACAATTTTCAGAACGATATATACTCTAGAACTAGCCTAGCTAGAAAGTGACCATAGAAACATACACAAACTTGAATACAGAACGAAGTCTCCGTCTACGATACTCCTATGCAATGCTCAAATTCCTCATCCTCTAACCATATCCTTAGAATGAACCTGCTCCATTCTTCTCATCGATATGTCGGTATCTTTCCTTCTCCTTGCGATCCTTGAGTAGGATTGATGTCATGAGGATGAGTAGGACGTCGACGCCTACATTTCTTGTCAGCTAGGTTACCAGAAGAGCTTTGACTAGGGCAACGTACCGACGATACCGAAGGCTCCCGTGAAGATCAAGTCCAGAAAGTTATTTCCGAACGTAGATAATGGTCCAACACAACCTCCCAAATTCGCAGCAACGAGCGAGTTGGTACATGTGGTATCAACGACGAATGGTGGTGAGGTACTATTCGCATATCCACAGCAATTGAACTACACACATTAGTCAAGACCATCAACAAGGTGAAGAAAATAAACCTCTTGCTGAAGCAGACTTTGAGATGTAGCAGGTTGAGCAAGCCACACCTGAGAGAGATTCTTTCTCGTCTTCAGTGTCTCAAACCAAATGGTCAAACCGAGAATCATGGTGTATAAGGCGCATACAACAGTCATGTAGCCGTGGAACTTGAGCCAGCCACGGGTCATTGGCATCACCATTGCGGGTATGGAGATCAGAAATGTGATGAAGACGATGACGGCATTTCCGACGGCAGCTTCGAAATACATCAGCGTTGCTATAACACTCGGGATTGAGCTAACCCACCGTTCAAGGGACACATCATAAGTAGCAGATTCTTCGCTACCGTCTTAACCGTAGGCACTTGAGCAATCTCTGATTCCATGTCCAAGGCGAAGATGAGCAGTAGGGCACCCGTTATCACGAAGAGGACCTCAACAGCGACAAACGACAGGAGAATATTGTCCCTCATTTTTGATAGACCTTTGATTGTATTGTTGAAGAAAAGGTGAAAGAAGGTAGATGGTAAACTTCAATGACGACCAGCGTCTAGATCAAACCCTAAAAATGGCCTCTTAAAGGGCTGCGTCTGAGATGGAAAGAGCGAAGCAGTCGACCAAATTACAAGGAAGCCTCTGCTTGGCGGGAAGGCACGACTTGAAAAGAAGGGAAATACAAGAAACGAAAAAGTTGATGATAGACAATTCGAACAGGTAGGAGAGAGTGCCAGAATGAGAAGAATAGAAACACTTGCATTGTGAGGTTGGGCCGTGCAATTTTTGGCAGTTGGGTCGGGGCTCGCGATCCTCGACGTTTGGTGTTTTGGATGTGCGTCACGACGGGATTTCTGACGCAGTGTATCTCGGGACAACTGCGAAGGCACAGACCACCCCTATTATGGTCCTCGAGGGTTCTTGAAGCATTATTGGTTGAATTGAAAGGCATTTCCGGGAGGGCGGTTGAGGTGGGGAGAGTCGTTGAAGATACACACGGCTGAGGTTGCCAATTCAGCATTGATGGCCTGAGGTTTTGAGGATCTTCGCAGGGTGTGCGTGGATTTGTGATTTGAAGATTTAATGCATGAGTATACTGTGACATGCCTGCTGCAATTGAGAAGAGACACGCACGATTTGACTGGGTATGCGTTGATGGGTTGAGGCTCAAATGGACTCTTGAAGGTAGTATCACGTGACCAAAAATTATTATGGTACAAAATATAATATATATTTTAAATAATAATTTAAATTAAATAAAATTTTAATTAATATATATTTTATATTGAATTTTTATTTTAAAATTTAAAAAATTTAAAAATTCGCGTGTCCTACAGCGGGGTTTGTCCTATAGCTCAGTCAGCCCTTCTAAGGTACCTAGGTAGCCAATGTGCCTGTCTTTCCGAAGGAGAATTCCGAAGAAGAACTTGGTCTAAAAGCTGGAGGGGAGGAAAGGCATTGCGAGTGAGCTAGATTATCTGAAGGTTATTTATTGCCTGAAGATCACAGTTCTGATTTTGAAAGTATTTTGCATAATTAATTTTCTCCACGAGGAGGTAAATTGGCGGGGGGTACTTTCATCTCAAAACCCCAATCTCAAACATCTCTCAGCAATACCGTCTACAAGATTTGATGATATACAATACGGATGTGGAGTAGGCTACCGACTGAGAATCCGCATCTACTGAATGAACAGTGTATTTTTTGATCCATTCCTAGAGATGATGATTCATTATTTTGCAGGTTTACCCGGGTTTCTTCTGCGTGAGGCTCGCTACTGATTGCTGATGAGAATAAGTACTAGCACTAGCCCCAATTCGTCGTTCATAATTCATGAAATTGATTACCCCTTTTAAGAACATAAAGCCTTCCTCAAAAGAGCCGTTTCTTGTTGAGTTAATAAACGCTTCTTCCATGACTAACCCTATATCTCACACTCACCTTTATCAAAGTCAAAGACAACGTCGCTTTTCCCACACAAGAGGAGAAGACAAGAAGATTCTATTCACCTCAGGCTATGAACACTATTCACCCCGTCGCGGACTTAAAAGCTTAGCCCCCGTTAGCTCTTTCTCCCCCGACAAATGCTTACTCACACACGTCTGGCCGTAATCTAAGCCTTAAGAAGACACAGCCCTCCGCAGACTTGTCCTCTTTCAACCAAATTCATCAACAAATCCCGGCAAGAAGCAAACTCGAAACACAAAGCAATCGGTAACGGCAACGATACTTCTGAATAAGGTCAAAAGAAGGATAAAAGCCTTATTCAGGAATTATTATTTTTTCACCAGAGAGGTACGTTTATTCAATTTTTGGACAATCATCTTTTCTGCCCTTCGCGGTCGCAATCTCGTCACGTCGAAACCGCAAATGCGCACGGCGCGGCAGCCACAACGTCGACCTATCTTCTGTCTGATATTGATGATATCGACCAAACCTATCTGGGTCGGGGCGAATCATTTCAGTATCAAATGGGCGATCAGGCTCAGTACAGATGCAAAACTGCCTCTCTTCACGTTCCCGACTATTTATTACAAGGGCCGAACGAGTTTGTTGCAACCCCTCATCTGTTCTCAAAGCTCCCATCCTCCCGTTTCCTGGGAACAGAACAGACGAGGGGAGTGTCAAAACGATTGATGCAAGTTTGCTCGATCACCACCACGGTACTATCTAACAGTATCTTGACGTACAAACTTGTACCCCCTACAATCCGTCCGAACTCCGCCCTTCATATGCACCGCCGTCTACTTCGAGTAACCTTCGGTCTGCGAACTTTGCATTCGCTCTGCATTCCTCACGCCTGTCGTCTTGTCCTAAAGCAGATGCCGAGGGTCGATTCCTTCCCACTCCTGGCTCTCGCTTTCCACTCGCCCACCCCCAAAAACTAAAAAGACTAGGAAAGGCGCAAGACACGAGCTCGGAGGCCGCACTTGCACCAATTCCCCCCCAGCCTCCGATTTTCCCATACCACTCTACCCCCGATTATTCGCTTGGTGCTTCTCAATCTATTCTTCTTTCAATCATCCCGCACCTTCACCTTGCCTGATCAATCATTAATCCACTTGTTTATTCAGGAACATTGCCTAACCGGTGGAAACGCCTCTTTCAACTCTTTTTTTGTAGGCTGAATTGCTCGGTTCGTTCCACCTCACGCCAACCTCAATTCAGTTGTTCGCGACCAGGTATTTGCGACAAGACAACAGCCTCCACTCGACATAAGCAGTTAAGGTCGTCGGCACGCATCTCAAAAGAGTCATTCTCGTCATACCCTCAAGTCGAAACCCTTAACATGGCCGATATCACCGACCACAACGACCCAAATTCTCCATCGGGTCTCGATGACCATGCCGTCGGAAACGGAAATTCAATTGGCGAAAACCGTGGCATCAAACGCCAACGACCTTCGACCGCCGACGACGACGATGATGATGACGACAAGCCTGGACGTGAGCGCAGAAAGATTGAGATCAAGTTCATTACGGACAAGTCGCGTCGCCATATTACTTTCTCAAAGCGAAAGGCTGGTATCATGAAGAAAGTCAGTCACAATCAATTCGCCGCGTCGCGCATCGCGTTTCGAGGAACATACTGATGGAATATCTAGGCATACGAATTGTCCGTGCTTACCGGCACGCAAGTGCTTCTCCTCGTCGTGTCTGAGACTGGTCTGGTGTATACATTTACGACTCCTAAGCTCCAACCGTTGGTTACCAAGGCCGAGGGAAAGAACTTGATCCAGGTACATAAAGACATCTATCCAATCAACCATCATAACCATCTGCTGACATCTAGCAGGCTTGTCTGAATGCTCCCGAACCCGTAGGCAGTGGTGAGAACGGTGTTGATGACTCGGGAGCTGTCGAGTCGCCCGAAGAACCTGCCCCCCAACACCTTCCCCCTCAACAACCTCGTACCGGCATGCCACAGGGTAACCCCCAAATGCACGGCTACATGCCCCAAACACCCGAACAACAGCAAGCTCTGGCATATCAAAATTACGTTGCTCAGCAACAACGAATGGGTTATCCCATGCCACCACAGGCGGGCATCCCACAACAGCATTCGCACCAAGCATAAAGTCAAATCTTCGAGTCCACGTACACGAAAGAGGATCGACCTAGTCTTTGAAAGAAACTGATACCCGGCACATAATACAATGCGTTCCCTCAACTCGTTCGTGTCTTGCGGGTCTCGATCCTCAATAGCAAAGGTAGCTGCAGATGGTGTTAGGGTGTCTTTATAGGGTTCATTTCCTTTTGCGTTATCCGGATTTCTCTTCTCCTCTATGCAAACCCCCAAAATGACTGCGTGAATAATGCGATAATGGTCCCAGGAATTTCTGGGGTTTCTGGAATGGGCAGGCAGGCGGAAGAGTGCGTTTGTTACTGTGGGTGGGTTACTGAGAGGGTCCTAGGGAACTGCATTTGCATTGATTCACAATCAACTTGCTCTTTCATTCGGTGTTGCATGTGGTGGACTTTTCTCTCGCTCGTGGACAGGTAGCTTACTGTACAGTACAGTCTCTAGTTCGTGGAAGGTGGCAGGTAATTAACTCGACCTCTACAATCCAGAGATAGTAAAACAACATCTTGTCTTACACACCTGGAAAACTTCACCAATGAACCTACCATGAACCTATCACTAGATCTCTTTCCATATTTCAGTTATCCTGCCTTACAAATTTACACGCCGAGCTATAAATGCTTCCACACCGATCAAAAATCTGTGCTGCTTTGAGTTGACACTCAAGCTGCAGACAGCCCCTCTCTATTTTGACCTAAAGCAGTAATTCTTCAAAAGGGGTTGATTGACCAAAATACTAACCTGATTCGTGGCGATCTTCTCGTCTGTGCCACCATACAACATCAGACGAAATAACCTTATATTCATAATTACTACTATTTTTCGCAAGGTTGGTGGATTTCAGGTTGGTTCATATTTTATGTGAAGATCATGTGAAAATTCAAGTGAGACACATATATAAATCAATTGAAGGAGAAGGTGCCATTTTAAACACCTAGTATATATCCTAAATCGCGATCACTTGCTACCTATACACCAGGAACTCCTCCCATGTCATGACCCAACGCCTGTTTTCTTAAGATATTCTCTCGTGCAACCAATAGTTTTATGATACACCTCTTTCCAGCCCATTATATTGAAGTGATTAAACAGCGCTTGAAGACCCAGGATCCCCTCCATCTTGATTGTTATGGGGAGAATCAGGAGGTCCTTTCCCACTCCCCTTCCTGTCTTTCCACCACCTCATTTTCCAGAACCCGCCTACGGCTTCCTGACTCCGCCGTTTGGAACTCTTGGACCGGGGTTCGGGGCGCGCCATGAAGCCGGGAAACCCTGTGGAACGACGCCGGCGCCGGCGGCCCATGCTGTTGGATCGTAGGAGGGAGGTGTGCTCGTTGGGCTCGGAGCCGGATTCGGTTGTTGAGGTAGGGAAGTGAGCTGAAGCACGCCGGGAGGGAGCGCGTGAAGGAGGTGATTTGGCGTCGTCGTCCTGGAGCTCGCCCCAGATTTCGTCGGCTTCAGTTAATCGTACTGTCTTGCGAACGTTTCGCGTGGCTCCAATAATAGTGTCTAGTTTGGTGGTTGGCGTCATGGGCTCGCCGTTTAGAAGAGCTTGATGTTCGGCCCCTATAGCTGCTTCTTCATCCGCGTTGTAGGAATCGGACTCTTCGTTGTCAGTATCTTCGACGAATCCGAGGCCGGGAGCTAAGGCGCTTTGTGTGACGGCAGGTTGGGTTTGCTCGTCTGAGAGGCGCCAGGAGAGAGCGAGGACGCCGGAGAGGAGGATCACGGTCCCGAGCGCTATGAGGCAGGCGTGGAGGGGTGGGAGGCGGTCGGTTTGTTTGAAGTAGATTAGTCCATCTAGGATGGCGATAATGTTATATATACAGAAAACGAGAGGGTAGAGAACGGAGGTCGAGACTAATTTGAGGCCCCGATGGAGGTAGTATAGTTGTGTAAGGGCGAGAAAGACGAGGCCAAGGAGGATGGCCCATGATTGCCATCGATTAAACTGGTTGATCCTATCCACAATTGTGCGAACCAGGAGCTCAACCGCTGACTTTGCAACGAGCAAAGAGTGTGCCGATAATATGCCACTTATACACCCGTATGCTAGGCCGCGGAACAGTCTTATTCGAGGACTTGAGGATATGCTTGGTATACGGGAAAGGAATCCAGCTACCCCAATAATCGTGGCAATCAACAATGCCTGCATTATCATCCATATCACGAACGTTCGTCTTCCCATAAGACTCAAAAGCTCATTGAGACTGTGCGCAGGCTCTGGGATTGCTCCAAAAATGGCAATAAGTACCGCTCCACTTGATACCAATAGCGTCCCTCCCAATGACCAGCGTGTGAAGGGCTCTCCTAGAATCAAAGTGGCGCATATCGAATTGAAGACCAGTCCGGATGCTTGGAGCGTTGACAAGACTGGTAATGGGAGCGTTGTTATCTGGATCGTACTCCCAACCAGGTTTGATATGATAAACATCGCCATTCCAAGTTGCCATCTCCTCCGTCTGTGAGGTGGGCGTCGCACATCGTGAGGGCCTTTCTCGTCTTCTAGTATATGGGACTTTCGTTGGAGGGTCAAGCCTAGACTTTGAATGGATGTGGATAATAGGCCGACGAGTATGCCAATCTATAGAAGAGGAGAGTCAATGACTCGTCCAACAATGCATGTTTAGGATTTGGAACTATCTTACAGCAACACTTCCTTCTGGCGAAAGGTCCCCAAGGTTTCCCATCACGGAGTGGCGGTGTCGCAAGTCTTCATCAGGGAAAGAGTGGTGGTACGAACAGTTGTAAATGAAATTGGATCGTGGGAGTTAGAAAGAAGGGGCGCTTTTGTGAGAGGTGATCTGCAAGACGTCGCCGTCAAGGGCCGAATGACTGCTGTCTCGCTTGGCAAGGTTGATTCGAGATGTTGAATGCTGAATTCACAGCTGTAGTTAGAACGGCAAGGAGATCTTGGAACCACAATCAGAAATTCCATATACCTGAAAACGAATACTTTTCATTCCTTTTGAGCCCTCGGGAAGGACTAAGTAACGGGAACCAGAACTCGAAACATACGGATGAGATCATGTGATTAGACTTGGCCCAAGCTCTTATCGTGAAGACTAGCTTTCTTTCAGATCCTCTTCAACCTCACAGCCACGTTGAAGCTTCCTTCTCACCTCGCACTTCTCCAAACACCGTCAAACAGCTTTCGACCTACCAATCGCCCATCATGTCTCAGTCCCACGCTTTGTCGGATGACCAAGTGAGCTCCTCATCCCTCAATTGCCCAGCCTCACTCAGGACGTCAGTTCGTATGCTAACTAAGCTATTCAACACTAGGTGTCGCAGGAGCTAAGGAAGATGACCGCCTTCATTAAGCAAGAGGCTGATGAGAAGGCCTACGAGATCAAAGTCAAAGCGGACGAAGAATTCGCTATTGAGAAGTCCAAGCTAGTCCGTCAAGAAACCTCGTCCATCGATACTACGTACGAGAAGAAGTTCAAGCAAGCTCAGATGTCGCAACAAATTACTCGCTCTACGGTTGCCAATAAGACTCGTCTTAAGGTCTTGAGCGCTAGACAAGAGTTGCTGGATGACATTTTCGAGCAGGCGCAGAAGAAGTTGGGGGATGCGACGAAGGATGAAAAGAAATATGAGGAGATTTTAAAGAATTTGATGTTGGAGGGGTTCTATGCTTTGAATGAGCCAAAACTCCAGGTTCGGGCGAGGAAGGCGGATTATGATATTGTTAAGAAGGCTATTGAGAAAGCTTCTAAGGAGTATAAGGAGAAGACGAAGAAGAGCATTGAGGCTAGCATTGATGAGGAAAATCCACAACCTGAGGGATGGTGAGTGGATTGTGCTGAAGTCTTTATGTGTGTACTAATTGGCGTGACAGTCTTGGTGGCCTTTCGATTGTTGGTGGTGGCGGAAAGATTGATATCAACAACACTTTTGAGGAGCGCTTGACACTGCTGCAAGATAATGCGTTACCTTCTATACGAACCACATTGTTTGGTAAGAACGAGAACAGAAAGTTCTACGATTAACGGATGCTCAGGAGTCAAGCGTATGACATTAGTTTAGGGTTCAAGGGACGAGCTTTTGGGAGGATGAAGCACCAATTTGCTATACATTGCTTGCTGTTTCGGTAGAGTCTGTAGAAAGTGTATGATACAACAGAACCATGAGTAAGCTCATTATGAGGCCACAAATTTTTGATTCCCTAAGAGCTCCCTGAAAAGTATATTGTGTTCGAACATGTACACTTGTAATAGAAGCAATTGCACAAATCACTTACGAGCTAAGCACTCATTCTCCTACTTGAATGTGAATAGTATCCTCAACATCTTTCTCTTTCTCTTTCTTGACCACCCAACTATCCATACGTTCTTGGCGTTTCTCATCTTTAACAAATACTGAACGCTTGGGCTTGGGCCTGCTTCGAACAGTGTCTCCAATACGTTGACTGACCAATAACAAATTTTCCTTGGCTTCAATTTTCGAGATGAAAGCAGCTCCAGGAGTACCAATGGATTGTATGATGCCCTTGATTGAAGCAGCAAGAGTGTCCACTTTGTCGTCGAATTGCTCCTCGATTTTTTTATCTGATAGATCGAGGCCAGTGGACCTAGCATCGTCCAGGGCGATATCAAGGAGCGAAGTTAGAGCAGCTAACTCTCGGTAGTCTGTTTGAGGGGTGGCATCGAATGACCGATCCTCGAGCCGTTCTATAAAGAGGTTTAGGTCCATTAAGTTGTGTGAATGTTGTGTTGAATAGGAGGGGTCGTTGAAAAGAAAGCTCATGGCGAGCCTTCGCTTGAGATCATGGGTTCTGGGGGAAGTAGATGGAATGATCACCGCCATTTGTAGACGTAGAGTTGATTGATCAACGGTGTTCAGCATGAACGCACAAATTTCTCGGCACTGTTGAGTAGTCAGTTGGGATTATTGTTGCTAACTCAGCAATTAATCTTACACATGCATCCCAGGAAGCAGGCTCTGAATATCGACATAAGCGAAATATCGACTCTTGAACTATGTCAAAGAGATCCACGTTGTCCGAAATCAAGCGATCGAGGCTCAACCTCAGTAGCATGGTAATGGCATGTGCTCTTCCATCTTCTGGCAGAGATTTTGATATCTGACCAAGGAATTTGACAAGGCCACGAAGCCTCTTCCATTCGCGTTTTCCATAGGGGTCGACGATTTCTTGAATTAGGTTGATCTTTTCCGATGGATTCGTAGCTGTCGAGCTTCCTCCCAGAGCCCTAAACATACGTTCGACTACGCTTGGTAGTATAAGACGGCCAATCTGCTCTGTAGATTCTCTGACGACATTCGAGTATGAAGACCGCAGTATATCACTAGATTCCGAACAAATCTCATCGACGATCCACATGAAGATCTCATCTGGTAGGGTATTACCAATCGATACCTTATCTTCTGCAAAGCCGGATACAAACGTCTGCTGTCTTAGCTGAGGGTCTTTGAGATCATTTTGCCAGTTCTTCGGAATGAATCCCTTTGGAAATGGCATTCTCTCGGGTTTTGGCGGTTTAGGGCCAGTCTCGAAGAAGTACCAACGAAGCTCTGGGAGTGTTGCTTCTGTTCTTCTCAATGCGCGAGCCACCTTGGATACCTCCCCGCCTTCATTCTTAGCAATAACTGACTCTAGAAGTTCGCTATGCTGGGTAATTTTCGACACACTTTTAGTTTTTTCCCCGGTCAAAATAATGAATTCTTCTGGCGGAGACAATAGTGCTTGTACCCGTTTGGAGCTGGCTTCTGTGGCATCATCTTTCTGGGCATGGCTGGCCAGTGATTCCAAGTTGAACTTATACTTCTTCTTGGGTAAGAAAGCCATAGGGGAAGTATGAAATCTTTGACTGCTCCGTGTAGTTTTTGACGCAGCAGGGGTAGTTGGAGTAAAGCTATTAGTAGTTGGGCGGTTCCCAGAGCCTCGAGATTGCAATAAAACGGATAGCTCTTCCAAAGAGCTGTCTGAATCTTCATCGTCAGAAGCTTTGATTTCTCGAGGTGAAAAAGTGGATGGGGGTGGCGGGGATGGAAGAGATTGCTCTGGAGGCAATGTTGAACTTGGTGAAGGTTGTCTGAATACCGTCAGTTCTCAATAAATACCTCGTCGGATGGGAATAGAGTGGAGTGCTTACTTTGCAGTCTCACGGGACTTAACAGAAATCTCACTACTAGGAGGTGGAGATAGACTTGAAGTATATCCAGATGTATAAGTTCTGTAGATCAGCATCCATCAATCCTGAATGTTTACTGCCCACACCCGGAAATGTGATCTCGAATATACATACTGATTAGGTGTCGGCCTGGGAGGTTGGCTAATTTGTTTCACATTCTCATCTGCGTTTGCTGTTGCCGTTGCCGCCGCCGTCGCCGTCGAAGAACCAAATGCAGGATGCGGAAAACTGGAAGGCGCGGCTTTCAAGGTTGGCGTTGTGGATGCTTGACCCATTATGAATGTAGGGCCCGAGACCGATTGAGCAGGCTTGAAAAAGGAATACAAGCTGGCCTGATTCTTCTTCTTAGCATCAGACATTATTCATATACGCGACTCCACTGAGCAGTAGCGCCCTCTTTGCGTTAGCCAGGTCTGCATCGAATTTTAAGGTTGCATCCATCGAAGGCTCTGAAACAATTTGTCGCGATAAGGTCCAAAGGAAACGCGGTGCCGCAAAACACAGTCCGCGGCTAGTCACGTGATGTTTCTTTCCCTTTCGACGAACGTTGCAGAGGCGGTGCGGGAGATCTTGACGTTTCATCGCACGGATGTCAGGGTTGCCATGCGATTGAACGCCGTTTCACAAAGGAAAGCCTAGTTTAAATGCGCGGTTAACACTTCTTCGATAACATGTATGAGACGGGATTCAGGAGTCTAGACTAGTATCGAAGAATCCTTTTGAATCTTCCCATTTCCTTCTCTACCTACGAGGAGAGATACCTGCAAGGATTAAAGCAATCTTGATGAAGCCTTATGATCCAAAGATCCAACCGGCATTATTCGGATTTAAGCACCACACGAGGCCCGCGCATTACAAATGAGATCCCAATGCGGTCGTTGGCGAAGGCGTACAAGTACAGACGAGATGAGAAGCTTACGAAGTGTCTGGGTTTGCTATAAGCTACTACTACTAGTATTCGATTTTCAATGCCATTGTTCTCCAACATGGTAGGAATATGTCAATTGGTTCAAAATAAAGGATATCAGAAGATTCAAATTCACAACTTTTCGTGAGGGAACCTCTCATTAACTTAAAGCCCTGCCAGCGCTCGGTATCAACCTAGTGAGTGGTAGGGAGTGCATCATCGATGTTTGATACGCCTCCTATGTGTCTTCGTTCATGACTTTCACCACGAGTTTTATGTCATGGTGTGCTAGAAGTAGAGAGAACTACATGGTATAGCGAACAGGTTGCCTGAGAATGATGAGAACCATTATGAATTGCTTCCTGAGGGTCCTGCACTGGTAGGAAGATCATAATTGATCCGCCGGGCTCCGGGCTCAGCCTCACTCGAAAAGCCCGTCCTGGGTCATGATAGGTCTGTGGAATCAAATCAACCAATCCAAAGCAATCCATCCATCGGCTGAACCACGAACCACAAACCACAACCACATCTAATCCACGCTCCACCGTCAGATTTTACCCAAGGTGCTCTGCCGCTGTGCCGCTGTACTAGTAAGCATGTAACCCACAGGGCCACAGGAGATACGTACTGGAGCACCCCTGAAACCTTTTGATCTGTTATCCGCCAGGGATAAAATCGCTACAGAAGTGAGAATTGTAAGCAGGGCTTAATAGAAGCCTACGAGAATACGACCCTTATTAGCAATCGCAATAACAAAAAAAAGGCCGCCCCCGTCTCCTCGGAGCTTCAGCTTTGTCCGACCCACCAAATCAAAAGAAGCCACTCAGCCAGAAACCGAACTCCTTACTCCCTTCGCATCTCACACCCATAAAATCCTCAAATCAAAATTATTTTCACATACAATCGTTACTATACCCGTTTTTCCTCATTTCATTTACTCAACCCTTCTTTAATTCTTCCATTGGGGTATTCTCTAAACACGATTATATCTAATCAATTCCATCTATCTATCCCCGAATATCTCTATGCGCGGTTTCCCGCTCGGCGTGGTCTTGGCGCCTCTTTAGTAAGCTTTCTGCTTGGGATCCTCCTAAAAGACTAAACGTCCCTCTTCCGTCAACAATCCAAATTCCAACTCCTTCTGGTGGCAATCCTGTCCCGAGCTACCCATTGCCTATGATTGACGAGAGACGACATATCTTCCGTTCATTGCCATCAACATCTAAACCTGAAAGTACTTGTGGCCAAGCCGCCCTCTCGACGTTTCTCGACGCGATCCGGCCTTCCGTTATATCCACCTAAGCGAAATCGTCTCCCTGTGAACAACAAACCCTTCAAAATTTTCGAGTTGCAGAGAAGGGAATTGGGCGAGGCGCAAGGTGTAGATTTTCATTCTTTTATCTACACGCATTGCTAGGCTTGGTTCGATCAAAAACTGGAGGAAGGCTTCGATATCTCGGGCTCAGCCCGTTCGACAATCCCCTTCGATCTCTCACGCCAATAACCCGTCATGGCTCTCGGATTCTCGACATTCGAAGAGAACGACGAAGCAGCCATTCCGAAGCCTCCAACTACGAAGAGGCTACGATGGGCAACTCAATACAAGAAAGGGAAGAAAGGCAATCGAAAACGGATGTCTATTTTGGATCGCTTACATCATCGGTCATCTCAAAACAGTGAAAAGAAAAGACACTCCGGTGGATCAGATGGAACCGATCTCGGTGGAATTCAAGAAGAGCCTGAGGCGGAAGCAGAAGTCGAGGAAGAGCCTGAAGATAGAGATAGTCAGGGCCCGAGAACAGTGTTCTTCAACATCCCTTTGCCCTCGGATGCCGTAGACGACGAAGGCCATCCTATCAAACTCTACCGCAGGAACAAGATCAGGACCGCCAAGTATACGCCTCTGAGCTTTATACCCAAGAACCTATGGTTTCAATTTCACAATATTGCAAACGTGTACTTTCTCTTTCTAATTATCCTCGCCGTAAGTTGATGGATACCGCTAGCCTACTCCTACTGACTATGACTGTAGATCTTCAGCATTTTCGGCGCATCAAACCCTGGCTTAAACGCTGTTCCTTTGATCGTCATCGTGTTCATAACAGCTGTCAAAGATGCTATCGAGGATTACCGAAGAACTATCCTCGACAATGAATTGAACAATTCTCCCGTTCATCGTCTCGTCGATTGGAACAACGTCAATGTTAGCGCAAATGATATCTCGCTATGGAGGAGAATCAAGAAGGCCACCACTCGTTTCATTGTGAGAACGTACAAGGCGATGACGAAAAGCAAGGAGGCTCCTGGGACGGAATACGCACAGCGAGCTCTTGATGAACCACGGGAATCATACGAATCAAGACCTGCAACCGCTCGCACCCAGCGTGATTCGTTTACATCAGCCAGAGACGACATTCAGATGACTCCTGTTCCTTCGCCTTTACCCCGAGACGATCAGCTAGACATTCCCGACCGGCCTGGAACTTCATTCTCCTATGAGCGCGCCACACAAGCTCCAGCTGTGAAGAACTTCGGCAATCTTATTAACCCAAATTTACCAACCACGGGGAAACCCAGGTTTCACCAGGACTACTGGAAGAATGTACAGGTTGGCGACTTTGTTCGTATTTACAACGACGATCAGATTCCAGCCGACGTGGTTATTCTATCAACTTCTGATCCGGATGGAGCATGTTATGTGGAGACTAAGAATCTTGATGGCGAGACAAACTTGAAAGTCCGTCATGCACTTCGAAGTGGCAGAAAAATCAAGCACGCCCGAGACTGCGAGCGGACCGAGTTCACCATAGAGAGTGAACCTCCGCAACCTAATCTTTACCAATACAGCGCTGTTGCTCGGTGGAACCAGCATAATGCAAAATCACCCGAATCTAAGGGCGAAGAGATGGCTGAGCCTATCTCGATCAATAATATGCTCCTCAGAGGGTGCAATTTGAGAAACACCGACTGGGTTCTAGGTGTGGTCATCTTCACCGGGTTTGATACCAAGATTATGATGAACTCGGGAATCACACCTAGTAAAAGATCCCGGATTGCTCGAGAACTTAATTGGAACGTCATCTACAACTTCATCATCCTTTTCATAATGTGCTTTGTCTCCGGTCTTGTCGAAGGAATCACATGGTCAGAAGGTAATAATTCCATTGATTATTTCGAGTTCGGTTCTATCGGCGGTACGGCTGCTTTGGACGGATTCATCACTTTCTGGGCAGCAGTCATTCTGTTCCAAAACCTGGTACCTATTTCATTGTATATCTCGCTGGAAGTCATCAAGACATGCCAAGCATTCTTCATATACAGCGATACAGAGATGTATTACGAAAAGATCGACTATCCTTGTACTCCTAAGTCATGGAATATCTCTGATGATTTGGGTCAAATCGAATACATATTCTCAGACAAGACCGGAACTTTGACTCAGAACGTGATGGAGTTCAAGAAGGCAACCATCAACGGTATTCCTTATGGGGAGGCTTATACCGAAGCACAGGCTGGAATGCAGAAGCGCCAAGGAATCGACGTGGAGAAAGAGGGGGCAAGAGTTCGTGCTGAAATCGCTGATGCACGTGCAAGAATGCTGGTCGATATCCGGAAGATTCACGACAATCCATATCTTCATGATGAAGACCTAACATTTGTGGCTCCCGATTTTGTTTCTGATCTTGCAGGGGCCTCTGGCGGAGAACAACAGCAAGCCAATGATCAATTTATGCTAGCGCTTGCACTCTGCCACACTGTCATATCCGAGACCACTCCTGGAGATCCTCCACGCATCGAGTTCAAGGCTCAGTCTCCCGATGAGGCTGCTTTAGTTGCTACGGCTAGGGATGTCGGTTACACCGTGCTGGGCAACTCGCAAGGCGGTATCCGACTTAACATACAAGGGCAAGATAGGACATACCAAGTCTTAAACACCCTCGAGTTCAATTCCACCCGAAAACGAATGAGTGCAATCATTCGTATGCCCGACAATAAAATCATTCTCTTTTGCAAAGGAGCAGACAGCATCATATACTCACGTTTGGCGCGTGGTGAGCAGTCCGAGCTTCGTCGGACTACTGCAGAGCACCTGGAGATGTTTGCACGAGAGGGTTTACGTACATTATGCATAGCTCAAAGAGAACTCGACGAGGAGGAGTATCGAAAATGGAATATGGAACACGAGCTTGCCGCAGCAGCCATTCAAGACCGGGAGGACAAACTCGAAGCGGTGTCTGATTCTATAGAGCGCGATCTCACTCTTCTGGGAGGTACGGCAATTGAGGATCGCTTACAAGAGGGTGTTCCAGACACTATCGCATTACTCGCTGAAGCTGGTATCAAGCTTTGGGTACTTACTGGTGATAAAGTTGAGACGGCAATTAACATCGGCTTTTCTTGCAATTTGCTCAATAACGATATGGAGCTCATTGTATTTAAGATCGAAGATGAGCAGATGTCCACTGCTGATGCAGAGCTTGATAAGCATCTAGCAACATTCAACATGACTGGATCTGACGAAGAAATAACGCTTGCTCGGAAAAGTCATGAGCCGCCTGCGCCAACGCACGCTATTGTCATCGATGGGGATTCTCTAAAACTTGTTCTCGACGAACAGCTTCGACAAAAGTTTTTGCTTCTTTGTAAGCAATGCAAATCCGTCCTCTGTTGCAGAGTCAGCCCAGCTCAAAAGGCGGCTGTCGTCTCTATGGTCAAGGGCGGATTGGACGTCATGACTTTGTCTGTCGGCGATGGAGCCAACGATGTTGCCATGATTCAAGAAGCTGACGTCGGTGTTGGAATCGCCGGAGAAGAAGGAAGACAGGCAGTAATGTCGTCTGATTACGCAATCGGCCAGTTCCGTTTCTTGCAAAGGTTGGTGCTAGTACATGGTCGCTGGTCTTATCGCAGACTCTCGGAGACTATTGCAAACTTCTTCTATAAGAACATCATATGGACGTTCACCATTTTCTGGTATCAAATATATTGCAACTTCGATATGACCTACCTCTACGACTACACATATATCCTGCTCTTCAACTTGGCCTTCACCTCTCTACCAATTGTCTTTATGGGTGTCTTAGACCAGGATGTCAGCGACAAAGTTTCTTTAGCAGTTCCACAGCTTTATCGACGTGGAATTGAGCGGAAGGAGTGGACTCAACCAAAGTTCTGGTAAGTATTATCTTTCGTCATTAGTCTTTTACCGCTAACTTTCTTTCAAGGCTGTACATGCTCGATGGACTTTACCAGTCGGTGATCTGTTTCTTCATGGCATACCTCCTTTTCAGGCCTGCCAATTTCGTCACCGAAAATGGCCTCAGCGTCGACGATCGAGAACGATTCGGCGTATACATTGCCCCAGCTGCAGTCATATGTATCAATCTCTACACCTTAATGAACACATACAGATGGGATTGGCTTATGTGTCTCCTGGTCGCCATAAGTATTCTGCTTGTATGGTTTTGGACTGGTGTATATTCCGCCTTCTCCTCTTCAGAATACTTCTACAAAGCTGCCGCTGAATGCTTCGGAGAAGCAACATTCTGGGCCATCACGGTACTCTCTGTCACCTTGTCTCTCCTGCCGCGCTTCTTTATCAAGTCTATTCAAAAAGTCTATTTCCCGTATGATGTCGACATCGTTCGGGAGCAAGTGCGTCAAGGAAAATTCGATTATCTTGATGATCCAGAACCCTCCGATGAGGTTTCAAAAGCTGCGTCGACGTCATCATCGGATATCGCAAAGCCGAGTAAGCACCTCCATTATCCGAGTGTTGATGAAGATCAACGGCCAATTTACCCACCATCAGTTGCCCCAACCGCCACGACACACAATCCCCGAAGTCAGACCGGCAGTGATGGGACCGACTACACAAGACATCGCATGTCAATGGAACAGCCACCTACCCGCCCATCCATCGACAGGGCAAGACCCTCTTTTGATAGAATGCGCTCCTCCATGGATGGCCGACTTCGGCCATCCTATGAACGAAGTCCAGATTTCACTTCTGCTGCTCTTTTGACGAGAATGGAGTCGAGCCAGTCATTTGGGCCAGTACGGAGCTCCAGGTCTAACAACATCTCCAATGATCTTCGATGACCCAACGGGTCTCACCTCCGGTCGCGAAATTAGCGGCGGGCTGTACACTACTTTTTTTCCTTTGTCTGTCAATACGTGAGATCTCATGACGATTTGCATGAGCGATCTATGACTCTGCTTTCCTCCATTTGGTTGTGCTGCATCGGCGTTGGGGTTTGCACAGGTATCGGAAGGAGGCTGAACACAATCGGCTGTTCATTTCATGAAGGACAACTTCTTGTCCATGTCCATATTAAAGAGACAGAGACTTTTAGATCTTTTTCCCGAGTTTCAAGGGGTCGCCGAAGGACAGCGATGGGCCCGGACTTTCACCCTTTCTGTATATAAAAGAATTGGAAGCAAATAATGCAACAGAGTTTGAAGTAAACAGGAACATCAGCAATCGATGCTTAATTTTTGGTTGACGTGACTATTATCGCCTGTTGGGGACTGCGGCGCATTCTGCTCTCATCTTACGGACCATAAACTTACAGATTAAACCTGCTATTTTACAATAAATTGATTTAAGACACAGAACGTTGAATCGACTTCAATAATGCCCAGCTGAAACTTGTTCCACAAATAGTTACCTCAATCTAGTTAAAAAAAATCATTCTAACAAGTATGGGCGTCCTTCGGCCTTGCTGACGAGGCTATGGTTCAAGGCCCTTTTGAATTTATCGCGGCTCGCGTCAACTACTTCACCTTACAATTAGCCCCTTGCAATGCCATAACACAAAGTAAATCTCATTGCTCTCGCCGCAGCTCTTTAATGTAGTCGCTCTTTTGAACTAGCTCAGATTCGCAGTATTTCGGAGTGGATCTACTCCTTCAAAATCATAATATTTAAACCTCGCCCTCTCGGACTTTTCTTTCCTATCCAGACCTCGACTTACTTTATTCCTCAACTCCATGAATGTCGACCCGTGTTGACAACTTTCATTTGTTAAGATTAGGTCTACATAGGATATCGTGGCTGTCATAATGGGGGAAGAAGAGATCCTAGATGAGCTCCATGGTCTTGATGGGTACTTTCCTACTCTCTTTCTTTCCCGACTTGTCCTCGCAGATGTATATTTACTGACGGGTTACTATATAGTGAACTCAAGAGCTTCCCGCCGAATGCACATTGGTTCTGCCCTCGGCGGCAAGATGATGATCCCATCGATTATGACCATCCCGACGAAGCCGAGGAGGAGATGAGCGCAGAGACAAAGCGCGAGACGATCCAGGATGCGAAGAGACGGCATAATGTGGCATACAGGTACTCCCTCATTCTGGGGATGCCCGACGAATTAGCTGGAAATTTGCGAGATCAATACACTCAGCGCTTAGATGATCTCTTGACAACCTGCGACAAATGTATCCATAACTGGCACTTGGGGCGCAAACCATACCTCAAGGACGTGGCAGGGTAAGTTCTGATCTACTGGTGAGATAATTTTTTTAATCATGGCAATAGACAATTCGACGATGAAACCGTAATAGAGCTTTCAAATTTGCTGAACCGAGTTGACTTCCTACGACTTAACAAGGGTCTCGAGGAAGGCCAGAAAATATTAGCCCAAGCCAAATCCCAAGATCGTGGTCAAAATCTTCTTGCAGAACAGAATACTCCAGCTCTTCTGGCGCTTTACGAAGCGTTGTGCTGTGCAGACTACCATAAATCCGAACAATTGCTTTCAAATCACTTCAACTACGTTTTTGAACAAGTCCAGACAAAGAGGACTCTCAAGATTGGAGATGTTCTACCGGCCATGGCTCGCTTTCTCTTTGACGGAGATGCACGGCGACTCAAATTCGCGAGGAGTGCCTGGCAAAAGATGACTACTCCCCTTACAGCTGAAACCTTTGACTGGGTTGTTCATGACGTTCTCTCAGAGCAAATCGCCAAGGTATCACAGCCTTCGACGCCCGTCGAAGACATCAAAAGATTTTGGCAAGGATTTCTACTTATGCTCAATCAAATGGATGAAAATATTATTACACATTCATTGAAAGCAATGGAAGTACAACCAAATGTTTACCAGCTCATACTTTGGCACCTTCAATCCGGCTCTGAAGAATTGGTTGGATTAGTTATTGAAGCTCTTCGACGTCTGCTCCTCAAGTCACCGAAGGGTTTCTGGGAGGCGATGGGAACAATATCTCCAGTGGCCGTAGCAGAGCAAATATTTGCCAGTCCAGGGTTTGAGAAGATCCTTCAAAGTGCAGTGAGATTCGATCCAAGCAACCCATTCCCTGCAACGGCTTGGATACCGGATTTTCTCGCTTCCCTTCGAGCAGTTCATCAGCATGATGCGTGTCGTTGCCTGCTTTTTAATTTATTAGAACGACTGCAAGACCCTAAATTTTCGGAGAATGCCAGATTGGCCTGTTGCCGTGCTGGATTAGGTGCTTTGTGTTCTACCTTGAATACTTTCGTCAAACCAGATTATAAAGTCAATCCTTCCACGTCCCTCATTGTTATCAATGACATAATGGGCCTTGTACACACCAATATAGTTACCATCATTGGCTGTGCTGATCTTAAGGATGGAGATGCAAACCATCTTGAATTAAAACGATTGGGGATGCTGGTCATCAGAGACGCACTTGCGCTTGATTGCAAGGCCCTTAGCGCAGAATACTACGCCCTTGATGAAGGAACTCCAATCCAGCGTAGTGCCAGAAATCATTCTCAGCCTGTATGGCAAGCAGTCCTGGACATATTCCGGCCAGGCAATGCAGAGCTAGCAAAGAGTATCTTGGCTGCTACGTCCGCTCTAACAGGTCTAGATGTATTATGGCCAGCTGATAGGAAAAGTGTCGACATGCCCCAAGACCATGTCCAATACAATAACGACTTCAAGCAACTCAACGACAACGTCTCAAGAGTGTTCGAGCGCTTGAGTGACTTCAGCCCGACTGATCTGCTACATATGTGTCAAACCCCCCAGACGGCGCGGCCCATGATAGCTGCCTTAGTCTCGGCTGATCAGGCAACCTATGAAGCTGCCGTTGAGGTAGTCAAAACCATGACAGAACTTTCGGATAAAGGAGATGCAATAGAGCATTTGCTGGAGTTGGCTTTTAACCCCTTTCTCAACTCGTTGACATTTGCTGTCACGCGGATTATGAGGGCTCGCACATTTTCGCCAGTACCTTACATGCTCAAAATTGGCCGGGATGTCCTCAACGCGCTATGCGGCAATACCGGTGCCTTGCGTACTCGGTCTTCCTTGAGTACGTCGGAGCAAAATGCAGTAATGAGTTGGTGGACCCATCAGTGGCGAGCTCTTGATGTTGTCTTTGCGACTACCGAGCGATGGGGCACACGGGTCAAACACTCTATAACATTCCTGGAAGAGTTCTGCCGCGATGCTATGGACTATGCTGAAGCTTTGTTCGACCAATACAGCATTCTCGCATCTGCTGTAAGGGAATCTAGTCCTCCAGCAGGCGACGACTCGTCCTACAAGTTAGGATCCTCGAAAGAGTCTATCAAGAGGATTCTGCAGGTGGTGTGCGAAAATGTCAATGGATTGACCATGATGATCCGACTCAGAGACGCCTATCTAATCAGTATAATCACTCGCATCTTGTCGAAGCTTCTACGCTCCCTTGGAGAATATAACCTCGAGATAGGCGAATTTGCATCAAATTTTATAAGGGCTGCCTGCAAACGCGACAGTGATCGGGACTTTAGGAGAACCAACTTGACCAGTCAGCAAAAAGCTGAGCTGCAACGTGCTTTAGACGAGCATGAAGGCGTGGAAATTATCGAAGAGACATTACCAATCATAGCCAAGAAGCAGTCGACCATAGAATCGTGGTCGAAATCAGCGGCTGGCCAAAAACATGAACCCACCCTCCCAGCGAAGAGCCACGGTCTTCCCCTATCATCGGACAAATATAGATCTGCAATGGACAAGATAAAGGCCAAGGCCGCAAAACCAACCGACTTTGGCCAACAATTTAAGGAGAATCGTAGAAAAGCGGAGGAAGAAAAGAAACGCCTAAATGCGGAGGCCGTGGCTAAGGCAAAAGCACTTCGTGGCCCTGCAGTCTTGGTCAAAGGGGAAGGCTCTGGTCTCCAGGGTATTGGAGGTGTAGCTGGAAAAGATCATGCTCCGGTTCGTAGTGAGATTATGGTTGGATCATCTGACGAAGATTCCGACGAGGATGATAACGAAGATGAGACCAATGCCCTTGTCACTAAGCGAAAGGAGTCATCCAAAAAAGTCGCTGAATATGAGGAGAGTCGACGGCGTGCTCTTCAAAACCAGCAACGTGGTCCAGTGCGCAAGACTAAGGTGCAAAGATCAGCCAAGGATCTTCGTGCCAGAGTCGAACCCAACATGGATCGTTTGTACACCGAGATCCTCAACTGGGACATCTTCCACCCGGGCGACACCCCTCCTGGCAACAATGAATGTCGAAAAATTGCGGACTCGTTTTTAGATCTTGATCTTTACAAAAAGACTTTTGGGCCACTCCTGATATCTGAAGTCTGGCGTTCACTTGTGACGGCGAAAGACGAGAATAACTTCCAGCCCGTTGAGATTGAAGTACAAAATCGTGTATCGGTGGACAAATTCTTGGAGATTAGTACCAAGATGCCAATGGCAGCCAATCGAGACCTCAAGATGTCAGAAAGAGACATTGTATTGTTGTCTAGAAGTTCCGACCCCCTGAACGATCAACGAGGACCCCATTGTTTAGCCCGCGTAGATCGAACAACCCGTAAGAAAGATGTTATCGAAATAACATATCGCGTCAGCAATCGGATCGACCCTGCTTTCCTCCAATTATTAGTGCCAAAAGGAAAATTGCATGCCTTAAAAATCGCAGACATGACTACAACGCAGCGCGAATTTGCTGCTTTAAGTAGTTTGGAGTACTACGACCTTTGCAACGAAGTTTTAGAGGCTAAACCTTCTCCCATTCAAAAGTACTCGGAGGAGAAAGTGTCTACCATGTCTGCAAAATACAGTCTGAATCGGGGACAAGCGCAGGCTATTTTATCTGCTAATGACAATGATGGTTTTACATTAATTCAAGGGTATGCCACGAGAAGCGAGAGGCCATTTTTACTGTTACTAGCTAACTCATTATAGTCCTCCAGGATCTGGCAAGACAAAGACTATTGTGGCAATGGTTGGTGCTCTACTGACTCCGGGCTTACAGCAACAAGACGAACAAGCTCGTGCTCGACCACCTCAAATTCAAGGTCCTAGTAGTACCAAGACGTCGGTTCCTCCGCCAAAGAAAAAGCTATTGATATGTGCTCCCAGTAACGCCGCAGTCGATGAATTGGTTGTCAGACTGAAAGAGGGCATTCAACCTTTGCACGGCCCTCCTCGAAAAATCAATGTCATCCGCATAGGTAGGAGTGATGCTATTAATGCGAGTGTCAAAGATGTTATGCTTGATGAGCTTGTCAGGATGAAGCTCGAGGGAGACAATGGCGAAAACAATAAGCTTTTAAAGGAAAAGGATCAGATGCACCAGGAAGCTGCTAAGATCAGAGATCGCGTCAATGAGCTCCGACCTCAAATGGATGCTGCTCGCGCAGCTAATAACAAATCGTTGGAGCTCAATCTGCAGCGAGAGTTCGATACGTTGAAGCGCAACCAAGCTCGCATTGGAGCCAAAATCGATGAAGAAAAACAGAGTGGGAATACTTTCAGCAGGCAGAACGAGATTAATCGTCGTCGGTTTCAGCAGGAGATCATTGACGGGGCGCACGTATTATGTGCCACTCTCAGCGGTAGCGGCCACGATATGTTTCGAAATTTGAATGTCGAATTTGAAACTGTAATCATTGATGAGGCCGCTCAGTGTATCGAGCTGAGTGCATTGATTCCCCTCAAATATGGCTGCTCCAAATGTATTCTTGTTGGAGATCCAGAGCAGTTGCCACCAACGGTTCTATCAAGAGCTGCACAGAGCTTTGGATACGAGCAGAGTTTATTTGTTCGGATGCAGCGTAATCATCCTCAAGATATACATCTTCTTGATACTCAGTATCGAATGCATCCTGAGATCAGCGCCTTTCCAAGTCAACAATTCTACCAAAGCAGGCTGGTTGATGGTGCGGGGATGGCTGGCTTGCGGGCAAAGCCATGGCATGCAAGCACCATTCTAGGGCCATATCGGTTCTTCGACGTTGAAGGTATGCAGACTAAAGAGGCTCGCGGTCACTCGTTCATCAACATCCCGGAGCTTAATGCTGCTATTAAACTTTACGATCGACTGAAAGCAGATTACAGGCAGTATGATTTCAAGGGTAAAATAGGCATCATAACCAGCTACAAAGCTCAGTTGATTGAGCTGAAGTCTCGATTCGCTCAGAAATATGGAGATGCAATATTCGATGAGATCGAATTCAACACTACAGATGCCTTCCAAGGTCGAGAACGCGAAATCATCATCTTCTCTTGTGTAAGAGCGAAGGCTTCGGGAGGAATCGGTTTCCTGGGCGATATCAGACGCATGAACGTCGGTCTTACCCGAGCAAAATCATCTTTATGGGTTCTGGGAGACTCCAGATCTTTACAG